>Ga0111538_10008595_pt1 | contig 13694 bp, 10 predicted proteins | sample SoiMethybrSBSTD1_FD_79669 | JGI IMG/M metagenome (GOLD analysis project Ga0111538, IMG submission 79669) | Bulk soil microbial communities from a Populus tree surrounding site in Tennessee, USA - Soil MetaG P. TD hybrid SBSTD1 (version 2)... | ecosystem: Environmental > Terrestrial > Soil >...
GAATGGCCATTAAGCCTAGCAGGAGAGGGCAGCGTTGCGCATGGGCCACGCGCGTTGATAGAAAGGCCGCACGGGCCCGTAGCTCAACTGGTTAGAGCCGACCGCTCATAACGGTCTGGTTGGAGGTTCGAGTCCTCCCGGGCCCACCAATATTTCCAACCGATTGTGAGTCTGATGGGCCAAACCCGGCGTGCGCCCTATCCACCGGGGGCGATTTGCACGGGGATACGTCGAATAGCCGCGTTCGCCGCGTTTCCGTTGACCACGATCAGGGCCATGATCGTGTAGTCGCCGGTGGGGAGCTTTCCGTTCAGTTTTATTTGAAACGTCACTCCATCGTCCAATGCGACGGTGCCTGCGAGCACGACGCCGCCCTTGTCGTCGATAACGACGTATCGGCACTCCGGTGTGGCCCGCTTCAGGACATCGCGCGAAATGGACTTTATAGGCGCCCGCTCGATTCGGTAGCTCCGTGCAAATTTGATGACCGTCTCGATGTCGCCGGATAGGCTGACCCCGCCTTTTTCCCGCGTCACGTTGGTGATGTAGCCTCGCCGCGGGATGGCGTAGGCGTCGTATGAGCCGACGCCAAGCGGATAAGTCAGGTCTCTGAAGGCATCGAGTGTCACAGTTTCCGCCGACCAGCGCTTCACCTGATAAGGCCCGCTGGTAACCAGAAAATGCCCGTGCGCTCTATAGAAGGCAGCGAGAGCCGCCCAGCGTTTGCGTGCTTCCTCAGCGCTAACGAACGACTGGAGCGCAAGGGGGCGAAAGCCCTCGTGCTCAAATGTTTCAACCAGCGATGCCAGCTGCGCGTTTATTTGCTTGGAACGGACAAGATCGAGCCATGCGACGCCACGGCGCATCGCCTCGCCCTTTGAGAAAGCGCCCCAACCGCGGCCGACCGCCTCCTCCATCAAGGCAACAAGATGCCAGGGCAGGGTGCTCCAGGGCGGTTCCACGTCCGCGTTCCGTTCAGGGTCTTCGGGAGTAACCGTTGCATAGACCTCGATCGTAAACAGCTCGCGAACGAAGTTGACGTCGCCGATGCGGAACGACCTTGAGACTGCATCGCTTCCCATCAGCCGCAATGCGGCGAGCTGCCGGCGCATGGAAGCCGTCGCAAAATCAACGTACGGGTCGTAGTGGCTGTTGCTCCCGTCACTTTGCGTGCCCCAGCGATAGGCGAACATGTAGGCGTACAGGAGATCTGCGACACTGGTCTTGGCGCCATCATGAAAGGCGGAGCCCAGTACGCGGTACGTCAATTTTGACTTTGCAAATTTGTCCGGGCCGACTGGTTGCAGGCGGCCGGTCCCGGGCTCGGGCAGGATCGCGTCACTCGGAATGGCGATGTCGGCGGTTGCGACTGCCGACGGACGTGCCGGCTCCCGCCGTTCGACGATCGGCTCGGCGAGAATCGAAAGGCTGATGAAGGTGAAGAGCACCATCAGCGCGGTGAGCGGAATCTGGGATCGCAAGGTCGCCCGGCGCGGTTCGAACTCCCGCATCGCCACAATGTGCGCCAGGTATACGGAGATCATGTGCCCGACGAGGATCGCGGCGACTGCCGTGTACCAAGCGAAGCGCGCGCCGATAACGGCGATGTCGACCCGATACCCCGCGGTCCCAAAGAGATCCCATCCCCAGCCGAACGGATCGGAAATGAGCGGAATAATGTATTGTCCCTGGACCAAAAGGAAGACGAGGTAGTGCGCGAGGTGATAGCCGATCGCGATCGGAATCAGGGTAAAGGCGAAGCGCTGCGCGATCTCGCACGGTGAACGGCTTCCTCCTGCGGCGGCGCTCATCATCGCGGCAATCAGGGTGTAAGCGCCGAGAAACAGCAGCCAGAACGCGAGAAGTCCGGCGCTCCTCACAGCGATCAGTTCGAATTCGCCGGGGGTGCGGAAGATCGCGCCGATCGCACTTTCCAGCAGCGTCCATTCGGGCGTGTTCAAGAGTCCGTCATAGAGAACGGTGGAGAGCAGCATGAGCACGAAGGCCGTCGTCGACAGCGAGGTGCTCCGGTTGTCGAGAAGACCGGCGCCGAATGGCCGCAAGATCAATTCAGGCGGCGGATCCGTTCGCGCTTCTGTCGGCGCGAAGCGTGCGAAGGTTCCGAAGAAGACCGAGAAGACTTCACCATGCCGTATCCAGGCGTCGCGGCCGAACAGGATCATGCCGGCCCATGTGAGGACCGAATAGCCGACCGCGAAGCATGCGATATGAGCCGGCACGGCAGGTGTGGGGTAGACCAGTTCGATCCAGGAAAACATGAGCAGCAGCGCAACCGCGGGCCAGATGCGGAACGCTGCGGGGTAGGGCAGGCGACACGAAAATTCGCTCCCGATGCCGACCCGCCTGTACATCCATGCGACCCCATCGAAAATCGTCCGCCATGGATTAATCAGCGTCCAGAAGTCGCCCAGGAAAGCTGAAACGTACGCAAAGCCGACCCACACGATGATCCAGACCATGGTCGGCGCGATGTTCAGATACGGGTTCTGGTTGCCGATAAAGCCGGCCGCCACGGTGACGGCGAACAAGCCTACGGCAAGAAGCTTGAGCACCAAGATGACGCCGGGTTGGGCGATGATTTTCCCGGGCGCATAGTCGAGCAGATCGAGCCGCGGACGGCGAGTTGTGCGGCCTGTACGGCGAACGAAGAGGGCGACGAGCACAAAGGTGGCAACGACGACTGCCGCGGTTCCGTAAAGGTAGAGATAAAGCGGCAATGGCAGGTCGTAGCGCTGGCCAAAGCCGTGAGCGTTCGCCGGCGACGCGAGCGCGCAAACCGCCATTGCCGCCGCGGGCGGGATCGTTCCGGACATATAGCGCCACGCATCCGCGCTAGCGCGGCAGAACCTCGACCTGGACAATGGGCGCCCCATGCGTGTGACTGCCGCCCGACCGCGCCTGATGCTCGGCAACGGGGAATCTTCCGGTCGCGCGGGCCGTGAAAGTCATTTCCGCCACGACACCGGGTTCGACCTTTCGCTCGATGTCGTAACCGTGGAGATGCAGCGCGATTGGCCGATCCGAGCTCCAACGCAGGTTGACGACGTCGCCTTGCTTAACCCGGATCAACCGCTTGTTGGTGGGCAATTGGCCGCGCTCGATGCGCAGTTCGAATGTCAGCTCGTCAGCCTTCGCGCCGGTAACGGCAAGGCCCGGCGTCAGGAGCAGCAAAATCGCAAAAAGGCACCGGAGGAAGCGCGCGGAGATCTCTGTCGCGATACACACGATCCGCTTCATTGTTTCGTGCCCGGCTTAACGTCCGAGATGCGATTGAGCATCCATGCCGATTCGTTCGGTGAGGGGATCAAGGCCGGGTCACCCACGGCGGACCACATCAATCGCCCGAAATTGTCGGTGAAGCCCGCAATCGGGTTCCAGGCGGCCTTGGGCGCAGCGTCGATCCCGAGCGTGAGCCAGCCGTTCCAGGGAAAATCCTTCAGCTTAACGGTGCGGATGAACATCGGCGAGTTGAAGCCCGTCACCGAGTCGTAGGCGATGTTCTCGATGCCGGCGGTGAATTCCGTGCTGAAGTATTCCCGCTTCACGGTGTAGCCCGCGACGCGCGTGCGACAGTCACCGGTGAGCGTCGAAACGAGCGAACGCTCCAGATTGATGCGCTCAACCGAATTCGCGTAGGTGACCGATGTCAGGCGCTGCAGCAGCGGTTCGACCTTTTGCCTCAGGCCTTCATTGCCGGGCAGATCCCCCAGAAGAAGATAGGCCTGAAACCATCCGGTTCTCAGCCAGGCGGGGCCGGACCAACCGTTGATCGCGACGCTCGCGCGGCCGATGAAGTCCGCCGCGTCAAACTCGGCGATCTCGGCGTCCCAGTCCGGGTCCTGCGTGCGCCAGGCGGCGCGCACCATGGAGCTGGCCAGATTGCCGTCCGTCCTGACCTTTAGCTGGACATCGGACGTGCCGCTGCCCAGAACGCGCGCCTTCGCGATTTCTGCGAGATCGACGTAGTGCAGGTAGTCACCATTGAAGGGAGTGACCGGATACGGGTGGGCGACCAATACTCCGCCCTTGCCGGCGAGATCGCGGACCACGGTTTCGGCAATGGCGCAGGCAGACTGCTCGTCCCTGGCCTTCGGCGAGGCCGGGTTGACCCGGACAACCACGAAGGAACCGAGCGACTCAATGCTGTCGATTGAATTCGGCGGCGCCGTGGCGAAGCGCGGCGCATTGCCGACATAGGCCTGGATCTTGCCCGAGAGCAGCAGGCCGGCCGCGCGATCGGGTGCCACGGCCGTCAGCTCGATTTCCTGCGGGTAGAAGGAGGGATAGACCGGCGATTCGTGCCCACTCCTGGCCGGCGTGACGGTGGCGAACGCCACCGCGAGAACGATGCATGACGTGCGGGGAGTCATCCGCGCAATGCCTTCACGACCTTCTCGTTGGCAAGCGCCTCCTTGGGTGGCCCATGGAAAATGATTTCGCCGCGATCTATAGCGTAGAGCCGGTCTCCAATCCGCGTGGCCGCGGCCAGATGGGACTCTGCCATCAGGATTGAGATGCCCATCGCTTTGATCTTCATCACGGCTTCGATGAAGCGGTTGACCACAACCGGCGCCAATCCCTCGAACGCCTCATCCAGCAGGAGCAGCTTGGGTGACAGCATCATGGCGCGCGCGATCGCCACCATCTTGCGCTGGCCACCGCTCAGATGCAGTCCCTGACGCTGTAACAGTGCCTGCACTTCGGGAAAGATACCAAAGGCCTGTGCTTCCGGATTCGCGCGCTCCTTTCCGTCGCGTTTGCGTGCGACCTCGTCACCCAGCCAACGGCTGATCATTAAGTTCTCGTTCACGGAAAGTTCGGGAAAGACGCCGCAGTCCTCCGGCGAAAAGCCGATGCCGCGTTTGGCGCGTTCATGTGGAGGAAGCCTCGCCAGATCTTCGTCGTCGAGAAGGATCTGGCCGGACCGGAGCGGCAGAAATCCCATGATGCTTTCTATCGTGGTGGTCTTGCCGGCGCCGTTGCGTCCAACCAGGCACACAACCTCCTGCTTGTCGACGTGCAAGGATACGCCATACAGGATGTGGGCGGGGCCGCGGTAGGTGTCGATCGCCTTGAGCTCGAGCACGTCGGTCAATCCTTTCGTGTGAATGCGTCCGGCCCGGACGAGCCGAGCAGGACCATCGCGACCTGGTCATTATTCTTGATCTCATCCGGCGTGCCTTGGGCGAGGATAGCGCCCTGTTGCATGACCACGATCCGGTTGGAATACTTGAACACGACGTCCATGTCGTGCTCGACGATGACGGCTGTGATGCCTTCGCCCCGTACCACCGAGGCGATCGTATCCATGATCTGCCCCTTGTCGCGGGTGCTGACGCCGCTCGTCGGTTCATCCAGGAACAGAAGCTTTGGTCTCAGCGCATAGGCGAGCGCCACGTCGAGCAGCTTGCGTTCGCCTTGCGAAAGATCACGCGCACGCTCGTTACGTTTGCCCACAAGGTTGAATTGGCCAAGGATGGTATCGGCTTCTGCGCTCACTGCGTGATCGAGGTGCGCGAGCGCAGTCAGATTGGTGGTCTTACCCTGACGCGAGAAGATCGCCAACGTCACATTGTCGAACGCGGTGAGGTCGTCGAACAGGTTGACGATCTGAAAGCTGCGCGCGATGCCTGCCTTGACGCGATCGGTCACAGAAGCATGCGTAATATCTTCACCCTTGAACAGAATCTTGCCCGAGTCCGAGGGCAGCAAGGCGCTGATTACGTTGACAAGTGAGGTCTTGCCGGCGCCGTTGGGTCCGACCAATGAGACGAATTCGCGCTCGGCAATTGTCAAACTGACGTCGTCGACGGCGTGCGTGTCGCCGAAATATTTCTTTAGATTAACGGTTTCGAGGAGATTCACGTCATCATCCCCTCTTCCTGAATTTGCCAAATTGGCGCGCCAGCGTGCCGACAATGCCCGTCGGCAATGCCAACACTAGCACCAGCAGCACGGCTCCGAGCATGAATTGCCAATAGGCGGTGCTGGCGACGGCGTAAACCTTGAGATAATTGAACACAATAGCGCCGACGATCGGGCCGCTGAAAGTGCGGAAGCCGCCTAGCACGGTCATGAACACGATTTCGCCGGAAAACGGCCAGTACAGAATATCGGGTGTGACCAACCCGTTCAGCGGGACCCAAAGAATGCCGGCGAGACCGGTAAAGCTTCCCGACAGCAGAAACGCCAGCCAACGATAGCGCCGGATTGGAATACCCAGGAACTGGGCCCGCGTCTCGTTATCGCGGATCGCTTGCAGCGCCTTGCCGAAGGGCGAATGCACGATCACCCACATGAGCAAAGTGCAAACGCAAAACAGAAACAGTACATAATAATAATAAGACTGCACGAACGACTGGTAGGCGTTGCGGCCTTTGAAATCAATCAAGCCGCCAAGTAAAGTCAAATTCGCGAAGGCCACGCGCAGACCATCGGTGCCGCCAGTCACCCAAAAGAATTTGTAGGCCAGCGTCCACAGCACCTGTGATAGCGCGAGCGTCAGGATGCCGAAGAAAATGCGTGTGTGGCGTACGCAGACATAGCCGAACGCCGCCGATATCAGACCGGTGACCAGGAGTCCGAACAGAATGTAGACCTCGATGGATCCAATGCCGAAATACCTGACCAGGAAGGCGGCTGAGTAGGCGCCGAGACCGAAATATGCCGAATGACCGAAAGAAAGCAGGCCTGTGTAGCCGAGCAGCAAATTGAATCCGAGTGCTGCGATTGCATAGATCAGGCCGTAGGTGAACAACTGTATTTGGTAGACGTCGACAAACCTCGGCAGGGCCATCAGCACAACTAGAATGGGTATTACGCAGGCGACGATTAGGGGCGTCGAGGGCCCGGTCCGGGAGGCGTTTTTCGACATCGTCACGCCCTCCCGAACAGGCCGGTCGGCTTGACTAGCAGGACGATGGCCGCGATCAGGTACAGGACCGCGAGCTCGACCTCGGGAAAGAACTGAATGCCGGCAGTGCGCACGAAGCTCACGATGAGTGCGCCGATCAATGCACCTTCGAGGCTGCCGAGCCCGCCGATGACGACCACGACGAATGCGAGGATCAGCGCTTCAACGCCCATGCCGAGCACGGCGGCCTGCGCCGGCACGACGACTGCGCCTCCGAGGCCGGCCATAAAGCAACCAAGCGCGAATGCCTGCACGTACACCCATTTCACGTTTAGGCCGAGTGCCGAAGCCATGCGCATGTTCTGCGACGTGGCCCTGAGGATGACACCGAACCGCGTGCGATAGATCACGGCCCAAAGGAAGACGGCGGCCGCGATGCCGATGAAGATGACGACAAGATTGTAGACCGGATATCGCAGGTTCAGGATCCGAATGGTTCCCATGCTATCGATGACCGCGCCTGCGGTGAGCGGCACGCCCCCGAACAGGAAGTGCATCACGTCCTCGAGGATCAGCAGCAGAGCAAACGTGATCAGGAGCTGATATTCTTCCGGCCGGTTATAGAGCGGCCGGAGAAGCGTGGGCTCGATCAGCGCGCCGACGGCGGCCACAGCGATTGCGCCTGAAGGCAGCAACAGGAATAGCACCCAGAGCGGCGCGCCGGCCGCGAAAGTGCCGATAGCCCAAGCAGTGACATAAGCGCCGAGCGCATAAAGGCTGCCATGTGCCAAGTTTACAATGCGCATGACGCCGTAAATCAAGCTCAGGCCGGCGGCGATAAGGAACAGAATACAGGCGTAGAAAATGGAATTCAGAATTTGAATGATGAGGATGTCCATATTTCCCCCGCCGAATTTTCTTGCGTACGTATACTAGCTCAGACATCCGCCTCTCTGCCTAGCCCGGCGGGCCAGCGCCGCCGATACGAAAATGCACCGACCTGGCCGACGGAACCATGGAATTTCCATCAAGGAAAATGGCGAGGTTTATCGTGTAGTCGCCTGGCGGCAATCGCTCCGGAAGATCGACCGTGAAACGTCCGTCATCTCCCCAATGCATCTTGTCGAGGCCGCGCACCTTGCCGTCCGGACCGATCAGGACGTACCGCGAAACGACGAGCAGCCCAAAGGTGCCCCGCAGGGTCGTGCGTAGCAGCGGTTCTTTTGTGAGCTTGTAGTTGCGTCCCATCTTTAAAACCATTTCCGCGTCGGCGCGGACGGTGATCGTGTTGCCTTCGCGGGTGACGGATTCGATCACTGCGTGCGGCGGATTGACGAAGCGGTCGAACGTACCGAATCCGAGCGGATAGGTGACTTCACGAACGGCTTTCAGCACGACCGCGTCGGGGCTCCATTCGGCCAGCCGATACGGGCCGTTGGTCACGAGAAAATGCCCGTTCTTTTCGGCGAAGGCTGCGAGGGCCCGCCAGCGCGCCTGGGCCACCTCGGCTGTCACGAATTCTTTTAGGGCCTCGGGGCGATAACTTTCCCGCTCGAACTGCGCAATCAGAGGCAGGAGCTTTGCCCGCAAACCCTGATCGCGAACCAGATCCATCCAGGGGATGTGCCGCCGTTCGGACTCCTGGTCGGAAAAGGCCGCGTAGCCGCGTGTCACTGCCTCTTCCATCAACGCCAGTAGATGCCAGGGCGTCGTGCTCCAGGGCGGTGCCATCGCCGCGACCTGTAGATCGTCGTGTGGGACATCTCGAAGATAAACCTCGACCACGGGGGTGTTCGTAAGAACTTCCCAATTCTCCGCGATGACGTGCTTCGTTCGTTCTACACGCACGATCTTAAGTCCGGTCAGACGCTCCTGCATCGCGGCCAGGGTCTGCTCCAGTCGCGGCTCGTGGGCGTTGCTGCCGGCATTCGACTTTGCCCCCCAGCGATAGGCGAAGACGAACGGATAGATGACGTCGGCCACGTCCATCTCGGAGCCGTCCTCAAACGGCGAAGCAAGCACCTCATAGACAACTTTCGCCGACGCGAAAGTTCTGGGCCCTACCGATTCAAGTGCTCCCGTTCCCGGCTGTAGCCGAAATGCGTCGATTGGCACGCTAATGCCGCCGGATTGGCCCTCCACCTTGGTAACAACCGATTGCACGCGGTTGTGCATCCAGCTGGCGTTGAACGGAAACTGGATCATCGCGGGGTCCCCCACGCCCGACCAAATCAACCGTCCCATCGGATCGGTGAAACCGGCCACCGGATTCCAGGCGCCCACGGAACGCTCGCGCACGCCAAGGTGCAGCTTGCCGTTCCACGGGTATTCCTTGAGCTTTGCTGTGCGAAGGAAAATGGCACTATTCAGGCCGGTGAGGGAGTCGTAGGCGACATTTTCGATTCCTGACGGGTATGCGGTGTCGACGAATTCGTCCTTTACCGTATAGCCAACGACCATGCGTGCGCACCCACGCGTGAGCGCTGCTACCAAGTGTCGCTCCACATCCGCTCGTTCTGCGAGCCCGAGTGTTTCGCCGCGAACCAAGCGCACGTAGTCGTCATCCGTGGCCTCACGCGCTGCGGCGTCGAGTGCCGGAGCCAGAAGTCGGTGCGCCTCGAACCATCCTTCCTTCGCCCACGGTCGCCCCGACCAACCGTCAAACGGCAGGCTCGTACTTGTGAGCAGTTCATCGACCGGCACTTCCTCGAGGACGGCGTCCGAGCCGTCCGCAACCAGCTGCCACCGCGCCCGCACGATCGCCGTCGCGAGTGGACCCTTAGCGCCCAGCCTCTCCGACGACGCTGACGCAGACGCGCCGCTGACCGCTTTTATTGCCATCTCGGCGCGGTCGAGATGGTGCAGGTAATCGGCGTGATAGGGCGTCACCGGATAAGGATGGAAGATGAAGCCGCCTGCTTTTTCGTCGCGCAGCGCCGCCATGAATTCGCGTGCGGCAGCGCAACGGGCGTCGGCAGAAGCGAAGCGTGCGGAAGCCGTCTTGAAAGAGAGAACCAGAACCGAACCGAGCGACCGCACCGACTCCAAGTGCTTGGGCACCGGCCCTGCGAAAGAGGGCGCTGCGCCGACATAGGCGTGCAGCGTTTCGTCGCTTAGGCCCTTGGCGGCCGCTGCGGGTCCGATGGCTTCGATACGAATTTCATCGGGATAGTAGGAAGGAAAGTGGCCTACCGAATGACCGGCGCTGCCCTGGCCACCGGCGGCGACCAAGCCGGCAACAATAATCGCGCCCGCCATGCCCCGCACAATCTCGCGCAAGGCGGGATCACGCCAGGTAAATCGGCCGGGGCGCAACCTTCGCCTGACCGGCCTATCAATGCCGGGATACATCACCACTTGCTTCCACTCGGAACGAAGCGGCCGTGTTGGTGGACACGGCCGCCTTCCGATCAGCTTGAAATCAGGTCAGCCAGGTGGTCTTCAGCCAGTTGGCCGCCGCGGTCGACTCGTTATGCGACGTGCCGGGCTTCGGCCAGTTGGGCGGCGCCGTGATGTCGCGGATGGGAATTGTCATGATCGACTTCGGATCCCAAACAGGGAATTCGTACTTGGGATCGTTCTTGGTCATCCCGATGATCGTGTCCTTATAGCCTTGGTGGTTGTCGGCCCGGATGTAGATGTAGCCGGCCGGCGCATCCATCCCCATGCCCTCGAGCATGGCGATGATGACTTCATCCTCGGGCCAGCCGCCGACCAGCAGATTGGCCTTCTCGATCGCGCCCTTGAGCAGGTAGAGCGCCGTGTACGCGCCGTCCGATTCGAAACTCGGATACTCGTTCCAACGCTTGTAGTAACGCTCAACGAAAGAGTCGTTGATCGGCCAGCGCCCTTTGGTCGGATGCGTGAAGAAGTAGTTGGCGTGGCAGCCGGCTAGCACCCCTTCGGGGTGATCTTTGCCGATTGCGTGCGGCTGACCACCGAATGCCAGCGTGGTGGCAACTTTCATCTTGTCGAACAGACCGTAACGCAGCGCCTGCTTGTAGAACGCCACGTAGTCTCCGCCCCACAAGCCGCAGATCAGGAGTTCCGGCTGGTCGGATAGAAGCTTTGTGATGTGCGGGGTGAAGTCAGTCGCGCCGAGCTTCGGCCACGCCTCGGAGACGGCGGTTGCGCCGGGAACCAGCTTCTGGAACGCCAGCATGAAATGCTCATGCACGTTACGGCCGTAGCTGTAGTCCGGCTGGATTGAGCCGACCCGCTTTGCATTCGGCCAAGCCTTCGCTGCGCCGACCGCCGACGTGACGCCGTCGGCCGACTGGATGTTCGTCACACGGAACGTGTATTTCGGCTTGGGTACCGCCTTGTCGAAGAGGAAATCGGTGCAGCCATCATTGAACAGCGTGAGTACCTGCAATTCCTCGGCGACCGGGCCGAGAGCAGGAGTGTTGCCGCTGGAGATCACGCCGGTAAACAGATCGATGTTTTCGGAGAGCTTCATGCGGCGAAGCTCTTTGACGTTGGCGTCGGTGCCTGCCGCCTCGTCGGCCATGATGGTTTCGATCTTTCTTTTTCCGAGGAGCCCGCCTTCGGCATTGATCTCCTCGGCCGCCATCAGATGGCCTTTCCTGCCGGGCTCACCCAAGAGGTTGGCAGGGCCGGTGAGGAAGGTGATGTGTCCGGTCTTGAACGGTTTGTCTGGGATATTTCCCTTCGCCTTGAAAGCCGCGTGTGCCGGCCGCGGCCCGGCGAAGTAGGTGGCCTGTCCCGCAGTTACTGCGGCGGCTCCAATTGCAACGCTACTCAGAAAATTTCTGCGTGTGACGTCGGTTACCATGGTGCTCTCCCTAGGAGACGAAACTGAATGACGTGATCGCGTCCCCATCTTTAAGCTCGTTCTTGAGCTCTTTGGAACAGTCTATGCCTACACTGCGCCCCACGCCAGTGCAGCGAAACCCGGAGTTGAGTTCTATTTTCTGATATTTATCAGGCGAATACCGATTTTGTTTCTGCCGTTGAAGGATGCAGATGGACTGTAATGAGTGGGACTCCAGCAGGACATCAATGTAGGTTTGTAGTGTGATGGTCACGCGCCGAGGCGGGAATTCGGCCGGTCGAACCAAGGTTACGGTACGAAACGCAGCCACGCGTCCATTCGGTTTCCTTCATGTCCTGTCATTTGCGGGAGCGGCGGCAATCGCGCTCCTTCTCATGCCGTTCGTGCTCGCCGTCTATCCGCTGATCATATTGTCGCAGGCACTGGTGTTTTCGATTGCGTGCATGGGACTGAACCTCCTTTTCGGCTCGGCCGGGTCCTTCTCGCTCGGGCACGCGACCTTTTTCGGCGTCGCGGCCTATACCGGTGCGTTCCTGTACAGGTTTTACGCCGTTGAATCTCTCGAGGCCTACCTGGCGTCCGGACTCCTTGCTTCGACCAGCTTTGCAGCTGTCATCGGATTTTTCTGTGCGCGCACGACGAAGATCTACTTTGCGCTTCTCACGCTCTCATTTTCGATGGTTGCGCACTCGCTTGTGATCGACGGTGCTGTGTTTATGCTCTTTGGCGGACTTGGGTGGGCTCTCTATTTACTGGGCGAGGGCTCGATGTACATTCCGCGATTCGCCATTCTCGGAATGGAATTCAATCCGCACCAATTCAATTTGGTGTTCTATGACGTCATCGTCACTGCGTTCATCGTGACCGTTCTCTTGCTATGGAGAATAAGCCGCTCACCTTTCGGACAAGCACTCAAGGCGATCAGGGACAATGAAGTCCGCGCCGCTTTTATCGGGATTCCGGTTTGGAAATATCGATGGTACGCGTTCATTCTATCCGGATTTTTTGTAGGCCTTGCCGGAGGCTTGTACGGCCAGCTGGCGCGCCAGATTACTCCTGAGCAGCTTCACTGGATTTTCTCCGCTCAAATGGTTTTGGCGATTGTGTTGGGTGGTACGCGGCATTTTCTTGGACCAGTCTTGGGTGCATTCGTTTTCGTGGGCCTTGATGAATTCGCGTCGCGATGGACCGTTGGGCGCAGCCTGGCGTTCGGAATTTTGCTCATCATCGTCGTCTTCTTCTTTCCACGCGGCATTGCCGACACGTTGATGAGGATGGTGAGGAGCCGGCGGCACACGTGACAAGGTGTCTCGGGCGACACCGTGTGCAAGTCTCGACAATGCGTCGGGGTTACTGCTGTGCAGCAGTACGTTTTGACGACTAGCAGCACGCCGCCAACATTTCGCCATTGAATGACCTGAACCGAACACGAACAAACCTCATTGATCGGTGTCAGAGGGGTCAGTATTTTCGGGCTGCTCTCGGAAGCGAGGCTCGCTCATAACGGTCTGGTTGGAGGTTCGAGTCCTCCCGGGCCCACCATTGTTTTCAGCGCCTTGTTTCGCTGACGGTCGTCACCGTCGTGTTGCTGCCAACGGTATTGCCAATGATAGGGCTCGCCGAATGGTCGACAAAAAAGCGGACGTCGGCTTTGTATGGTGGCAAGAAAAGCCCCGACAAAAGTCGGGGCTAAAGTTGAGAGGATTGCAAACCCACCGACCCAGAGGGAACCGCACGATGATGCGAGTTTGCCAATCATTAAACCTCAATTGCAATAGACGTATTTGATTTTGGTCAATGTTTCGCATTGATGCAGAGGACCGTCTGCGATTTGGTGCGTCGCTCGGGCGAAAAAGCAGATAGCCGATCGGATTATTTTCGAAAAAAGTCGGAGGGAGTGACCTTGATTTGGGTCAAGGCGTCTGTGCCATTGGGTGCTGCGCGACCGAACGCTAGTACGTATGCTCCTCACTTTCGTCGGTAATAGCGCTGCACGCGTTGTCTTGACGAAAATCAAGGTGAAGC
>Ga0111538_10008596_pt1 | contig 13694 bp, 9 predicted proteins | sample SoiMethybrSBSTD1_FD_79669 | JGI IMG/M metagenome (GOLD analysis project Ga0111538, IMG submission 79669) | Bulk soil microbial communities from a Populus tree surrounding site in Tennessee, USA - Soil MetaG P. TD hybrid SBSTD1 (version 2)... | ecosystem: Environmental > Terrestrial > Soil > Tree...
GTCTGTGCCGGCAAGAGCGGCCTGTTCTTCGTGGAGAACCTCAGCGGGCGGGCTTCGGCAGCACGACCCACTGGCGGCTTCTGACGGTCGCGCCGCGCTGGTTGACGCGCACGCGAAGGCGGTGCGCCTTGCCGTCGCGCTCGGTGTTGCCCGGCTCGACGCCGAGCAGATAGAACGCCGACGTCTCGCGCAACACGCGGTCGAGCGCGATCTCGCCGGCGCCGACACTCACGGGCAGCAGCGCGCCTCCCGAGGCGGCGGCGAATTCCTCGAGCAACCGCGCTTCGAGGATCCGTTCACGTGACACCGACTTGGCATCGCGGACCCGCCGCGACTGCGCCGTGTAGATCCGCGTCATGCCGTCGTCGACGTGCAGCGCGTAGATCACCGCATTCGCCCGCGCGGCCCGTTCACCGAGGACGCTGGCCTCGTCGCCGATGTTGATGCGTCCCCCCGGGCGATCGCTGATCGGCATGCCGCCGCTCAACACGACGAGCGTCTTGCGTCCCGGGCGCTCCTGGATCGCGTCGAGCAGCGCGCTGATCCCCATCAGGCTCCGCCGTGCCCGCTCCTCGAGCTGCATCGCGAGCGCCGAGGCTTCGCTGATGATGGATTGCAGGCAGACCGCGTCGCCGGGCCGCCGGCACTCTCGAAGCTGCACGCTCTCGAGCGCGTTGCCTTCGATGGTCAGCGGCTCGGGGACGACGACGCCGCGGCCGCTCGAGGGCGTCGTCGTCTGGAACGTGGTGGCGCGGCTGTTCGCCTGCGCCATGATGTCGATGACCTCCGACGTGGTCAAGTTGAACTGGCTGGCCATCGTCGGCCGCTCGCCGGTGATGCGATCCAGGGCCGCGTGAATCGGTGCCCGGCTGTGGGTCGGCTCGACGCGCGATCCGAGCGGCAGCGAGAAGACGCCGACAACGTCGGTGTCGTTCAGGCGGCGGACGAACCCGTGTGCCGCCTGAATCACCTGGATGGCTTCGCTTGGCTCGAAGCTGGACGCGTCCACCACGAGGATGAAGGTGCGATCGCCGCGCTCTCCGGGGGCGTCGTCCGTGGCGCCGGCGGCGAGGCCGCTCCCGCTGATCAAGCCCGGGCCGAACTGCACCAGGTCGCTCGAGACGACCCGTCGCCGCTGTCCGTCGATGGTGACGTCGAACTTGTCGCGGTCGAGTGACACGAGCGGACGGCCGTCGCCGTCCACGACCTGAACGGTCACCGCGACGAGATCCACGGTCGCCCGGAACGCCTGCTGCTGTTGCCCGGCCGCCGATCCGCCCGATTCCCCGGCAGCGACGAGCCAGGCAATCAGGAAGAGCGGGAGCGGGGCCCCGACTCGTTTCACGATGTTCAGAGACTAGCGCGAATCAGGCGGGAGCGACTTGTCTTTCTTCGGGGCCACGAGCGGCGGGAAACAGACCAGGAAATCCTTCCGATCCTCGATTTTCTTGTATTCCAGGCGCGCGGCAATGACGCCTCCTCGAACGAATCCGACACGACGCGACGACTGGCGGACGGTGTTCACGATCAGTTCAACTATAGCGCGGGACGGGACCGCGTTCAGATCACGCAGCGCTTGCGGACCTGCGCCGAAATCTCGGCGCTCGTCGGATAGGGACCGTTTTCGGGCAGGCCGAGCGCATGAAGCACCTCGTGGATGATGACGACCTCGCCGGCCGCTCCTTGAAGCGAGAACGCCCGGTCGCTGAACTGGTCCCCGCAGACGAAGATGACGAGGCTTCCCGGTTCGGTGAAGGCGGCCGACCGCCGCTTGCCGCATCTTGCGCTTTCAGGGGCGTCCACAAAGCGCAAGTCGGCCAGAAAACGGGCGAGGGTAAGGCGTCTCTCCTCGAGCCTGGCTGCCAGCGTGACGCCCTTCGCGTCGGTAAAGTCTTCCAGGACCCTCCGGCACTCGGGATCCTGAAGGCGGCGCGCGGCGCCGAGGACCGTGCGCTCGACGGCCGACCGAACGCCCGCATGGCGAAAGTGCAGCAATCTGGGTTGCCAGCCGCCCCCTTCGCCGGCCTGCGTGTGAGACCCGGTCAACGTCACGATGAAGGCCGCGGCCCAGATCCACCGCCGCCGAAGGTCGATCGCCACGTGCCACCTCGCTTGCCGAGCGCGCGTGCTCGGTCACCAGGCGGGAATGGCGGACGAACGCTGTCATGACCGGCGTAGAATCGGGCGAGCCGGCGGCTCACGCATGGGTTCCCCTCAGCACTCGCCCTCAGATCCCCATCGGGTCACCGGGCTCCTCCAGGCCTGGGCCGGCGGCCGCGAGGCGGCGCTCCAGGAACTGATGCCGCTGGTTCACGCGGAACTGCGGAAGCTGGCGCGTCACTTCCTGGCCGGGGAACGCGACGGCCACACCCTCCAGCCGACGGCGCTCGTCAACGAGGCGTACTTGCGGCTCATCGACGTGCGGCAGGTGCGCTGGCAGGATCGCGCGCACTTTTTCGCCATGTCGGCACGACTGATGCGCCGGATTCTGATTGATGCGGCGCGGGCGAAGCGCTACCAGAAACGGGGCGGCGGCATGAGTCTCGTGACCTTCGACGAGGCGGTCGCCGCGTCCCCGATGCGCGACGTGGAGCTCGTCGCGCTCGACGACGCGCTGACGGCACTGGCGGCCGAGAACGTGCGGAAAGCCCAGGTCGTCGAGCTGCGGTTCTTCGGCGGCCTGACGGTCGAGGAGACTGCCGAGGCGCTCGGCATCTCACCTGAAACGGTGATGCGGGACTGGAAGCTGGCGCGGGCCTGGCTGTTGCGCGAGCTTGGATCGCAAGTTGGCCGTGACTGATCGCTGGCAGTGCGTCTCGTCGATCTTCCACGGCGCGCTCGACCGCGCGGCCGACGATCGCGCGGCCTATCTCAAAGAGGCCTGCGGCAGCGACGCTGCGCTGCGACGCGAGGTCGAGTCGCTGCTCGCGCAGTCGGCCGCGCCGGGGTCGCTGCTCGACACGCCCGCGATGGCCACGCCGGCAAGCGACGGCGCGGAACCTCCCGGCGCGATGGTTGGCCGTCAGCTCGGTGTCTATACCGTCGAAGCTTTCATCGGCGCCGGCGGCATGGGCGAGGTCTACCGCGCGCGCGATTCGCGGCTGCACCGCGACGTCGCGATCAAGTTCTCGGCGCGGCAGTTCACCGAGCGCTTTCAGCGCGAGGCCGAAATCATCGCGCGGCTCAATCACCCCAACATCTGCACGCTGTACGACGTCGGGCCCGACTACCTGGTGATGGAGCACATCGACGGCCGGCCGCTCGCGGGGCCGATGCCGCTCGAGAAGCTCCTCGAGTATGCCGGCCAGATCTGCAGTGCACTCGACTACGCCCACCGCGTCGGGGTGACGCACCGCGATCTGAAGCCCGCGAATATCCTGTTGACCAAGCACGGCGTCAAGCTGCTCGACTTCGGCATTGCGCGCCTCGCGGGCAAACACGAGACGCTCACGACCGCGGGCGAGGCGGTGGGGACGCCGGGGTTCATGGCCCCCGAGCTGTGGCAGGGACACGCCGGTGACGCGCGCAGCGACGTCTTCGCGCTCGGACGTGTGCTGTGTTACATGGCGACCGGCACGCCGGACCGGGATCGAGCGCTCGCGCCGCCGCCGCTCGATCGCGTCGTCCGTACTTGTCTCGCGACGGATCCTGACGATCGCTGGCAAACGCCGCGCGAGGTGAACATCGCGCTCGACGCCGTGCGCGCGCCCTCCGCGCCGCCGCCGGCCGCGCGTCGCGCCTGGCTTCCGTGGACGCTGACCGCGCTCGCGCTGCTGGCTGCCGCTGCCGCGTCGGTCGTTGCGTTTCGCAGGACATCGGACGAGGCGCCAGTGTTACGCGCGACGATGGCGGCGCCGGATCGAGTGGCGCTCGCCTTGAATCCGCCGGCGGTCTCGCCGGATGGCCGGTTGGTGGCATTCGTCGGGACGTCGAGCGGCCCGCCGGCCCGCCACCAGATCTGGGTGCGCGCGATCGATTCGCTTGACGCACAGCCGCTCGCCGGGACCGACGGCGCCGAGTATCCCTTTTGGTCGGCGGACAGTCGGTCCATCGGGTTTTTCGCAGGCGGCAAGCTGAAAAGCATCAGCGCGGCAGGCGGTCCCCTGGTCGTCGTCGCCGACGCCCCGTTCGGGCGCGGCGGCTCCTGGAATCACGAGGGGGTGATCATCTTCGCGTCGTCGAACGATGGACCGCTCCTGCGTGTTCAGGCGAGTGGTGGACCCGCCACGCCCGTGACGACGGCCGATCTCGCGAGCGGTGAAGCATCGCACCGCTGGCCCTGGTTTCTCCCGGACGGCAGGCACTTTCTGTATCAGGTGATGAGCGGAGGACGAACCAGCCTCCGAGTCGGCTCGCTCGATGCTCCATCCAGCACAGCCGTTGCGGAGGGCGTCTCGAACGGCGTCTACTCAGAGGGCCACCTTCTTTTCCTCCAGGGCGCCACGCTCATGGCGCAGCCGTTCGACGTGCGCCGGCTCGTGGTGACCGGCGGGGTGGTGCCGGTGGCCGATCAAGTGCAACGCACAGACCGAGTCGGAGGCGGAGTCTTTTCGGTGTCGGCCAGCGGGCTGCTCGTGTATCGCAAAGCCGCGGCGAGAAACCGGTTCACCTGGTTCGATCGGCTCGGCACGCGCCTCTCCACATTCGGCGAGCCGTTCGTTGCCGGCGGCAGGATGCAGTTTTCACCGGATCGCAGACACGTGGCGGTTTCGGTCCGCAACCCTGTCGACGACGATCGAAGCATCTGGATTTACGACGTGCAACGGGGGATTGGCAGCCGCTTTACATTCGATCCGGGTCCCGAACTCGTCGCTTCCTGGTCGCCGGACGGGCAGGCGCTGGCGTTCAGCTCCGCTCCTCGCGGACGCGCCGACTTGTACCGGCGTCGTCTCGAGAGTGCCGGGCCGGACGAGCAGATCTACGCGGACGACACCAACAAGTACCCGAGGGGCTGGTCGCCCGACGGGAAGTACCTCCTGTACGACGCGAACGGCGACGTGTGGGTCCTGCCCGACCCGCTCGGACCGGCTGGCACATCGAAGCCAATTCCGTTTCTGCGCGAGCGCTTCACGGAACAGAACGCGCGATTTGCCCCGAGCGGCGGTTGGGTGCTCTACGAGTCGGACGAGTCGGACCGCTCCGAGATCTACGTCACGAGGTTTCCAGGGCCCGCTGGAAAGTGGCGGATCTCGAGCGGCGGGGGAGCGGCTGGACAGTGGAACCCTCGGGGCGACGAGATTTTTTACATCGCGCCAAATGGCGCGTTGATGTCAGCGCAGGTGGCGATCCAGGGCGGCACGCTCACCGTTCGTGGCGTGAATGAGCTCTTCCGGCCGTTTCTGGGGGGCAACTACGACGTCTCCCTGGACGGGCAGCGATTCCTCGCGCTCATGCCGCCGGAAGACACGCCGCAGGAGCCTCTGGTGTTCGTGCAGAATTGGCCGCGGACACTGAAGAAATGAAATCGATGGCGAGTTGCTTGAGGAATTCTGCCTCAGTCAGGATAGAATCTGCCGCCTCATGAACATTAAACAGGACGGAATCACTCCAAACGCTGGCCGCCTGCTCTGGGCCGGTTTCGCTGCCATTTTGGCTGCTGGCGTGGGTTTTGGCGTCCGCGGCGGCATCCTGGCCAACTGGGGCGCGGAATTCGGCTTCACTGGCGCCGAGCTCGGACAGATTACCGGCGCCGGTTTCACCGGGTTTTGCTTCGGCATCATCATCGGCGGGCTGATCGTGGACAAGCTCGGCTACGGCAAACTCGTCCTCGCCGCCTTCGCGTTCCATGCGCTTTCGGCCTTCGTGACGTTCGCCGCCTCGCCCGACCAGGACAAGATGACGGCCTACAACGTCCTGTACTGGGGCACGTTCATCTTCGCCATCGCGAATGGCACGCTCGAGGCGGTCGCCAATCCGCTCGTCGCCACCCTCTTTCCCTCCAACCGCACGCATTATCTGAACATCCTCCACGCGAGCTGGCCGGCCGGTCTCGTCCTCGGCGGCGCCATCGGCTGGGTGCTCGGTGAGCAACTCGGCTGGCATTGGAAATGGCAGCTGGGCCTCTTCCTCCTGCCAACGCTCGGGTACGGATTGATGTTCTTCGGGCAGCACATGCCGCAGTCCGAAGCCGCGCGGAAGGGTCTCTCGCTCGGTCAGATGTTCAAGGACGTCGGCCTGCTCGGCGCGCTCGTCGTCTGTTTCCTGCTGGCCCTGTTCTTCAACGGCGCGCTTGGCTTGCCGACAACGTGGGCGTACGTGGTGGCGGGCGCGTTGCTGATTGGTGTCGGGATCCTGACGAACTTTTCGATGGGGTCGGTCCTGCTGTTCGTGCTGTTCGTCGCCCACCTGCTCATCGGCGCGGTCGAGCTTGGCACGGACGGGTGGATTCAGAACATCACGGGTAACATCCTGGCTCCCGCCGAAGGCAAGCTGCTCTTCGTCATCACGTCGCTCGTCATGTTCTCGCTGCGCTTCACGGCGGACTTCATCGAGAAGCGCATCGGCCTTTCGCCCATCGGTATCCTGCTGACGTGCTCGCTCTTCGCCATCGTCGGCCTCTTCATGACGAGCCGGATCGAGACGTTCGCCGGAGCGGTGTTCGCGCTCCTGGTGTACGGCGTGGGGAAGACATTCTTCTGGCCGACGATGCTCGCCGTCGCGAGCGATCGGTTTCCGCAAACGGGTGCGATCGCGATCAGCATCATGGGCGGCATCGGGATGATGTCGGCGGGCATGCTCGGCGGCCCGGGCCTGGGCTACGCGAAAGATCGATTTGCCGCCGCCCACCTCGAAGCGACGCAGCCCGCCGTGTACGCGCAGTACAAGGTCGCGCAGCCCAGCGGGTGGCTCGTCTTCAAGGAAGTCGCCGCCATCGACGGCCGGAAGCTCGGCGAAGTGCAGGGCAAGCTGTCGGCCGCGCGCACCGAGCTCGCCAAGACTGGTGTGACTGCTCCCGAAGCGGCCCTCGCACGTCTGACTCCCGAGGAGCGGGCCGTGCACGCGTCCGCCATTCAGGGCGACCGTCAGACGCTCATTGCCGACGCTGTCATCCCGTCGATGATGGCGGTCATCTATCTCTGTCTGCTGATCTACTTCCGCTCGATTGGCGGGTACAAGGCCGTGCATATCCGCGACTGAACGTAGCAGAGGGCAGAGGAAGGGCAGCAGGATTGCAAAATGCAGAAGGGCGGGCTTTAGCCCGCCCTCACCGGGCTGAAGCCGGCCTCTCCGACCGCCGGTAATTCTGCAACGCGCTCTTAGAAGTGAGAAGCCAGAAGTGAGAAGAAGGAGTACGCGGGTCCCAGGGCCTGCGTCCAGTAACTTCTCACTTCTGGCTTCAAACTTCTAACTTGCAAGTATCGTTTAGTGTCCGCCGCCGATCGAGCCCGGCTTCAGGATGTAGTTTTGATTGGCGTCCTGCGCGCGATACACCATGTGGCACTGGCGGCAGGTAGCGCCGATTTCTTTGATCGCCGTAACCGCCGCCGCCGGGTCGGCGGGATCGGTCGCCACGAGCTTAATCGCGGCGTCGAGCTTGGCGAGGGTCTCTTTCGTGAACTTCTGCGCGTCCTCGCGCTTGTTGAGGATCCAGAAGTTCTCCGCGTCGCTCACGCCCTGCCTCATCGTCGCGAGCGCGGTTCGGACGTCGGCCCAGGCGCCCGAGCCGGCGGCCTTGCCGATCGTTGAGTTGGCGTCTCTTACCTTCTTCATCGTCTTGTCGAGCTCTTCGGGGTTGGTCACCTTTTGAGCCGCGAGGATCGCGACGGACCACACTGCCACCGCCGCGAACGCCATTACACGACCACGCATAAGCACTCTCCTCGAGACACCCGGACTCGTGACAGACGGCGCGCGACGACTCCGGGTGTCGTCCGCACCAGCACCGCCCCTGGACACGTGAAGCATTCACGAGAGCCAGGCATTCGGCAAGTGACATTTTTGCAGCGCGCCTCGTGTTTCGCGGAGCAAAACGCAACGAATGGTCCCGCACGCTCGATTTGCCCGATTCTCCCTCTTGGTTTTGGTAAAATCCAACGCTCCGGAGGTTCGAATGACGAAACTACGCCTGGCCGTCGTCGGGACGATCGCGATGGTGGGGATCACCACGACCTCTGCGCTGATTCGCGCGCAGCAGGCGCCCGCGCGCGCGACGGCACCCTCGCCCGAGCGCGCTCAGGATCAGCCCTTTCCGCCCGGCTCGCCGTTTGCGACGCTGCCCGGATTCAAGGTCGAGCGCGTGACACCCGTCGATCGCACCGAGTCGCTGATCGTCGTCACGTTCGATGCGTTGGGTCGTCCGGTCGTGTCGCAGAGCAGCTCCGGCAACGGCGTCTCGCCGCGCCTGCTGCTCGACGAGAACAAAGACGGGATCTTCGAGACCGAGAAGATCGTGTCGGACAAATTGAATACGTGTCACGGCTTGTTCTACGCGAGCCGGACGACGCTCTACGCGAACTGCCGCGCCAATCTGCCGGGCGATCCGCCGCCCGATCCGGGTCGCGGCGGTGGCGGCGGTGGCGGTGGCGGCCGGGCGGGTCAGGCTCCGCCGGCCGGGGCTGTGCCTCCTCCGGCCGTGCCGGCACGACCTGGTGACACGCCGCCGGCGAATCCCGGGCTCTCCGGCCTCTACAAGCTCGAAGACACGAACGGCGACGACGTGATGGACACGATCGAGCGGATCAACCGCTACGTGAGCCCCGGCATGGGCGATCACGGGTCGCACGCCATCCGCCGCGCTCCGGACGGCTCGGTGACGTTCATCATCGGCAACAACACGTACGTCGGCGCGCCGCCGGTGAACGACGATGCGGTGGACACTGCGGCCTCGCCGAACTGGAACAACGTCAAGGAGCGGCAATTCCTGCCGCAGGACAACGACCCGCGCTTCGGCAACAGCACGCGGATCGGCGTGCACGCCACGCTGTGGCGGCTGCAGCCGAACAACAAGTACGCGCTGCTCTTCAGCGGCATGCGCAATCCGTACGACTACGCGTACAACCTCGCCGGCGAGACGTTCATCTGGGACAGCGACATGGAGTGGGACGTCAACTCGCCGTGGTATCGCGAGGTGCGGACGATCCACGCCATTCCTGGCGGCGACGCGGGCTACCGCAACGGCACCGGCAAATTCCAGGACGAGTATTTCGACACGATTCCGGCGCTGCGCCACCTGCGCCGCGGATCGCCGGTCGGCGTCGAGACCTACCAGAGCTACGCGTATCCCGAGAAGTTCTTCGACAACCTGTTCGAGGCCGACTGGTCGCGCGGCCGCCTGCTCTATACGGCCCTGACGCCGAACGGCGCGACCTACCGGGGCCGCGAAGACGTCGCCGAGTTCGTGCACGGCGAGCCGATGCCGATCACCGATCTCGAGGTCGGGCCGGACGGCAACATCTATTTCACGACCGGCGGCAACGCCGGCACGGGCGGTCTCTACAAGATCACGTGGACCGGTGCGAAGCCGGCGCAACCGGACGTGACCGGCATCCTCGCGGTCGTTCGCCAGCCGCAGCCGCTCTCGGCCTGGGGCTGGGCCGCGATCGAACGGGCGAAGACCTCGATGGGCGCGTCGTTCGCGGGTGAGCTCGAAAAGCTGGCGCGCAACGTGACCGCCGCGTCGGCCGATCGCTCGCGCGCCATTCTCGAAATGCAGCGTCACGGTGCGGCCCCGGGGCCCGACGCGCTCAAGGCATTGCTGGCCGACAAGGACGCGAACGTCCGCGCCGCCGCGGTGTACGTGGCTGGCGTGCAGACCAGTGACGGCGCGAAAGCCGTCGCGGCGGCCGCGCTGAAGGACTCGAGCCCGGTCGTGAAGCGCCGCGCTGCCGAAGCGCTGGTGCGTCAAGGGCTGACGCCTGGGCAGCCGAGCTTCGCGCCCGTGGCCGACGTCTACGCGCTGCTCCAGAGCCCCGACCGGTTCGTTCGCTACTCGGGCCGTCTCGCGCTCGAGCATACGCCGCGGACCGAGTGGGCGAAGCTCGTCATGGCCGAGACGAACGTCGTCGCCCTGACGGAAGGATTGCTGGCGCTCTCGAACACGGTGGCGCCGCAGGCCGAAGCCGAGCTCCGTCCCATCTTCGACAAGTTGATCGCGCTGATGAAGCAGCAGACGCTGCCGATCGAGCAGCGGGTTCGCATCCTGCGGACGTTCCAGGCCGCGGCCACCCAAACGCGCAACGGCGTCGATCCGGAAATCAAGCAGCAGGTGCATGCCGCGCTGATCGGCCAGTTTCCGGCGGCGCCGCCGGCCGGCAGCTGGGCGGAATGCAACAACCGCACGGTGACCGTTGGCTGCGACCAGCTGATCCTCACGCACCACCTGGCGAAAGTGCTGGCCTACACCGGTGAGCCCAGCGTCATCGGGAAGATCCTCGCCGTGATTCCAAAGGGCGACGCCGATCAGCCGGGGCAGATCGACTATATGTACGCGCTGCGCGTCATCGACAAGGGATGGACGCCGGCGCAGGTGAAAACCGCGACCGACTGGTTCGCGAAGGCCTCGAACTGGCGCGGTGGATCGACGTTCGCCGGCCACGTGAACCAGATCTTCGACGAGGTCGTGGACGCGTTCACGCCCGAACAGAAGCAGGCCGCGTACGCGGCGGCGCCGCTGTTCGCGCCGCTCGACGCCGCACCGCCTGCGGCCGCCGTCCCCGCGCCCCCGACCGGCGTGACCCCGACGCCACCGCCTCCACCTCCACCGGCGGCGGCGGCGCGCGGCGGTGGCGGTGGCGGCGGGGGTGGCGGCGGCCGCGGGCGCGGGCCCCAGGTGCCGCTCGATCGTCAGGAGCGCTACGACAACCAGGTGTTCCCGCGCGGCGGCGGCCCGGGGTCGCTCACCGGACGCGGCGGCGCGCCGAGCGCTGAAACCGGCGCGAAGGTCTTCCAGGAGTTCTGCGCGTCGTGCCACAAGTTCCAGGCGACCGGGACCGCGTACGGTCCCGATCTGACCGCGATCGGATCGCAGCCGCGGCGCGACATCCTGCGGTCGATCTTCTTCCCGCAGGAGAAGATCGATCCGAAGTACGAGAACACCGTGATCGCGACGCGCGACAACAAGACGATTCGCGGGCTGGTCGTGAGCGAGGACGCGCAGAGCGTCAAGGTCAAGACCGCGGAATCCGCCGATCCCGTCACTGTCGCGAAAGCGGACATCGCCAAGCGCACGCGCGAGAAGTCGTCGATCATGCCCGAGCAGTTGATCGATCGGATCGGCGGCGACGCGAACATCTCGCACGTCGTGGCCTACCTGATGGGCGCCGGCAAATAGGGCTGTGACAATGCGGTGACATTCGGCGACCGGGCGCGACGGGAGCAGCAGCGTCGGGGTATAAGCAGTGATGCCTCAGGCGAACGGGCAGCCCGTCGCGTTGCTCGCCAGTGAAATCAAGTTCCTCGTCAGCCGCGATGAGGGCGCGCGCATCCGCGACTGGGCGCGCGCGCATCTCGATCCCGATCCGTACGGCGCCGGCGAGTTCGGCGACGAGTACCGCACGAGCAGCCTCTACTTCGACACCGCCCACCACGACGTCTTTCACCGCCGCGGGTCGTTCGGCCGGAGCAAGCAGCGCATCCGCCGCTACGGATCGTCCGATGTCGTGTTTCTCGAGCGCAAGCTCCGCACGCGTGACGTCGTCCACAAGCGCCGTACACCGGTTGCGATTGCCGATCTCGCGAAGCTGAGCGAGGCGGAATCTCGCCCGTGGCCGGGCGGCTGGTTCGATCGCCGCGTTCGCCTTCGTCAGCTGCGGCCGGTCTGCCTCGTCTCGTACCGGCGCACGGCGCGCATCCTCGGCGTCAACGGCCACACCGCCCGTCTCACGGTCGACGACGACCTTCGGGGCAATCTCGCGTCGGACTTCACCGCCGACTCGGCCGCCGGCGTGCCGCTCATCGACGGCTGGGCGATCCTCGAGCTCAAGTTCCGCGAGACGGTTCCCGCGCTGTTCCGACAGCTCGTCGAACAATACAACCTGCAGTCGCAACCCGCGTCCAAGTACCGGAAGGCGATGTCGAGTCTCTCCGAACATTCGGTCCGCAACACGGAAGCCACGGAACACACGGAGATCACGGATCCCAAAAGGGTTAGCCCCTAGAATCCGTGCTCTCCGTGTCCACCGTGCTCTCCGTGTTTTGGATTTCGTCGAGACAGATCGATCAGCGTCGCCTCGCCAGGACGTCTTTCTCGTACTTTTTGATCTCGTCGATCCACGCCTGGCCGCGTGGGACATTGGTGGATTCGCAGTAGGCGTCCCAGACGGCACCGAAGGGCAGGGTCTTGATCTCCTCCTGCAGCGCGAGCCGTGAGGTGTAGTCGCCGGCGGCTTCGAAGTCGCGCAGCCGCGCGGTGGGCTCGAGGAGCGCTTTCAGCAGCGACTTGAGCATGTTGCGCGTGCCGATGACCCAGGCGGCGACGCGGTTGATGCTGGCGTCGAAGTAGTCGAGCCCGATGTGCGTCCGATCGAGATAGTTGCCGCGGACCAGCTCCTGGCCGATCGCTTCGAGGTCGTCATTGAGCACGACGACGTGGTCGCTGTCCCAGCGGACGCCGCGGCTGACGTGCAGCAGGATCTCCGGCAGGAACATGAACACGGAGCTGATCTTGTCGGTGATCGTCTCGGTCGGGTGGTAGTGGCCCGTGTCGAGCGTGAAGAGCTTCTTGCGCGAGAGCGCGTACCCGAAATAGTACTCGTGCGATCCGACGGTATAGCTCTCGCAGCCGATGCCGAAGAGCTTGCCTTCGACCGCGTCGAGGTTGTGCGCGGGATCGATCGGATCGTGGAAGATCGCGTCGAGCGACTCGGTCAGCCGCTCGCGCGGGCCGACGCGATCGGCGGGCGTGTCCTTCATCCCGTCGGGAATCCACAGATTAGTGACGCACGACTTGCCAAGGGCGCGGCCGATCGACGCGCCGATCTTCCGGCAGGCGACACCGTGCGCGATCCAGAACTGCCGGATGGCGCGATCGCGATGCGACAGCGTGAAGCCGTCGTCCGCCTTGGGATGGGAGAAGAACGTCGGGTTGAAGTCGAGCCCGATGCCGAGCGACTTCGCCCAGTCGGTCCACGCGGTGAAGTGCTCGGGCCCGACGGCGTCGCGGTCCACGAGCTTGCCGCCGAAGTCGCCGTAGAAGGCGTGCAGGTTGAAGCGATGCTTCCCGGGAATCAGCGCGAAGGCGCGTTCGGCGTCCGCGCGAAGCTCGTCGGGCGTCCGCGCCTTGCCGGGGTAGTTGCCGGTCGCGGCCAGGCCGCCGCCGAGGCTGGTCCCGAACTTCTCGAACCCGCCGACGTCGTCGCCCTGCCAGCAATGCAGGGAGATCGGCACGTGGCGCAGGCGCTCGCAGGCGGCGTCGGCGTCCACGCCGAGCGCTGCGTAGCGATCGCGTGCGGCCGCGTAAGCGGTCGCGATGACAGGTGTCGCCCCGCTCATCTCACACCCAGCAGGATTTCGACGGTGAGCTGATCGAGCTGCTCGTAGGCCAGGCCCTTGGAGGCCAGGGCCTGCCGGTCGAATCCGTGGCCGAGGAGCGTGTCGCGGCCGCCTGTCGAGTACTGCGCCAGCGACGGCGCCTCGTGCGCGGAAGCGGCTTTGAGCAGCGCCTGAATCTCCGCGTCCGCGTTCCAGCGCTTCGCCTTCTCGGCCAGGATGAGATACGTCCGCATGCAGCCGCGGGCGAAGGCCTTCACGCCGTCGTA
>Ga0111538_10008597_pt1 | contig 13694 bp, 14 predicted proteins | sample SoiMethybrSBSTD1_FD_79669 | JGI IMG/M metagenome (GOLD analysis project Ga0111538, IMG submission 79669) | Bulk soil microbial communities from a Populus tree surrounding site in Tennessee, USA - Soil MetaG P. TD hybrid SBSTD1 (version 2)... | ecosystem: Environmental > Terrestrial > Soil >...
GGGCTCCAATCGAGCCAGATCTGGACCTCGACCGACGCCCGCTCCTGGTCGGTCTCCGAGATCGCGGTCCAAGACGCGAACTTCTTTCGGATCGTTCACGCCGGAGATCGGTTCTTCGTGCTCGGGAACTCGCCTCACCTCGCCACTTCAAGCGACGGGACAGAGTGGAAGCACGTGGCGCTGAGCACCATACAGCTCATGGGTCTTGCCTTCGGCAACGGCCGCTACGTGCTCGTCGGGTCCGGGCCGATTCAGTATTCGGACGACGGGTTGAGCTGGAACGCGGTCAAGCTCGACTGTTCCCTGCCGGATGCCTGCATCACAGACCCGAGCGGAGGCGTGCATCAGCACCATCATGAAGACGTAGTGTTCGCGGACGGCTTTTACGTCGACCAGCTATTTTCCGAGGACGGCGAGCACTGGCAGGCCCATTCCTATCCGAGCCCGGAGATCGCCGTGGGCGGTTATCTGCTCGGGCGCTCCAACCCGCGCAGCCGTTGGGGTATTCCCCCGTACGAGGGCGAGCGCGAGGACATCGACGCCTGGAAACCGGGGGGCACGATCGCGACGATCCGCGTCGACGCGATCCAAACGAGCGCGCTCGCCGGCAGAAATTGCCTGAATCACCGCTGCGTGGTGATCAAGAACGTTATTTACCTGATCCCGTAGCCTGCCGTCACTTCGGACAGCAGACGGACCCTTCGACGGCTACTGGCACGCCAGCGGGTGGGCGGATGGTGCCACTCGGTTTCGAGCCGCTCGGGCAGCGATAGTTTCACGGTGCCTCCTTCTTGCCGAACAATTCCTTGGCGCGCGTCATCGCCGACATCGCGTTGGGCCAGCCGGCGTAGAACGCGAGATGGGTGATAAGCTCGACGATTTCCTCCTGCGTGACGCCATTTTCGAGCGCCCTCGGAAAGTGAAACGTCATCTGCTCGGTCTTGCCCATTGCAACCAGCGCCGCACAGGTGATCAGGCTGCGATCGCGCTTCGAGAGTTGCGGCCGCTCCCAGACGTCGCCGAACAGCACGTCCTCGGTTAACGAGACGAGCTTCGGCGCGAAGTCGCCGATGATCCTGCGCATGGCGGTGGAGGGTTTGGTGCTCATGGGGGCTTCGCTCCTTCGTGCGATGGCTGAAAACCTGGCGTTCGACCAGGCGTTAGATTCGTCCAGGCTGGCAACAGGCAAGACAGCCTGCGGCGTAACACCTACCGGTGGACTCGCAGCAGGCCTGGTTGCGATCGCACGCGGGAGTGCACGAACCACCATCACGCCCAGTCCCGCCGCTTCCGCCGCTGCCGGCCCGACCTCCGGCTCCGGCACCTCCAGCCGTTCCGCCCGACCCACCACCAGTTCCGCCAGTGCCCGCGGAGGCATCCGATCCACCCGCGGTGCCGCCGCCACCCGCCGAACCCCCGCTACCGCCCGCGCCACCGCTACCCGCCGAGCCTCCGGAACCGGTTCCCGAGCTGCCGTCTAGTCCCGGACTGCCCGCATCTGATCCATCCTCGTCATCACCGCACCCGGCCGCGGTGACTAGCCCAAGAGCTGCGATGGCTAGAGCGGCGAAGAGCAATCGCACTACGTGGGCCATTGACGAGTCCTCCTCGCGACACATCGGGATCCATTCTACCCTTTGCCAGCGCGAACTGGAATGGACAAGCGAGATGCGCGCGCGTGTTCGTCACTCACGCGCGCGCATTCGCTTCACGGAGTGCGCGTCAGGCGGGCGGGTCCGTGCAACACTGGCCGTAGCAGAACTTCGGTGACGGACACTTGGGGAACCCGGCGCCGCACTGCGTGCCAGTGCCGCACACGCAGGACGACTCGCCCTTGCCGTTGTTGCCCTCGTTCGCCTCGATCATCACGTTCCCGGAGTCGCTGCGGACGCTGAACGACGCCTTGGGATACGCGGCCTTGTTGTAGTTCACACTGAACTGCTTTTGCTCGTTCTTGGCGAGCTGAGGCACGTCGACCGTCATCGTCTCCGCGGGGTTCGAGGTGTTGCACTTGGTGATGGTGACGGTGGCCTTGCTGGCCGCCGCGGCCCACTCGGCGCCGTTCTGCACCTTGAACGTGACGACCCCCGGGTTGGCGATCGACATCGTGGGAACCATGAGATCGGGCTTCAGCTTGTCGATCTCGGCCTTGCACTGGTGCGGTGCCATCGTGTGGTAGGTGATGACGGTCCCGTTCGGCGGCGTGTCCTTGTTCGCGTAAGCGTAGCCTTCGGTGGCGGTGTTGGTCTCGGCGCTGGTCTTCCACCAGCGGAGGCGCTTCCCCTGCTTGATCGTCTGGTTGGTGGTGTTCTTGAGCGTGATGGTGCCCGGCACGGCCGAGCAACCGATCGGGATCGGGTTGTTCAAGGCAAGAACCAGCGGACCAGACGGTTTCGCGATTACGGACGGCGCCGGCGCCGCGTTTTGGCCCTCCGCTTCGCCCCCCAGCAACGAGATTGCTCCGATCGTGACGGTCAAGCCGAACAACAATTTCTTCGCGGTCATTTCTGCTCCATTGGTCAGTGTACGAATCGCTCGCTCAGTCGATACGGAGCCCGGGCGCACCCGCAGCACACCCGGACACCCGCTGATAACCAGCCAAGCGAGACCGCGCCTTTGCACTCCGCGTGCCGCGGCGTTGCACGCTCAAATCACGCGAAAAACGCGCAACGTGCGGCGCGTTGCACAAGCCAAGAACGGCGGCTTGCACAACGAAGCGCAATCGGTTGCACGACCCTGGAGCGTTACCTCAGGCCTCTTGCGCCGTCGGTCGCACCACGATTTCGTTGACGTCGACGTCCGGGGGCTGCTCGATGGCGTAGGCGACGGCGCGTGCGATGGAGTCCGGGGGAATCGCCATCTGGTAGAACTCTTTCATGTGCGTCGCCGTCGTGGAGTCCGAGATTCCAAGCACGAGCTCGGACTGAATGGCTCCAGGCGAGATGATGGTGGTACGAATCGCCCCGCCGATTTCCTGCCGCAGCCCTTCGGAGATCGCGCGCACGGCGTACTTGGTGGCAGAGTACACGGCGCCGGCCGGAAACACCTTGAGACCGGCCACCGACGCGATGTTGACGAAGTGCCCGCTCTTTTGACGCTGGAACACGGGCAGCGCGGCGGCGATGCCGTAGAGCACGCCCTTGACGTTGATATCGAGCATCCGGTCCCACTCGTCCACGAGCGTCTTGGTGATCGGCGCCAGGGCCATGAACCCGGCGTTGTTCACCAGCACGTCGAGGCGATCGAACTTCTCTAGCGCGGCCCGAACGAACCCGTCGACCTCGGCACGCTTCGTGACGTCCACCGTACGGGCGCCCGCTCGGCCTCCCGCGCGCTCGATTTCAGCGACCAGATGGTCGAGCCGATCGGTGCGGCGCGCGCCGAGGAACACCCTGGCGCCACGCGCCGCCAGATGCCGAGCCGTGGCCTCGCCGAGCCCACTGCTTGCCCCCGTGATCGCGACGATTTTGCCTTCTATTCCGGCCATATCTCTCTCCTTTCGAGGACCTGACGTCGTGCAAGTCCGGAGCCACGGGCGTTCGGAACGCACGGAGAGAGATAGGGGTCGATGCGCGCCCGACTATGTGACTCGTTTCAAGATGCCTCAGACTTCGGGATCGAAGGACTTCGCGAGATCGGCGGCCCACTGCCGATCCAACCGATCGATACGCTTGGCCACCAGCCTGCCCACCGGCTTCGCGAGCGGGCCCTCGACGAACTCGTGGTTTCGTACCCTGCATCGTTCGGGCCCGAGGGGTTCGATCTCCATGCGGTGCAGCAGGGTCAAAAGCGGGTTTCTCACGCCCCAGCCGATCAGGCGGTTCTGTTCGAGCTCGTAGACGGTCACTGGTAGCGGCACGGGCGCAACCATCGTCTTCATGGTGAACTTGTAGCCTTCACGCCAGGCTCCGTCGGAGCGGGCCCACGCCTTCTTTATGGCGCGCGTCCAGGTCGGCCAGACAGCGAGGTTCTGAAGCTTCGCGAAAACCACTTCCGCCGGGGCTTCGATCTCGGTCACGAAATCGGTGCAGTCCACGCGAGACACGTTCATGCCGTAGCCCGCGTTGGTGCGGCGACTGCCTCGAGCCCAAACCACAGCATCAGCTTCGTCCCGCGCCGAGTCTTCCAGAGCACTGGACCGAAGAAGAGGCCCGGCGAGATCTGGCGAACCTCGTCGCGAATCGCGCGAATGTAGGCGGGGTTATTGTCGTTCTCGTAGTCGATGTGCACGCAGGGCGCGCCGTCCAACGCCGAAAAATCGACGCTCGTGGTGAAGGGGAACAGCTGTTGCCGTCCGAGCCCGGCGAGGTGAATGCGGTTGATACCGGTCCCGCTGGTCGCGCTCGTGGCGCTCAGGGTCTTGCCCGACCACGGAAACGACCGCCTGCTCGCGATGACGGCTAACACGCGATGGACCGGCCCGTGCTTCGTATTGTGTACGGCGAGCATGCGCCCACGCAGATTGCCATCGAGCGCCTTCAGGTTCGACGGTACGGACGCCTTACCATAGAGAGCTCGCAGCTCCGCATCGGAAAGCGCCGCCAGCTCCTCCAGCGTCCGCGGCACCACCGCGCCGCTCGGTTTCTGTCGATGCACCTGGGTGAAGCCTTCGAATCCTGCCATACCTCTCTCCTTTTCGAGACCTGAAGTCGTGCAAGTCCGGAGCCAGCGCATCCGGAACGCACGGAGAGAGATAGGGCTGCGATGGCGCGCCCGACCATGTGACTCGTTTCAGGATGCCTCAGAGCTCGGTAGCTTCGATGCGGCGGTTCTTCTGCCTGTTCTCTTCGGAGTCGTTCGGCGCGATCGGGCGCTCGTCTCCGTAGCCGACCGCTTCGACGCGGCTGGCCTCGATTCCCTTCGAGATGATGTAGTCGCGGCAGGCCTGCGCCCGCTTCTCGGAGAGCAGCTTGTTGGCCGCTTTCTTACCGACGTTGTCGGTGTGGCCCGAGATCTGGATGCGAGAATTCTTCTTGTGCTGCATGTACTCGACGACCCCATCCAACCGATAAGACGTCTCCGGCCGGATCGTCGCCTTGTTGGTATCGAAGTTGACGCCGTCGAGCACGAAGCGCTCCGGGCCCTTGTCGGGGACGAATTTCTTGTAGCGCAGCGTCAGCTTGATGTTCTGATTCGGCTCGTTCGTGACATCGTAGGTCGCGGTGATGTCCTTCCTGCCGAGGCTCACGTAGACGATCTCGTACTTTTTACCAACGGGGACGAGCACCTCCGCGTAGCCCGTCCCGTCGGTCTCGTCCGTGTAGTACTTCTTGCCGTCCGGAGCGGCCATCGAGATCACGATGCCCTTGATCGGACCCTTTTCCTTGTCGACGACCATGAACTTCATCAAGGCTTCGGTCTTGGTCGGGGCAAGCTTCGACGGATTTTCGCCCTTGGTGTCTTTGGCGGTCGTCGTGTCGAGCATCGTGAACTGATCGCCCGACTTTCCGCCCGACGCGGGTTGGTCGGCCGGAGCATCACTCGACGAGCTGGGCGGCGCGGAAGCGCTCGGCTCGCCGGTTTGCGCTGCCGCGGCGGGGGACTCGGCAGGCGGATTTGCTCCGCCGCAGGCGATCAAGGTCAACGCCAGAAAGGTGAATTGATAGCGCATGGCGACTCCTCGGCTCGACCCTAGTTGGTGACCACGCGGCACGGCAAGGCCCGCGGTGTGGGCCCCGCTTAAAGCGTGGCGGTACGGCCTCAATCGGTGGATTCGCTTCCGGAGAAGGCGACAAAAGTTGACATGGGAACTCCTTTTACCGGCACGCGAGACGACTGGCGAGCGCTCAGTCGTGGGCGGCGGTCAAAAGCAGCGCAGCGGTCAGGCAAGACGCGTCCAGGTCGAACTCGTCACTGTCGTCGCCGGTCAGCGTACGCGAGACGCGCAGCGATCCGCCCAGTGACCAGTCATGTCCGATCGAAAAATCATTGCCGGCCCATGCCGCGCCGCCAAGCCCGTAGATCGGTTCGCGGGGCTCGCCCGGAGGGTGAATCGAAAGCACCGCAAACCCGGCGGCCAGGCCGAGGTGCAGGCCCCAGGCTGGCTCCGGTGCCGCATCGATGAACGGCCCGATGATCCCGATCCCCATGGTCGATCGACCGCGGTCCATCGGGCCCGAAGCGAGCGTCATCGACGGCGCCAGGTCCAGCAGCAGAGCGCCGCCGAAAGCCGTTCTGCGCGACGGCGAGTACCCGAGCAGCAGGTCGAGCGCGACGCTGGCGCCGTCCGCGGAGTGATCTTCGTAACCGGGTTCCGGATGCATGTCGAAGCCGACCAGGCCGGCGCCCGCGGCGATCCGCAGATACAGGGCCGTGTCGGCTGGATCGCCAGGGGTTCCCGCTTCGGCTCCCGTCTCCGCGACCGGCGACGGCTGCGTGGCACGCGGTTGTGCGCCCGAGAACCCAGTCATCGCCAGCAGTGTCGAACCCATCAGTGCTCCACACCAGCGAGCCATGATTCTACGAGCCATGCCGGGAGCCTCTTCAAGTCGCGTGCCAGACGACGAGGCCGTGACGGCGTCGTGAAGGCGCCGGCCGCGCAACGCTTGCGCGGGGCTCTTCAGGCGCGAAGGAAATGCGCGAAGGAACGCCGTGAGGCATCGCGTCGCACGCCGGAACTCTGCCGATGCGATCTGACTCGGCGCTTGCTCAGCGCGGACAGCAGACTGACCCTTCGACGGCGATCGGACCGCCTTCGGGCGCGCGAATGTTGCCGGTGGGAGCTGCGCCGCCCGGGCAGCGGTACTCCGCTTTGTGAATCGCTCCGTCCCCGATGTCACCGACGACCGTGCCTCCGCTTGCGGTGCAAGCTTCCGCAGTGAGCTCGGAACGGGTCGCTGGTACCGGTTGCGCTTCGGTCGGCGTCGCGGGCGCGCTCTGGGAGCCACCGCAGCCGAGGCACGAAAGAAGCAAGGCGATCACGGGTAGCGTGGCGTTGCGCATGGTCGTCCGCGCGGGTTTAGCACGGCCTTCACCGATCATGCGCCCGAGACGCAATCGGCGAGCACGCGCAACAGGCGACCCACCTGGCGAAAGAGCAAGAAATCTTCCACCACGTGGCGCTGGGCTGCACGGCCCCAGGCCTCACGCGCCCAAGGGTCGGACAACATCGATGCCAGGTTATCGGCGATCTCGTCGGGATTTTCGGCATCCCGAAGCACGCGACCGTCCCTGCCGTCGCGCACCTGCAGAGACAGGCCGTGGGCGTTCGAGACCAGCACCGGCACGGCCTTCCACATCGCTTCGGTCGCGGTCAGGCCGAAGGCTTCGCTGATCGAGTTCTGAACGACGACCGCCGAACAGCGTTGGATCGCGTTCACCATCAGCGAATTGCATTTCCTCGAGCCCATCGGCAAGACCAGCACGCCGACGTCGCGCTGCAGCTCCGGCTCCAGCGCCGCGTACTGGGCGGCGATTTCGTGGAACGCGCCGACGGCGGCGGGATCGTCCGCCACCGAGGTCGGATCGGGTCCTACCAGCAGCAGGCGCACGATCTCGAACCGCCGCGCTTCGCGCTCGTCCCGTGCCCGGCGGGCGCGCGTTCGTTTGAGGCGCGCGAAGGCTTCGAGCAAAGGGCCGAAGCCTTTCAGCCTGTCCCAGCGCGACACCTGACTCACGATCGGCCGAAACATCAGCTCCACGTCGGGTTCGTCGGCGGGACGCAGCACGCCGTCGGCGCCCAGGCGGCGCGCCGGTTCCGCGAAGGGCGGCGTCAGTACCGGCGCCCGGCAGGAAATCAGCCTGCCGTTACTGAGTACTCCCGCGAGCTTGTGCGGCGACAAGCTGCGATTCTTGTGATCCATCGGATCGATGCTCGGCGCCGCGATGCTCGCGCGCCCTGCGAAGAATCGCGGCACGTACGCGATCGACGAGAAGATGCCGCGGGCGTAGGCTCCCGCGTACGGCTCGAGAAAGCGCCACGCTGCCCGCGTCGCCGGCGTGTGCCGGTCGAGCCCGACGTGACAGCGCCAAACGGCGGTAGCGCCGCTGGCCGCCGCGGCGGCCGCGCCCGCTCCCATCGGCTGGGGATCGTGAACGACCAGTATATCGCGCGGCACAAGCTTCTGGCTGAGCTCGTTACCGACGTCACGGCTCGCCGCGTCGTAGAGTTCCCGCTCCGCCGTAGCGAGCTCCGGATAGCCGTGCCCGTGGAGCAGATCGTGCAGCCGGCGCGTCAGGTTGAAAAACCCCGCGCGCTCGGAGCCCATCACCAGCCACTCGCAGCGCACACCGAGGTCCCGCAGCGAGCCAACCAGCGCCGGCATCATCTCCGCGACCCCGCCGCCGCGCGCGGTCGAGTTGAGCATCCAAACCGTTCGCCCCGCGAGCTTGGGCACGGTCGCCGCTGCCTCGCTCCGGAGCTCGCGCACCGCGCCGGCGAGAAAAACCAGTGATTCGTATTCCTCGAGACTGGTGTGCCGCTCGATCGGAACCGTCTCGATCACTTCGCTTTTTTAGCAGCGGGACCGCGCCCGGTAAATCCTGCCGCCCGGCGAGCGGGTTCGCGCACCGCTTGCGCGACATTCGTGCATCGGCGCCGGTTACGACACGCACGGGGTGGCATCTCGTTTGCATCGTTTGGTTGTCATGGCCAACGTCTTGATCGTCTATGCGACGAAAGAAGGGCAAACCGAGAAGATCGCACGGCGCGTGGCGGGAACGCTTGCCGCCGCGGGCCACCGTGCCGAGCTCGTCGACGCGGATGAAGTCGTCACACCGCTCGACCTCGCACACTTTCAGGTCGCCGTGGTCGGCGGACCCATCCACGTGGGAGGCTACCCGCGCTCCCTCGTGCGTTTCGTGCGTGAACACCGGCAGTTTTTGGAACGGGTCCCTTCCGCCTTTTTCTCGGTGGGACTCGCCGTGGAGAGTCAGACCTCCGACGGTCGCGCCCAGACGCTCGAGGTCGTCGAACGATTCGTCAAACGCACCGGCTGGCGGCCCGGGCGCGTGGAGCTCATCGCGGGAGCGCTGCCCTACTCCAAGTACAACTTTCTGATCCGCTTCGTCATGCGGCGCATCGCGGCCAAGGAGGGCGGCGACACCGACACGTCGCGTGACTACGAGTACACGAACTGGCCCTCGGTCGAGCGCTTCGCGCGCGAGCTCGTCGAGAACCGCTCCGCGGCCGCCGCTCGAGCGTAACGTTCAGAGATAGCCCGCCGCGGTGCGCAGCGCTTCGGCCGCGCTGGGGCCACTCGCCACCTTCTCGTGCGCAACCACGAGGCGCGTGAGATCGGGCATCTGTGCCAGCCGCTCCAGATCGGAGCGCAGCGCGCGCTTGTCTTTGACGTAGACCAGCTTCGCCAGACGCGAGACGCGGGGGCCGGGCGCCGAACCCAGGATGGTGGTGAAGAAAAACCCCAGCGGATCTCGTTTGCGATCCATGTTGAAGACCGCGTCGTTCAAGACCACGGTCACGCCGTCCGAAGAGCGCACGAGCATCGCTCCTTCGGCATCCGCGACGCCGTGCAGCGTTTCGAAACGCACGGTGTCGTCAGCCGGGAATTCCTCGTAAGTGAAATCGACCGGCACGACCTCTTCGACTCGGGCGCGTGACCCTTTGGGGGCAACGACGCGGAGCGCGGGATAGCGCTTCTTGAAGGCCGGAGCATCCAATCGGTGGCCGCCGTTCGGAACCACCAGGAAGGCAGGAGTACCCCAGTTCTCGATCTGTTTGATCGTGGCGTCGTCGACGGCGATCGCGTTGTGAATGACGAGGCGGCCGTCCGAAAGGCGCGCGATCGTCATGACGCGCTTGAGGGACATGCCAGGCAACGAGCCCTGAACCCACCAGATGTTTTCCGCGAGCTTTTCGATCGGCCCGTGGGAAAGAACTTTCCAGTCCGTGTGCGCTTTGGCCATGGCGCGAACTGTAAGACCGTCTCTCGATGCATCAAAGTGGGGGTAGAGCAGCAATCTCGCCACACTGCCACTCGGCCGAGCTATTCTTGAAGCGATGAAGGCGGGATCGACTGGTGCCGCAGTGCTTGCAGCGCTCTGGCTCGCGGCGTGCTCGGACGACGAAGAGCCGGTCGATCATCTCGCGGTGGGCGGCGCGGGCGGCCAGAGCCAGAGTAGTGGAGGCACCAGCGGGACGAGCGCCGGTACGGCGGGAAGCGGCGCACGCGGCGGCCTGGACGCGGGCGGAGGCGCCGGAGGTTCGGTGGGCAGCGGCGGATCGTCCGCGGCGGGCCGCGGGGGAGCCGATGGAGCGAGCGGATCGAGCGGTAGCGCCGGATCCGGAGGTAGCGCCGGATCCGCGACCGATGGCGGCGTCGCGTTTCCTGACGATCTCTATCGCGGGGTATGGCTGGTCGGCTGGAGCGGCGACCTCGATCACTTCTCCTGGGTGAGGTTCTTGCCCACGAACCAGCCGGGAACGAACGGGACGTGGGCGGTCATCGACTCGAACTGTGTCGCGTGCACGCCCTACATCCACTGCGAGGGCACGGACGGTCTGTTTTCGACCGGGCCGGCCGCGGGGGCGCTGTGGGAAATCTCGATGCAATTCCCGACCGCCTGCACCAATCCACCGCGATCGCAGGTCTGGACGATCGAGCGCGCAGCTCCCGCCACCTACCCGAGCGGCGCAGATCTAGAGCTCTCGATCAGCACCATGCCGGATCAACAAGTCGCGTTCACAGCCGTCCGTTACCCGGAGTCCGCCTGTAGTCCCGACTTCACGAGCTGCGCATTTTGACCGTGATTTCGGCCTGCGCTAGATTGGGAGGGTCATGCTTCGCTTCACAGGGTGGTTGGGGATGCTCGGGGTGCTTTCGTTTTTCGCGGGTTGCAGCGGGAACGTCGACGGTTCGGGCCGATCCGTCCGCCCGGTTCACGTTTCGCCGGATGAATCGACGAGCGGCGGGAGCGGCGGGGAAAGCGCGAGCGGCAGCGGCGGCACGAGTGTTGGACCCGGCGGCGCCGGAGGAGCGGTCAGCCCGGGTGGCACCGGAGGCACGTTCGGTGGCGCCGGCGGTACGGGCGGCGGCTGGGATGGCGGCCCCGTCGGCGGCGACTGTCCGCGCTCGTTCGCGGTCACCACGGAGCTGACCGAGTGGCAACCGCGTCCACCGCCAGCGGTCGCGCCCGGCGAATGGCTTCGCGAGCTCGAGCGCGCGATCGCCGGCACCTGGCGCGGCGTCGCGCGAACTCCCGCCGGCTGGACCACGGAGGTGTACGAGGTCGCGATCAGCTTCGGTGAGGGCGGCTACTCCGCGCACTGCACGTCCACTCCGACGCATTGCTGTGTGGCCTTCTATTACGGCACTGATCTCGATTACCCACTGAAGGCGTTTCGCCTCCTGAGCACCGACCCCGAAGGCCGCGCCTTCGGCGAGATCGACATCGTGTTCGACTACAACGACGGTTTCCCTGGTTTGCCCAGCTGGCAGGGGCTCTTGCAGAATCTCGAGCTCGACGCGACGGGCAACCGCCTGCGCTTCGAGTTCAAGACCAGCGACGGTTATGGCCCGGTCCGGTTCGACTTGAGTCGGTGAGTCACGGCCGCGGCGCTTCGGGCACCGGACACGCGCCGAGGGGACCGCGGCGGTGATACACGGTCGTTCCGTCGTAAGGCGTGGGCGCGCAGTACTGTCGATCCAGGTACGCCTTGTAGGCCGGAGTATCCACGATCGACCGGCCGCCCATCGTGAACGGAATGTCGATGATCAGCGCCGCTTGCGACGCATCGAGATCTTTCAGAAACAGCGCCTGTGATCCCGGCACGACGCGCTTCTGCTCCTGAGCTTTGGTCGCTTCGTTGAAGAACGGCACGTAACCCGACTGAAACGTCGAGTAGACGTAACGCGATCCGGCGCGGCGTTTGCAGTAGATGTAGAGATCCGGGCAAAAGCCCCAGAAGTAGACCGCGTCCGTCGGCTTCGTGTGCTGATCGATGTACGCACAGATCGGCGCCGTCGAGGGTCCGGTCGAGTATTCCTTCAGCCTGTTTGGCAAGAGCTGCCAGAGCAGCAGCATCGCGGGAAACAGGACCGCGCACTCCACGACGAAGCGGCGCCAGCGGAAGAGCGGCGGAACGTCGGCGAGCTGCTCGAGCATCAAGCCGAACAGCAGCCCGAACCACGGCACGACCTGCACGTAGTAGTGCCAGAAGTCGCGCAGCGTGCCGTTCGCAACGGCGAGCGTCGCGCCCGAGCACAAGGCGACCGTCATGACGAAGCCGTGCTGGTCGGCGCGCGCGATCAGAGTTCCGCGGCGCGCGCGGGCGAAGGGCCGGGCGATGCCGGCGGCGACCAGTCCCAGGGCCCCGGCGATGTGCTCGGGCCGGGTCATGACCCAGGCGCGGAAGCCGTCCTTCCACGCCTTCGGCGTGAGCGGCGCCATGTAGTAGTGCGAGTTGTAGGTGACGGCGTAGAAGTAAAGTGTCCTGAGCTCGCCCGCGATCGCGTAGCGCGCGACGACGACCAGGACCGGAAGCGCCACGCCGCACGTGAAGCCGAGCAGCGGAAAGAACCGGCGAAAACCCGCGCCGCCGGGGCGGTTCAGGCAGACGACCAAGACCCACAAGAAGAGCGGTGGAATCGTGACACTGCCGACCTGCTTGGAAAGCGCCCCGAGCGCGGCAAGTGCGCCGCCGAGGCTTGCCAACGCGATGCTCGCGCGCCTGCGCTCTGGCGCGAGAGCAAACGCCAGCACCATCAAAGCGCCGAGCGCGAACACGTCGAGCAGTGGCTCGCCGTTGTACGCGGTCCCGTCCACCGGCATCATGTCCAGAATGAACGAGACCATGATCGCGAGCACGGCGACGGCGCCCGCGAGCCGATGCTTGAGCCGCCACGCCGCGGCGTACGTGAAAGCCATGGTCAGCATCGAGCACGAGAGCGCGAGGACCCGAATCGGCGTGTAGCTGATGTCCTTGTAGAACCAGGCAACGATCGCCGCGACCCAGTACAGCATCGGGCCGCGGTGGCTCACGCCGTCCACGTACGGCAGCCAGTGCCCCTCGATCATGCGCAGCGCGAAGGCCAGGATGTAGCCCTCGTCCTTCGGGTTCATCGCCCGCGGCGGTTTGAAGAATCCGAGGTGCATGCTGCACACTGCGAACATCGCGAACGCGAGCGCAGCCAGCGTCGGGGTCTGGAAGATCAGCCAGCGAAGCACCGGCCAGACGCGCCTGACGACCCGGCCGGCGAGCGCAAGAGCCCGGCGTCCCCGATTCGGCGTTCTAAGTTCGGAGCTCGACGGAGCCGAAGCCGTCGTCTCCGTCGAATTGATCACGTTCGGACCTCTAAGGGCAGGGCACGCTTAGCAAAATGGCCGTGGCCCGGCAAATGCTACCGCGGGGACGCCTGCCAGGCCCCCCCGCGTTGCGCCCTACGAACCGGCGGCGACGCCCCAGCCGCTGCGCACGTGATTGCGAGGCCCGACGCCGCGGCGTTCCATCAAACGCGCTCCGCGCAAGTTCAAGTGTTGCCAGAGCTCTTCGCTCTGCTTGCGATAAGGCTGGTCGCGCGTGTTGATCGAGAAAGCTTGCTCGATCGCGAAGCGCCGCACTCCGGCTTCGTCGCGAACGTCGTGACGGAGCACGAAATCGAGGGCGCGCCGGAGCTCGTTCAACGTGTCGCGCCGCACGGCGACGCAGAGCTCGGTGATCGCGCGGCCGAGGGCGGCGCTGGCTTCGCCGGGAAAGAAGTGCTCGTGAAGCTGGCGCGCGAACGACAGGCTGATCA
>Ga0111538_10008598_pt1 | contig 13692 bp, 9 predicted proteins | sample SoiMethybrSBSTD1_FD_79669 | JGI IMG/M metagenome (GOLD analysis project Ga0111538, IMG submission 79669) | Bulk soil microbial communities from a Populus tree surrounding site in Tennessee, USA - Soil MetaG P. TD hybrid SBSTD1 (version 2)... | ecosystem: Environmental > Terrestrial > Soil > Tree...
ACAGCCGCTGCGTGACCGTGCATGGCACGAATTACCTGGACATCGAAAACAACGTGACCTACAACAACATCGGTCACTGCTTCTTCCTCGAGGACGCCGTGGAACACGGCAACCAGTTCGTCCACAACCTCGGGATTCTGACCAAGTGCCATCCGGACGCGCCGTGCGTCCCGACAAACCTCGCCCCGTTCAAAACGGAGGGCGGCAAGAACTTCGATACGGCCGGCCAGGACGCCAAGGACATCCTGATCCCGTCCGACAACACGGCGTCGACGTTCTGGATCACCAATCCGGACAATATCTACCGGGACAACGTCGCCGCGGGGTCCGATTCGACAGGTTTCTGGTTCGCCTTGCCCGAGCATCCGACGGGTAAGTTCGAAGGCACGGAGATCAGTGCGAAGACCTGGCCACGTCGAACCCGGGTGCGGGAGTTCAAGGGCAACACCGCCCATTCGAACTTTGACAGTTTCTTGATGGACCGCGGCCCCAGGCCCGATGGCCATTTCGCCGTCGGTGGGCATACGTCCTTTGCCAATCCCGCTGACGCGAACAGCCCTCTCGTGGAGTCGGTCATCGAGGATTTCACCGGCTACAAGAACCGCAATGGCGGCATCTGGACCCGCGGTGAGATGCACACATTCAAGAACCTGAAGCTGGCCGACAACGCCATTGGCTACACGCATGCGTCCGGCAACTTCGGTCAGTCCGCCTTCACGTCACGGGTGGTGGACTCGCGGTTCGTGGGCGAAACGGAGAACATCGGCAACCCGAGGACGCCGGCGGAAAAGGCGTATGGCCGCAGCTTGCCGGAGCCCGCACTCGCGGATTTCCCGATCCGCGGCTACGAGTTCTACGACTACCGTCATGAACTGGACAATGTCACGTTCGTGAATTTCCAGGACAACGCCACCCGCAAGACGGGAGCGATCTCGTACCTGCTGTATACCAGCTTCGGCATGAGCTCCAACAACACCGTACAGCGCGCGAAATTCATCAACGCCAAGCCGGTGTATTTCCCGCCGATGGAATACAAGTGGAGCAACGATGATTACGGCAATGGGAGCTACCAGACTTCGGTATTCAACGACAAGGACGGCTCGGTCAGCGGTGTCCCCAATTCCTACATTCTCATCAACGACGCAAACGACGGAATCGCCATCGACGACGCCTGCGAGATCAAGCCCACGTGGAACGCAGCCGTCTGCAAGGGCGACGTCGGGCGTATGACTGTTGGCGCCCCCGCCGGCGGTGGTGGTCGTGGCGGTCGTGGCGCAGGCGGCGGTAGAGGCGGCGCTGCGGTAGCTGGCGGTCCTGGCGCTGGCAGGGGTGGCCTCGGTGGTCTCGTTGGCCCCAGAAACGGCGTCCTGGGCGCCGCTGCACCTGCGGGGCCGCCAGTCGTTCTCAGCCGCAATGGCAAGGATTTCCCCGTCACCGGAGGAACCAACGTACGAGCGGGTACCGAGATCAAGGTGACCACCGAAAGGCCGTCCTTGTCCCTCAGCGTGACGGAACTGGATCGCGGCTCGTGGGTGATCTTCGAGCTGCCGGGATTCACCACCGCAGCCTCGGGTGAGCCGCAGGACAGCCTGGATGCGCTGCGCAAGGCCAGCGCCACCTCGTACTACAAGGGCAACGGTTCGCTGTGGGTCAAGCTGGTCTCCACCGGTGACGTCCTTGGTAGCGGCCCTGGCAGCGGCCCTAGTGGCGGAGCCAGCCTCGTGGCCAGCCGGTAAGCAGCAACCTGTTGCACGAGCAAGAGCCCCCGGCTGTGCCCGGGGGCTCTTTTTTTTCGTACAGCACTCAACCAAGTCCGGCGCGCGTGTTCATTCGCATCGTGAACGGCGACGGCCTGTCGCGCGGCTGGAGCGAGCCGAAGACGTTCTCGATCAATCTGGCAACCAGGTTCTTTCCGGCATTCTGAACGCGCTACCCAGCCTACTTCGTTACGTCCGTGAAGTACGCGGGAAGATTCGGCTTCGTGTCCTTCAGGATCTCCACGATCGCGCGTCGGTCGGCAAGTGACAACGAACGGTAACGCGGCTCACGCGCGTCGCCGGAGAGCAGTTGCCACATCCGCCTGTAGATCGGATCCTTCGCCAGCGGCGGCAGCGCGTCGAACGCCGGGGAGTAGATCAAATAGCTGCACGGATACTTCATCAGCCGGCGGGTCAGATCGAGCTCGTACAGCGATCGTCCGCGGCGATCGCGCGGGCCACTCGCGGACATCCGTTCCGCAAAGCCGGACCGACCAGCGACCGGGTTCGGCAACGGAGCCTCGTCGACGAACAGCATGTAGTCGACCACTTCCTCGGCGACGCCGCGCATGACCGTTTCGACCAACTCCAGTTCGCCTGCCGATGTCGGCGCGCCCGGGTGCAGCGCCGGATCTGCTGCGCGCGCCTCCCACGACGCGCGGGTCAGCAGGTTCGTCATCTGCGTCTGATGAGAGAACGTGAGAAGGGCGGCAATGTCGCTCGAGAATCCGCGAAATCCATCAGCGTCGAACAGCCCGGTGACCGACGAGACTTCTCCACGCGTGCGGCCATCGAGTGCCGGCACGCGGTTGCCGAGGTGCTGCGCCGCTCCACTGTTGCCAGTGACGAACCACCCGCCCCAGCGCTCCGCGATCGGGCTGCGTTGATCGGTCGTTGCGATCCGCATCGCTCGATCGGCGGTCTCCGGCATCGTGCTGAACATCAGGAGACCTGGGACACCCAGTGTATCTGCGGCGAGATGACAGCCAAGGCACCTGAATTCGCGTTTGAACACCGCGCGCTCGGCCGGCCGCTGCTCGAGCGAATAGAAAACGACCCCGGCCTTCTCGTCGTGTGCGGCAACTTCGAGCAACTCGGCGTCACGCACCCACGCGAGCACGACCTTGTCATCGAAGAACAGCGCCCTCGGATTGGAGGGGTTCACCAACCTTCCTTGAAGGCTTGCGTTGGAGAAGACGAGGAGTTGCGAATCGATCGGAAGCTTCAGCGCGTCGATCGCCGACTGCAGGTATCCGCTGCGACCTTCGAAGGTCAGCCTGGCCGTCCCGGCCTCGAGCTCGCGATTCAGTCGTTCGACGACGTTGTTGACCGGTGCAGTGGAGTAGGCGATGGCGCGGTCGTCGGCCGACCCCATGAACTTGCCGCCGCGCTGCGCGTGGAGGCGCAACGACAACCCTGAGATCGAACACGCCATCGCGATGCCGATGATCGCGGCCGCCCGTCGTCCGATTGCCAACTGTGTCAGAGTGGCTCCTTCGTCACGCCGATCCTAGCATCGGACGCGCAGCCAGCCGAGTTGGCGGCAACCTCCGCCTGCGCTATTCTCACCGGCACTGTGAAGGTGAGGGCACTTATGCTGAAGAAGCTTCTGAGCGTCGTCATTGCCATTGGATTCGTCCTTTGCGCTGAAGTCGGAAGCGACACGCGCGCGCTCCAAACCTCCGCCAATGCCATCGCGGTCGACAACGACGATCTGGCCGGGACGGTGACCGGCCCGTCCGGACCAGAGGCCGGCGTATGGGTGATCGCCGAAACGACCGACCTCTCCACACCGTTCGCGAAGATCGTCGTCACGGACGATCGCGGACGCTATCTCATCCCGGACCTTCCGAAGGCGAGCTACAGAGTCTGGGTGCGAGGATACGGGCTCGTGGATTCGCCGAAGGTTCAAGGAGCTCCCGGCACGACGCTCAATCTTCGCGCGGTACCGGCGACCTCTCCGGCAGCGGCGGCCCAGTACTATCCCGCCGCGTACTGGCTGTCGCTGATGGAGGTCCCCGGCAAGCACGAATTCCCGGGCACCGGCGAAAGTGGCAACGGCATCTCGCCGAACATCAAAAGCCAGGGGGATTGGATCCAACGAGTGAAGTCCGGTGGCTGCACCGCATGCCATGCGCTCGGCACCAAGGCCACCAGAGAAATTCCAGCGGCGCTCGGCCCCTTCGCGACGACCGCCGCGGCCTGGGATCGTCGCGTGAAGTCGGGCCAGGCAGGCAATCAGATGAGCGGTGGCTTGAACCAGTTCGGCCGCGCGCGCGCCCTGAAGATGTTCGCGGACTGGACCGATCGTGTTCGTGGCGGTGAGCTTCCGCCTGCGCCCCGACGCCCGCAGGGGCTCGAACGCAACGTCGTCATCACCCAATGGGACTGGGCCGATCCGAAGGCCTATCTCCACGACGTCGTGTCGACCGACCGCAGAAATCCACGCGTCAACGCCAATGGGCCTGTTTACGGAGCGCTCGAATTGAGCGCGGACTACGTCCCCGTCCTGAACCCCGTCACGCATACCGCGAGTCGAGTGCCATTGAGCGTCCGGGATCCCAACACGCCGGCGACGAGCGCTGCGATGCCGGAGCCTTCGGCGTATTGGGGCGACGAGGCCATCTGGACGAGCAAGAACAACGTGCACAACCCGATGCTCGATCACAAAGGACGGGTCTGGCTCACGTCGGCGGTGCGGCCGGCGGCGAATCCGCCCGAGTGCAAAGAGGGATCGAGTCATCCATCAGCGAAGCTGTTCCCTGTCGCGAACTCAGGCCGGCATCTCGCCGTGTACGACCCCGCAACGAAGAAGCTGACGCACATCGGCACCTGCTTCGGCACGCACCATCTCATGTTCGCCGAGGACGCGAATCACACGCTGTGGACCAGCGGCGGCGGACAGGTGATCGGCTGGCTGAACACGAAGATGTTCGATGAGACGCACGACGAGATGAAGTCGCAGGGCTGGACCGCGCTCATCAGAGATGCCAACGGCAACGGCAAACGCGACGCGTACGTCGAGCCCGATCAGCCGCTCGATCCGGGCAAGGATCAGCGGATCGGCGGCGCGCTCTACGCCGTGGCCCCGGCGCCCGACGGTTCCGTGTGGGGCACACAGCTCGGCTTCCCGGGCGCGATCATCAGGCTCGATCCCGGGTCGAACCCACCGGCGACCGCGTTGGTCGAGATCTATCAACCCCCGTTCGACAATCCGAACGCGCAGATGCGCGGGTTCTCACCGCGCGGCGGCGACGTCGACCGTAACGGTGTGTACTGGGCCGCGCTCGCCAGCGGTCACCTGGCGAGCTTCGATCGTCGCAAGTGCAAGGCGCCTCTGAACGGGCCGAAGGCGGACGGTCGGCATTGTCCCGAAGGCTGGACGCTCTATACCGAGCCCGCTCCGCAGCTCAAAGGCGTGACCGAGTCCGGCAGCGCCGAGGCGAGCTACTTCACGTGGGTCGATCAATTCGACACGCTCGGTCTCGGGCGCAATGTGCCGATCGATACCGGCAACGCGTCGGAAGCGCTGCTCGCACTCAAGGACGGAAAGTTCGTGACGATGCGTGTGCCGTACCCGCTGGGGTTCTACACGAAGTGGATGGACGGTCGAATCGACGATCCCGATGCGGGTTGGAAGGGTCGCGGCGTCTGGACAACCGTGTCGACGAGAGCGCCGTTCCATATGGAGACGGGCAAGGGCACGACGAGCAAGGTGATGAAGTTCCAGGTTCGGCCGGACCCGCTCGCGAAATAGCCTGCCGAACCGTGACCGTTCCGCACGGTCGGATGGTGGATGGTGGGTGGTGGATGGTGGGGAAGATTTCACGCCGAGGCCGTAGCCACTATCCACCATCCACGATCCACCAACCAGCCGAGCTACTTGCGCCGCGCGATGTTGACCTCGGTGCATCCGGCCATGACATCGAGGAACCGCTGATAGTTGTCCTGGCCAACGACATAGGGGTTAGGGTCGCTCTTCTTTCGTGACGCAAGCTTCGCGAGCTTCGACGCGGGCGGATCCATCAGCGGATGATTCGCCAGTACGATTTCGGCCTTGGCCTTCTTCGTCTCGTCTTTGAAGTGCGCGACGGACTTCGCGTAGGTCTGCAACCCCTCGTCGGAAATGATGCCGGGCGTGAGAATCGTGCCACCGTAGAGTGCGGCCATTCGCGTCTTGCCGTTGTCCTTCACCGGAAAAGTGAAACCCATCGACCCCGGAGTATGGCCTGGCACCGCGACCGGCATCACCTTGAAGTCGCCAAGCACGATCGGCGTGCCTTCCGCGATGACCTGATCGTGTTTCGGCAGCGTGACCGGCGCCGCCGCGCGTCCGCCGCGCGCGGGTGGCGGATTCTCCATCAGGTTCCAGTCGGCCGCGGAGATGTACACCTTGCTCCCGTATTTCTCCTGGAAGTACGGCGAACCACCGAAGTGGTCGCCGTGTCCGTGCGCCACGACGATCGCCTTGACCTGCGCGGGGTCCAGTCCGAGCTTCTGAAATCCCGGCAGCAGCTGTGTCTGCGTGTCGTTGGCGCCCAGCGAGTCGAACATCAGCAGTCCCGCGGAGGTCTGCACCACGTACACGACCGTGCCCGCGTTGCCGATGACGTAGACGTTGTCGAAGATCTTCGTCGGCTCGATCTGCGGATCGTTGGCGCTGTTGGCGCGAGGCGCCTCACAGAAGAAATGCGCCTCGTCCGCCCACATCGGACCGCCTGCCTTTTTCGTCTTCTCGATCAGTGCCACAACTTCCGGTGAGTCGGGCTTGGCTGGCGCCGGCGGTGGCGCCTGTGCGATCGCTGCCGACGGCATGACGGCCATGAGAGCGACGATGAGAGCGCGGGTGGTGATGGCCATATACAGATCCTCTGGAATCAGGGCTCTGGAATCAGGAATCAGGGCTGGGCCAGGAAACAGGGGTCGCGGGAATCAGGGCTCCGAGTCATCCCGGATGCTGTAAACGTTTTCAGCACGGGAGAGAGCCTAACGAAAAACTGGCCTCGACGCAAGGACGAGCACGGTTCGCGGCTGAGGGTGGGGCCGCTCAGCGGCCGCAGTTCTGCGTGCACTTGGCCGGCGCCGCGAACTTGTCTTTGATCTTGTCGCGATACTCCGGATACATCGTCTCCGCGCCACCCATCGCCGCTTCGACCGGAATGCCGTAGCGCTTCTTCATCTCGTCGAGGAACGGATTCTGACCCGGCAGGTAGTGCGGCACCCGGCCCGACTCAACCCCCTCGTCGCCGACGATGCACGGCGGGCCGCCAATTGGAACAGGTGTCGTGCTCAGGTTGTACGACCGCGAGAGGATGTACGGCTCCGTCAGGTAGACAGGATCGTCCATGAACAACGTCAGCGTCATCACGTTTCCATGACGACGGAAGTGTGTCGTGATGGTGGCCTGATCGCTGCTCGCCGCGCCGTTGCGCCGGATGTATCCAGGCTTCAGGTGCGTCGTCGTGGTAATCAGCTCGTTGCCGTTCCACACGCCGGTGGTGAAGCCCGTCTGATCGTGCGGCGCGTTCTTCGACGGACGGGGACGACCGTCCATCCAGATCGTCATCGGCGCGCGCGTCTCCCATGAGCCGACGACCCACGCCTGAACCTTGCCGGTGACCGGATCGGGAACGGCCCACATGCGCAGACTGAACGGCCCGGCGGCGATGTGCCACTGCGTCTGGAACCAGCAGATGCGCTCCGGCTCCGAGATCACCGACTGCGAGAAGGCCAATGCCTTGGCACGGCCCGAGTCGTTGAATGGCAGACCGGTCCAGTCAGCAGGGTTCGGACCGGCGCCGCGTTCGAGCGCGTCCTCCTGGTTGATCGCCTGCCACGATCCGGACAGGTCGATCTCGGCGAGCGCCGGGACGCTGGAGCCCAACACGAAAGCCAAGGCCGCAATCGCGATCGTTCGAGTCATGTCCGTCCCTACCATTTGGCCGAGCACGGCGTCGGTTTCCATTTCGCCTCGCTCGGCTCCTTCTTGAAATGCGACGTGATCACGAACGGCTGCCGCAGGTACGTCGGGTCGGTCGTCATGATCGTCACGACCATCAGCGGCGAGCCATCGGGTTGTGTCACGAGCTCGTAGTACTCGGTGAGGCTCGTCTTCTCGCTGTAGGGCACGCCGTTCTTTCGCAGAAAGCCCGCCTTGAGATTCGTCGTCGTCACGGTTAGCGATCCATCGGTCGCGCCCCGGCCGCCAGCCTGCTGCCATTCCGCCATCGAATCGCCTTGAATCGTCGGCGGTCCACCTGGCGCTTTCCAATCACCGAAGTGAAAGAGCCGCGTCTGCTGTCCCGCGTCGGTGTCCATCTTCAGCGTCTGGTCATCCTGCCAGGTGATGTGCAACCGACCGGGAACACGCAGGACCGCCGGCGCGCCATAGGACTTGCAGCGGTCGCCGGACGCTTCCTCTTTGTCCGGATCCCAGGCATCGGCAACGGTTCGAGCGGCGTCGTTCATCGGCACGCCCTGATAGTCGCCCTTCATCGGTGTGACCATCCGGTAGCGCCAGTCCTCGGTGACCACGGAAACCCAGTAGCCGGTGAGATCGATGGGTGCAGCAGCTTTCGGGGTCTGCGGCTGCGCCGGTCCACCGCCGCGCCCGCGACCCTGCGCGCGCACCTCTGTTGGCACTGCAGCCAATGCCACGGCCAGAACCGAAACGGCGAGAGTCGAAACCAATGGTCGCTGAGTCATGCGTTATTTCGTGGCAGTGAGGCTTTTGTAAATCGCCTCGACGAACATCTCCGTCGTCCACGGTCCCGTCTTCGCGCCGAAGCGCGTTTCATACGGCAGCGTGGGACGTGCCGCTTTGATTTGCGCCAGCGTCTTCTTCTGTTTGATCAGGTCGGCGACGACGTCATGGACGATGACGACCATATCGCGGTACTCGACCACTTCCATCTGCTCCGCGACGCGCCCATGGCCCGGCACGACGTAGGTGCCGACATCCTTGTAGATGAACGGCGTCGGCGCGATCGTGAGATCGATGAGTTTGTTCAGCGCGTCGATCTCGCCCTGGATGCTCCCTCCGTGCGCGACGTCGACCATCGGGAAGCGCGTCATGTCGAGGACGTCTCCCGTCACCACCACATCGGATCCGCGGAACAGCACGAAGCTGTCCGCATCGCTGTGCGCCGCAGGCTGATACAGAATCTCGAGACCTTCGTCATTCATGCGCAGCGCCTTGCGCGGTGTGTAGAACGCTTCGGTGGGTGACGCCGCTCCCGAGTAGCCTGCCTTGGTCATCCGGCTCAGGACCGTCTCGTGCGCCAGAATGGCGGCCGCGCCGCCGCTGGTCATCGCACCGGCGAACCCGGCGTTACCAATCGCGTTGGTGAAGATCGTGTATCCCGCCTTCGCCAGCTTCTCGTTGCCGCCAACGAACTCCGCATCAGCGTCCACGTTGATGATGTAGCGGATGGGCAGATCCGTCAGCTTCTTGAGCGCTGCCAGGACCTGGTCCGTCGCCTGTGCCGAACCGGAGTTGACCAGGACGATGCCATCGGACCCGATCTGGACGCCGATGTTTCCACCCGCGCCGGCGATCATGTAGAAGTTTTTCCGGACCTTGACGACGTCCAGCCCGCCTTCTTCCTGGGCCGAAGTCCATACAAATGGCGCCGCGATCAGTGCCACTGTGAGGGCGAAAATGACCCTCCGCGAGGACCGGCCATATGTGGCGCGTCGTTTCATAGCCGCGCAGTATACCTGACTGCGACCATCGCTGGTCGGTGCACGCACCGTCTACGCAGGCACGATGCCCTTCACCGCCCAGGCGCGCGCGTGCAGCGTGAAGGGACCGTCCGGCCTGGCGCCGATCAATCTGTCGCGGAGCCTCGCCGCGAGCGCGGCGCGGGTTGCCTCTGACAGTGATGCCACGTAAACACCCGCCGGTCCCTGGCCGCCGAGAAACGGGTCCCAGTAATCATCGAACGACGCAAACGGAAGCTCGATGACGATCTCCTGCTCCTCGACCCGATCGAGTCCATCGGCGCTCCACAACAGCGCCAGCTCCCCTCGTCTGCACAGCGGCATGTGGCGTTCGTCGCGGGCATCGATCGATGGATCGAGCGCGACCGCTTCGTCCCAGAACACGCGAAGCATCTCCATGCCGTCGCCGTAGTCCCACACCGCCGCACCGACGATGCCTTCGGGTCGCACGACTCTGATCATTTCTCGCAGAGCAGCGCCGGGATCGGGAATGAAATTCATCACGAGCATCGACAGCGCCTTGTCGAAGCGCTCGCTCGGCAGCTCGAGCGCCTGCGCGTTGCCCACGGCAAACCGGACTCGAGCGTCCGGCGCTCGCTCTTTCGCGGCACCGACGTAGGCGCTCGACGGATCGATGCCCGTGACGCGTGCCGTCGGGAACGCTTCGGCGATAGCCAGTGCGAGCGAGCCCGTTCCCGAACCGACATCGAGCACGACATCTCCGTCGCTGACCGACGCAAAGGAGATAAACCGCGGCGCCAGTCGGCGGCTCCAGCGCCCCATGAAGCGTTCGTACGGTTCGCTCGCGGCAAAGGCCGTTGCGCGTTGCATGTGCGGCGAGAAGGATACGCCTGTTGCGGCGTGCCCACGAAGTAGAATGGCCGAGTGGGCGAGGCCGAGCTCAAAGCGTTTCTCGAAGACAAAGGCGTCTCGCCGGAGCTCGCCACGCAACTGACCACACGTCTATGGGAGATGGTCGGCGGCGCACCGACGATAGCGCCGGCACCCGCGTCCGGGACTTCATCTCCGTCGCCAGCACTCCATTTCGACGACGCCGATTCGCGATACGAGGACAGGGGTCTGCTCGGGCGTGGAGGAATGGGCGAAGTGCGCCTCGTCTTCGATCGCCGGCTCAATCGCGAGCTGGCCATGAAGGTGCTGCGCGCCGAGGTCAGTGCCGATGCCGAGCTGATGGATCGGTTCCTCGACGAAGCGCAGGTGACGGCGCAGCTCCAGCATCCGTCGATCATTCCGCTCCACGACTTCGGCCGCCTCCCCGACGGTCGCCTGTTCTTCACCATGAAGGAGGTGAAGGGGCGGACGCTGACGCAGGTGATTCACGAAGTCCACGTCGCGTCGGCCGAGGCGCGCGACGACTGGGAGCTCACGAGCGAGGGCGGGTGGCGAGCATCGGCATCTGGCTGGACCTTGCGCAGGCTGCTCGACGCGTTCCAGCGTGTCTGCGACGCGGTGGCGTACGCACACGCACGTGGCGTGCTCCATCGCGATTTGAAACCGCACAACATCATGGTGGGCGACTTCGGCGAGGTGCTGGTCCTTGATTGGGGGCTGACCCGCGTGGGTCGCGCCACCAGGCGCCATGATGCGCTCGTCCTCAACCGTCGTGCGACGACGACCTCCGGCCTGATCTCCGGAACACCGGGCTACATGGCTCCAGAGCAGGCGAGCGGCGATGTCGATCGCATCGAACCCGCAGGCGACGTGTATGCGCTCGGCGCGACGCTCTACTGCATCCTCTCGGGCCACACTCCGCCCGTCAAAGACGGATATCTTCCGCTGAACCCTCCTCCCGTGCTGCCGGAACGCGTTGGAGAACAGGGGCCGGTGATACCCGTCGAACTGCGGGAGCTGTGCGGCCGTGCGATGGCGTGGGCACCGGCCGATCGTCCCGACACCGCGTCGGCGCTCGCCCGATCCGTTGCCGAGTGGCTCGAGGGCGCGCAGCGCCGCGCTCGGGCGATGGAGCTGCTGAGCGAGGCGCGCGCGCTCGAACCGGCGCTGTCACAGCGCCGACAGGACGCTGGGCGATTGGGCGCCCAGGCCGACGAGTCGCTGCAGCAGATTCCGCCGTTCGCCCCCTTGGAGCAGAAACTTCCATCGTGGCAGATGCAGGACGACGCCCGCAGACTCGCGAGCGAAGCGACGAGTCTGCAGACCCGTCGCACGCAGCTGCTGCGCGCCGCGCTCACCCACGCCAGCGACTTCGACATCGCGCACCAGATGCTGGCTGACATCTTCCACGAGCAGCACGCGGCCGCCGAGGCGAGGCGTGATTCGGAGGAGGCGGCCACAATCGAACCGTTGCTGCGCGAGCACGATCGCGGCAAGTGGGCAACCTATCTGCACGGTGACGGAGTGCTCGATCTGGTCACCACTCCTCCGGGCGCATTGCTGCGACTGTTCCGGCTGGAAGAAGAACGGCGGGTGACGGTTGCCACATTCGTGAGGGAGCTCGGGCCGTCACCGCTGTTCGGCATGCGATTGCCGATGGGACATTACCTGGTGACCATCGCACTCGAAGGCCATCACGACGTGCGGTATCCGGTCTTCATCGATCGGCAGCACCACTGGGACGGCATCCGCACAGGAGACTCGCAACCGCATCCGATCCAATTGCCGAGCCTCGGAGAGCTGGGGAACGAGGACTGTTACGTCCCCGCCGGCTGGTTCTGGTCAGGGGGCGACGCACAGGCCAACAACAGCTTGCCCGCGCAGCGGCTGTGGCTGGACGGATTCATCATGCGGCGCTTTCCGGTCACGATCGAGGAGTTCGTGACCTTCCTGAACGATCTGACCGATCGCGGCCGATTGGAGGAGGCCAGAACATACGCTCCGGAACCTCCGGCGTGGGAACAGCGCTCCGCCGCACGCCATGAGCATGGTGTCGTGCTTGGAGACGACGGCCGGTTCCACTTTCCGGGACCGCCCGAGCAGCTGCGTTGGCCTGTGGTCCTCGTCAATTGGCCGGCCAGCGCGGCGTACGCGGCCTGGCTGGCGGAGCGCGAAGGACGACCGTGGCGTCTCGTTGCGGAAATGGAGCACGAGAAAGCCGCGCGCGGAGTGAACGCGTCGCCGTTTCCGTGGGGAACGTATCTCGATCCGACGTTCTGCAAGATGCGACACAGCACCGCCGGCGAGGGACGCAACGTGCGCGCGACGGTCGACGCATTCCCGACCGATGAAAGCGTCTACGGCACCCGCGGCCTGGCCGGGAACGTCCATAGTTGGTGCATCGATCCGTACCAGCCCCGCGGCCCGAAACTGATTCATGACGTGCCACAGATCTCTGATGGCTCGGATGTGAGGGGGCCGGGCGCCGGAGGTGTTCATCGAATCGTGCGCGGCGGATCGTGGCGCGATCCCGAGGCGAATCTCCGCGGCGCATTTCGCGACTCGCCACCTGCGACGTACCGCGACACGACGATCGGGTTGCGCGTCGCGCGTCCGTACCCGTGATCCATTCGTTGACAGCGGCTGAGGCGCACACCGATAATGGCGCCGGCTCCAAGCTCACCAGTTCGACGATCACATCTCCGTTTCGAGAGCCCGCAGGAGGCTTCGTGCCCAAAGCGATCACCATCACAAAATCAGGCAACAACGAGATCTCGGTGAAGTTCGGCGAGAACCTGCCGGCTTTGGAAAAGCTGAAAAGCGGCGAGGAGATTCCACCCGAGTATCTCCACGGAATCCTCAACTTCCACGTCAGCCGACAGGACGCGCAGGGAAACGTTCCCGCGAAACATCTCAAGCGCATCAAGGCGTACTGGTAGACCGCCGGCGTGCCGCCAATCGATTGCGTGGTGGTCGGCGGCGGCGTCGCCGGCCTTTACGCGGCATGGCGTCTGAGCTCGCAGGCCTCGGCGTCCACCTCCTCGCCGCGCGTTGCAGTCTTCGAACATCGTTCCCGTCTCGGCGGCCGCATCGACACGATCAAGGTCGGGCACAGCACGGCCAGGATCGAGCTCGGGGCGATGCGATTCTGGACGTCGCAGCAGCTCGTCACATCGCTGCTCGACGAATTGAAGATCCCGATCGAGGACTTCCCCTCCGATCAGGAAATCAGCAGCTACTTCCGCGGCGTCCACTTGCGCCCGCAACATTACGCGCAACCGGCGAATGTGCCGTACCGTCTGCGCGGAGCCGAAATCGGGATGAACGCCGGTGCCCTGCTCGGCTACGCGCTGCAGCAGCT
>Ga0111538_10008599_pt1 | contig 13692 bp, 13 predicted proteins | sample SoiMethybrSBSTD1_FD_79669 | JGI IMG/M metagenome (GOLD analysis project Ga0111538, IMG submission 79669) | Bulk soil microbial communities from a Populus tree surrounding site in Tennessee, USA - Soil MetaG P. TD hybrid SBSTD1 (version 2)... | ecosystem: Environmental > Terrestrial > Soil >...
CTCCCGGCAGAGCCGCTCCTGGTTCACGGACGCCGCGACGGCGATCACCGCGTTGGGGTGGAGGTGGTCGACGTGCTTCTTCGGGACGAAGGTGTGGAGCGGCGTGTCGATCGAGCAAGCACGCGGGTTGAGGTTGTAGACGCAGTGGCTGTAGAGGCCGTACATCTCGTCTTCCACGGGAGTCTTCGGACCGCGGCCCGCCGCTGCGAGGTACCTTCGCTTCATCGCTCGCACCTTTTCGAGGTGGAGCGACGCGAAGCCGTCCCGCCGTGCCGTCCTCAGGTCGCCGCCGGACCCCTTGACCCAGAGAACCTCCACGTCCTCGCCCCCGAGCGGGTCCTTCTCGAGGAGCTTGGAGGAGGTGTTCCCGCCGCCGGTGTTCGTGAGGGTGAGATCGCTGCCGAGGGCGTTCGATCGGTAGACGAGGCGGTCGAGGCCGTTGAGCGAGCGCACCTCGTCGTCTCGCCACAGGTGCTTGACGTGCTTGAACCGATCCTGATCTCCGCCCACGGGTCCTCCTGGCCTGTTTCAGCCGGCTGTGGCCAGCAAGACTTTAGCGGAGTTGCCGTCGCGCCGCTTCCCCGCGCGACCCAGGGCGGCGACCCTCCACGCGCAACCGTGCGAGACGGAGACAAGGACTGACCGGGAGCCTTTCGCCCCCGGTCAGTCCCTCGCCGCCGACCACCGGCCTTGTCGACCAGGCCGCTAGAACTGGTAGCGCACTCCCATCCGGAAGCGACGACCCTGCGGGATGTTCGTCACCCGGCCATAGCCGTCGCCGATCACGCTCATGTCCGTGGGCGTGTCGCTGTTGAAGATGTTGAAGCCGTCGAAGACGAGGTGGAACGACTGCTTCCCGTCGTGGAACTTGAACTGTTTCTCCGCGTGCAGGTCGAGGATCGTCAGGTCGGGCAGATGGTCGGGCTCGTTGGGATCGATCGAGACGACCTGCGGCAGGCCGCCGGGGATGATCACGCCGCCGGGAGGTCCGCCGAACTCGGTGAGCTGGGGATAGTTCTCGAGCCTCCAGACCGGTCGGCCGGTCGCGAAGCGCAGGCGCGCCCCGAGGTCCACCTCGATCTTGGGCACGGTGTAGGAGCCGTTCAGCTTGGCCTCCCACGACGGCGTGAAGGGCAAAGGACCGTCGAGGTTGTTCAGCGTGTAGTTGAGGTTGCCCATCCAGTTGTCGTCGTAGAACATCGGCCCTTCGACGTTGAAGTCCTGCCGGAACGAGCGGCGGCTGATGCCGTCCGACGTCGAGTACAAAAGCGACGCGAGCGCCTGCCAGCGATCGGCGTAGCGCTTGTGGAAGACGAGCTGGAAGCCGTGGTAGTCGCGCTTGGGCTTCACGCCGTCGAACGTCGGCATGTTCTCCACGCGCGATGTCGCGTTGTCGTCGATCCAGCCGATGTCGGCGTTGTCGACGACGCCGTCGCCGTTGTAGTCCCCCTGCACGACGCTGTACAGCATCACCGGCACGCCCTGCGACGTCGTGTAGGGGACGCGCTCGTATTCCCACTGCTGCCCGGTCGCGCGGTTGATGGGGATGTTGGCGAAGATGTCGCCGGTTCGCTTGTAGATGTAGGTCGCCCCGACAGAGAAGTTCTTGACGAGCTCGCGCTCGAAGTTGAGCGTGAACTGGTCCGTGTGCTGGTCCTTCAGGTTGTCGTCGACGTTCAGCGTCCAGGAGGCGTCCGTCTCTCCCTGGTCCTCGACGAAAGTCGGCGTGAGCCCGTGAACCCTGCGGGCCGCGGCGAGCGTCTCGAGCGAGTCGATCATCCCGTCGCCGTTCGTGTCCACGGTGTCCCATGGACCGACCAGGAAGCGCTCGTAGGTGCGGTTCACCTGGGGCATGTCGGGCCCGAATCGCCTCAGGAACTCGGCGGTGAGCGGCATGTAGTAGCGCCCGTAGGAGGCCCGCACCACGGTTTTGCCGTCGGCCGTCAGCTGGTAGGTCAGCCCGACGCGCGGCGACCACGTCTTGAAGTCGAAGATGTCGCCGGTCCCGGCGCGGTCGCGCAGCACCGGCGGCGGGTCGTTGATCTGGGCGGCCGAAGCCGGGAAATCGTAGACCTTGCCGGTCCCGTACTTGCTCGTCATGTGGTCGAAGCGCAGCCCGAGGTTGATCGTGAGGCGGCGCGTCGGCGTCCACTGGTCGTCGAAGAACGCGCCCATCGAGTTGCCGGTGCGCGACGTCAGGAACGGGTTGACGGTGTCCTTCAGGTTGTAGAAGACGAGCCCGGTGTCGCCGTACCAGGACTGCATGTTGGCGACGCTCTGCGTCCAGCGATAGGGATAGAGGAAGTTGACGTAGTTCTGGAAGTAGCCCCCCTTCGAGTCGCTGCGTCCCTTCGTGTACTGGACGCCGAACTTGATGTCGTGCTCCCCCAGGAAGCCCTCCGCGTAGTGCGAGACGTCCGCCTGCAGCGTGTTGCGGCTCGAGTTGTATCCCTCGACGTACGGGAAGCCCCCTCCGACTCCGTAGCTGCCGTAGGCGTCGGTCCACTTCCACCAGTTGATGTAGCCGGGATTGGCGGGCGCGTCGCCGGGCACGTACGGGTTGTCGTCCGTCCAGAAGCCGAGCCACTTGCCGGAAAGCGTCGTCTTCGAGCCGGGGACCCACTGCCACTGGGCGGAGACGGTGTTGTTCTTCTGCTTCGAGCCGTAGGTCATCGTGGTGTCCCACCCCGGCGGCGTGCCCCAGCTCCAGCCGTTGCCGTCGTTGTTTTCGTAGTGGTAGGCGATGTTGGCGAGATGGTTCTTGAAGGGCGCGGCCGACAGCTTGAGGTCGGCATAGCGTCCCCACGACTCGCTCTCGACCGTCTGCAGCGGCGGCAGGCTGGCGCCACGGGTGTAGTCGAGGGCGCCGAAGAACCAGAGCCGGTCCTTGACGATCGGGCCGCCGGCGGTGACGGCCGCTTCCCAGTCCTTCTTGATCTCGCTCGCGGGGTTGTCACCCTCGTTCACGTAGAGGAAGTCGGACCCGAAGTTCTCCCCGGGCGCGGGCCGGTTGTCGGCGACGTTCCCGAGCTTCGAGTAGAAGGCCCCGCTGCCGTGGAACTCGTTGCTCCCCGACTTCGTGAGCACGTCGATCGCCGCCCCCGAGTAGCTTCCGTACTCGGCCTTCGAGCCGAGGGCGACGATCCGCACCTCCTCGACGGTGTCGTAGTTGACGTTGACGAGCGACCCGAACGATCCCGCGCGCGGGCTCGTGGCATCGACGCCGTTGATCAGGAAGACGTTCTCGTTCGTCGAGCTTCCGTAAGCGGTGGGGCTCTGGAACTCCGTGGTCTGCGTGGGTGCGCCGGAGCCCGTGAACATGCCGGGCGTCGACAGCGCCAGGTCGTAGAAGGCGTCGCGGCTGGTCGGCAGCTTGGCCAGCAGCTCGCGGTCGATGCGCGAGTCGATGGTCGAGGTCTTGGTGTCGACGATCGGGCCTTCGGCCGAGACGGTCACCTGTTCGGCGACCGGTCCCACCGGCAGCGCCAGGTCGATCGTCGCCACGGCCGCCGGCGAGACGTCGACACCTTCCTGCACGACCGTCTTGAACGAGTCCTTGGAGGCGGCGACGCGATAACGTCCCACCGGCAGGTTCAAGAACACGTACGTTCCCTTGTCCGACGTCGTGGCCGTCCGATCACCCGCGAGCAGCGCGGGGCTCGAGATCACGACGGTCGCCCCGGGCAGGGCGACACCGTCCTTGCTCGTCACGGTTCCCGTCACTTTTCCTTCGTGAACCGCCTGCGCCTCGACCGATCGAGGGGCCAGGCCCACGAGGAGCGAGAGGGAAATCGCGGCGAAGGACACCCTCTTCCACATAAAGGTCTTCTCCTTCCCCCGGTTCGAGCGACTCGCGCCGTGTGGGGGAGGGCGCGACTTTTTCGCTCGTCTCCACGAGCATGTAATAGGGTGGTGGGGCGACGTCAAGAGATATCTGGATGAGGGCAAATAGGAGACTGGGACTACTGCTGGCAGCCGTGCTCGCCGCTGCCGCCCTGGCCGGCTTGTGGCTTCACCGGGCGCCCGCGGATCCGCGCGAGGTCGTGCACCGGTCCTGGTCGCAGAAGGGCGTCGACAAGCCCAACGTCCTGCTCATCACGCTGGACACGACGCGTGCCGACCACGTGGGCGCGTACGGCTATGCCGAGGGCGAGACTCCCAATATCGACGCCCTGTCGCGGCGCGGCGTGCTCTTCGCGCAAGCGACGTCGCCGGCTCCGCTGACGCTGCCCGCGCACTCCTCGATCATGACCGGCAGCTACCCCACCTTCCACGGCGTGCGCGTGAACGGCAACACGGCCCTGGGATCGGCGCAGACGACGATCGCCGAGACGCTCCGGGAGCGCGGCTACGCGACGGCGGCGTGGGTCGCCGCCTTCGTGCTCGACGGGCGCTGGGGCCTGAACCAGGGCTTCGACGTGTACGACGACCGCTTCGACCTCGGGAAGTACAAGCACCTGGATCTCGGGACGGTGCAGCGGCCCGGCAACGAGGTCGTGGACGCGGCGCTCGCCTGGCTCGATGCCCACGAGCGAGTCCCGTTCTTCGCGTGGGTCCATCTCTACGACCCGCACACTCCCTACGAGCCCCCCGAGCCTTTTCGCACGCGGTATGGCGGACGCGGTCTTCGGGGGCTCTACGACGGAGAGATCGCCTTCGCCGACCAGCAGGTGGGACGCTGCCTGTCGTGGCTGAAGACGCACGGGCTCGACGACCGCACCGTGGTCGTGGTGATGGGCGACCACGGAGAGGCGCTCGGAAGCCACGGCGAGGCGAGCCACGGGTATTTCGTGTACGACTACGCCCTTCACGTGCCCTTCGTCCTGGCCGCCCCGCTCGAACGCTTGAGCGGCGTCCGCGTCGCCTCGCAGGTGAGCTCGGTGGATCTCCTGCCCACGCTCTTCGACCTGCTCGGCATCGCCGTCCCCGCGCGCGCGCAGGGCCGCTCGCTGCTTCCGGAGATGCTGGATCCCGCAAGCGGCCGTGAGGCGTACGCGTACGCCGAGTCGATGACGCCGAACGTGCAGTTCGGCTGGAGCGCGCTGCACGCGCTGCGCTCGACGCGCTACAAGCTGATCGAGGCGCCGCGGCCCGAGCTCTACGATCTCGCCGCCGACCCCGGCGAGACCACGAACGTGATCGCCCGCCACCCGGCCGTCGCGGACGAGATGAAGCGGCGGCTCGATCGGCTGATCGCGGAGACCGCAAAGGAGGCCCCCGAGCCGGAAGCGGCCGATCTCGACAAGGAGACCCAGGAGCGGCTCGCCGCGCTCGGCTACGTGGGCGGCCCGGTGGCCTCGCGTGGGTCCGATCCCTCGCAGCCGCTCGCGGATCCCAAGGACAAGCTGCAGGTGTTCGCCGCCGTCCAGCAGGCCGGCGAGCTGATCCTCGAGGAGAGCTACGACGCCGCGGCGAAGCTGCTCGAGTCGGCGCTCCGCGAGGAGCCGAGGATGCCGCAGGCGCTGCTCATGCTGGGCGGCGCGTACTCGGAGCTGGGCCGGATCCGCGACGCTCGGCAGCAGTTCGATCGCGTGCTGAAGGACGACCCGAAGAGCGTGCAGGCGCTCGTCGGCACCGCGAACCTGCTGATGCGGGAAGGCCGCACCGACGACGTCGTCACGCTCTGCAAGCGAACGCTGTCGCTCGACGAGCGGAACACCCAGGCGCACGTTCTGCTGGGCGAGGTCTACACGGACCGGCGCCAGCCGCGAGAGGCCCTCCCCCATTTCGAGAGGGCGGTCGAGATCCAGCCGAAGCTGACGCAGAACCGCCTGAACCTGGCGGCCGCGCTGGTCGAGGTCGGGCAGCACGACCGGGCCGCCTCGCTGCTGAAGCAGATCGTGGAGGAGCATCCGCGTTTTCCGCTCGCCCAGTTCAACCTCGGGCTGGCCTACGAGGCTCTCGGGCGGCCGGCCGAAGCCCGCGCCGCCTACGCCGCCGAGCTCGAGGCCTACCCGCGCCACTTCAAGGCGCGCTTCAACCTCGGCAAGCTCCAGTGGCAGCTCGGCGACCGCCAGGGATCGATGGACGCGATGCGCGAGGTGATCCGCACGGCTCCCAAGCAGGCCGAGGGCTATCTGTTCCTGGCGCGTGGGAGGCTCCAGGACAGAGCCGCCATCGACGAAGTGCAGAGCCTCGTCGAGACCGGGCTCGCGCTGGCCCAGACGCCCGAGCTCAAGGCTCTCGGATGGATGCTGATGGCCGACGTCTACAATCGTCGGCAGCAGCCCGAGAAGATGAACGACGCGCTCCGGAAGGCCAGGGGCTACGCCGCCGCCACGCGGCCGGCCGCGCGACAGACTACGCAGAGCCGCTGAGCGGCTAGTCCCCGTCGATCATGTCCGAGTGGAGAGTGCGGGCGGTCAAGCACTGTCGCAGCATCGCCTCCGCCTCCTCCAGGGTCTGGATGGACGCGACGAAGCGGTAGCGCACGCCCGTCTGGTTGGCGTCGAGGCGCTCGTCGTCACGAAGCAGCACGGGGCAGCAGCCGGCGGCGTCGTAGCGCAGCAGCAGGCAGTAGGCCATGCCACGAAATATTCGCCGCTGCCGCGGAGGTTGGGTGGAACCCTGGAGGCGGTGCGATGCGTCACAGTCGGGCGCCTGACTGTTAGCGCCGTCACCTCCTCCAGGCAGGACTGGCACGCAGGATGCTCATTGCTCTGTCGCCTGTGGCTGTTGGCCGTACTTGAGACACGCCACGCGGCGGAGCGCGGAGCGGGATCCGAGCCTGCTCCGGGAGGAGTGGGCATCGTGCTGGACTCGAGCCGGTCCGGTTGGGAGTACGAGAACGAGGCCGCTCAATTCCCGCTCGATCCCGACGAGGAGGACGCGGCGGCGGGCTCCGAAGAGCCCGGGGCGCCGCGCGAGGAGCGTCGGGCGGCCTCGGCCGCGGTCCTAGCCGCTTCGCTTCAGACGTACATCGGCTGACGCGCGCCGAGCCGCATCCATCCCCGGGCGATGCGGTACACGAACCAGATCGTGACGACGGCGAGCGGCAGCCAGACGACCAGCAGGCCGAGCCCGAGCGTCAGCACCACGACGAGCCCGCACAGCACGACCCAGAGCAGGCCGTACCAGAACGTGCGGATCTGCCAGAGGAAGTGCGACTCGAGCCAGCTGCCGCGCACGTCGGCTCGCTTCACGTAGTTGAGGATGACGGCGATGATCGAAGGCCAGCCCGTGAGGAAGGCGCCGATCACGCTGGCCGTCCCGAGGATCCCCGTCAACAGGCTGAACGCGTGCAGCGCGTAGATCAGCGTCGTCCAGTTGACGAGCGAGCGGTCGGCGGAGGCGGCGTGCGCAACAGGGCTGGTCATCGGGTCACCTCACTTCGCATTATGCTTCGGGCTTCGAGCACGAGGCGACGCGCCGGGAGGGACCGAATGAGCGAGTGGAAGCGCGGACTGGCGAGTGCTCTGGCGGCGGCCGCCGTGGGGTGGCTCCTGACCCTCCCGGCGTGGCCCGGTGAAACCGACGTTCCCTACCCCGAGGGCTACCGAGGCTGGGCGCACGTGAAGAGCACGCTCATCGGACCGAGCGCGCCCAGCTTCGCGACGAACGGCGGGCTCCATCATTTCTACGCGAACGAGAAGGCGCTCGAGGGCTATCGGACGGGACGCTTCCCCGACGGCGCCGTCCTGATCGACGACCTCCTGGAGCTGACCGACAAGGGTGGCGTGAGCTCGGAAGGCTCCCGCAAGCGCGTCGCGGTCATGCTGAAGAACAGCGCGAAGTTCGCCGACACGGGCGGGTGGGGCTTCGAGGTCTTCAAGGGAGACGGGACCGTGGCCGCGCTGACCTCCGAGGCGAAAGCGGCCTGCTTCAAGTGCCACTCCGGCGCCCCGCGCGAGTCGGTGTGGAGCGAAGTCCGCAAGTAGGGACAGCGCTCCGCCGCAAGTCGTCCCGCCACGTTCACGCCTGCCAACCCGGCCCCCGAGCCGGTCCGGCTTCCCTACTGGTCGCGCGTCGCCTGCGACGGACGCCGCTCGGCATCCGCCCGAAGGTATCGCGCCTGGCGCTCGCAGTCGGCGACGACCTCGGCGAGCGAGCCGGCCCAGACCCACGCGATCGCGCCCTTGTCGCCATCGTCGCCGGCTTCATCGCCCTTCGCGAACGAAGCGGCCAGCTCCAGATGCTCCCGCGTGCGCGAGAGCTCGGCGATCGCGCTGGCCGCGCGGCGCCCGATTTCCTCGAAGCTTTCCGCCAGGTCCAGGAGTTCCGAACGCATCGCCGGTGCGTCGAGAGGGACGAGCTCCGTCGTGTTCGCCATGGGACCTCCCCTGATGTAACGGCGCCGGTAGTGTACAAAATCCGGTCGATCAAGTGGCGGGGGGTCCAAAAACGACGGCCGATCCAGGGCTAGAATCGGCCCGAAGAGGTGACGATGCTGGCCTTGATGTTCTCCGCGCTCGCCGTTCTCGCCCAGGCTCAGAATCCGGCCGCGAAGCCGGTCCAGGGCCCGTCCGTCATCACTCCGGAGCAGGCTGCCAAGTACGTGGGCAAGGAGGTCGTCGTCAAGGGAAAGGTCACGCAGATCGCCCTCTCGGTGAACCTCACGACCCACATCAACTTCGGTGGCCTCTACCCGAACCACGTCCTCACCGTGACGATCTTCAAGGCCAAGCAGACGCAGTTCCCGGGCGTGCGGGACTACGAAGGGAAGACCGTCGAGGTGCAGGGCGTGGTGCACCTCTACCGCGGCAAGCCGGAGATCGTGCTGGAGGAGCGCTCGCAGATCCGCCTGACGGCGGAATAGCAGAGCGAGCTGTCCCCGCCGTGTCGAGTGAGCGGGGCGGCTCGGCGCCGCCCCGCCCGCCGTCTAGCTCTTCGTGATCTTGAAGTCACCCTTGCGGTCGTCGTGGCTCCACGAGCCGCTCATGGTCTTGCCGTCGACCTTGCCGTCGATCACGTAATGGATGGTGTTCCCGCTGCGGCCCTTGGCGTCGGCCTCGAAGTGGACGGCATTGGTCTTCGAGTCGAAGGTCGCCTTCGAAAGCGCCACGGCGTTTGGCCCCGGGTTCACCGTGCCGGTGAGCGCCTTGCCGTCCCACTTCAGCTCGACGGTCACCTGATTGCGGTCGCCCGGGCTCGGCCCCCAGTCGCCCTTCCAGGTGCCGCTCAGCGGATCGGACTGCGCGAGCGCGGACGTGGCGAGCCCCAGGCTGAGAGCCAGGATCGACAGGACGAGCTTTCTCATGTTTCCTCCTCGACAAACCGCGTGATTTTCGGTCGCCCCCACGGCTCCGATTGTGTACCGAAGGCGGGACCCGCCACCACCCCCGTCTCCGCCCGTGCGACAATGCGCGCCTCAGAGAAGGGGCCCGCCGACATGCCCAAGGTCCTGATCGTCGACGACGAGCCCGGGATCCGCTTCGGCGTACGCGATTTCCTCGAGAGCGAGGGCTTCGAGGTCGAGGAGGCCGACTCCACCGCCGCCGCGGAGCGGCTGGTGCGCGAGTACCACCCCGACGCGCTCGTGCTCGACCACATGCTGCCGGACGGCACCGCGCTCGAGCTGCTGCCGCGGATCCGCGAGATCGACTCGACGCTGCCCGTCGTCGTGCTGACGGGCCACGCGACGATCGATCTGGCGGTGCGCGCGGTGAAGGAAGGCGCCGACCAGTTCCTGGCGAAGCCCGTGGAGCTGCCGGCGCTCGTCGTGATGCTGCGCCGGCTGCTCGAGACCCAGCGCGAGAAGCGCCGCCAGGCGGCCGGCCGCGCGCGCCAGGCCCGCGAGGCCGTCGATCCCTTCACCGGCACGTCGGCGCCGATCCGGCGGCTCGCCGAGGACGCGCGCCGGCTGCAGGCGTCGAGCAGCCCGATCCTGATCGAGGGCGAGACGGGCAGCGGCAAGGGCGTGCTCGCGCGCTGGCTCCACCGCAACGGCCCGCGCGGCGACGAGCCGTTCGTCGACATGAACTGCGCCGGGCTGTCCCGCGAGTTCCTGGAGACGGAGCTCTTCGGCCACGAGAAGGGCGCCTACACGGGCGCGGTCAACAGCAAGCAGGGACTGCTGGAGGTCGCCCACCGCGGCGTCGTGTTCCTCGACGAGATCGGCGACCTCGACCCGCAGGTGCAGCCCAAGCTGCTGAAGGTGCTCGAGGAGAAACGCTTCCGCCGGCTCGGCGAGGTGCGCGACCGCCAGGTCGACGTGCAGCTGGTCGCCGCCTCGCACCAGAGCCTGCCGCAGCTCGTGCAGGAGAAGAAGTTCAGGAGCGACCTCTACTTCCGGATCAGCACGATCCCGCTGCGGGTGCCGGCGCTGCGCGAGCGCGTCGAGGACATCCCGATCCTCGCGCGCCAGCTGCTCTCGGGGCTGTCGAACGACCTCGGACGCCGCGGGCTGCGCCTTTCGCCGGAGGCCGAGCGGGCGCTCGCCGCGTACTCCTGGCCCGGCAACGTGCGCGAGCTGCGCAACGTGCTCGAGCGCGCCGCGCTGCTCTGCGGACGGGACGTCCTCGAGGAGGACGACCTGCGCTTCGAGCACGCCGCCCCGGGTCATGCCCCGGCCAGCCTTCCCCTGCCGGGGATGGGGGCCGCCCCGGGCGCCAACCTGACCCTCGAAGAGCTGGAGCGGGCCCACATCGAGCGCGTGCTCTCGGAGCTGGGGGGGCGCGTCACGGAGGCCTCCCAGCGCCTCGGCATCCCGCGCAGCACGCTCTACCAGAAGATCAAGCGCTTCGGCCTGGCGGTTCCTCGGACACCCTAGACGTCTCGAATCTGGAGGAATGTCCCGGTACTGGAAGCGCCGGCGCCGCAGCCAGGAGCGCCGTGCGCAACCCCTTGCATAGTCTGGAGCTGAGGACCTGCTCGTCGTAGGCACCCCGCTGGCACGGCTCGTGCTCCGTTCGTCAGCGTGACCGCCCCGCTCGGGAAGCTGCTGATCGTCGACGACGAGGCGGCTATCCGTTTTGCGCTCGCCGAGTACTTCCGCGGCATCGGCTGGTCCGTCGACTCGGCCGCCGAGAAGGAAGAGGCCGAGGCGCTCCTGTCCTGCACCGCCTACGCCGTGGTGATCGCGGACCTGCGCCTCACGGGGGTGCACGGCATCGAGGGGCTCGACATCGTCCAGTGGTCGCGCCACCTGCGGCCCGAGACGCGCGTGGTGCTCCTGACCGGCAACGCCACGCCCGAGATCGAGGCCGAGGCGCTACGCCTCGGCGCCGACGCCTTCCTGCAGAAGCCGCTGCCGCTGCCGCAGCTCGAGGCGATCGTCGACGGCCTCGTGGAGAAGGAATCGTGAGCGCTTCGGTCGCGCTGCCGATCGTGTGCGCCTGGTGCGAGCGCGTGCGCACGAGCGCGGGCGTCTGGGAGGAGCCGAGCGCTCCGCCCCGCGCCGAGCAGGCCACCCACGGCATCTGCCCCGAGTGCCTGGTGGCCCAGAAGCGCGCCGCCAGCGCCGAGCTCGCGGCCGACTGTCTCTGATCCCTAGCGACGCCCGGCCGCGCGCGTAGCCGTCGCCGCAGTGCCCATCGGCTCGAGCGCGAGCTCGACGCACGCCGCGGTGCCCGCGCCCGGCCCTTCCGACTCGAGCCACACGCGGCCGCCCTGCGACTCGAGGATCCGCTTCACCACCGCGAGGCCGACGCCCGCGCCCTCGCCGCGCGGGTCGAGCCGCTCGAACATGTCGAGCACGCGGTCGCGGTGGCGCGGCTCGATCCCGATGCCCGCGTCCTGCACCACCACGACCACGCGGCCTTCGTCCGCGGTCCGCGCCTGCACCCGCACGGGGCCGCCGCCGCCGAACTTCATCGCGTTGTCGAGCAGGTTGTGGAACACCTGGACGAGCCGCGCGCGGTCGCCGAAGACCACCGGAAGCTCGGGGTCGAGGTCGACCCGGGTGCCCGTCTCGCTCGCGCGCTCGCGCAGCAGCCGCAGAGCCTCCTGCACCAGTTCCGCGGCCGGCACCGAGACCGGGGGCCCCACGGGCCGCCCCGCGCGCGACAGCTCGAACAGCCGGTCGAGCAGCCCCTGCAGGCGCGCGACGGCCTCCGTGATGCGCGCCGCGTCGAGCGCCAGGCGGTCGCCGCGGCCCTCGCGCGCGTCCTTCTCGAGGTACTCGGCGAAGCCGCGGATCGTGACGAGCGGGGCCTTGAGGTCGTGGGTGACGGCGTAGCCGAAGCGCTCGAGCTCGGCGTTCTTCGCCTCGAGCTCGCGGATCAGCGACTCGCGCACCCGCTCCGCGCGCTTGCGCTCGGAGATGTCGCGCACCGCCGCGACCCGCAGCAGCTGCCCCCGGTACGGGAAGGAGCGGGCCTGGACTTCCACCGGCACGCGGCTGCCGTCGCGCTTCAGCACCTCGATCTCGTAGGCGCCCGTGAAGTCGCCGAGCAGGTTGCGGTAGACGGCTTCGCGGTACTCGGGGACGATCAGCTCGAAGCCGTCGCGGCCCACGAGCTCGTGCCACGAGTAGCCGACGAGCTCGCAGAGCGCGTGGTTCACGTCCACGATGCGCCCGCCGTCGTGCACCAGGATCGCCTCGAACGCCGCCTCCGACAGCCCGCGGAAGCGTTCCTCGCTTTCGCGCAGCTTCTGCTCGGCCTCCTTGCGGTCCGTGATGTCGAGCACCAGCCACAGCACGCGGTCGGCGCCGACGGTCGAGGCGTGCACCAGGCAGTTGCGCAGGCGGCCGTCGCGGCGCTTGAACTGGATCTCGTTGCTGCCGCTGCCGAGCGCGATCAGCCCGAGCAGCCGGTCGGCCAGCTGTCGCGCGTCGCCGCCCGCGATCAGGTCGGCGAGCTGCTGTCCCACGAGCTGCTCGCGCCCGTAGCCCGTGAGGGCGCAGGCAGCGCCGTTCACCTCGAGGTACACCCCGCGCGCGTTCGACACGAAGAGCGCGAGCGGCGAGGAGGTGAAGTAGGCCTCCGCGACCGACGCGATCAGGCGCTGCGCCTCGAGCCGCCGTCCGATTCCCGGGTCGCTCGCCGCGCCGGACGCTGCGGCGGCGCGCTTCGAGAGCCGCGCGAAACGCGCCCGCACCCACGCGAGGCCGGGTGCCATCACTCTCCCACCGCCCGCAGCCGGACCTTCACCACCGCCCCGCCCTCCGGGTGGTTCTCGGCGCTCACCTCGCCGCCGTGGTCGTAGACGATGCGCTTGACGATCGACAGGCCGAGGCCGGTGCCGCCGCGCCGGCGCGTGAAGAACGGCTCGAAGAGCCGCGGCAGGTCCGCCGGGTCGAAGCCCGGCCCGGAGTCGCGGACGGCGCACTCCACGTACGGCTCGCGCCCGTCGTGGCCCTCGCTGAGCGCCACGTCCACGCGCCCGCCCGGCGGCGAGAAGTGCACGGCGTTCTCGATCAGGTTCTGCAGCACCTGCGACACGCGCGCGCGGTCGACCAGCACCTGCGGCGCGCCCGCGTGCCGCGGCCAGTGGATCTCGACCGACTTGCGGCGCGCCAGCGTGCCGCAGGCCGAGACGGCCGCCTCCACCACGTCCTCGATGCTGCACTCGCTGAAGTCCGGCCGGCTGGGGCGCCCGAAGTCGAGCAGATCGCTCATGAGGCCCGTGAGCCGCACGATCTCCCCGCGCAGGACGGTCAGGTAGCGTTCGTGGCCCTCGATGTTGCGGAAGCGCGACTCGAAGGCGTCGAGCGTCGCCGAGATGCTGAAGAGCGGGTTGCGCACCTCGTGGGCGACGCCCGCGACGATCGAGCCGATCTCGGCCATCGTCTCGCTCTGCCGCAGCTGCTCC
>Ga0111538_10008600_pt1 | contig 13690 bp, 7 predicted proteins | sample SoiMethybrSBSTD1_FD_79669 | JGI IMG/M metagenome (GOLD analysis project Ga0111538, IMG submission 79669) | Bulk soil microbial communities from a Populus tree surrounding site in Tennessee, USA - Soil MetaG P. TD hybrid SBSTD1 (version 2)... | ecosystem: Environmental > Terrestrial > Soil > Tree...
GAAGCGCCGCCGGCGATCATCTCGATCTTCCTCGGCGACATGCTGACGGACATCTTCGAGCAGATTGAGAAAGGGGGCGCGAAGTCGACCAAGCATGGCGGGACGCTGGACACCGGGGTGCTGGTCCTGCCGAAGCTGCCGCGCGACGCCGGCGACCGCAACCGCACCAGCCCGTTTGCTTTCACCGGCAACAAGTTCGAGTTCCGGGCGGTGTCGTCCGGGCAGAGCATCGCCTATCCGAACATCGCGCTGAACGTCGCCGTGACCGAGGTCCTCGACGAAATCGCGACGACGCTGGAGCAGGCGGTGGCCGGCGGCAAGAAGTTGGAGGCGGCGGTGGCGGCGCTGCTGCCCAAACTCATCAAGGAGCACAAGCGGATCATCTTCAACGGCAACAACTACGACTCGGCCTGGGAGAAGGACGCGGCCAAGCGCGGGCTGCTCAACCTGCGCAACACGGTGGACGCGCTGCCGCAGCTGGTGTCGAAGCCAGTCGTGGCGCTGTTCGAGAAATACAAAGTGCTGAACAGCCGCGAGCTGCACGCCCGCTACGAGATCATGGTCGAGACCTACAACAAGACCGTGAACGTCGAGGGCAACCTGATGGTGCTGATGGCCAACCGCTACGTCCTGCCCGCCGCATTCGAGTATCAGCGGCAGGTGGCGCAGAGCGTGTCGGCGGTGAAGGCAGCCGGCGCAACATCCATCGAGGGCAAGAAAACGCTGGCGACGATCATCAAGCTCACCGACGAGTTCAAGCGACGGACTGAGAAGCTGCAGAAGGCGCTCGACCACGACGGCAACGGAGCGGCGGAAAAGCATGCGAAGCACTTCCGCGATGCGGTGATCCCGGCGATGAATGCGGTCCGCGACACCAGCGATGCACTCGAAGCCATCATCCCGCACGAGGTGTGGCCGCTGGCGACCTATCGCGAGATGCTGTTCATCAAGTAGGAACTGGGAGCTAGGGGCTGGGGGTTCGGGGCCGCGTTCCCCGAAGCCTGAGGTCGCAGTCTGAAGCGGGAAGGGGGCGCGAGGGCGACATCCTCGCGCCCCTTTTTCTATCTAAGCTGTCTCAGGACGGCCGGTGGGATCGCGCAGGTAATCGTCCTCGTGGTTCCTACCAGATCGAGCGTGATGTCGGCGGTCGGCGCGAAGATCGACGTGTCGAACGTGTATCGCCCGCCGCCGCCGCTGATCGATCGGTCGGTGGCGACAACTGGTTTGCCGGCCCGCTTGACCGCGAGCTCCTTCAGGACGTTCGTGGCCCCTTTCACCGGCGTCACCCCGATTGTCACACGGGCGCGCTGCGCGGCCGGATAGTTCGGTTGCGGCGGCGGCTGCTTCTTTCTGACCGCGAGCCACACCTCGTATGCGACCTGCTTGTACGGCGTGTACCACGCCAGCGTGTAATCGTCGTTGGGACAAAGACCGGTATCCCAGAACACGCACGGCGGATCGTCGCCGCCCTGCTTGCCACACTCGATCGCGTTGTAATAGCTCTCGGGACTGATGGGCAGGATGCCTTTGGTCCACGCCGGCGTCGGCGCCGGTCTGGCCCGGGCCTTCACCTGGGCCAGCGCCGGCCTGGCTGCACCGGCAACGAACACCAGCAAAATGACACGCGACCACAACGGCAGCACCCTGCGAACATCGCGAATGGACATGAGAGACTCAGGCGGGAGTATACCGGGGATCGACGTGCAGTAGACTCTGGACGCCGCGCGCTGCCCGCCGGTCATGACACGCCGACAACGATCGAGACCGCGTACCTCTCGGCCGCCGCTCGAGAAGGTGGCTGCCCCACCCAGCCGGCCGCGCCACGTCTGGACGCTGGCGATCTTCGCGGTGTTGTTCATAACCCTCGAGGTCATCAGCTACACCCGGGAGTCGGCGACCTACGACGAACCGGTTCACGTGACCAATGGCTACTTCTCGCTTGCTCTCGGCGATTACCGTGTCGACCCTGAGCATCCGCCATTTCTCAGATTGTGGTCTGCCCTGCCGCTGTTGCCGCTTTCCGAGGTCAAGGCCGACCCGCGAGTCGTCGACTCAGTCACGCCGACTGAGTGGGCGTTCGGCGGTCTATTCGATTATTCCCATCAGTTCATGTACGTCGATAACGATGCCGATCGTCTCCTCTACCGCGGCCGCCTGATGGTCGTCCTGCTCGGCGTCGTGCTGGGTGCGGTGCTCTATTGGTGGGCATTCGAGTGGTTCGGCTGGATGACGGCCGTCATCGCCCTCGCGCTCTACACGCTCGAGCCGAATCTGGCGTCGCACGCCCGGCTCGTGACCACCGATTTCGGCGTCACGTGCTTCATCTTCGGGGCGGTCTTCTTCCTATGGCGGACCGTCGAGCGCTGGGGGCTCATGAACATCGGCGGACTTGCCATCTGCACGGCGGTGGCCGTGATCAGCAAATTCTCGGGCCTCATTCTCGCGCCGATCCTGGCGTTCCTCATCCTCTCCGCCGTTGTCACCCGCCGTCTCGCCACGATACGGGCGGTCGGCATCATCGTCCTGCTTTGTGTGACGAGCCTGACGGTGATTTGGGCCGTCTACGGATTCCGCTATCAGCCCAGTTCGTCACCGACGTGGCTGTACGCCACCCACGCCGACCCATATGCCATCGAACGAGTGCCGACGCTCGCGCGCGTCGCCGGCTGGATCGACGGCCACCGTCTGCTGCCGAACGTCTATACAGAAGGTCTGCTGATCAGCCAGGCGCGGGCGCAGCTTCGAAACGCATTTCTCGCCGGTGAGTACACGCAGGTCGGTTGGTGGTACTACTTCCCGGTCGCCATCATGCTCAAAACGCCGCTCACCTTGCTGATCCTGGCCGGGTTCGGCGCCGGGCTTTCCGTTGGCGTGAAACGGCGGCCCGGGATCGCGTTCGTGCTCGTGCCGATCGTTATCTACCTGGGATGGTCGATGACTGCGCGGATCAACATCGGCGTGCGTCACGTGCTGCCGATTTATCCCTTTCTCGTCATGTCGGCGGCCGTCGCCATCCATCATCTGTGGACGCGTGGGCGCCGCTACCTGGTTGCGGCTGCCATCGGCCTGTGCACGCTGGAAGCGGCCACGGCGTATCCTCATACGCTCGCGTTCTTCAACGTCCTCGCGGGGGGGCCCTCCGGCGGCATCGCCTATCTCGGAGACTCGAACCTCGATTGGGGGCAGGACCTCAAAGGGCTGAAGTCATGGATGGACGAGCACCGGGTGGAAACCATCAGCCTCGGCTACTGGGGTCATGCCGATCCCCAGTACTACGGCATCGACTGCACCTACTTGCCTGGTGCCCCCGGCTGGATCGATGTGAGACTGCTGCAGCGGCCCCGGCTGCCCGGCTACGTCGCGGTCAGCGCGACGCTACTGCAGGGGATTTACGCGGAGAACGAGGGCCAACGGAATTACTATCAGCGGCTCTTGTCACACGAGCCGATCGCCATCATCGGTCACTCGATTTACGTGTACTATCTCGACCGCCAGTGGTAACGGAGCGGCGCGACTTAGAGCTGTGCGAGAATCGCGTCACCCATCCCCGCCGTCCCGACCTTCGTCGTACCTGGGGACGCGATGTCAGCCGTTCGAACGCCGTCGTTGATAGCGCCTGCCACAGCGCCTTCGATCGCCGTCGCCGCGTCGTGCTCGCTGAACGAGTAGCGGAGCATCAGCGCCGCCGACAGAATCTGAGCGATGGGGTTTGCAATGCCTTTGCCGGCGATGTCCGGCGCGGTCCCGCCGGCTGGTTCGTAAAGACCGAAAGAGCCTTCGGCGAGGCTCGCCGACGGCAACAGCCCCATCGATCCGGTCAGCATCGCGCACTCGTCCGACAGGATGTCGCCGAACATGTTGCCGCACAGCATGACGTCGAACTGGTGAGGATTCTTCACCAGCTGCATCGCGGCGTTGTCGACGTACATGTGCGAACAGCGCACGTCGGGATACTGGTTCGCCACGCCTGAAACGATCTCACGCCAGAACACCATGCTCGTCAGCACGTTCGCCTTGTCCACGGAAATCACGTTCTTGCGACGCGCACGGGCCGCCTCGAACGCTTTGTGCGCGATGCGCTCGATCTGTCGGCGCGAATACTCCTTGGTGTCCCAGGCGCGCTCGTCCGCTCCGGATCCATCGCGGCCCTTTGCTGCCGGACGCTGGGCGAAGTACGCACCGCCGGTCAGTTCGCGCACCACGAGAATGTCGAATCCGTCGCCGACGATGTCCGGCCGCAGCGGGCAGGCGGGGGCCAGCGCCTTGTACACCTTGGCGGGACGCAGATTGCAGTACAGGTCGAAGTGCTTTCGCAACGGCAGGAGCGCGGCCCGCTCCGGCTGCTTCTCCGGCGGCAGCGACTCCCATTTCGGACCGCCGACCGATCCGAAGAGAATCGCCTGACTGTCCTCGCACGCTTTCAGCGTCGGCGGCGGCAGCGCCTCGCCGTGCCGATCGATGGCCGCGCCGCCGACGTCCATCTGCCTGATGGCGGTCTCGAAGCCAAACTTGCGGCCGGCAGATTTGAGCACCCGGATCGCCTGTTCCATCACTTCGGGACCAATGCCGTCCCCGGCCAGCGCTGCGATCTCGAAACGTTTCATTGGAGCTCCGAATAAGGGTTTCCTTCGCCTTAGAGTATTCCATCCCGCCCACCGCGCCTCTCGACGCCGCGGTACAATGCAGCCTCCCCCTTTTGTCGAGGATCCGGTTTGGCTAAGCGGAAACGGCAAGACCCGTCACTGTTCGACGGCATCGAGACTGCCGGCAGCCCGTCCGATGGGCGTGACAACGCCATTCGCTCTTCTCTCCTTCCCGGGCTCGCCGGCGGCGGCGGACCCGGCAGCGTCGAGAACGTCGCGCTGCACGAAGCCGCGCAGGCCCGCTACCTGAACTATGCCTTGTCGGTTATCACCGCACGCGCGCTTCCCGACGTTCGTGACGGCCTCAAGCCGGTGCAGCGGCGGATCCTCTACACCATGTGGCAGCAGAACCTCACCGCGGACGCCAAGCATCGTAAGTGCGCCAAGGTGGTCGGCGACGTGATGGGCAACTTCCATCCCCATGGCGACGCGGCGCTGTATGAAACGCTCGTCCGCATGGCGCAACCGTTCTCGTTGCGCTACCCGCTCGTCGACGGGTCCGGCAACTTCGGCTCGCTCGACGGCGACAGCGCCGCCGCCATGCGCTACACGGAGTGCCGGCTCGCGCGCATCAGCGACGAGATGCTGTCGGAGATCGAGCAATCGACCGTGCCATTCCGGCCGAATTACGACGGCACTCGCACCGAGCCGGTCGTCCTTCCGGCGCGTCTCCCCAACCTGCTTGTGAACGGAACGACGGGTATCGCCGTCGGCATGGCCACCAACATCCCGCCGCACAATCTCGCGGAGGTCTGCACGGCCCTCGTCAAGCTGCTCGAGAACGAGGATTTGAGCAGTGCCCAGTTGTGCCGGTACGTCAAGGGTCCGGATTTTCCGACCGGCGGACAGATTCTCAACGCCGCTGAGGAGATCAGGGAGATCTACAAGACCGGCAGCGGAACCATCCGCCTGCGTGGCACCTGGGACATCGGCCCCGAAACGCGTTCGACGAAGACCGTCTACGTCGAAAGCATCCCCTACACCGTCGACAAATCTCAGCTCGTCGCCCGCATCGGCGAGATCGTCGAAGGACGCAAGCTTCCACAACTGCTGGACGTCAAGGACCTCTCGACCGAAGACGTGCGCATTGCCATCGAGATGAAGAAGGACGCCGACGAGAAGATGGTCATGGCGTATCTCTTCAAGCACACTCCGCTCCAAATCAACTTTGCAGTCAACCTCACCTGTCTCATTCCGACCGAGAACGCCGAGGTTGGCCGGCCCGAGCGGCTCGACCTGAAGTCGATCCTGTGGCACTTCCTGCATTTCCGGCTCGAGGTGCTCACCGCCCGGCTCGAACACGAACTTGCCGCGCTCAAGAAGCGGATTCACCTTCTCGAAGGATTCGAGAAGGTCTTCGACGCGCTCGATGAGATCATCCGCATCATCAGGAAGTCGGACGGCAAGCCCGATGCGGCCGAACGGATCATGAAGCGCTTCGAGCTCGACGCCGAGCAGACCGACGCCATCCTGGAGCTGAAGATTTACCGACTGGCCCGGCTCGAAATCCTGATCATTCGCAACGAACTCGAGGAGAAACGCAAACGGGCCCGGCAGATTTCTTCGCTCCTCCGCAACGAGGAGAGCCGCTGGAAGCTGGTTCGCGAAGAGCTCGAAGAGATCCAGAAGACTTACAGCGACGGCCGCAACGACCGCCGCCGCACCTCGATCGTCAGCGACAGCACCGAGCCGGAGTACTCAGCCGATGATTTCATCGTCGAGGAGGACAACATCGTCATCGTCTCCCGCGACGGATGGGTGAAGCGGCAGAAGGAAGTGAAGGACCTGTCGACGACGCGGCTGCGCGAGGGCGATTCGGTGCTGGCCGTCATGCCGGGGAGCACCCGTGCGACCTGCGTGTTTTTCACCAACTTCGGCGTGGCCTACACGTGTCGCCTGATCGACGTCCCGGCCTCGACCGGCTACGGCGAGCCGATTCAACGCCTGTTCAAGTTGAAGGACGGGGAGCGGATCGTTTCGGCACTGAGCCTCGACCAGCGCGTGATCGGCGACGTGACGCCGAGGGCAAAAAAAGGCAGCGATGACGTGGACCCCGCGCCGGTCCATGCGCTGGCTGTTTCGAGCGATGGTTACGCGCTGCGCTTCAGCCTCGATGCGCTGGTCGAACCGAGCACGCGGGCAGGCCGACGCTTCGCGCGTCCCGCCGAAGGCGCCGAGATCGTCGGCGTCGAGCGTGTGACCGGGAAAGAGACTGTGATCGCCGCGACCTCGGAAGCGCGCGGACTGCTCTGTCAGGCTGACGAAGTGAACTACCTCGCCGGACCCGGCCGCGGCGTCATCCTCATCAAGCTGACCGGCGGCGAGGACCGGGTCCTCGGATTCATCGCGTCGAGGGGCGATCGCGACCTGCTGACGGTCGAAACGAGCCGTGGCGCCGAACAGACCATCAGCACCGCCAAGTACGAAGTGACCGGGCGCGGCGGAAAGGGACGGGAGCTCCTGCAGCGGGGACGGTTCATCCGGGTGATTTGGCCGCTACCGGAGCTGCCTCCTCAGCCTCTAAGCTGACCGTTCCCGCCCGACTTGGGTTACACTGTACGAGCCTCGACGTCGAGGCCGGGCTCGACCGCTGCGAACATCGTGAGGCTGGCAGGCGCCAGCCGCTGTCGCTCGAGCACACCGGCCGCGCAGCGTCCCGCTGCCGTTCGAGAGTCAATCTCCAACTCATAGGATTAGCCGTTTGGCCCACCAAGAACGCGTCAACATCGCGGTCTTCATCGACTTCGATAACATCGAAATCGGCGTCAAGACCACTCTCAACGAGCATTTCGATATCGGGACCATCCTCGAGGCCCTCAAGGAGCGGGGCGAGGTCGTCACGAAGATCGCTTACGCCGACTGGACTCGCGCCGGCGAGTACAGCCGGAACCTCACGCAGCACGCCATCCGTCTCGTACAGCGCAACCTCACTCCGGGCGGTGACAAGAACGGGGCGGACATCAACCTGGCGCTCGACGCCCTGGAGATGGCGTTCACCCATCCTCATATCAACGCCTATGTCATTGTCGGCGGCGACAGCGACTTCCTCTCGCTGGTCGAAAAGTTGAAGCAGTACGACAAGAAGGTATTCGTTGTCGGCGGACGCGCCTTCACCAGCGTCATCCTGCAGCGAAACTGCCACGAATTCATCGCCTACGAGAACCTGATGCGCAAGCCCTCGTCGCGCGGCGGGCGGCCGATGGCACCCACGACAGCGACCGCGCCAATCGCCCAGGCCTTCCCCATCGTGCGTCGCGCGCTCAAGATTCTGGCCGACCGCGAAGTATCGCCGCAGACCGGATTGCTCAAGAGCACACTGCTGCAGCTCGACTCGACCTTTTCGGAGCGCAGCTACGGCGCCTCGTCATTCCTCGACTTCACGGAGAAGCTGCAACAAGCCGGGCTGGTCCAGTTGAAACACTCCGGCCGCAGCGTGATGGTCGAGCTCAACCCGACCTTCCCCGAAGACGGCGACGGGACGGCGCCTCCGGCTCCGGTGGTGACGCGCGTGCCGGCGGAGGTCGAAAGCGAGCCGCCGGCGCGTCCCGCCGAGCCGCAGGCCGCCCCCACACCGGCGCACGGCGGCCAGCCGCATCAGCAGCAGCCGCATGAACCCCTGCCGCAGCTTGGCGACAACGCCGAAGGCGTGAAAGCCGCCGGGCAGATTCTGGCGGCGGCCGTGAACGCCCGCTGGCCGATGTATCTCCGCAACGTGAAGCAGATCTTGCGGGCCGGCAGCTTCGACGAGCGCCGTTACGGCTTCGGCGGGCTGATCGATTTGCTGCGGGCCTGTCAGCGTGAAGGCCTGGTGCGGATGGAACGCGACCGTCGCGGCGGACTACGAGTCTTCCAGGGCCAGGGGCTCAGCCGCGGGTTGCCGCCGCGCAGCGAATCCCCTCACGGTGCGCCCCGTGTCAGCGCTGATCGGGGCGACGCAAGTGGCGACGATCAGACGATGTTCATCCAGCCGCTACAAGCGGCGCGGCCGGCCGAAGTCATCGACGTCGAAGAAGACGTCATCGAGCCGCAACCGGTCACCGTCGTCGACACCACTGCGGAACTTCTCGGGCGGGCCAAGGCCCGCAAACCTCGATCGCGGGCTGCCGCGTCGACGTCCGAGACGCCTCGTGCGCCGAAGAAGTCAGGGGCCCGCAAGACCGCGGCGCCACGCCGGACGCGCTCGAAGAAGGCGGCCGGGACGTCGGAAGAGTAATCGGCGAGACGTCGTCAGGGCTGGCGGCTATCTTCGAGATACGCCAGCCACTGGCGCACCAATGCGGCCTGCTGTCCTTTCGCCGTCGTCAAGTAAAGGTCGGCGTACTTGCGCGCCAGCGCCTGATCCTCGGCGCGCGAGCGGGCCATCGTGCCTCGCACCCGCAGGTGATACAGCCACTCGACGGCCAGCATGAGGCCATCGCGATCTTCCGGATTGGCCTCGAGATGGCGCTCCAGCATGCGCATCGCCTCGCGCCCCTGGCCGAAGGCGGCGTAAGTCAACGCCAACGGCTTGGCAAACCTCACGTCGTCGGGCCACTGCGTGACGGCCTCCTCGAGGATGGAACGGGCCTGCGCGAGCTCGTGCGAGCGTAGCAGCGTGTCGCCGAGCCAGACGTAAATTTCGGGCACGTCAGAGCCGCCGACGAGCGCAGTCTGCCAGGCGCCGGCCGCTTCGCTGTCGTGGCCGGAGGCGGCGAAGACCGCGGCCAGGTAGGTCAGGAGCGAAGTGCTGTCGGCCTCGATCTGCACAGCCGTCTTCAGCAACTTCTCGGCGTGTTCGTAATCACCTTCTCCGAGCGCCTCGATCCCCTGGTCGAAGGTCGTCACCGCAGATGGGGCGACGCGTTCGCGGAACGGCTTCAAAACCTCCGGTTTCAGGGCATCGGCGCGGGAAAACGGACGGGCGAGCATTGCGTCGATGACGGGGAGATAGATCTCCGAGAGTGCCGTTGACACGATGCCGGCGCCGCCGGCCGAAGTCATGAGGACCGCTGGCGCCGCGACCTCGAAGCCGCGGGTGAGCGTCCGGATGACTTTCGGCTCGCTGCTCGACGTGTCGCTGATCGACGCGCGCAGCACATAGCGGCCCGGCGGCAACTGCCGGGTAGCCAGAACGTCGCTGAAGATGACGCGGCTGTCTCCGACCTTCTTCGGCTTGACCTCGAGATCGACCAGTGCCGGTCCCGTCGGCGTTGCCGACAGTTCGAAGGTGGTCGTCAGGTTGTCGACGCGAGGTCCGTACGCCTCGACGTAGCCGTGCACGCTGCCGAATGAGACCAGCTGGCTGACGGTCGGCTGCAACAGCTCGCGCGCGTCGAGCGGACCGCCGACCATGAGATCGCTCAGCATGACGCCGCCCGTCTCACCCAACCCGGCGCGGAACGAGTGCTCGACCGAGCCCACCTTGTCGCCGTCGACTGCGGCCAGTTTGACGATGTACTCGCCAGGTGGAAGGCTTGCGCCGGTGACGAATTGCAGCGGCGATGGCACCCCACGAACGACCGGCGGCAGACGCGCGTCGATCGCTTGAGAGTCGACGAGGCGGCCGTCGGGGTCGGAGATGTAGTATGCGAGGGCGATCTGCTGCGGCGCGGTATAGCCGTCGCCGACGTCAGCGTGAATCAGCAGTTGGATCTTGTCACGCTCCGGACCGCGGAGCGAGAACGCTGCCACTCGCAACGGCAGAGCGGCGATCGGCAGCGGCGTGCTCAGCGCGGCCGCGACCTCCTGCCGCGGCGTGCGCGCGTCAGCTCCGGGAAGACTCTTGAGAACCCGGCGCGATCGCACGGTGGCGCCGCGCCGCGAGACCTCGACTCGAATCTGATGCGCCGTGCCGTCTTTGTCGGCGGGGCCCGACTCGACGCCGAGCATGTAATACCCGGACAGCTCTGACTCGATCCGCTCGAAGATGCCCTGTGCGGCGCCCGTCACCTCGAACATCGCTCCACGCGCCGCGCCGGTCAGGGTGTCCAATCCTTCGATGAGCGCCTGGCGATCGAACATCGGCGCAACCGGCAGCCTTGACTCGGTGATATCGAAGAGCCGGCTGTCGAGGCGCAGGGCATAGATGCTGGTGCGTGCGGCCCCCGAAAGGCTCCCCAATTCCAGCAGCGCGGCTCGCTGTTCGTCAGCGGGAAACCCCTCGGACACGAAAATGAGGGTTTTGGGCGCGTCGATGGCCGCCAGACCGCGTAGAAGCCCGCGCATCGACGAGACCGTGAGCTCGCCGTTCATTTGCGCGTCGGCCGCCATGTCCGTGGCTTGCATCAGCACCTGCGACTGACACACCACGAACTCTTCGGTGGACATCGCCGCGCATTCGCGCGCCAGCACCCGTCCCAGGGCAGCCTGGTCGCCGCGCCTGATGTCGAGCGCCTCGGTCTGCGCTACGTCGTGATCGTAGAACCCGAATTGCTGATTCGTTCCGGTCATGCGGCTGATGGCCCGCTTGACTCGCTCACGGTCCGCCGTGAACGGCGTCGACGCGTTGCCGGGGCCGAGACCCACCGCGGCAATGCGATCGGAGGGCTGCAGCCGATCGATGAACTGACTGACGGTCCGCTGGATGCTCAGCGTCGCGCCGAAGCGGATGTTCGGTTGGTCGATCACGAAGAGGATCAGACGGCCGCCCGACATCGCTTCGTTGGTGGAGTACCCCTCTGGCGGAGGGGGTGGCGGCGGCCCGGTCTCCGTCATGAGCGGCGTCCACTCGGCCGACACCACGCGCCGCGGCGAATTGTCGATGCGAACGGTGAACTCCTCGGGCTTGAGATCGAGGATCGGTCGGCCGCGTCCGTCGACAACGGTGACGTCGATCGAGGTGACGTCGACCGATGTGCGGAAGCGTGGCGGCTCCTGCTGCGCCCGGCCCACTCCGGCGGCCGTGACGAGCAACAGGACGCTCCCTACACAAGATGAGACAAACGCCTTCATCGTTTCTGCGGAACGGCGCGGTAGCCCTGACGCGCGCGGATGTTGAGTGGCTGTCCTTCGATCTCCACCTTGATTTCATGCCAGGTGTCGTCGCGGACGGTGTAGGTCGGCTGGTAGCCGAGCAGATATTGGTTCGACAGCTCTTCGAGCAATTCCTCGAAGGCGCCTTGCAGAGCATCGATGCTGTCGGTCGTGAACGCCCGGCCTCCTGTCGGGACCGTCAAGCGCTGCATGACCCGGCGCAGGTAATCGTGGGTCACGCCGCGGCCCTGGCCGATCATGTACAGCGTGACGTCGCTCGCCTGTAGCCGGCGTTCGACATCCTCGATCGTCACATGACTGCCCTGGTCCTCGCCGTCCGTGAAGATTACGAGCGCACGCCGTCCGGTCTGGCGTCCGAGCATGTCGACGCCGCGCACGATGACGTCGTAGAGAGCCGTGGCTCCCCAAGGCGCCAGCCGATCGACGGCGCGCATCCGATCATCATTGTTCGTCGCCCGACGGGTGAGGGTGAAGACCGAGTCGTTGAAGCCGAGCAGCGTCACCTGATTATTCATCGGGACGGCGCCGAGGAAGTTCTTGACTGTCCGCTTGAGCCGCGGCATGACCGGCCCCATGCTGCCGCTGATGTCGACGGCGACAGTCAACTCGAGCGGGACGTCTTCGGAGGCAAAGTAGCCGAGCGTCTGCAGCTTGCCATCCTCGAAGACGCGGAACGACGACTGCGGAATGCCCGGGACGAACTTGCCTTTGTTGTCGGTCACGGTGACCGTGACCTGGACGGCGTCGACTTCGACCTTGTCGGCGTACTGCAGACCGCGCGTTCTGATCGTCCGCACCACCCGGCCGCCGCCTTCGAGCATGGCGACCACGCGAATCTGGTGCGCGACCACGTCACGGCCGGCGTCCCATTCGCAGTCGAACGGCGGTGCGCCCAGTTCGCAGACCTGACGGCCGTCGACGAAGAACGCGAGCGTCGTGACTCCGGTGGCCGGCTCCACGCTGGCCTTGAGCATGGTCGGTCCGCTCATGAACGCGGTCGGCTCGGGGGAAACGATCTGCACGCGCGGCGAGCCAGTCGTTGGGGGCGCCTGCGCGGACGACACCTGGAGCGGCACCGATGCCGCTACGATCGCCGCCGCCGCCGCCAATCGCATCGCGTTCCTCCTACGGGTCGCGTGTGGCGCCGCTCTCCTCGTCAATTGGCACCAGAGCGCCGTCGACCGACGCCGCAGCCGCGACGTAGTCCTCAATCCGCTCGCGTGAAACCGCGCGAGCGGCCCGTGAAAGCGCCCACCAGTCTGACCCATCCATGGGTGCCGCGTCTTCAACGAAATCTTGGACCGCCGCCGCCAACACAGGCTTGGCCAACAGGGTCGGAAGACGAAGCTCAGCCAGCACTTCGACGATCCGCAGATTGAGGTCGGGAACGGCGGCGGCGGCGAGCGCCATCTGTGGACGCCCGATGAGCAGCTTCCAGTCGCCAGGCGACAGGAACCGCGTGCAGGGACACCCAAACAACTGCATCCCGCTGACGCCCCACCGATTCAAAGCGGGCGAGGGCGCCATGCCGCCGAGCGCCAGCTGCTCGACGAGCGTGAAGAGTTCCGTGACGTGAGCCGGATCTTCGCGGAGTGCCAGGGCCAGCGCGCGACGCCGCAAGGGATCGAGCGACAGCGCCTGGGAGACAGACTCGATTGGCTCGTCGCCACGCGACAGCGCCTGGATTCGAGTGGCACCCCGGGCCAGCGCGCCGGCAATTTCGTCGCGCGACCGATCGTCGAGCAGCCGCGGGTCGAGCAGCGCGAGGCCAACGGCAAACCCGTCGCGCTCGTTGGAGGGCACGCGCGGCGCCCCGGCGAGCCGATCCGTATTGATGCGGGTCAGCGATAACCGCGCGAGCGCGATGTCGAGGCCGACGACAGAGCCCGTGACGTGCCAGGGAACGCCCGGCTGGAAATCCTGACGGGGCACCGCCCAGAGCGTTCGATCGCGTGACGTCCCGTCGGCGTGGCCGAACCCAAAGTCATGGCGCAACGCGACGTTTCGCGCGAGCATCGCCGACCCCGCAGGGTCGCCGATATCGGCCGCGTACGCCAACGACAACAGTGACTCGC
>Ga0111538_10008602_pt1 | contig 13687 bp, 12 predicted proteins | sample SoiMethybrSBSTD1_FD_79669 | JGI IMG/M metagenome (GOLD analysis project Ga0111538, IMG submission 79669) | Bulk soil microbial communities from a Populus tree surrounding site in Tennessee, USA - Soil MetaG P. TD hybrid SBSTD1 (version 2)... | ecosystem: Environmental > Terrestrial > Soil >...
TAAATTGAAATTCTGTCCAAATTGTGAAACAAGAATGCGATTGAAATTTGAAGAAAATCAAGTCGCTTGTCCTAAATGTGGATTTACTAGTTCTGAGCAAAAATCTACTGTTACAGTTAATGTTGGTAACATAACCACACAGGAACAAAGTGCTCTTAGAATACTGGATGGAGAAAATACTACACAGGCTCTTCCTACCATTAATATAGATTGTCCCAAATGCAATAATAATTTGGCAGTTTGGTGGATGCTTCAGACAAGATCAGCTGATGAAGCTACTACCCAATTTTATCGATGCACGAAATGTAGCCATACATGGAGAAACTATTCTTAATAGTTTGTTAATTGTCCTTTCAAAATGTTTGATGTCTTAATAGTAAGATTTAAAATTGTCTAATGGTAGCCAGAACATAGTATTAATTTGACTTTACTAGCTAAGACAAAAACACCAGATGAATGGAAAGCCATTACATCTGCAATATCTACGCTTGTTGATGAAGCAACTTTTGAAGCCTCGGTAGAGGGGATATCATTTAGGGGAATGGATCCTTCACATGTAGCATTAATTGATATTTATTGGCCTCATGCTTCATTCGAAAAATATGAATGTGATTCACTGATTAAGTTTGGTGTAAGAATAGATGAATTTTCAAAATTGATTAAAAGATCTGAAAAAAAAGATTCTATAGAATTATCTATAAACAAAGAAAGTATGTTGATTCTGAAAATACAAAATGGATATAAAAAAGAATATAAAATGAGATTGATAGAAAGCTCTTCTAGTTCTACTCCTCTTCCTAAATTAAATTTCAATTCAAAAATAATCTTAACATCTTCTGCATTTGATAAAATTTTGTCTGATATTCAAGTGCTTTCAGAATATATCACTATTGATTGCAAATCTCAAAGTTTAAGATTTTTGGGGCGAGGTGATTCTGGTGAAGCGGATATATTTTTAGAACCAAAAAGTGAAGGTTTAGAGGAATTAACATCAAATGAAGATAGTTTAGGAACATATAGTATTGATTATTTAATTAAAATAACTAAGGCAATAAGTGCAGTTGGAGGGTCTGTTATTGCTGAGTATTCTTCTAAAATGCCTCTAAGATTAGAATTTACTGTTGCCAATCTAGGAAGGATTCATTTTTACTTAGCTCCACGTATCCAAGATTAATAATAAGAATAATAAAAATAATAAAAATAATAAAAATTTCTTTCTCTTTTGGATTTATACTGCTATTAGCTAAGCATTAATCTAGGAAAATGGTATTATTAAGGTAATATGCGCATAGTTATGAAATTCGGAGGATCATTATTGGATAATGAAAAAAAACTTCTCAATGTAATAAATATAATTAAATCATATTATTCTTTAGACTTTGAAATTGTAGTTGTAGCATCAGCACTATATGGAATTACAGACAAAATCTCGACATTATGTGATGAAATTAAACAAATTAATAGAAATTCACTCGATCTGTTTCTCGAAAATATTGAAAATGTTCACATTAATTTAGTTGAGAAAGTCATACAGGATAAAAAAGATAAAGAGAAGTTGTTACAGTTGCTTAAGGATTTGTTGAATGAATTTAGAGAGGTTCTACTCGGCATTTTCATTTTGAAAGATGTAACTCCAAAGTCTAGGGATTATCTTTTTTCTTTTGGAGAAAGATTATCAACTCCTATAGTTTCTTTTGCTTTAAAATCTATCGGCATTAATTCTGTATTTTTGAATGGAAAGGAAGTTGGAATATTAACAGACTCTAACTTTGGTGACGCTAAACCATTAATAAATACAACTAAACTTAGAGTCCATCACAAAATTGAGCCTTTCTTAAAAGAAAAGATAATTCCTGTGGTCACAGGTTTCATTGGTTTTGATCAGAATGGCAATACAACTACGATTGGAAGAGGTGGCTCTGACTATTCAGCTACTATAATCGCTGCTAGTATAAATGCCAATGAAGTGTGGCTATGGGGGGACATAGATGGATTGATGACAGCTGACAAAAAAATTGTTAAAAATGCTTTAGTTCTTGAAGAGATTTCATTTTCGGAAGCTTTAGAATTATCCATGTTTGGTTCCAAGTATATGCATCCCCGTGCATTAGAGCCTGTAATGGATTCGAATATTTCAGTAAGAATAAGAAATGCAAATAATAGAGATAACGGAGGTACATTAATTACTCAAGTGCCAACTAGGACTTATAATAAAATAGTAAAATCAATAACTGTAATTAGAAACACAGCTCTTATAGATGTAAGCGGTGGAGGATTGATAGGTTCGCTTGGAACGGCCGCGAAAATTTTTGATGCTCTAGCAAAGAATCAGGTTAATATTATGATGATTTCTCAAACTCCTTCGGAATCCAGTATTACAATTGTAGTAAAAAAACAAGATGTTGATAAAGCTATTATGACACTAGAGTTAAATTTCCTAGGCAAACTAATTAAGAGAATAGATGTTAACGAGAATGTTGCCATTATAGCAGTAGTGGGAGCGGGGATGAGAGGAATTAAAGGAGTAGCCGCTAAAACCTTTGGAGCAGTGGCTAAAAGAGATATTAATGTAATAATGATAACTCAAGGATCTTCTGAACTTAATCTTGCATTTGTTATTGAAGACAAAAATTGTGAGGAAGCAGTGAATGTGCTTCATCAGGAATTTATTAACATTAAATGATTTATCGGCAAAAAGATAAATTTTGTCTTTCATAGTACATACACCTTGTCAAAAGGAAAATTGTATGTGGTAGGAGTTGGTCCTGGTAATCATGATCATATGACGTTTCGAGCAAAACATGTAATTGAAGAGAGTGAAATTATAGTTGGCTATGACACATATGTTTCTCTTGTAGAGGATCTAATCGAAGGAAAAGAAATCTACCGATATGCAATGACTCAAGAAGTAGACAGAGCTAATCAAGCAATAGAATTCGCCGAAGAGGGAAAAATCGTTTCTCTAGTTTCTTCTGGGGATCCCGGCATATATGGAATGGTAGGGTTAATTTATGAAATTTTGGCAGAAAAAGGATGGAATAAGGAAAGTGGTATGTATGTAGAATGTGTACCTGGTGTTTCTTCATTAAATTCCTGTGGAGCTCTAGTTGGTTCTCCCTTAATGACTGATTTTGCAGTCGTTAGTATGAGTGATTTATTGGTGCCATGGGAAATGATTGTAAAAAGAGTAGAAGCAGCCGCAATAGGAGATTATGTTACTGTAATTTATAATCCAGCAAGCAAAAAAAGAATTCATCAACTAAAGGACACAAGAGATATTTTATTAAAATACAGAAAACCAAATACCCCTGTTGCAATAATAAAAGGAGCATATCGCGATAGTCAAGAGATTGTTTTAACAAATTTAGATGATATGTTAAATCATAGTGAAATTATAGGAATGATAACTACTATAATAATAGGAAACTCATCCACATATAATTATAATAATATGATGATCAACCCAAGGGGATATAAATCTAAATATCACTTAGTAAAAGAACAGTAAAATATATTGTATAATTCTACCTTCCTTACGAAAGTAGGTACTTAGAATAGTTTACAACAAAGGTTCATTGTTCTTAAAATGCTTTCTAATTGGTTCTATTAGTTTGCATAAATATAATGCAGTAGATTGCTTTATATCTTGAGGATGAATTTTTTGTTTATCATATTCTTCTTTTAACTCTGAATAATCATAATAAGAAATAGTTCCTCCATATTTTGAAGGACGTTCAATTATAAATTCTTTGAAATTATGAAAAATAATATATCTTATAATTTCAAGTATTGGATTATTCTCTGAAACACCTATAGGACAAAATGCTTTCTTAATTTTCGTTTCGATTGTTTTGTTATCATCATGAATAAAGATTCCACTCATTGGTTTACTTTTGCTCATTTTGCTGGAAATCCTTAAATCTTCCGAACTATCCTCTGTTAATCCTAACTTGACAGGTTCAGTCAGGCCAGGAAGTAAATGATGATGCAAACTGACTGGAACTTTCCAATTCAATTTGGGAAACACTTCTCTCATAAGCATATGAATTTTTCTTTGATCTGTACCAGAATGTACAAGATCTAAATCCAGAGCATGGATATCTGTTGATTGCATAGCTGGGTATAGAAATTGAGAAAAATCTAAGTTTTCGTTGGTATTTCTGCCCATAATTGTTAAGGATCTCATAGTTCTTGCTAAAGTGATATGTTTGCAAAAGTGCATAAAATTCTTCCAGTATTCTTTATCTTCATAATAAAGCTGGCTTCCAAGAACGATATTTACCGCAGGACAAAAAAACTTGAAAGCTTCAGAATAATAATTAGAGGTTTCTTTTATTTTATTCCAGTCTCCTTCTAATTTATTATTTATAAAAGTATGCCAATCAGCCAAAAAAACTGTAGTGTTAAAATTAGCTTTTATTAGATCATTTATTTTAAAGCCTGGGATAATAAGACTACCAAGATGTAACCTACCTGAAATTTCTAAACCAATATAATGTTTAGGTTTCGAAGTAGTCTGTAAAAGATTCTTTAACTCATTTACTGTAACAATTTCTTCTGTTGGTTCAGAAGTGATAAGTGATAGCTTTGATTCTAAATCCATATAAATTTCGATATATTAACAGTAATTAAATTTTACATCATCAATAATTTATTCAGTGAAGAATGTAAAACCTTGAATATCAGATTTAACAATTTATGTAGCAATAAATGATTACTAAATTTAAATAAGTCTTTTTATCTGAATCTAATCTTGTTTCTATCTATCTGATATTATTAATCTTACAATAATCTTATTGAAACGTCTATTAACCCCAATGACGTATAATCCGTCAAATTATATTTTTATTCCTATTAAATTGTTCTATTTCTTCTATTAATCGCTTATGGTATTTCCTTCCTCTAATTCATAGTCGTCTCTATCTGTTATATTATCAACATTCCTCAAAACCAGAATTGTGTCATTCATTCTAAACATATTAAGTTACATTCATTTCTTTAATTTATATAGATAGTAAAAGTGTAGCTATTTTCTTTAAGCTGTCCTAGTGTTGATCTTTTTCTAACATGTTTAATTTAAGTATATAAAAGGTTCGATTTTGTCAGTAAATCCAATATTAAGTATTGAAAAAATTGTCAAATTGTAACATAAAGTTAATATAATACGGTATATGTATTTTTTACTAAAATTGGTCTCCATTTGGGGCGAGTTATTATCAGAGTAATCATTTTTTATACAACAAAAAAATTGTTATAATCGTAGTAATTTCTGCATTTAGCTATAAAGTTTGTTGTCATCCTATTTTTAAGAATGATCATGAAATTTTCTCTTACAGACTTGTTTCTATCTTGAAACTAAGTTCTAAGCACAAATTTGTGAACTATTGTAGATTCTATATTATTTTTATTTTTTTATTAATCTTTGAAAATAAATTGATCATTATTGCTTGACACGTTTCTGTTAAGATAATAATCAAATAGTTAAATTCATTATACCACTAAAAAATAAGTTAAACTATCAAAGTTATTAATTACAAAATATCAATCTAGAAAGTACCAAAATTTTATTGGTTAAGATAAATTTCTCACAATTCTAGATCGAACATCAAACGTAATACATGAAAACACAATAAAATTACAATTGGTAGTAGATAAAAAATAAGAATATAAAGGCTTCTAAAATTATTTTTGTTGTCAAAAATGAAATTATTAGAATATCAAGGCAAGGAACTTTTTAAATATTATGGAATCAATGTGCCTAAATCATATCTAGCAAAAAATATTGAAGAAGCTAAACAAGGATCTCAAAAAATTGGTTTTCCATTTGTACTAAAATCACAAGTAACAGTAGGTGGAAGAGGTAAGGCTGGAGCAATTTTAAAATGCAGTAATGAAAAAGAGCTTGTAGAAAAATTCGATGAATTAATCAATAAGGAAGTAAAGGGAGAAAAGCCTCAGACGATCCTACTTGAAGAAATGGCTGATATAAAACGAGAGTTTTATTTATCTTTATTTCTTAATAGGACTAAAAGATGTTACTCGATCATTGCGTCTTCCCAAGGAGGTATAGAAATTGAAGGCGTAAATAACAAGGTTATAGTTGATCTTCCGGATGTTAATGGGATTTCATTAGAATTAGCATCTGACGTTGCAGATAAAATGAACCTTAACAATTCTGAAAAAAATACCTTTATAGATTTAATTCAAAAGTTATCAAAAATGATATATGAAAAAGAAGCCGAGTTGGCAGAAATAAATCCATTAGCCATCGTTGATGGTGAGAAATTTGTTGCATTGGATGCTAAAGTGATAATAGATGATAATGCTTTATTCAGACATGACGATTTAAAAAAATATGAAGAATTGTCCGAGTTAGAATCTCAGGCAAAGAATAATGGATTTTCATTTGTAGAGCTGGAAGGGAATATAGCAATAATTGGGAATGGGGCAGGATTGGTAATGTCAACTTTAGATATGGTTACTGATGCTGGAGGAAAAGCTGGAGCATTTTTAGATTTTGGAGGAAGAGCTACCACGGAATCAATATATCAGGCATTGACAGTGATAAGTAAAGTAGATAAAATTCGGGTAATTCTCGTCAATTTGTTTGGTGGTATTGTAAGGACAGATCTTGTTGCCCAAGCAATTCTTAATGCATATCATGATGATACTATAAAAGTTCCAATTTTTGCAAGAATAACAGGAGCAGAATCTGAAAAGGCTAAAGCACTGCTTGAAAATAGTAAAGCTAGGTTATTTAACACCGTCGAAGAAGCAATAAATGCCGCTGTTAAATATTGATAGAAAACGTGAATTAAAATGAGCAATAAATTTGATTTATTTAAAATATTAGTTGGTGACGAATCTGATAGGGACTATAAAAATAAACCTGTACTAATTCAAGGAATGACTGGTAGTTTCGGATCTACTCATACAAAATTGATGAAAGAATATGGAACAAATATCGTGGCCGGAGTTACACCAGGCAAAGGTGGTCAAGCCTTTGAAGATATCCCTATTTTCAATACAGTTGCAGACGCTGTTCAGAACAATTCAATAGAAATTTCAGGAATTTTCGTTCCTGCTCCCTTCTTTTTGAATGCAGCAAAAGAAGCAATTGATAATGGAATCAAGTTACTCGTTGCAGTTCCGGAACATGTTCCTGTTATAGATTCTATAAAAATTTTAGAGTATGCTGAAAAAAGAGGTGCCAGAATGATTGGACCAAATACACCGGGAGTAATAGTACCAGAAATAATGAAGGTAGGTATTATGCCTGCTAAACCATTTACTAAAGGATCTACAGTAGTTTTTTCAAGGAGTGGAACCCTCATGTATGAAGTTTCATATACTCTATCGAATGCAGGTTATGGACAAAGATTTTGTCTAGGGATAGGAGGAGATCCTATAAATGGCACGAATCTTATTGAAGCGTTTGATCTCATAAAAGAAAGAGAAGATATTGAGTCAGTTGTTGTCGTAGGGGAAATAGGAGGCGACGCGGAAGAAAAATTAGCAGAATATATCATTTCAACCAATTTTTCCAAACCAGTAGTTGCCTATGTGGCAGGAAGAGCTGCTCCAAAGGAAAAGAAAATGGGTCATGCCGGTGCAATAGTATATGGAAATTACGGTTCAGCAGAGTCAAAGGTTTCAAACTATTCAAAGGCAAATGTACCAGTAGCCAAAAGACCTGGTGAAGTTCCAGAATTATTAAGATTTAAACTGAAAAAATAACATACTGGAAAATAATACATAGAAGGAATCTTTTTAATAACTGTTTATTTTTAAATACCATATAAAAAATGGAAGAAAAGAGATTCTGTGATAGATGTATGCAAAAAACATTCCATAAGATATCTGAAAATGAAGAGACCATATATACATACAAACGTAAAAAAATTTATAAATGTACTCTGTGTGATTATTCCTCCTTTAAACGAGGTTTGAGACCCTCTGCCGAATCTGTTTATTAATAAAGAATTAATAATCAAGTAAATTTTACCCAAGAAAATGTTTGAAAAAATTTTAATGAATTTTTTAGAAACTAAAAGGGAATATATACAACACTTTAAACCAACAAATATAATAGCAGAAATAATACCAACGGAGGTTACAGATTCATTTCCTTTAGATAAACAAATATTAGCAAAGCTTCATCAATTTCTATCTAATAACCCAATTTATTTTAAAAAAACCAATATTTCGATTAAGACTGTTGATTTTATATCTTATGAAGGAGATGTTAACGAGTTTTATTTAAGTAGTAAGAAATATGATACAAATTATCAACCATTTTATCCTACCTGGATGTTATCGGCATTTTTACTATCTGTAAAATCTAAGCATTTAGGATTTACTGAGATTATAGACATTGGGGCGGGAGATGGAAGAATCGCTTATTGTGGGGCATTGCTTAATTTAAGATCAATAGGAATCGAATTAGATACTAATTTAACTGAATTGCAAATTGATATATGCAAAAAAACCGCTATCGATTATGAAATAATTAATGATGATGCATCTACTTTTGATTTCAATAAACTTAATTTATCTAAACCAATTTTTTGCGTGTCAGGTCTTCCAGAAATGGGAGAAATGTTTGTTGACAATTTAATACAAAAAACCATTGAAAATAAATTTAAAATATATGGCATTGTGTTTTTGGGAAGTACTTTAAAAAAAAAATTTTCAAGTGATATGAGTAGTTATGGTTGGGGAGAAATTATGAAGAAAAATAAGTTAAAAATAATAGAAGAAATAAGTCTTCCCACTCATTGGACAAATGATAATAATAGTGAATCAAAGTATCTGGTCACAAAAAAAATAAGTGAACTATATTAAAATTAATAGTGTATAATAATTTCATCTATATTTTAACAAATTAAGTTGTTAATCTTTATTGCTTCCATTTCACCGCTAATAAGGAATTAGGGAAAATAAAAATGGATTACAATATTAATTGTTATATTAAAATATATATTAGAAAATTTTTTACATACTATTTTCTCATTTAAGATTTAGTGTCTCTCTCAGGACGATAATTCCTTCGTAATATAATATAAATAATATTTTTCGTTTTTAAAATTTATAAATTATAGTATATTCATTGTTTCGGTTATCTACATTAATGATTGTAGATTTGATAAAATAATAATATGAATAAATATTGTGCCTTATAGATTATTATAAAAATAATTGTCAATTATTATTGAATTTTCATACTTTTTCAAAGTTAAAATAGATTTTTTGGCCGATATTTTTACCTTACAAGCATGTGATGGGATTATCAAAATAGTCTCTTCTCGAAAAAGGAAGATTATAATTGCCCTACTTACATTTTCTTAATTTATTTAATCTCTAAATTTGAATATAATTTATTCGTATCATTCCTATGGTAAAATTTTCACAATGATATAAGTAACTTATTTGAGGGTATGATTTCTCTTATTTTTAGATTTCAGTATTTCTTCTAATACTTGTTCCATATAATTTTCAACATTTTCTTTGGTAAGATTACTGTCTATTCCTGTCTTTTCCTTTAATTCTTGCTCCTCTTTTTCTACAACATCCTTTACATCCGTTACAGCTTTTTGTAATTCTGATGTCATTTGGGCCTGTCCAATATTTCCCAACAAACTTTTATTACTGACTGTTAAGGTTTTAATTTTATTTCGTAATTGTATGTTCTGAGATAGAGAAATGGCAGAAGAATATAAACCAAAATTAACTAAATAAATGGACATTATAATAAAGGATAAAGAAGAAAGACCATATGGTGGATATGCGGTAGCTATAACAGTTGTTTGAGTTACAGTATAAATAATGATAAAACCAATTGCAGTAATTATTAAATAGCTTCTAATAGGATTATCTGATTCCAATTTATTTGCCACTATCCAAAATGAGTAACCAAAAATTAGCCCTCCTATCGTACTCGTAAGTGACTGAAAGATATAATAAAAAAATAAATTCTTATCTTCATTAGAAAGATCCAAGATGTTATAGGAATCCAAATTACCAATCATATAAATAATAAAAACTAAAGTGAGAATAATGATTAATTTATATCTATTTATTTTTTCTGAATAATGCGATAATAAAAAATATGATGCAATCAACAACATTATAAAAGAAAGTGTATGAAGATATACCCAATATTTCATAACATATCCAAAAACATTATCCTCAACTTCAGGATAAATTATTGGCATAGAAGATGTGATTATTAATGGTTTTTCAATTAGAAGAAAATTGTCAGACATAAATATAATAAAATTACAAAAAGCAAAAAAAATAAATCCCAATCCATATAATAAAATTATCATGGAATTTCTTCTTTCATAAAACCAAATAAGGAATTTAAAACCCAATAATCCTAGCATTAAGGAACCAATAGCGACTGAAATATTGTTCGCAAGTAATAAATTTATAATTGAAAAATTTGAAAATATTAATACAAATAATATTACTATAATTAGGTTACAAATCAAAATAGCCGATGTGATTTTATTTATTTTTGTTATAAGCAAAAGGTACTTTGATTTAGATAAAAGCTCGTTGTTATCTTTTTCTGCAAATTTTTGTAGATATAATTGTCCACAAATAGAACCTAAGGTAATCAAACTGAATAGAGAAATACCCAATGGTGACTTTATTTCTTCTGGGATAAACTCAGGACTTGTACAAATAGATACATCAATAATTAAACAAAGGGTTATTATAAAAATGAAAAAATATAATTTTTTTATACTAGAGAAAAAAAAATGAAAAAAATTATTTAAAAATAACAAATTACTAGAAGTTAGTTATGTTTTCTAGATATTGTTCCACTCTGCTGGAGATCTTCCTCTTCTAAGTTTTCAGTGGTATTTCCTAGTGTACTGGCAGTGGTATTTCCTATGGGAGTGTCTATCGGGGCTTCCTTTTGTGCCAAAATGGTTGGGATCAATTGGTTTCCAGGAAGTATCATCAATCCTGCCGTAATTATTAGTATTCCAAAAACAGATACAATCATATTCCTATTTTTTTAGAAAGATATATAAGATTTTTGTTTGATGGAATAATATACAATAAAGAAATATTATCTCGACAAGGAGTTTAGTTTTGCTATAAATAGATTATTAGAAACCTTTTTTGTATTATAGTTGTAATATATTATTTTATAAGGAAAATCATTTTTAATATTAGATAAAAAAATATTATATGATATCTATGAATTTTAAGATTTGAGTACTTATAATTAACATAAAATGAATTTGTATGTTAACAATAATCACTCTGCATTCCTTCTCCATTCCCCCTAATAATGATATCCTACTTTCTCTCTTCTCCAGGAGTATAGTGTAACATATATATTAGATGAAATAAATTTTCCGTATTTATTTTAAATGTCACTGTTAATGCTATAATTTTGGAATTAATAATCAGTCTCAATCATTAAATAAACTGATTTAATTACTAAATTTTGCAGCAGCAAGAAGTTAGTTTATTAACTTATAAATTGGTCATTAAATAAGTTGTTATCGATAGGTTTACAAAATAATTCCAATTGCAATCACATAAACCTTTATATTTAGTAGTAATAATTGCTACAAATAAATCACATCTATCGATTTTGCATTTATTATGTAACTGTCTTAATAGTAACGAGATCAATAACATTATTATTATAAACTTAGTTATTAGAATACTTAATACTAACCTTATCCTTGTATTTCTATGATAGACTAAATCATTATTTAGCAAAAACACTACTTAAATAATGCTCATCATTATCTCGAATTTAAAGCAATATTCAAAATGTTTACACTGTATCATCCTTAGAGAAATATTGTGTTACTCTATAACATAATTATTAGGTGCAGAAATATTTTTCTTATAGTTTACCTACTTTTTTTAACTCTAGTGTTGTTTTTAGTTCATTACCTTAAATAATGTATATTGATAAATAAATATTATCTTACTTATGGTAACAATTTGATAGTAATATTAAGCAATGATAACATATTAATAAGAAAACATGTATTAGAGATAATCTTTACACAATATTAATTCGATATTTTAGAGTAATTGTTAAGAATTTTAATTTTTTATAATAATCTTACTTTATATAGATGGTAAAAGAAGAATAATACATTTGCAGAAAGAGGAAAATAATAAATGAATACTATTTCCGAAGAAAATAATTCCAAACCAAGAGAAAGAACTACATCTACTAAGAACCTTCCCTATAGGCTTTTGTTTGTCGATGATAATCAGGATATTCTATTCACCATTCAAAATGGTTTGGAATCTTACGGCTTTCTAGTTGATACATTTTCAAATCCTTCTGAAGCACTATCTTCTTTCAAACCTGAATTATATGATTTAGTTTTAATTGATATTAAAATGCCACAGATGAGTGGTTTTGACTTTTATCAAGAATTACGAAAAAAGGCAACTTATGGAACTGAAATAAAGGCCTGTTTCATTACAGCATACGAAATATATTTTGAGACTTTAAAGAAAGAATTTCCTGAATTATATGGGGGATGTTTTATTCGCAAACCTATAAAAATAGAAGATTTGGTTATCAAGTTAAACGAAGAATTAAAGCAATAATTAAAAATATTAAGATAAATACATATTTATTAATCTCTTCAAATTCTATTTCTCTCAAAAGCCGGTTCAAAATGTCAATAGACAGATCTAACCCATATAGAGAACAGATTAAATTATCTGTTCATAAGTAAGATTACCAATAGATTAACAATTACAAATATTAAGTAATGGTTTGTTGAGAGATGTGGCTGATGTTGTATTTCTAGGAAATAATACCAAAAAGAGTCACGCTGACAAAATTTTCATTTTTAAGGGGATATCTTTATTTCCAAATTTATTTTCCTTATAGGCAGAATATAATTTTATAATTTGACCGTGTTTAATCTGATAATCTCCAATATAATGTATGATTTCCTCGTATTTATCGTCCAATGTTAACAAAGAGTGTGCTAACCCAGCATCAAGTAAAATATGGTTATCATCACCAATATCCATAACCCTTCTTGCAAAAATAATTCCAGGCCCCCAAATATTTTGATTGTTGTTCGCATCATTGACTATAAAAACTGGACCCGATGCAATTCCAATCCTAACAGCTAAGGAGGATTCGTTATCTTTCCCTATATTATGTTTTTTTAATTTAGTATGTAATTGTATACTCAAGTCTAGAGGTGCTTCAGGATTTGCTGTAAATCCGATTGCCATTCCATCACCGGTAGGAAGGACCTTTTTATCTAAATTTTTTCTAAATATTTCACTTGATATTACAAAATTGTTTAAAAATTCTATTTTTTCTATTTGTTTTCTAACAGACAAGCTAGGGCTTGAAAGTCCAACAATATCAATAAAGAAAAAATTAGCATTTATAACACTAGAGGGACCAAGATCAGATATTCCAGTATTTCCATAGATACCTATTAATTTTTTATATAACTCTAAATGATGTTCATGAAAAGCCATATCAAGGTAAAAAACAGGTTCAGTTTTTATTGATGCTTTACAAACACTACAAATAAGAGATGAGGAATTAGGGAATGACAGCGAGTTTTTATCCAATTCGAATTTAATCCATGAATGATATGTAGAACTGAATCCAGTTAATGATAAAAATTTCATTCTTCTAACTATTTCTTCATCTTTTTCA
>Ga0111538_10008603_pt1 | contig 13687 bp, 13 predicted proteins | sample SoiMethybrSBSTD1_FD_79669 | JGI IMG/M metagenome (GOLD analysis project Ga0111538, IMG submission 79669) | Bulk soil microbial communities from a Populus tree surrounding site in Tennessee, USA - Soil MetaG P. TD hybrid SBSTD1 (version 2)... | ecosystem: Environmental > Terrestrial > Soil >...
ACCCTGCAGGAAGGCGGTCAGCGTCATGTGCCATCTGCCCCGCCACCTCCGCAACCGGTGGTTCCCCCTCCGGTGGCTCGACCTGTTGAAGCGGCAGAGACTGAAGCAGCGTCTCCGGTTGAGCCCGTCGTCCGAGCTGCCGACCTTTTGGAAGGCGAAGTCCGGAGTCGGCCGCCGGTAGTGTCCGCAGAAGGTTCCGTAGCTATGGAACCCGGGGATCAGGCGCCGACGGAAACTCGAGAAGGTGGACGCCGAGATCGGGATCGCGGTCGCGATCGGGATCGAGATCGAGGCCGGGACCGTGGTCGCGATCGACGAGGCAAGACACCGAAGATTCCGTCATTCGAAGCCAGGAGCTATGAGGCGCCGCCGCGGGAGGCAGGACCCTCCAGTCCGTTGGAAGTCATCCCTGGTGAGGTTCTGAAGAAGTACACCAATCGTCCTTCGCGGGTACCCGAATCGAGCTCGGAGGAGAGGAGCGAGTCCGGTGCTGGTCCAGAGATAGAACCCGCCGGAGAATCGTCTTTCGGCGCGGCCAGTCCCGTTGTCGAGTCTCCCGCTCAGGACACCGCCGAAGTCGGGCCGCGTGCGATAGAAGAGAAGCCCCGAAAGGACGAGGACGAGAAGCCGAAATCCGATGTTCGCATGACGGATCAGTCGGATAACGCTCTCATGGCGCATCGGCCACAGCAGCGTCGTGGTGGTCGCCGGCGTGGCGGCGGTGAACGCGGTGGCGGCGGTGAACGTGGTGGCGGCGAACGTGGTGAGCGTGGTGGCTCCCCGGTTAAATCTGATGAGCCGAGGTCGAATGGCCACAATCCAAAGTCTGGGCTGATTGCCGAATTGCTTCGAGAAGGACAGGAAATCCTGGTCCAGGTTTCAAAGGAGCCCCTGGGGAAGAAGGGTGCCCGCATCACCTCGCACATCGCATTGCCTGGACGGTATCTGGTTTACATGCCGACAGTCGATCATGTTGGCGTTTCCCGCAAGATTTCGTCCGACGAAGAACGGCAACGCCTGAAGCGCATTATTGGCGAGCATCGCGCTGGTTTGCCGGGCGGCTTCATTGTCCGTACCGCAGCCGAAGGGCGATCGGAATCGGAATTTATCAACGACATTCGCTTTCTCGGAAACCTCTGGGCGGACATCCGGACTCGCGCGGAAAAGAAGTCCGCGCCGGCGATGATTCACAGCGATCTCAACCTTGTACAGCGAACTCTGCGCGACCAGTTGACCGAGGAGTTCACGGCCATTCGTATCGATAACGAGCAGGAATTTGCTACCGTTCTCGATTTCGTCAACAAGTTCCAGCCGGCGCTCGTGAATCGGGTCAAGCTGCACATGAAGGACACGCCGATCTTCGAAGAGTTCGGTCTCAACGCGGAAATTGATAAGGCGCTCAAGTCGAAGGTCTGGCTGAAGTCGGGCGGCTATATCGTGATTAACCAGACGGAAGCTTTGGTCGCGATCGACATCAATACCGGTAAGTATGTTGGTAAATCAAACCGCCTGGAAGACACGATTACCCGCACCAACGTTGACGCGGTGCATGAGATCGTGCGGCAGATCCGTCTTCGAAATCTGGGTGGAATCATTGTTGTCGATTTCATCGACATGGAAGAGCGGAAGAATCGCCAGAAAGTGATGGCAGCTCTCGAAGAAGAATTACGATCGGATCGCGTGCCGTCGAAAATCCTGCAGTTCAATGATTTCGGCCTTGTCGCGATCACGCGCAAGCGCACGCAGCCGTCACTGGAGCGCATTGTTTGTTCACCGTGCGGGCACTGCAGCGGTTCCGGCTGGGTCAAATCCCCCGAATCGTTGTGTTATGAAATCCAGTCCGAGTTGAAAAAGATGGCCCACCTGTTGGAGGGCAAGGAAATCACCGTGCGCGTCAACCCGGAAGTCGGCAAGGTTTTAAAGGGTGGCGAATTTGTATCCCTGATCGAGATGGAAGAATGGCTGAAGAAGGACATCGTCGTGAAATCCGATCCGCTTCTCCATGAAGAACATTTCGACATTTTCTAGCACCAACGGCGGATGAGCGCGCAACCTCCATTTGACGTTGCTATTATCGGCGCAGGTCCGGGTGGCTATGTGGCGGCAATCCGCGCGTCACAGCTCGGATTGAAGACTGCCGTTATCGAGCGCGACTCGAGATTCGGCGGCACTTGCACTCTGCGCGGATGCATTCCTACCAAAGCCATGCTCCGCGACGCCCACCTTCTTCATGAAGTAAAAAAGGCCGTGCAGCAGGGGCTTCTCAAGACCGGCGCGGTTGACTTCGATTTCGACAAGATCCAGGCACGCAAGAACGACATCATCGGAAAGTCCAACAAGGGAATCGACTATCTCTTTCGGAAGAACAAGGTCACGGTGATTCGGGGCTCTGCAACTCTGCTGGCCCCCAACAAAATTCGGGTCTCCGGAGATGCGACGATAGACGTCGAAGCACGGAATATCATCATTGCCACAGGTTCCGAAGCGAAACCGTTGCCGGGCTACACGGTGGATGAGAAGAGCATCATCACCAATGTGGGCGCGCTGGACATGGCGGCTGTTCCGCAATCTCTGGTCGTCGTCGGAGCCGGTGCGGTCGGGGTGGAGTTTGCGTCTCTCTACAATGACTTCGGAACCAAGGTGACGCTTCTCGAAGCACTCCCTCAACTCGTTCCGCTTGAAGATGAGGAAGTGGCGAAAGAACTTCGCCGCGTGTTTACAAAGAAAGGGATCGACTGTCACACCAGCGCACGACTGGAATCCGCACAAAGCTCAGGGGCCGGTGTGAGTGTGACATTCGTAACCGATGCGGGCGAACGCAAGACCGTCGTCGCAGAAAAGCTCTTGATGGCCACAGGGCGAGCGCCAAACACCTCGGGTATTGGGCTGGAGACACTGGGTGTTGCGCTCGAGCGCGGCTATATCAAAGTCGATCGATACATGCAGACGAACGTCGGGGGCGTCTATGCCATAGGAGACGTTGTTCCGACTCCACAGTTGGCGCACGTTGCGTTTCAGGAAGGCGTTGTTGCGGCTGAGCATATCGCGGGGAAGAATCCGCCCGCGATCAACTATCTCCATGTTCCCAACTGCACATACTGCGATCCTCAGATTGCCAGCGTCGGTTTGACTGAGGCAAAAGCAGTCGCCGCGGGAAATAAGGTGAAGGTTGGAAAGTTCCCGTTCATGGCTGTCGCAAAGGCTCGAATCGAGGATGCTACCGACGGCTTCGTCAAGATCGTCGCACGGGAAGACGATGGCGAAATCCTGGGCTTCCACATGATCGGTTCCGGCGTGACGGAGTTAATCGCCGAAGGAGTCGCCGCCATGGGGCTGGAAGGAGCAGTGGGGGACCTCACGCCGTTAATCCACGCACACCCGACCCTGTCAGAAAGCGTCCATGAGGCGCTGGAAGCCGTCTTCGGCGCTGCCATTCACATCTGACAGCCGCTTAGGGACAAACCTCTCTGAAACCTTCAGTTCACACGAATGGCTTTGCGCAACTCCTCAGCAATATTCAGATCATAGGGCTCGTTTGGAATATCGGCCGCATCAGCTTTGGCCTTTGCGTTGGCCAGGAATTGATCGATTTCCATGCGAGTCGGATTTTCCTTCAACGTCCAGTTGCTGGTTCCATGCAACTCGGCAATCGGTTTCACGGTTTCTTCGAGGTCCTCTTTCGGGATCTTCTTCTCATGGACGCCGCGCGCGTATCGCTGGACTGTTAACATCGCGGTCGATTTCTCTTCAGCGGTCATGTTCGATGGTTCGATGTACTTTTGCCGGACTGTCTGCACCGCAGCGAGCGGAATCAAGGGACCCTTTTGGACCGCCTCCAGGATGCGTGCCATTTCCTGCATGCTGACCCTGCCGGTCTTAAAGTCCTCTCCAAGGTTCTTGATGTCCGAAAGAATTGTCTGCTTCTGATCTTCCGGTAAGCCCGACTCCTTGATGATTTGCTGAGCGGCCACGTTTGTGACGTCGGCGGCCCAGTTCCTCCAGTTCATTGCGATATAAATGCCGATGCCGATCAGGCATACGAAAATGACTCCAAAGACGATCAGGAGTATTTTCAGAACGCCGCCGCGATTGCCGTTGAACCTGTTCATACCGGGCTCCTTTGGGGGGCAGTAAGGACGAAATGTATACCAGACATGTATAGTGGAGGACGATGGAAAAACGTCCGGATTGGCTGAAGGTCCGCATCCCCAGCGGGGAAAGCTACTTTGAAGTGCGGCGCATCCTCCAGTCTCACAAGCTCAATACCATTTGCGAGGACGCGATGTGTCCGAACATTGCGGAATGCTGGGGAGCCCACCGGACGGCGACGTTCATGATTCTCGGCGATATCTGCACGCGCGCCTGCGCGTTCTGCGCGGTAACCAGCGGCAAGCCGACGGAATTAGATCTTGCGGAGCCCGCGAGAGTGGCCGCCGCCATTGCAGACCTGAAACTACGACATGCTGTGATCACTTCTGTTGATCGTGACGATCTTGAGGACGGCGGCGCCGCGGTATTCGCGGAACTCGTCCGGCAGATCCGACGGCGCGATCCAGACGTGAAGGTCGAATTGCTTACCCCCGACTTTCAAGGCTCTCTCGAAGCCGTTCGTGTCATAGCGGAGACCGGGCCGGACATCTTTTCTCACAACATCGAAACCGTCCGCCGACTCTATCCCGTCATTCGTTTCAAGTCGGATTACGATCGATCTTTTGGGCTGCTGAAATCCGCAAAGCGAATGAACGAAAACATGTTCATCAAAACGGGCATCATGTTGGGGCTTGGCGAAGAAACCGACGAAGTTCTGGATCTGATGCGTGATGCTCGTGAGGCAGGAGTCGATATTTTCACGATCGGCCAATACCTCCGGCCCTCCGTCAAACATGCCGAAATCCGAAAGTACTACCATCCGGATGAGTTCGCAGAGTTTCGGGAGTTCGGCAAGTCTCTGGGCCTGCGCTGGGTGTTCTCCGGCCCGCTTGTGCGCAGTTCCTACCACGCTGAAGACATCTTCAAGGAAGCTGCGGCCGTGCCCGTACAGTCTCGTTAAACGCTTGGGCCTTTCGGGAGTTTCCGGCTGTGATAGGCGAGCGTGCCAACTCTTCTGTCCTTCCATGCAGGTTTCTCGTCGGAACGGATCCTATGCCAACCGGATCCGCTTTGCCTGATCGTGCGTGCCAAGTTTCAAACTAATCCCACTCCTTTTCGATGCCGTGACCTCGAGCAGGATCCCCATGTAAAGGCGTAACGAACCCGAGGAGGCAACCGTTGGAACCGTCGCGCAGGTGATGGCAACGCACCTTGATCAGGTCGCCAGGTTTTACGTCCTCTCGCTTGATCCCACCTCTCTGAATCGCGGTGGGATCGGCCGCTTCGAGCGCCCACTGTGAAGATTTGCCCGTACTGTCTTTGACTTCCATATAAATCCAGGAGTGCGGGTTCATCCAGTGGACTTGTTTGACTACGCCCTCGAGAGGTACCCATTTCGTGACGTCATAGTTGCCGTGGGAATGGTGTGCGGTGGAGGGCAGCGCGGACAGCAACAAGGAGCAAATCGATGCGGCGGTGACGAGTTTGAACGTTTTCATACTTTCATCCTCCTGCTCACCTGGACCGCGTTACCGGCGGCGGTGGAAACCCATTGGAGTAGATCGATTGATACCTGAGCTTGTTCCCGTCCTTATCGAGGAATTGCAGAGACTGTTGAAACAATCCCGGCGGGGGATCACCCTCCGGCACTGTCCCTTCGAGGATGTAGAGCCGGTTTTCATGCATATGGATTGCAGCGAACGTGCGTGAACCATCTTTGTTCGTGAGTTGCAACTGGTGGCCTTCAACCAGATCTGCGTACGCGTAAGTGAAGAACGTGACCTTGGCGTCGCGCTGCAAGAACGCCCAGGTTGCGTAGACGATAGCCCCGCGCATTTCCGTCCTGGATTGGAAGATTGGGGTGCAGGCATCCACGTTACCCAACTCTGACTGGCACTTCTTTGATCGATCGCCGATCAGCCTTTCGGCGTTCGAATAATCGACAACGGTTACCGAATATCGGCTCCGGCCATCCACGGCGCTATAAACGTGACCGGGTAGTGTCAGGTTGTACTCCGTTTTGTATGTGATGTCCTGAATTTTAGGTTGGCCCGGAAAGTTCACGGCAAAGAGATCTGTCTGGCTCGAGTAGGCGACCCAGTCCTGAGCCAGGCCTGGCTTCGCAAGAAAAAGGCCCAATGCTGCCGCAATGATCACGCGCATAGTCACCTCACGGGATTGCAATGAGCGGATACTATACCGACGCGTCCCAAGCTCCAAGCTCTGGAAGTGATCTTCAGGCTCCCTTCCGCCGGCGGATCGTTGTGATAACGACGACACTTGCCAGGATAAGAAGGGTTCCCATCACTGTTCGAACGTCAATAGTTTCATTGCCGAGGAAGTAACCGAGCGTTACAGCCACAACTGGGTTTACATACGCGTAGGTCCCAACCTTTGTTGGCGATTCATGGTGGATGAGCCACACATAAGCCGTGAATCCGATTAGTGACCCCGCCACGATCAGGTAGATCAGCGCAATCCATGCTGATCCCGAGACCGCTGCCAGCAGGAACCGACGGTGCTCTCCCAAAGCAAATGCTGTAGCCGCCAGCAGCAAACCTCCGGCAAGCATCTGGCTGCCGGAACTCATCGCCTTCGAGGCGGGGAGGGGCAGCATTCGCGTAAGGGCGGAAGCAACGCTCCAACTCATGGATGCGACTATCAGCGCTACGGCGCCTTTCGAGTCGATCGCAACGCCACCGATATTCATTGAAGGGTTAACCAGCATGGCAACTCCGACAAATCCCATCAGGAGCGAGGAGGCAAGCCGGAACGTGAGGCGCTGCGTGCGGAGCAGTACGATCTCAGAAATCGCCATGAACGCGGGAATCGTCGCCATCATGACAGCGGCCGGGCCCGACGGTACGCGTTGCTCTGCCCAGAACAAGAGCCCGTAGTCCAGCACGAAAATCAAGACTCCAAGCGCCGATGCAGAGGCCCACTCTCTCATGGTGGGCGCTCGTTCCTTCCGCAACATCGCCCAGGCGAAGAGAAGAAATCCGGCGACGATGAATCGCACCGAAGCAAGAAGGAAGGGAGGGACTTCACGCACTCCGATACGTACGGCGAGATAGGTCGATCCCCAAACGAGATAAATCACCGCGAATGCGAGCACGGTCTTCCACCGGTCGGGGCGATGTTCAGAATGCACGGATTTCCTCTACGAGTGCGGATGCATTGTATATTCTTGGTACCTGAAAGGCGGGGACATGCTTTCTAAAATCGCGATTTATGGTGTCGTTGCCGGTATCGCCTGGAGTGCCGCCGGGATTTCCGCGCATCACAGCTTCGCACCGCATTTCGATGCGAACAAGAAGGTCAATATCTTCGGAACGGTCAAGCAATATGAGGCCAGGAATCCGCACAGCTACCTGCATATCGAGGCGACAGACGAGAACGGCAGAACTCGGGAATACGTCTGCGAATCGCATGGTTTTACGCAGTTGTCGCGGATTGGGATAACGCCGCAGCTTTTTAAGACTGGAACGAAACTCCGACTTACGGGCTCCCAGTCGAGACACAGCCCGTACATGTGCTTCTTTGAACTCATCGAGTTCCCCGACGGACGCACGCTGAACGTCAACGGTCCCGCCGGTTCCTCGCCGGCCCCGCAGTCCGTCGTGTCCCAACGCGCCGACATTTTCGGCACATGGCTGCTCGCTCCGATCCCGAATCGCAGTACGAGCGGACCGCAACCCATGATTCAACTGCTGACGCCGGCGGGCGAGAAGGCTGTCGCTGCTTACGACCCGTTTAAGGATGATCCGGTTTTTCGCTGTGACCCTGTTGCCATTCGCCGCGTCTGGGGAGCGCCGTCCACCCCGTTACAAATTACGCGTCAGGGCTCCGACATTGAGTTGCGTCATGAATGGATGGATGTTCGTCGCGTGATTCATATGAACATGAAGACCCATCCACAGGACGGTAAGCGGAGTTCGCTGGGCCATTCCATCGGCCACTGGGAAGGGAACACACTGGTAATCGAGACCGCAAATTTCTCTGCAGGAGTGCTGAATCAGTATGTGGAGCAACCCGGAGTGCCAACGCGTGGACTGCTTCATTCGGCAATGCTGAAGACAGTGGAGCGCCTTCATCTGGATGCTGCGCGCCAGCGTTTGGTCGTCGAGGTTGATCAGGTGGACGAGGAGTTCTTCAAACAGCCTTTTCCGCGCGCCACGATGGAATACGCACCATCCAGTCTCAAGATCGAGCCTTTCAAATGCTCTCCCGAGGGTTTGACTGGAACTATAAAGAACACAAGCCAGTAGGACGGACGCTCCTAGAGGTCCCGTCGTCCTTCGATGGCCTTGGCCATCGTGACTTCGTCTGCGTATTCCAGGTCTCCACCGACCGGAAGGCCCAGGGCGAGCCGCGTCACACGAATGCCCAGCGGCTTGATGAGGCGTGAAAGATAGAGAGCCGTGGTCTCGCCTTCCACGTTGGGATTCGTTGCAATGAGGACTTCCTCGACGGTGTGCGACTGAAGACGCTGCAGTAGCGAAGTGATCGCCAGCTGATCCGGCGTGACACCCTTCAGGGGCGATAGCGAACCCATCAAGACGTGGTAGCGCCCATTGAATGTGTGAGTCTTCTCAACCGGAAGGATGTTGTTGGATTCCTCGACAACACAGAGCAGCTTGTCTGACCGCGTCGGTGCACTGCAGAACTGGCAGGGATCGACGTCGGTGAGATTGTTGCAAATGGAGCATCGGCGAATCGTCCGCTTCACTTCGAGAATGGATTCTGCTATTTGCCCGGCATCGGCAGCGTCCATTTTGAGGACGAAGAACGCCATGCGTTGAGCGGATTTCGTTCCAATTCCGGGAAACTTCTTGAACTGCTCAATGAGCCGGTTAACGGGCTCTGCGACATCCATGCGCTAGAACATCCCGGGAATTTTCATCCCGCCTGTCATGTTGCCCAGTTGGCCGGAAAGGGCTTCGTCCACTTTGCGGGTGCCTTCGTTGACAGCGGCAACGATCAAATCCTGCAACATGTCCTTATCTCCGCTCGAGTAGACCTCGGGATCGACCTGGATGGATAGCAACTGCTTGTTGCCGTTCATTTTCACGGAGACCATGCCGCCACCTGCGCTAGCTTCGACGACGGTAGTTTCCATCTGCTTGTGCAGCTGCTCCTGCATCTTCTGGGCCTGTTTCATTAGCTGCTGCATATTCATTGTGTGTCGTCTCCCTTAGGTGGTTTTACCGTTGCGATATCTCCACGGAATACTTCCAGAAAGCGTTTTACAAGCGGTTCCTCTTTCGCGGAACTCAGCGACTTGTCATCACTGGCCCGCTTCGCCGCTGCGGTTGGCGTGTCTTCCGCCTTTGCGGACTTGATTATATCGGAGGTCGCCGGTGGCGCAGGTCGTGGAACTGCTGCGGGTGCCGGCCTTGAAGGTGATGCCGGCGATGCTGGTGGTGCCAGTGCGGGCCGGGGTGTCGCGGAAACAGTGGCTGCAGGGGCTGTCGCGCTCCTCGGCTGCGGTGTCGAGAGCGGCTTGCCGCCACCCTGTTTCAATTCACGGATTACTTCTTCGATATCCCGCATGCGGCCTGCTTTCGCGAGTTTCACAAGGCCCACCTCCAGGTGGAACCGTGGTTGCCCTGTGAAGCGAAGATCTGCTTCGAGTCGGAGCAGCAGGTCGAAGTATCGAATCAAATCCTGCTCAGAGAATGCTTCCGCGCGGCGAGAAAGTGCCTTTTTATCCTCTTCACTTCCAAGGACCTTGTCGTTAAGCCCCAGTTTCATCATCAGGAGGTCACGCATGCGTGCGATCAATTCGCGCGCATATTGGGGAAGGTTCAGGCCCTGATCAACGACAACCGCAACGGTTTCAATGAGCTCCTGCGAATTCCCTTCGGCGATTCCCGTAATGGTACGATCCAGAATCTCGTTGGAAATGAATCCCAGCACATCACGGACGTCGTCGCCGGCAACACCCTGTCCGCCAAATGCGATGATCTGGTCGAGAAGAGACTGCGCGTCGCGCATGCTGCCTTCGGCGGCTTTAACGATGTAGCTCAACCCAGTGTCATCGATCGAGACGCCTTCGCGCGCCACGATCTCTTTCAGGTGAGCCTGGATCTCTGCGGCTGCGATCGTCCTGAAAACAAACTGCTGGCATCGGGAAAGGATCGTCGCGGGAACCTTATGCCGTTCTGTCGTGGCCATGATGAAAACAACATGCCGTGGCGGCTCTTCCAGAATCTTGAGCAAGGCGTTGAAGGCCGCGGTGGACAGCATGTGAACTTCGTCGATGATGAAGATCTTGTTCTGATCGCGTGATGGCGCGTACCGGGCGCTGTCCCGAAGCTCTCGGACGTTGTCGACGCCCGTGTTCGACGCCGCGTCGATCTCCAGAACGTCCATGGACTGTCCGGCAGCTATTTCCTTGCAGGACGCGCATTCGTTGCAGGGCTCGATTGTCGGTCCCTGTGCGCAGTTCAGCCCCTTCGCCAGAATGCGGGCCATTGTCGTTTTGCCGACTCCGCGCGGTCCGCAGAACAGATAGGCGTGGCCAGTACGGTTCAGTCGGATTGCGTTTTGCAGAGTCTGGACGATGGGCTTCTGGCCCACAACTTCACCAAACACCTGAGGGCGGAACTTTCGGGCTATGACTTGATATTTCATCGTTGGGCCAGGCACGGGGGATACTGCGTCACATTGGATGACCTGCTACCGTTGCTTCCTTCCGGACCTGGCGGGGTTTGCGGGGTCCAATTGCACAGCCCCCCTCTGCCTGATAAAGGAGTGTTTTTCTCCAGGTCGATGAGTCTAGCAAAGTCGGGGAAGATTCATGACACGAATGTCTCACTAAAGTCAACGCGCCCGAGTCCAATATCAGAGTCAGGAGGTAACTTCATATGACTTCGAAATTATTATTAGTGCCTTTGGCTCTCGTTTCCGCTTTCATACTCGGATCGATAGTGTCGGGTCCTACGACTAACGCCTTCGAACTTCCTAAGAACGACACACCTGCAATTGCAGCACAGCCGCTAACCCCGGTTCGGTCCGTTGCGACCGCTCCCGCACGGCGTACAAGCCTCGCGAGACCTGTGGCCAGAACGGTGAATGAGCCGGTGGTCGCCGAGAAAAAGAAGAGGACGTGGCAGAAAGAAGCACTGATCATCGGAGGCAGTGCAGGCGCCGGCGCGGCAATTGGCGCAGTAGCCGGTGGTAAGAAGGGTGCTGCGATCGGCGCGATTTCCGGTGGCGTCGCCGGAACGGTTTACGACCTCATGACACGCAACAAGTAATTCTTAGACATCTTCGAATTGGTTTTCCGGATCGGGCCCGGCCGGGTCCGATCCGGAGTTGTTCCCGACCAACGTCATATTCATCCTCGGCTATACTACGCCGCGTGAAAACTGCCCACTCCACCTCTCCAGAGGCGAAATCCGGGCTCGATCCCTGGCGTCGCGCCGAACTCCCCGTTCCTCCCAACCCGACAGGATTAGGCTGGCTGGGCGTCGTAGGACCAGGAATCATTGTTTTGGGTGCTTCTATCGGCAGTGGCGAATTCCTTTTGGGGCCCGCCGCGTTTGTTCGTCATGGACTGTCGATTCTCTGGGTGACGATGGTCGCGATCATCCTCCAGACGATCTTCAATCTCGAACTGATGCGTTACACGCTCGCTACGGGCGAGCCCGTGTTTACAGGGTTCATGCGGACGCGACCCTCTTCGACCTTGTGGGCGTGGATTTACGCCATTCTCTATTTTCTTCAGGTCGGTTGGCCAGCATGGGCTGGAACTGCAGCGGGTGCGATCTTTTTTCTCTTTCAGCGACGGATGGCGACGCCCGAGGATGCGAACGTCGTTTACGGAATCGGCATTGCGGCCTTTCTCGCTTGCGTTGCGATACTGCTGGTTGGGCGTCGTATTGAGCGTACGTTGGAAATGTTGAACTGGGTTCTAGTCGCTGTGGCCCTCGGCAGTTTTCTTCTGCTTGCAGTCCTCTTTGTCCCGGGGTCGAACTGGATTGGTGCGATGGCAGGACTGGTCGGTTTCAGCACCGAACGGGGTTCGTTCTATTTTGTCCCAGAGAGTGCGAACTTCTTTCTGCTGGGCGCGCTCGTTGCGTATTCCGGATGCGGCGGAGCAACGAACCTCACATTAACGAACTGGGCGCGCGACAAGGGATACGGAATGGGGCAGCGCAGCGGTTATATCCCCGCCGCGATCGGCGGAGAGAAGGTGAAACTCGTCCATACGGGATTCATCTTCCATCCCGATAAAACCGCCATGGAGCGTTGGCGCGGATGGTGGCGTATAGTACGAGCCGATCAGGTCGGAATCTTCTTTTGCGGCGCTGTGCTTGGAATGGTGCTGCCTGCTTTGCTGTATGTGACGTTCCTGCCCAGGGGAGCGGACCTTCAGGGGTTAGGTATCGCTGCCGCGCTGGCCAACAGCGTCGGTCAACGAATCGGACCGCTCATGGCGGCTTTCGTTGCATTCCTTGGAGCCTGGATTCTTTTCAAGACTCAGCTCGACAATCTCGAAGCGATGGTTCGATCCATTACGGACATCTTGTGGACTGGCAGTCATCGCATTCGCGGTTGGCGAGGGGGTGACGTGCGCGCCGTGTATTACGGCGTGCTGGCGGCGATCGTGCTTTGGGGAATCCTTGCGCTACGCCTTGCGCAGCCGTTCTTCCTGCTGCAAATAGGTGCCAATGTGGCGGGATTCATCTTCATCGTGGCGTCGATTCATTTGCTCTACATCAACACGCGTTTGCTGCCGCCGGAGCTGCGGCCGCCGCTCTGGCGCCGCGTTGCGCTCGTGCTGATGTCCGCGTTTTACGCCACGTTCCTGATTCTTTCGATCAGAAGCGTCTAGAGGCAATCTCTTACTTCGAGTTTCGGATGACCCATCGCTTCGACAGCCCCGCCGAAGGGGCGCTGGATTTCTGGTCCACACGGATCTCGCCGCAAATGCAGTTCCCCAGCCTGGTCTCCATTTCCTCGACTTGCCTGGCAGACTGCTGACGCTCCCGGTTCAAGGCCACCTGGAGATCCTCGATCTTCCGTTCGAACGCGTCTTTCAAGAGCCGTTCACGTGCCGACGACTCGGCTTCCTGCCGGCCGACTCCACTCTGCTTCAATTCGAGTTGTGCGCGCAGCTTGTCTGCTTCGCCGGTCAAACGCTTCTGTTCATCCTCCAATTCAGCTGCGGCTGCAGAGCATTGCAATTTCAGGATGTTGTTTTCATGAAGGAGTTCGTCCAGGCGGCTTTCCAGTTCTTGTTTGTCGACGTGCGAACGTGCCAGACGTTCGGCCATCTCACTTGCGGATCGGTGGTCTTTCCACCAGCCCATGTCGGTTGAGGCTTTCTGGACTTTTGGCACAGCAGGACGCATCGGTCTGCCTCCTCTTGCGTGATTTTGGGATTTTTCTGGTCACAGCTTCCCGCCGGGTCACGCGGCTGTCCAGTAAATTGGGGATTTCAAAGCGGGTGGTGGAAACGGGGCGGGAGGATCCGCCCCAGGATTGTGAGAAGCGGAGAGAGTGGGATTCGAACCCACGGTGGAGTTTCCCCCACACACGCTTTCCAAGCGTGCTCCTTAAACCACTCGGACATCTCTCCGAAGCGCTC
>Ga0111538_10008607_pt1 | contig 13681 bp, 15 predicted proteins | sample SoiMethybrSBSTD1_FD_79669 | JGI IMG/M metagenome (GOLD analysis project Ga0111538, IMG submission 79669) | Bulk soil microbial communities from a Populus tree surrounding site in Tennessee, USA - Soil MetaG P. TD hybrid SBSTD1 (version 2)... | ecosystem: Environmental > Terrestrial > Soil >...
CATGACCCATGACCCCTGACGCGTCTTCAGCACGCATGACCCCCGACGCCTGACCCCTGACGCTCACGGGAGGGACGGAACCCGCCGGAAAGTACGCTGTCATCCATAGGCGGCTCTGCCGAAACCCAAGGCCACATGTCGAAAAGCAGGTTGCGCGAAGGACAGCCTTTCCCGCTGGGCGCCAACTGGGACGGCCTGGGCGTGAATTTCGCGCTCTTCTCCGCCAATGCTACCAAGGTCGAGCTGTGCCTGTTCGACGCGGATGGAAAGCAGGAGCTCGAACGCATCGAGCTGCCGGAATACACCGACGAGATCTGGCACGGCTACCTGCCTGATGCCCGTCCCGGCACGGTATACGGGTACCGCGTTCACGGACCCTACGAGCCGGACGCAGGGCACCGCTTCAACCCGAACAAGCTGCTGCTGGATCCTTACGCGCGGCAGCTGGTCGGTTCCCTGCAATGGGACGACGCCGTGTTCGGCTACACCGTCGGGCATCCCGACAAGGACCTCTCGTACGACGAGCGCGACAGCGCCCCGTACGTGCAGAAGGCGTGCGTGATCGATCCCGCGTTCACCTGGGGCACGTCCGGCCGCCGGCGCACCGCGTGGCGCGACACGATAATCTACGAGCTGCACGTGAAGGGGTTCACCCAGCGCAACGAAAGCATCCCCGGGAATCTGCGCGGCACCTACTCCGGCCTCGGGCACTTCGAAACGGTCGAGTACCTGCGCAGCGTCGGCGTCACCGCGATAGAGCTGCTGCCCATACACGCGTTCGTGGACGACCGCTACCTGGTCGAGAAGAAGCTGCGCAATTACTGGGGCTACAACACCATCGGGTTCTTCGCGCCGGAGCCGCGCTACATGGCGACGCCGTTCGTGAACGAGTTCAAGGAGATGGTGAATCACCTGCACGCCGCCGGGATCGAAGTGATACTCGACGTCGTCTACAACCACACCGCGGAGGGCAATGAAGGCGGCCCTACGCTCTCCTTCAAGGGCATAGATAACGCAAGCTATTACCGCCTCCTCCCCGACAAGCGCTACTACATCAACGATACGGGAACGGGCAACACCGTGAACCTGAGCCAGGCGCGCGTCCTGCAGATGGTCGGCGACTCGCTCCGCTACTGGGCCACCGAGATGCGCATCGACGGCTTCCGCTTCGATCTCGCGACCATCCTCGCGCGCGAGCCGCACGGCTTCGACGAGAGCGGCGGCTTTCTCGACGCGTGCCGCCAGGATCCCGTGCTGTCCGGCCTCAAGTTGATCGCCGAGCCGTGGGATGTCGGTCCCGGCGGCTATCAGGTCGCGCATTTTCCACCGGGCTGGGCCGAATGGAACGACCGCTATCGCGATACGGTGCGCGGATTCTGGCGGGAGGACGACGGGAAGGTCGCGGAAATGGCGACCCGGATCGCCGGCTCGGCGGACATGTTCAACCGGCGCGGGCGGCGGGCGTGGGCCAGCGTCAACTTCATCACCGCGCACGACGGGTTCACGCTGAACGACCTCGTGAGCTACAACGAGAAGCACAACGAAGCCAACGGGGAGGACAACCGCGACGGGAGCTCGAACAACCTTGCCCGCAACTACGGCGTCGAAGGTCCGACCGACGATCCGGCCATCGTCGCCGTGCGGGAACGGCAGAAGCGGAATCTTCTCGCCACGCTCCTGCTCTCACAGGGCACACCGATGCTGCTGGCCGGCGACGAGCTCGGGCGCACGCAGGGCGGGAACAACAACGCTTACGGCCAGGACAACGAAGTCAACTGGATCGACTGGAGCATGATCGAGGGCAGCGGCCGCGAGCTGCTGGAGTTCACCCGGCGCGTGATCCGCATCCGCGAGCGGCATCCCATCCTGCATCGCGACCGCTACCTCGCGGGCTGGCACAACCCCGCGGTAGGCGTGAAGGACGTCACCTGGCTCGCGCCCGATGCAACCGAAATGGGAGAAGGCCACTGGAAGGACCCCAGGGCGAAATGTTTTGGCCTCATCCTCGACGGGCGCGCGCAGCCCAGCGGCATCAAGCGGCGCGGCACTGACCAGACGCTGCTCATCGTCATGAACGCCTACCACGACGTGGTGAAGTTCAAGCTGCCCGAAGTCCCGGAAGGGCGGCAATGGGTAGTGCTCATCGATACCAACAACCCCGCATTGAGCGGCGACGTATCCGCGTTCGGCGCCGAATACCTCGTCACCGGGCGCTCGCTGCTGCTGTTTCTCCTCGAACGCCACGATGCGCCGGCTCGAGCGCCGCGCAAGACTCGCCAGAGAAGGCGTGCCTCCGAGTAGGAGTTTTCGCGGTGCGTATCGGCGTTCACCCGCGCAGGATCATCTGCGTGCAGCGGAAGAGGGCGATCTTCCGGCCGCTGGCTTCGTCGGTCACCACCGCATCCCACACGTGCGTGCTGCCGCCCAGATGCACCGGGGTGGCCGAGCACAAGATCACGCCGTCGCGCGCGGTGCCCAGGAAATTCGCTTTCAGCTCTATGGTGGTGAAGCCGCGGGCGCCGGGCGGGAGGTTGGCGATCGTGCCGTAACCGGCCAGCGTGTCGGCGAGCGCGATGACCGTGGCGGCGTGCAGATAGCCGTTCGGCGCCAGGAGTTCCTGGCGCACCGCCAGGCGCCCTTCCAGCTTTTCGGCGGAAACCCTGGTAATTTCGACGCCGACGAGACGCGGCAGGTATCCGGCGCCAAACTGGTTGAACGCCTACGGAGTCTTATCGGGAAGCAGTGTCATCGATGCTCGCTATTTTCCTGCTTGGGATCGACGGGAGCGCCCGGAGGCTCCGCGGGCGATTCCTTACCCAGCGGGTGTTTCTTGTCGCGATTCAAATCGTCGATAAGTTTCGTGACCACCCAGTAACCGAGCGCCAGCCCGCCGATGACCACGAGAATTTCAGTAACCGACACGGTTCATTGCTCCACTCATTGCTCCATAATTCGGCGGCGATGATCGATCATTTCCGCCATGCGCGGAGATGCCTCTGCCTCGACCTCGATCGCCTCATCGAGACGCTCCACGAGCTTTGAGCGCGTCGCCTGCCATCCGTCGGCGTTTTGCAACCGTCGCGACGCGCTGACGAGATCTTCCCGCACCGGGATACGCGCACAGAGCTTTCGCGCCAGATTCAATGCCAGGGGCGAGCACACCAGCGATTCGAACGCGAGCGCCGCGAATTGTGCTCTATTCAGATCGAACCTGAGCCGGTTGCGCCATACCCAGATCAATGCCGCTATGATGCCAAGGTAGAGGAGAACGAGGGCTGCAACGAGCGCGGGATCGCCCAGCCGGGTGAAGAATCCCAGCGGCAGCAATCCGAACAATGCCGCAGCCATGGCCCATATGATCGGCGCGAGGGAGCGCACCGCTTCCTGATGGGCGCCCCAGTCGTCGGTGGTGTCCGACGCAGTACCCTCCAATCGCCACGTCAGCCGGAAGAGGGGTCGATGAGGAAAGAGCGGATTGGGAATGAAGACGTGCTTGTTGGCGAGCTGGTAATCGCGGGAACCCAGATCGACCGACCATCGTTCCCGGCATGCCGCAATCAGGACGCCCTCGTTTCGATGCAGGAGCAGCGCCGAGTCGCCTACGTACAGCAGCGCGACCAGCCCCATCAGCATGATCGCGTCCTGCACCACCGCTAGGACTTCTTGCGCTTGAAGAACGACCCCAGTCCGGCCAGCGCGGCAATCGCCACGCCGGCTATCAGCTTCCAAAACGCGGCGAAGAACGCGACGATCGCGCCCCAGAATCCCTTCTTGGTGGCGAGCGCCGCAGCGCCACCGAGGATGAGGGCGGCGAGGCCGAACTCGGCGACGCGGTCGCCCTGCTTGAACTCGCTGTATTTTTCTCCCGATACGTACGAAAACTTCTGCAGCGTGGCCTTGAACTGCCCCATGTCCTGCGCGAGCGTCTCCGGATCGGACACCAGCGTCGCATTCATGACGCCCGAGCGCCCCAGCAACCGGGTCGTATAGTTGACCACCGGTTCGCCCGCCGCGGTTTTCAACCGGATGCCCCATTCCAGCCGCTTCGTCTCGGGATCGTAGTGCGGCGGCACCTGCCAGCCGTCGGTGAAGATCGGGCTCATTCCCAGCCGCTTGCGCTCCTCGTTGGACGGGCCGTCGGATTCCTTCAGGTTCTTGAGGAGGCCGTCGGGATCGATCTTCTCGTCGTCCTTGACGTACCCGGTATCGGAAAACGAGAAGATCGCGAACCAGGCGAAGGACGATGGCGCATAGGTGTAGTGCCCGTCGCGCGGCGGATTTCCCGTAAGCTCGAGGAAGCGGCGCGTGTTCTTGTCGTCGAGGAAGACGTGATTGTCCGCGATGGCGATCTCGGCCTTGCCGGCGATCTTTCCGCTGCCGGGACTCTTCTGCCACTCCAGGCTCGCCAGCTCGCGCTTGGTCTGCTCAGGATCGCGCTGGGCGAAGCCCGGGGCGGAAAGCGAGAGCATCAGGATTGTCAGCAGAAATCGCATGGGAGCTCCTTCACGGATTTTCCGATTTGTTCGCGGTTTCGCCGCTCCGCTGCTCCCCGGGAGTGTCCCCGCACGCGGCTGCGGCCGGCACGGTGCCCGGTCGCGGCGGAACCGCCATCAACCAGCCCCGCAGGTTTCGCAGCACCACCTGCCTGCAGCCATCGCTGATGATCTGTCCGCGTTCCATCCGCTCCCCCGTGCCCTCGAAATAGCGGACGGTGCGGTGAGGATTGCCGCTCTTCTGCGCGGTGGCCATGTCCTGCAGGGCGAGCTCCAGCGATTCGGCGAGCAACCGCGCGCTTTCCGCTTTCAATGCCTCGCCGTTGCCGGCGGTCCAGAAGCTGACGAGATCGGTTCTGCGCTGAGGGGGCGATACGACTCTGACGATGTTCCGATAAGCCGCGGATGCCGCGCCTGGTGCGTAGATCGCGACTGCGTTATCCAGAATCAGGGCAGTCTGGTCCTGCGTCATCGCGAACACAGGCAGGCTTTCGACGATCAGGCCGCCGGTCCCGCGGTCCGGAGACTCGACGAGCCTGCCGGTTGCCGCTCCGGGCGATCTGCCGAGGGCTTGCTGCATCAGGTCCCGGTGCGTATAGCCGTTCAGCACGCTCCGATAGGGCGCGAGAACCTGGTCGGCCGTTTCCTGGATCTTCTTTCCCTGGTTGCTGCGTTGGGTATCGAGGATCAGTGCGTGCGTCGCGAGCGCGGCGAGGAATCCCGCCAGGTTGGGAGCCGGATAGAGCATGGCGGGAGAGTCGAGGCCGGCGCCATCGAAGCTTGCAGCGCCCCGAAAAACGACCTGCTCCTCCTTGGGCAGCCGCAGAAACCAGTCGCTCCCTGACGCGGCGCGCGCTGCCGGCGCGGGGCTCTCCGCGGAGCGGGCCCATTGCAGCGATTGCGAGAGCATTCCCGCGCACAGGACCGCGATCACGCGCGCTGCCGTCGCTGCCCGACACGCCATTTCGGATTCCTATTTCCCCTGGCTGAAAGGCTGCAGGAACGTGTCCTTCGCGATTTCCAGTACCTGGAAGTAGGCGTTGGTGAGCCCGGGATAGGACGGCGGCTCGTCCCAGCTCTTGTCCGCGCTCCTCGTGACGTTCACCGGCAAGTACCAGTCGTAGGTATTGTTGCTCAGGTTGACGATATAGCCGGCGCCTTGCAGCACGCCCTTCGGATCGCTGGTCGGAAAATAGGAGGAATAGGTCCGGATGAACCCAAGGGTGGTGATGTTGACCACCAGCAGGCGATCGAGGCCGTACTTCTTCTTCAGGGGCGTATGGTCCTTGAGCGCGAGGTTGGGGGTCTCGCTGCGAATGTCGGACAAGTCCTCCAGCCGGATGTCGTCATTGACGACCACGACTTCCACGCCTTTCTTGCGCAGCAGCTCGGCGATGCTGTCCCGCAGCTTCGGCAGGTCCTCATAGGGCAGCGTTTGCGAATGCTTGCTCAGCCCGGAGTTGGACGCGGAAGCAGCGATCATGCACAGGAGACAACCGGCGCCCGGCAAGTGCGTATCCACCTTCGGCAGGGCGGTCATTGCCACGCCGAGACGACCGTTCTGCGGGCTGACTGCATTTTCGGTCAACGGAACGAATCCCTGTGGCTTTATCGCGCAGCCTGCAAGGCTTGCGGCGAAAAACGCCAACGCGATGACCGCATGTCTTGCCATTGTTTTTGCCTCCCTCCCCTGACAATTACCGACTGGGCCGGCTAATTACTCTAGCAGCAAATGGCGGAAAAAGTCACCGCTCGTCCGCAGCGACGCCGGTCAGCAGCTATTCCCGGCCCTGTGTCCATCGCCGGTGGCGTTGAGGAGCCCGCCTGGCCTCCGGCAATCGCCCGCCAGCCGCACCTCCACCCCCGCAGCGCGAAGTGGAGCGGCGAGGGCATCCGTCGGTAAGCGCGGCGTCGAGTAGGCGAAGAACGCCAGGTCCTCGATTGCGCCCGAATCCCGCCCGCTGCCGTCGTCGCCGTGAACGGAAACGTATTCCAGCTTGCCGCCGCCGAGGGGCCGATCCCACCGCGGCTCCGTGAACACCAGGGTCTCGATGCGCTGCTCGTGGAAGCGGCGCTGCACGCCCTGGCGCGTCACGATGGCGACGCGCTGCGCGATGGCTTCGCGCGGCGTCATCACCACCACGCGATCGTAGATCTTGCGGAGCCACTCCGCGGCCGCGTACGTACCTTCCGTGTGATCCATGTCGAAGATGACCGCGGTGCCGGACCTGCGCCGCGAATCCCTCAGCAATTCCGGCAGCGCACTGCGCAGGTCCGGCACATCCTGTTTCCCGGCGGGGAGTCGGGGCGGCGGCAGCATCGTCGAGCCGGTCGCGAGCACTATCGCGTCGGGCCTCAACGCCAGTATGTCCCCCGGGCCGGCCTCGACCCCGAGCTCGAGCCGCGTGCCGGCCTTGCGAGCGGCGCCGAGCTGGTACTCGTAGATGGCGGACAGGGGATTGCCGCCGGGCAGTTGCGCGTGCAGGCGGACCTTCCCCCCGACGTCGGCAGAGCTCCCGAACACCGTGACATCGTGACCGCGCGCCGCTGCGATCCATGCCGCCTCCATGCCCGCGACGCCCGCGCCGACGACCACCACGCGCCGGCGGTTTGCCGCGGGCGAGGGCCACCAGTCGGCCTCGCCGGGCTCCGCCACGCGCGGGTTGTTCACGCACGCCATGGGCTTGAGATGCGTGTTGATCGTGTCCCAGCAGATGTTGCACCAGACGCACTGCCGGATCTCGCTCTCACGTCCCTGCCGCGCCTTGAGCGGCCATGCGGCATCGCTCAGGATGGCCCGCCCCAGCCCGATCAGCTCCGCCTCGCCCGACGCGATGATCTGCTCGGCTTCGGCCGGCTCGGCGATGCGGCCGAGCGCAACGAGCGGCACGCCGGGAACAGCGCGGCGGATCTCGCGGGCGATCGCCTGCCAGGGCAGCCGCGGGCCGTGCGCGTCAGGGAGATGCCGCTCGAGCTGGAGACCGTGCGTGCCCTGCGCGAAGCACACGAAGTCCACGTTTCCCGAGCGCGTGAGGAGGGTGGCTATCTCCGCGGCTTCGGCGGGACCTATGCCGCCGGGGACGTAGTCGTTGCCGGGCAGCTTGAGCCCGAGGATGAAGCTGCGCCCGCACTCGGCCCGCAGCGCTGCGATCAACTCGGTGAGGAACCGCGCGCGCCCCTCCCGGTCGCCGCCGTACTCGTCGGTGCGCGCGTTGGACCACGGCGACAGAAACTGGTGGAACAAGTGGCCGTGGCCGGCGGAGATCTCCACGCCGCTGAAGCCGCAACGCTGCAGGCGCGCGGCCGAGCGCGCGAAATCCGCGGTCATCGCGCGTATTTCGTCCGCGGTGAGGGCGTGCGGCACGAGCCAGGAGAGATCGTCCGGGAGGGCGGAAGCACCGATCGCCTCCGCGCCGATGCCGGTGTTGTGCCGGCCGCGCCCGGGATCCTGGATCTGCCCGAGCAGCCGGCAATCCTCCGATTCGACCGCCTCCGCCCAGCGCTTCAGGCCGTCCAGATTGTCGTCGTTCCATGCCCGCGCGCGGTACGAGACGTTCTGGTGCGGCGCCATGCTGATCGGCTCCGTCACGATCATCGCAGCGCCGCCGCGCGCGCGCTCGGCGTGATAGCGGATGAGCCGGTCGGTCACGCGCGTGTCGTGCGCCATGTGCGTGTTCATGGCGGCATGCACGATGCGGTTCCTGAGCGGCCTGCCGGCGAGCGTGAACGGTGAGAACAGAGACGGATAGTTAGCCAACGGCGGTTCAGGTGAAGCGGTTCAGGTGGGGCGGTTCAGGTAAAGCGATTCAGGTGAAGCGATTCAGGTGAGGCGATTCAGGTGAAGCGATTCAGGTGAGGCGGTTCAGGTGAGGCGGTTCAGGTGAAGCGGTTCAGGTGAAGCGGTTCAGGCGAAGCGGTTCAGGCGAAAACGCTCCAACTGCAACATCGTAGATCTGCTGATCCACAGTATCTGGCCCGCTGCTGTATCTGCACCGCCGTATCTGCACCGCCGTATCTGCACCGCCGTATCTGCACCGCCGTATCTGCACCGCTGTATCCGCACCGCCGTATCTGCACCGCAGTATCTGCACCGCAGTATCTGCACCGCAGTATCTGCACCGCAGTATCTGCACCGCCGTATGTGCACCGCTGTATCCGGGCCGCAGTATCAACCCAACCCCTCGACGAACCGCACGTCCCGCTCCGCGCCGTCGCCCAACGCCTTCACCGCGGCCTGGTAGCCCGGGCTGTCGTGCACGGCGAGGGCCTGCTCGACGCTGTCGAACTCGATCATCACGACGCGCTGATCGAGGCCCGCCTCGTAGGTTTTCGCCGGATTGCCGCGCGCCAGGGGCCACCCACCGGATGCCTGCATCACCGGCGCCGCGAGCTTGCGGTATGCCTCGACTTTTTCCGGGTCGTTGATCCTGCGATAGACGACGATCCAGTATCCCTTGGCCATGGCCCCTCCAGTTTGTCAGCAAGTATCCCGCGTGCCAAGATAGAACGTTCGCAGGCATTGCGACCGGGTCCCAGGAGTGCCGGCATGAAACCATCCAATCTGCTCTTCGTCATGTCCGACCAGCACAGCCGCAAGGTAGCGGGCTGCTACGGGAACCCGCTCGCGCAAACGCCGGTTCTCGACCGGCTGGCTGCCGCCGGGACGCTGTTCGAGAACGCGTATACCGGCTCTCCCATCTGCGTACCGGCGCGCGCGGGCCTCGCTACCGGGAGACAGGTCCACGAGACGCGCTGCTGGGACAACGCCTCGCCGTACACGGGGCAGAGGCCGAGCTGGGGACACCGGCTCAAGTCCCACGGCATGCGCGTGGAGTCGATCGGCAAGCTGCACTACCGCAACGAGCAGGACGACACCGGTTTCGATCGCCAGCACGTTCCCCTGCATGTCGTGAAGGGCATCGGCGACGTGCTGGGATCGGTCAAGGACCCCATGCCGTTGCGGAAGAAGGCGAAGAACATCGTCAACAAGATCGGCCCCGGGGAGTCGACCTACACCAATTACGACCGGCAGATCGCCGACCGCGCGTGCGAGTGGCTCCTGACCGAGGGCGCCAGAGCCACGGATACGCCGTGGATGCTGTTCGTTTCTTTCGTCGCCCCCCATCCGCCCTGGTTCACGCCGCAGGCGTGCTGGGACCGCTTCGAGGGTGTCGAGCTGCCGTCTCCCAAGCCCTTGAAATCCGACCAGGACCATCCGTGGTTCGAAGCGCGCCGCGCGTCGATGGATATCGATCCGCACTTCACGGAAGAAACGCGGCGCATCGCGATCCGGTCCTACTACGCACTGGTGAGCTGGCTGGACGACAACGTGGGACGGGTGCTCGGCGCGCTCGATGAAGCGCGCCTCGCGGGAAACACCCGCGTCATCTATACCAGCGACCATGGAGAGGATCTGGGCGGGCGCGCGTTGTGGGGAAAGGGCACCCTGACCGAGGAATCGGGAGGAATTCCCCTCATCGTGTCGGGACCCGACGTGCCGCGCGGCAAGCGCGTAACCGCCTCGGCTTCGTTGCTGGATGTCTTTCCCAGCGTGCTCGATTGCTGCGGGATTGCCCCGAAGGCCGAGGACAGGGACCTCACCGGCAGGTCCGTTTTCCATATGGCTGCCGGCCCGGACGATCCGGACCGCCCGCTGATGACGCAGTACCACGCGGCAGGCGCCGCGTCCGGCGCCTTCATGCTGCGGCGGGGAAAGATGAAGCTTCTCTACTACGTCGGCTATCCGCCGCAGCTCTACGATCTCGCTCGGGATCCGGAGGAATTGCGGAACGTCAGCCGGGACCCCGCGTACCAGGATACTTTGAGGGGCATGGAAAGCGCACTGCGCGGCATGATCGATCCCGAAGCGATCGACGCGCAGGCGAAGTCCGACCAGCGGGCGACCGTCGAGTTGAACGGCGGCCGGGAGAAAGTCGTGGCCAAGGGCATGTTCGGCAACACGCCGGCGCCGGGAGAGACGCCGGAATATGGGTGAGCTTCGCGGTGATGAGCTTCGCAGTGATGAGTTTCACAGTGACGAGCTTCGCGGTGATGAGCTTCGCGGTGATGAGCTTCGCGGTGAAGATACTTTCGCTAGTGACGAAGGTTTCCTTACTGCGCATAAAGAGCATGGCAACGCCTATGCTGATGGTCATTTCCTCTGGGGCTTTGCGCGAGGGCGCACGTCGGAGTCGTGAATGACCGTAAGTTGTTCAGGATCAAACGCCGCGGTCGCTTTTTGCACGAATTGGAGGAATGCAGCGATCTTTGGAACGGGCCTCGGTGTCTTACGATAAATCGCGTAGAGCGACGGAGCCCCCGCACAGTCCCAGTCGGCCAGCACGCGCTGAAGGTGACCGGAGGCAATCGTCGCAGGATCGAACAATCCCGCACGCATCAATCCCCCGCCGGCGATCGCGGCCGTAACCAACCCTTCGCGTTCGTCGCTTACTATTGTATGGTTGAGCTTGACGTGCTCGCGCTCGGTGCCGCGCTCGAATTGCCAATTATCGAGCGGCTTGCTGGACCAGCCTTCGGGATGGAAGATGAGGCAGCGATGCCTCGCGAGGTCACGCGGATGCATGGGTGCTCCGGCAGATTTTAGATAACCAAGCGAGCCGTAGATGCCGAATCGAATCTGACAAAGCCGTCGCGCGACTAGCGCGGAATCCTCGGGCTCACCGACTCGCAGCAATACGTCCAGCGCTTCGGTGTGCATCTCCCTGACGTGCAGTCGCAAACGGCATTCGACGGTAAGGCCCGGATGCTCGTTCAGGAACTCGGGTAGACGCGGCATGACGATGTGACGGGCAACCGACGTACCGAGACCGATGCGCAGCATTCCCACCGGTCGCGCACGGTCGCGCACCGTCGCGGCTTCCAGCGCACTGACTTGTTCGATGATCTCGCGGCCGCGCCTGCAGAATTCGTGGCCTTCCTGTGTAAGCCTGAGCTGGCGCGTCGTGCGGTAGAAAAGCGATACGCCCAATTCGCGCTCGAGTTCTGCTATCGCATGACTGACAGCGGGCGGAGTGACATTAAGAGAAGCCGCGGTCTTGGCGAAACTCCCGGTATCGGCTGCTCTGACCACCATTTGTATCTGGCGTAATCTGTCCATGTCGTTTGCCGAATGCGCCCCTGGGCGCGATTAGTAAGTACCGTTCATGAGTGTAATGCATGGCGCGGTCTCGACCCGCGAGACGGGCGCGTGGAGAATCCGCTTCAACCTACCCCCTTATGAAGGGTTGAACGCCAAAGCGGCCCCGGTGGGCGTGAAAAGTCCTAACGACAAGGATGCAGAATGAACGCTTTCAAGGCAGCGCTTTTCCTAGTAATGGCTTTTACATGCCTTCCCATCACCGAGGTTTTCGCACAGGCGTACCCTTCGAAGCCGATACGCTTCGTTATTCCATCCACACCGGGTGCTGCAACCGACATTCGTGGCCGCTGGACTGCCGAGCGGTTGAGTCGCGCGCTCGGACAGCCGGTGGTAGTCGATAACCGGGGCGGGGCGGGGGGCATTGTGGGCACTGACGCCGGTGCCAAAAGTGCGCCGGACGGATATACGCTTGTGCTCGTTCACCAGGGCACATTGGCGCTCGCGCCGCACATATACGCCAAGCTTCCTTACGATCCCATTGGCGATCTGGCGCCGGTCAATCTGCTCGCCGTGAGCCCTCTAGTGCTTGCGATCCATCCCTCGATGCAGATCAAAACGGTCGCCGAACTCGTTCGGCTCGCTCGGGAAAGGCCGGAGCAGTTGAACTATGGTTCTCCCGGCACCGGCACGCCGCCGCACATGGCGGGTGAGTTATTCAAGAGCATGGCAAATATCACCGTCACGCACATCCCATACAAAGGCGGCGGCCCGGCGCTCATAGACCTTGTGGGTGGACGGCTTACCTACACCTTTGACGGCACGGTTGTTCAGTTGCCCTACGTGCAGGCGGGCAAGATCAGGGCGTTGGCAACAACCGGCAAGGAGCGCCTCGCTTCGCTGCCTGATGTTCCCACCGTGGCGGAATCGGGCGTTCCTGGCTACGAGTTCACTGGGTGGGTAGGCGTCTCCGTACCGGCGAGGACACCCGCGGAAATCATTGCGCGTCTCAATAACGAGATTGCGAAGATCCTGGCCACGTCGGAAGCCCGCGAGTGGCTCGCGACGCAAGGCGCCCAGCCTGGCAGCGGAACTCCCGCCGAATTCGGTGCATACATCAAGGCAGAGCACTCTCGGTGGGGCCCGATCATCCGCAAGGCCGGAATCAAGGCCGATTAAGGCTGAAGGTGCACGAATCTCCGACACCGGTCACAGGTCGATCTCGCAGTCCGTGCTGCTGCGTGGGAAAACAAGTGATCGAGTGACGACCGTCCGCTTCGGATCGATTCTGTTGAAAAACTCCCGAACGGGAGTTTTCAATTGGATTTAGAGGGTCGTCGTACCACCAACGGATCAACGATCGTCGATTGTGGGCTTCCTGAGAGGCCGAACTTTCCACCCGATGTCCCGTGAGCCACTGCCAGCGAGTTTTTCAACACAATAGATCGATACCGGCCGTACGTCGCTTCCGGAAGCGGTCGGTCGCGGTCGTCGAAACCAGACACTCGCAGTCAGATCAAGTCGCGCCCACCGCAGCGCTCATCACCGCGGAGCTCGTCACCGCAACGCTCGTCACCGCAACGCTCGTCACCGCAGCGCTCATCACCGCGTAGCTCGTCACCGCGTAGCTCGTCACCGCGAAGCTCAATCGAGCTTCGCCCCAGACCGCTTGACCACGTCCGCCCACTTCGCGATTTCCTTCTTCACGTGCGCGGTGAACTGCTCCTGCGTGCCGCCCACCAGCTCGTAGCCGCTACCGCCCAGCTTCTCGACCGCGAGCTGTGAGACGAGCGCCTTGTTGATCTCCGCGTTCAACCTCGCGACTATGGGCTTGGCCACGCCGGCCGGCACGATGACGCCGCTCCAGGTGGTCACCTCGAAGCCGGGAACGCCGGCTTCGGAGATCGTCGGCAGCTCCGGAAACGCGACCGAGCGCTTCAAGCTCGTCACGCCCAGCGCGCGCACCCGGCCCGCCTTCACGTGCGGTCCCATCGAGGCGAGGTTGTCGAACGTGATGTGGACGCGCCCGGCGATCACCTCGGTGGTTGCCTGCTGGATCGCCTTGAACGGCACGTGGACCATGTTCGTGCCG
>Ga0111538_10008609_pt1 | contig 13679 bp, 9 predicted proteins | sample SoiMethybrSBSTD1_FD_79669 | JGI IMG/M metagenome (GOLD analysis project Ga0111538, IMG submission 79669) | Bulk soil microbial communities from a Populus tree surrounding site in Tennessee, USA - Soil MetaG P. TD hybrid SBSTD1 (version 2)... | ecosystem: Environmental > Terrestrial > Soil > Tree...
CTGCGCCGGCGTTGTGCTTGAAGAAGCCGTAGCAGAAGACGCCGGTCGGGTTATGGGCCAGGAACGAGTTCTCACGGCGCCATCCGGAGCCGTAGGCCGAGTTGTGGGTGTCCAGGTAGAGCAGGCGGCCGTAGCCGTCGGTCGGGGCGCCGAAGTGGGTGCTGCCGAACCCGTGGACGGGCTGGCCCATGTACGTGTACCGCCCGAAGAGGTGGCGGAAGCGCCCGTGGTAGACCCAGTCCTGCCAGACCTCGAGCTTTGCGAGCGACGTCGTCCAGTGCGAGAGGTGGAGCTCCCACTGGCGGAGGCCCGCCGTCCAGGGCGTGAAGCCGAGGTCGGGCAGCTGCACCTGCCACTTCTGTAGCGCCCAGTAGCTCCCGTCGGAGGCCTTGCACGCAGTGACCGTCCACGGCAGCGCCGGGCCGTCGTACGCCGTGCACGTGTTGCGGAAGTTCTTCCAGTAGAGCTTGTGGTACTTGCCCCAGCCGCCGGAGTAGTCGAGCTTGAACCGCACCTGCTTGAGCGAGCGGTTCGGCTGCCGCGCGTTGATCGCGCCCCAGGCGAGGACGTGCTGCGTCTTGCCGCGCACGGTCCTGTAGGTGATGAGGGCTTCGCCCTTGCTGTTCACCGCGAGCTTGATGTTGCGGACGTCGCGGTTGACCAACTGAGACGCGCACGACGGCGCTGGAAGCGCCGCGACGAAAGCGAGGATCGGCAGGAACGCCAGCAGACGAGTACGCACGAAAAAGACCCCTTTCCTAGGCAGATGCGGCCGCATTTCTCTCGCTATCGGCTGCAATCTGGCAAGACCTATCCCTCAATTCGGGGGATAAGAGGTCCTCGTGACACCCTCCTAGAGCTCGTCGGCAAGCAGCGCGCATGCGTGGCCCGCCAGGCGAGCGAAGCGTCGAGCAGGAGCTCCTCCAACGCGGGGGAGACCCTGGCAAGCCCGGTTGCCTCCGGCCGCAGCGTCTCGAGGCCGCGGCTGACGTGCGCGCGGCGCTCCGGCCGGTCGAGCTCGGCCGCGAGGGCTGTCACTGCGCGCCCGCCGAGCTCGAGCTCGCGGTGCGGGTCTCCGCCGGCTGCCAGCAGCAGCATCGCCCGCCGCAGCGCGGGGTTCAGCTCCTCCGGCTCCACGACCTTCTCCGGGGCCGCGAGCAGTGCCAGCGCGGGACGGATGTCGGCGTCGGTCTCGTCCAGCATCTGCAGCACGCCGGCAACGTCCACGTGCCGGACGCTAGACGAGCGGAACTAGGACGCGAGCCGCTCGTCGGCCGCCGGCGGCGACCAGACGGCGCCCTGGAGCGCGAGGAAGACCTCGACCACGATCGGGTCGAACTGCGTGCCGACCGCCTCGCGGAGCCGGCGGCGCGCCTCCTCCACGGGCAGTCGCTTGCGGTAGGGCCGGTCCGTCGTCATCGCGTGGAACGCGTCACAGACGAGGATGATCCGCGACTCGAGCGGTATCGCCGTGGCGGACAGCCCGTCCGGATAGCCCCCTCCGTCGTAGTGCTCGTGACAGCTCCGCACGATCGCCCTCACCTCGGCGAGGCGCTCGATCGGGGCCAGGATCTTCTCTCCGAGCTCCGGGTGCCCCTGCATGATCTGCCGCTCCTCGCCCGTCAGCGGGCCCGGCTTCAGAAGGATGCTCGCGGGGATTCCGATCTTGCCGATGTCGTGGAAGAGCGCTCCGAGCTCGAGGTGCTTCAACGTCTTCGAGTCGAGGCCGAGCGTTGCTCCCACCTTGAGCGCGGTGTCCGTGATCCAGCGTGTATGCGACGAGGTGTACTCGTCTTTGGCCTCGAGCGCGTTCGCGAGCGCTTCCACGGTCGAGACGAAAGTCGCCTCGAGGCTCTCGAAGCTGCCCGCGTTCGTGATCGCGAGCTTCGCCTGGTGCGCGAGCCCGGAGAGCAGCCGTGCCCGGTCTTCGTCGAGAGTAGGCGCCTCTCCCGGCGGGACCTCGGCGACGATGAAGCAGAGGCGCCCGCCGTCGAGTCCGACCGGCGCAAGAGCGAGCGCGCTCCCGTCGTCGGGCTCCGGAACGCCGTGAATCTCTGTCGCAGCGTCGCCCTCGAGCACGAACGGCTCGTCGAGCTCGGCCGACGCAGCCATGCGCTCGAGCGAGGTGCGGAGGCGTAAGACGTGCCGTTGCCGGGCCGGGTCGAAGCCCCAGAGCGCGGCGGGAACGAGCTCCTGCGTTCCGGCGTCCTGCAGCCAGACCGAGGTGCGCGGAGCGCCGAGGATGGTCGCCGAGAGCTCGACGATCCGCTCCAGAACCGCCGGGAGCCCTTCCGCCCTGGCGAGCTCACGGCTGAAATCGAGCAGCTCCTTGAGGTGCTCGGCTTCGCGACGCTGCGACTCGTAGAGCCGCGCGTTCTCGAGCGCGACGGCCGCGTGACCACCGAGGACCTCGAGCAGACGGAGGTCGTCCTCGTCGAACTGGTCGATCCCGAGCTTCGAGATCACGATCACGCCGATCACGCGGGAGCCGAAGCAGAGCGGCACCGCGAGCAGCGACTCCTCGACGGGGTCGGTGCCAGGGATCGTCACAGCGAACTCGCACGCGAGCGCGTTTCCGATGAGGAATGCGCTGCCCTCTCGCGCTGCGCGGCCGGTGATGCCTTCGCCGACCTTCGAGCGCGGCATCTGAATCTCGGCGCCGTCACTCGCTGAAAGGACGCCGCGGAAGGCGATCGGGATGACATCGTCGCCCTCGACGATCGAGATTCGGCAGTTGTGGTAATCGATCAGGCTCCGGAGCTCATCGGCGATCACTGTCGCGATCTCGCGGACGTCGTTGAGGCGGTTGAGCTTGCCGGAGAGGCTCTGCAGCATCTTCAGGTGGGCAATGGACCGGACGCGCGTTGCGACCGAGGCCGTGTCCGGCCGCTCGTCGGTCGTGTCGTCGAAGACGACGATCAGGTCCTTGCCCCGGGCCTTGGCAGTCATCATCGCGGCCTCGGCGCAGGCGATCAGCTCGCGCGGGTTCGAGGCGTCGCGGGGCCCTTCGGTGACGCCGACGGAGACCGTGATCCCGCCCGCCGCGCCGAACTCGAGCGCCTTGAGCCGCTCGGTGAGCCGCCGTGCGAGACCGAGCGCCTCCTCGGTGGCACATGAGCCCATCACGACGCCGAACTCCTCGCCGCCGAGCCGGCAGACGAGGTCCGAGGCACGAACCGCGGCCTTGAGCTGGTCGGCCAGCTCACGCAGCACCTGGTCGCCGACGCCGTGGCCGTAGATGTCGTTGATCTTCTTGAAGTCGTCGATGTCGAGCATCACGAGCGCCATCGAGTCGCGATTCCGGCTCGCCCTCGTCAGCTCGGCGCGGACGTGCTCGTGAAAGTGGCGGTGGTTGTAGAGGCCTGTCAGGGAGTCGGTCTGCGCCTGCAGCTCGAGTCGCGCGCGCGTCTGCGCGTTGTCGAGCGCGAGCGCGGCCGCGTCGCCGAAGCGCTTCGCAAGCTCGAACTCCTCGTCGTCGAAATGGGCGTGCTCGCCGAGGCGGTAGATGCTGAGCACCCCTTTGATCGAGTCGCGCGCGATCAACGGGATGGTGATGAGCGCCTCCAGTTCGTCCGGCGGCGTGCCGGGCACGACCATCATGCGCGGATCGAGGTGGGCCGCGTTCGTGAGCACCGGCTCCCGGTGCTTCGCAGCCCAGCCGGCGAGGCCGGTGCCGAACTCGATCGTGTTGCGCAGAATCTCTTCCGCCCAGCGGTCGCGCGCGAGCACCGGGACGAGGGTCGTCTGCGCCTCGTCCGCCTGGAAGATGCTGAGGGTGTCGTAGGGGATCAGCTCGGAAAGCGTGTCCGCGATCCGATCGAGCAGCGTGTCGAGGTCCTGCTCGGACAGCACGTGGTGGAAGATGTCCGCGAGACGGCGGTAGGAGTCGACGAGGTCGTGCGCGGGGGGCTGGCCGTTTCCGGTCGCCGACAGGCCGCTCCCGGGGGGAGCGGAGATAGCCGCAGAAACGCGTTGCACGAAGTCATCTTTGGCGACTTCTCGCGGCCTTTGACCCCCCGTCCGGGGGATCTAGCTCGGATCTAGCTGCGGCTTCGATAAACCGTTGCGTCGCCGATCCGTGTCACCAGGCGGTATTCGCGCCGGAGCAGGTACGCGGTGCGGCCGCTGGGATCGAGCTTCGCGGGCGGCTGGACGACGAGCACGAGGCGCGCCTGGCGGGTCGCCAGCGCGTAGTGGACCGCGCGGAGCGCCCCCGGGATCGAGGCGACGTTCCGCGACCATAGGTATTGCGTCGCCGGCCGCCGGTTCGCGAGGTAGTAGATGTCGGCGTCCGCCCAGACGGCGAGGACGCGCTGGGTCGGCAGTGTGTGCGCCTTCACGTAGCGGGCGAGGACGGCGTCGTGGACGAGGTGCGGGTCGCGCGGCCAGATCGTCTCCGCCTGCTTCGAAGGGCTCGCCCAGGCGACCGGCATCGCCACCGCGAACGTCGCGGCTGCGGCGGCGCCGGCCGCGGCGACCGCCGGACGGGGGGCCGAAAGCCAGATCGTCCGGACACCGACCGCGGCGAGCAGGGAAAGGGGCGGGACGAGCTGGAGGAAGTAGTGCGGATGGAAGTTGCCGCCGCCGAGCACGCCGAGGGCTGCTGCCGCGACCCAGATCCGCGCCAGCAGCGGCGCGCGGCGCCACCCGGCTGCGGCCAGCAGTGCAAGCACGCCCAGTGCCTTGCCGGCCGGCGGCAGGGCGGTCCAGAGCTGATGCGTTCGGCCCGCGAACGATCCCGTCACGATCGAGTCGCCGTGGAAGCGGTAGCCGACGACCGCGAACAGCCAGTCGTTGAGCCGGGCCGCGCTCGCAGCGGCGACGGCGATCGGCACCAGCGCGCCGCCGACCAACACCCCTGCGGGAGCGAGCCCGCCCCGCCGCTCGCGCCAGAGCAGGTACGCAACGGCCGCGAGCCCGGCGTCGAACGCCGACTGCTTGATCAGCACCGCGATTCCGGTCAGCGCTCCGGCGGCGGCAAGCGTCAACAGCAGCCTGTCCCTCGAGGCGCCGCGCTCGCGACCCTGGAGATAGGCGCAGAAGACGAGCAGCGAGAGCACCGCGGGCAACGACGCGAGGAGCTCGCCCGAGAGCGTGAAGGACTCGATGAACGGAGAGGCGCCGACGGTTGCCGCTAGCAGTCCGGCGGTGACGGCCGTTATCCTGCCGCGGGCCAGCCGGAGGGTGAGCAACATCGTCGCGGCCACGACCAGGGCCGCAATCACCGCTGCGGTTGCCCGCATAGCCAGAGGAGAGCCGCCAACCAAATGGAGAGCGCGAAAAACGACTACGAGGCCTTGCGGGCGGTCGACCCAGGCGCCCCGATAGAGAGTCGCACCCTGGCTCCAAAGCCTGGCCACCTCGGCGTAACCCCCCTCGTCGGCGGTGAGTGGAGCCTTCCAGAAGGGAAGCCGTACGAGTACGGCGAGGCCGACCGCGAGGCCGCCAAGAAGTGGGGCCCGCCGCGCGAGGACCTGGATCGCCGCACGGCGGCGCGCGCGACGGTCGGCCTGGTCGCCGCGTTGGCGATGGCCGTCTGGCTGTTCGGGCTCGGCCTGACGCCCGACCGCTACCTGCTCGTGTTGCTGGTACCCGCGCTCGTGATGCGGCGGGCGCGCCGGTATCTGCTCGATTTCGTTCCCTTCGCCGCCTTGCTCGTTATCTACGCGCAGTCTCGCGGAATCGCTCATCTTTTGCGGCCCGATCCCCACTACCTGCCGCAGTTACACGCCGACAAGTTCTTGTTCGGCGGCGTGGTTCCCTCGGAGTCACTGCAGCACTGGCTCTGGGACGGGGCGCAGCAATGGTACGACCACCTCGTGCTCGCCGTCATGCGGCTGCATTTCATCGTGCCGCCGTTGCTCGCCTTCGTGCTCTGGGCGAAGCGACGCTCGCTCTTCTACCGGTTCGCGGCGACGATGATCGCGCTCTCGTTCGCCGGCGCCCTGACGTTCCTGCTCTTCCCGTCGGCGCCGCCGTGGGCCGCCGGCGAGAAGGGCCTGCTGCCGGGGCTGATCCGGATCCCGCACAACCCGGCGCCGAACCCGTCAGGGGCGCACGGATACCACTCGATCTCGGTGTCGAAGCTGATCGACCCGAACCCGTATGCGGCGATTCCGTCCCTGCATGCCGGGTACGCCTTCCTCTGCTTCCTCTTCGTCGTCACCCTCGCATGGAAGACGCGCTGGCGGTGGGTCGCCCTCGGCGTCGGTGCCATCTACCCGCTCGCGCAGTCGTTCGCGGTCGTCTACACCGGCAACCATTACGTGATCGACCTGCTGCTCGGCTATGCGTACGCGAGCGCCGCGCTGGCCGGCGTGTGGTGGTTCTGGCGACGGCGAGGCCTGCCCGAGTAACAGTTCGCGCGAGCCGGCGGCGACGCTCTCGCTAAGGAGCCGCGTTCTCCTGCCGATGAGTTCAACAATGAGGCGAGCGTTCGCTGATTTCTCGCTGGCCGTGCCCGTCGCCTTCGCAGCCGGGCTCGGGGTCTCGCTCTGGATCTTCATGCTCCCCGCCGGAGTGGTTCAGAAGGGACCGAGGCCGGTGTTGCCTGCTGTTGGAGGGACGGGCCGCGTGACTGCGGATCTCCCGGTTCCCACCGGCAGGCGGGAACCGGAGGTCCGGAAGGCCGCGTCCGCGCACCCGAGGCTCGTCGCACGGACTTTCGTGCCCCGACGGCAGCCGCCGGCGGCGCAGGCGCGGCGGGTGCACGCTCGGGCTCGGACCGGCCTCGTGCGGGTTACGCCCCCGGCTCCGAAAACGCCGGTCACCAAGACCTGGCTGTTCAGGACGACAGAGAAGGACAAGGCGCGCGGCCGGGCTCGCGGCCATGCACCAAAGCCGAAGGCGGCGACGCCGGCCTCGTTCCCGCCTGGGCGCGGGAAGGCGGCTCCCGGCCGCCCGAAGGAGCAGGAGGATGAGCGCGGGAAGGCTCACGGGCGCTCGAAGGAGCACGAAGACAGGCTTCCGCCCGGGCAAGCGAAGAAAGCGCCGCCCGCTTCGGCGCCTGGGCTTCATCCGCCTCCGAAGGGCAACGGTGGCGGAAACGGGCGCAAGGGGGAGAAGAACTGAGGCGCGTTGCCAGCGGCCGCTTGCGGCTCGCCATGGGCTTGCTGCTCCTGGCTCTGCCGCTTGCACTCGCCGTCTCGGCGTTCGGCGGATTCGCGGCCAGGCGAGAGCGGGCCAACGCTGACCAGGAGCTCGTGCGAGAGCTCGACTCAGGTGCTTCGGTGTACTCGGGACTCTTACGCGACGCGCGGCGCAACGCCGAACGGCTCGCAAGCTCCAGGCGGGTCGCGGAGGCGTTCGCTCACCGCGATCAGCATGCGCTCCGGACGATCGAGCAGGCCGACCGGTGGGTCATCCTTCTTCCCGGCGCGAAAGGCGGATTGCATCGACCGGACGTCGAGGCGCGATTCAGTGTCGTCCACCGTGGACGGACCATCGGTCGCGTCTTCGTCGTTCCGCCGTTCGGTCGGCACCTCATCCGGACCATCGCGGGCGAAGCAGGTCTCCCCGAGGGCCGCCTTGGTCTCCTCGTCGATCATCGGCTCGTTCGCGAGCGCGGTATCGGGCGCGTTGCCGCGCGTCCGACGGCGGAAAAGCCGACCGACCTTCAGGTGCAGGCGCTCGAATACCGAGCGGTTGCCCTGCCCCTCGGAGCACAGCGGGCTGCTCCGGCGCTGGTTGCAGTACGTCAGCGATCCGAGATCACGGCCGCCGCCGACGACGTCCGCCGCCGGGTGATCGGCCTCGGCCTCGGCCTCATCGGAGCGTTACTCGTGACGGCCTACGGAGTGGCTCCTGCGATCGCGCGCAGCCGACTCTCGCGGCTGCAGCGAGACCAGGCTGAGCGCGTCCTCGCGCATCTCGGTGACGGTGTCTTCGTGGTCGACCATGACGGGGTGGTGCGGCTCTGGAACCGCGCAGCCGCGGCGATCACGGGCCTCCGCGCGGCGGAGGTGCGAGGCCGCCCGGCGGAGGAGGCAATCCCGGGCTGGAGGACGATCGCGACGTTCGTCCCGGTGGCGGATCAACCGGGACAGGCGGACGGCCCTTCGAGCTCGGAGACCGTCCCGATCGACGTCGCAGGTCGCGAGCTCTGGCTCTCGATGGTCGCCGTCTCCCTAGATGACGACACCGTCTACGCCTTTCGCGATGCGACGCACGACCGTCGGCTCGAGGAGCTCCGCTCGCAGTTCGTCGCGACGATCTCGCATGAGCTCCGGACGCCGCTGGCGTCGCTGCACGGCGCGGCGCTGACGCTCAGGGAGCACAACCTGCCTGCCGAGACTCAGGACGATCTCCTCGACATGATCGCCGAGCAGTCGAACCGTCTCGCCAACCTCGTCGAGGAGATCCTGGTGGCAGGTCAGCTGGACGCAGGGTCGCTCAGCGTCGTGGCGGACACCTTCGACCCGGAGGAGCTGGTGCGAGGTGTCGCGACCGTCGCGCGCTCTCGGGTGGTCGCGGAGCGGAGGATCGACGTGGTGGCGCCTCCGGTTTTGCCTCGGGTGCACGGCGACGGCGAGCGCACGCGCCAAGTCCTGCTGAACCTGCTCGACAACGCGATCAAGTACTCGCCGCCGGGAGGTCGAATCGAAGTGCGCCTCGCGGTCGTGGGCGACCGGCTCCGCTTCATCGTCCAGGATCAAGGCCTGGGTATCCCGGTGGGCGAACAGGAGCGGATCTTCGACAAGTTCTACCGGCTCGATCCGGACCAGCGGCGCGGCATCGGTGGAACCGGCCTGGGCCTCTACATCTGCCGTGAGCTCGTCCGGTCGATGCACGGGAGCATCTGGGTCGAGTCCGAGACCGGCAAGGGAACGACCTTCGCCTTCGAGTTGCCTGCGGAACCGCTGGCGGTTCCGGTCTAGCTTCGGCTCGACGGCTGGCCTGGAGCAGTCAGAGCCGCGATCTGCGGAGTCCCGGCCGGAGACCCGCCGCAACTCTCCGGCCGGGTTCCGATTAACAACCGTTGCCGGGCGGTATGAATCGCGCGGGGCCGCGGCACTCTGCGCTGCTTGCGGCGAGCGCCGAGGGACGGCGGCCCCTTCTTGTCCGCCGAGATCCCAGGGCCGTGGCCTGGATAGGAGAAGTCCTGCAACGGGCTCTCTCGTCAAACGGCGGGGGTGGGATTTGAACCCACGGACCGCCTTCGGCGGTCCGCGGTTTTCAACGTGGGCATCTCTTTGGCCCTAGTACAACCCCGCGCGGATCAGGTAGCCGTAGTACTTACCGCTGATTGGGCGGAACGGATCGCCCTCAAAGCCGTAGCCGGGCGTTGCCCCGTTATATGCGGCGGCGTCGGAGCGAATCTTCTGGATTATCTGGAGTGGCGTCAGTCCGGCGCACGCGCCGGAAGCTATGCAGAGGGCAACTGTGCCTGAGACATGCGGTGCTGCCATGCTCGTTCCCGCATCGTTGCCAAATAGACCGTTCGGGTCGTTGCCGAACGGCCCCGGACTTGCGAGCGTTGAAGTGATGCAGACGCCGGGCGCCGCGATCGTGTGCGCCTGGTCGGTGGGCAGGGTCGCGAAGGCGCTGAACGAGGCGACGGTGTCGTCCACGATTGGGGGCGGTCCGGAAATCGGACAACTATTCCTCGGGTCGAGTCCCCCAGGTCTGCCATCGAGGTCCGTGACCGCCGTGGCCGTCAAGACCTCGTCGTATGCAGCCGGGACTCCCCCTTGGAAGTCAATCGGCCTATTCCCCGCCGCGACCGCGTAGGTAACCCCAGCGGCGACTGAGTTGCAAATCGCGACATGGAGGGCGTCGTTTGTCTGACCGCAACCTCCATCATCGCTCCCTTTGCCGAGAATGCTCATGTTGGCCACAGCCACATCGTTGGCTGGGTCAGCATCCAGCCGCGTCGACGTTACGAAGTCGATGCCGCAGATGATGGTCGATTTGCTGCCTATCCCTCGCTCGTCGAGAACACGCACTGCCCACAACCGTGCGCCTGGAGCCACGCCCACGACCCCGATGCCGTTGTCCAGCGCACCGATCGTCCCGGCGACGTGGGTGCCGTGGTAGTCCGGATCGTCGAATGAGGCCCTCTTCCCGGAGCCGACGCAGTCCTTCCCGCCGACGACGTTGAGATCGGGATGATTCAGATCGATGCCCGTATCGAGAACGGCAACGTCGATGTCGACGGAGCGTCTCCCGTCTCCGGACCGAGCAGTGCTTCGGTCGGCGTCGACGCGATCGATCCCGGTCGGCAGGCACTGCGCCGCATAAAGCCCTCCCGGCGATGCGCTCCCGTCGGCACCGGTGCATGTGGAAGCGGCCGAGAACTCACCGTCCTCGGTGACGGACCGGACATCCTTGTCCGCCGTCAATGCGGAAAGAGCCGAAGCGCTGAGCTTCGCGGCATAGCCTTTGAAGGCGTATCGATAAACGTGCGACACGTCCGCCCCGTACTTCACTTCGTGCTTCGCCGCGACGGTGGCGGAGTCGCTGCCGTCCTTCAGGACGACGATGTAGTGGCCGGGGATCGCTTGCGCACCGCTCGTCCCACCCACAACCGGAGTGGCGGAGGCAGCCGCAACACCCGCGAGACAAAGTCCGCCGACCACGAACCGCAGGAGATTCTTCATGCCTGCCCTCCTCACGAACCGGAGTTGCCGCGAGCGTAATCAACTGTGCGCAGGATCACAAGCGTGAGGCTAGAGCGGGACCGCGAAACACCGTTTTCGCAGTCGGTCGAGGAGCCGGACACGGGGCAAGCGGATGCTGAAGCGCGCGCCAGCTGCGCGCCAGTCCACACCTGCTTGAGGCGGTCTTGAGCGGTCTCGGGCGGAGAGGTTGGCGGGCGGCCATGGCCGGGAGGCTCGATCGAAAACGTGCCTAACTATTCGAGTTTCCCGCTAGTAGAGCGGCGGGGGTGGGATTTGAACCCACGGGCGGCCTTTCGGCCACCAGCGGTTTTCAAGACCGCCCCGTTCGACCGCTCCGGCACCCCGCCGCGACTCCATTGTCGCAGTAGCGTCCGTGACGGCCACGTCCGGGGTCTGACCCCGGACAGGGCTGAAAGGTAGGTGGGGCGCGAGCGCGAACTGAAGCTCGTGCCAGATCAGCAGCACGAGCTCGATCGCGCCTGGGAAGCGCTCGCCGAGCGCGAGCGCCGTGGCGAGGACGCGATCCGGCAGCGTGCGCTCGAGCTCGAGGAGCGGAGCGCCCGCGTCTCCGCGCTCTGGGAAGAGCTGACCGAACGGTCGACGGAGCTCGCTTCCCAGGACACCGCGCTCCGCGACCGCGAGCGGGCGCTCGCCGAGGAGCGGATCGAGCTGGAGCGAAAAGAGCGGCTCGTCCGCGACGCCGAGGCCGGCGTGGAGGCCGCGCGCCGCCGGCTCTTCGACCTCGAGGCCCTCGAAGCGGAGCTCAAGGCGCGGCAGATCGAGATCGACGAGCGCGGCGAATGGGTCGCCGCCGCCGAGGTGCAGCTCTCCCAACGCGAGCTCGCCGTCACCGAGCGCGAACAGGCCGTTGAGCGCCGGGTCCCGGAGCTCGACCTGCGGGAGGCGGCTGTCGTAGAGCTCGCGCCGCGCGAAGCCGAGCTTTCACTCGTGCAGATTCGCCTCGAGGCAGAGCAGGCGCGCATCGAGGACCTCCGCGCCGAGGCGGAGCGCCGGCTCGCCGAGCTGGGTCCGCGCGAAGATGAGGCGCGACGCCGCGCCGCCGACCTGGACGCTCGCGAACCGAACCTCGACCGGCGGGCCGAGCATCTCGAGGCCCGTGCCGACCGACTCGCCGCCGCGGAGACGAAGGCCGCGATTGCGCTGCGCGACGTCCGCGAGGAGCAGCGCCGGCTCGAGAAGGCGCAGGCCGAGCTGACGGGGATCGACGCACGGCAGGCGGAGCTCGAGCAGCTTGCTGCCGAAGTGGCAGAGCGCGGAGCGTGGGTGACGATCGCAGAACAGGGGCTCGACGCGCGGGAAACGCAGGCCGCCGAGCTCGAACAGGCGGTTCAGCGGCGCCAACGGGCCCTCGACCTTCGCGAGTCGGAGCTCGAGCGCTTCGAGCAGAGCCTGAACGCGCGCGAGCAGGCGCTCGACTCCGCCGAGGGCGATCTCGAGCAGCGCCGCCGGCGCCTGTTCGTCGCGCCCGAAGCTAGCTCGGCCTGATCTCGGGCGGCGCTCCGTACTCGCGAAGCACTTGCGGCACCTCGACCGAGCCGTCGTCGCGTTGAAAGTTCTCGAGGACGGCCAGCAGCCAGCGATCGGTCGCGGCGGTGCCGTTCAGCGTGTGGACGGGCTGCGGGCCGCCGTTCGGCCGGTAGCGGATCTGAAGGCGCCGGGCCTGGAAGTCGGTGGTATTCGAGCATGAGGTGAGCTCGCGATAGCGCTGCTGGCTCGGGAACCAGCCCTCGAGGTCGTACTTGCGTGCCGCCGGGGCACCGAGGTCTCCGGCGGCGACGTCCACGACCCGGTAGGGCAGTCCGACGGTCTGCGCGAGCTCCTCCTCGATCGCAAGCAGCCGCTCGTGCTCGTCCCGTGACTCCTCGGGGCGGCAGAAGACGAACATCTCGACCTTGTCGAACTGGTGGACGCGGAACATGCCGCGCGTGTCCTTACCCGCGGCGCCCGCCTCGCGGCGAAAGCAGGTCGAGTAGGCGGCGTAGTGGAGAGGCAGCGCATCGGCCTCGAGGATCTCGTCCATGTGGAAGCCGGCCAGCGCCACCTCGGAGGTGCCCGTCAGGTACAGCTCGTCGGTCGGGATCTCGTAGATGTTGGATCGCTCGGTCGGGAAGAAGCCGGTGCCGTACATCGCGGCCTCGCGGACGAGCACGGGCGGGCGCATCAGCGTGAATCCCGACTCCACGAGGCGAGCCATCGCCAGCCTGAAGATCGCCTGCTCGAGCAGGGCCGAGTCACCGACGACGTAGCCGAACCGTGAGCCCGAGAGCCGGGCCGCCCGCTCCATCTCGAAGCGGCCGAGCTCGAGATGGTCCCTTGGGTGCTCGAGCTTCGGCGGCTCCCCCCAGCGCCGTATCTCGACCGCGTCGTCCTCGGTCTCGCCGTCGGGAACGTCTTCGTGCGGAGGGTTCGGAACCGCTTCGAGTGCCGAGTCGCGCTCCGCTTCGGCCGCGGCGAGCTGCTGCTCGGTCTCGCGTAGCTCCTCCTTGACCTGCTTGAGCGCCTCGACTTGCTCCGGCGTCGGCTTCCCGTCGATCTTCTGGCGGGACCGAAGCTCGTCGACCTTCGGGACGAGGCCGCGCCAGCGCTCATCGGCGGCGAGCCACGTGTCGAAAGCCTCTGCGGCTCCCTTGCGCGCGAGTGATGTCCGGTAAGCGTCCGGGTCGTTGCGCGCGGCCTTCGCGTCGATCAAGCCGGGACTACTGGTTCTGGGTCAGGAAGGCGACGAGGTCGGCGAGCTGCTTCTTGGGCAGGTTCGCGAACGACGTCGGCATCACGTTCTGGTACCCCGACTCCACGTAGGCGCCCGGATCGGTGATCGACGTCGCGGTGAACTGCTCGAGCGTCCCCTGGTTCGCCTTCTGGGCGTAGTCCGCCAGCTTGTCGAGGTCGGGCCCGATCGTGGCGTTCGAGCCGGCCGGGCCGAAGGTGTGGCAGCCGGTGCAGCCCTGCGACGAGAACAGCGTCTTGCCGGCAGCGGGATTGCCCTTGGCGAGCTTCGGCGCCGTCGTCTGCTGCGTGGGCAGTGGGCCTTCGACGGCC
>Ga0111538_10008612_pt1 | contig 13677 bp, 13 predicted proteins | sample SoiMethybrSBSTD1_FD_79669 | JGI IMG/M metagenome (GOLD analysis project Ga0111538, IMG submission 79669) | Bulk soil microbial communities from a Populus tree surrounding site in Tennessee, USA - Soil MetaG P. TD hybrid SBSTD1 (version 2)... | ecosystem: Environmental > Terrestrial > Soil >...
ATGGCGGCCGCGCTGAAGGAGATCGCGGGCCGGCTCGACGTCGGCCTCGTCTACAAGACGTCTTTCGACAAGGCCAACCGCACGAGCCTGTCAGGTAGGCGCGGCATTGGCCTCGACGGCGCGCTGCCCGTGTTCGCGGAAATCCGCGAGACGCTCTCCCTCCCCGTCGTGACCGACGTGCACGAGGCCGAACAGTGTGCTCGCCTGGCCGAGGTCGTCGACGTGCTGCAAATTCCGGCCTTTTTGTGCCGCCAGACCGATCTTCTCATTGCCGCAGCCAAGACTGCGCGCCCGGTGAAAGTGAAAAAGGGTCAGTTCCTGGCGCCGTGGGACATGGCAAACGTCGTCGCCAAGATCACCGGCAGCGGCAATCCCAACGTGCTGGTGACCGAGCGCGGCGCCTCCTTCGGCTACAACACCCTGGTCGTCGACATGCGCTCCCTGCCGATCATGGCGCAGACCGGCTGCCCCGTAATCTTCGATGCCACCCACGCCGTGCAGCAGCCGGGGGGACAGGGCACGGCCTCTGGCGGGGATCGCCGGTTCGTGCCGGTGCTGGCGCGCGCCGCCGTCGCTGTGGGCGTGGCGGGCCTGTTCATCGAGACGCACCAGGACCCGGACAACGCTCCCTCGGACGGCCCCAACATGGTTCCACTTCGCGACTTCGAGGCACTGCTCGCCGAGCTCATCGCGATCGACGGCGTCGTGAAGGCTGGACGCTAGGGCGAGCCGCCTCGCTGGCACGTGCGAGTACTTGGGATCAGGCAGGCCTGTCCTGCTGCCTCGCACCTTCCACCGCCCACCGCGTCAGGGCCCAAAGGCTGCCGCCAGTGGCCATGCCGAGCAGATAGATCACGGCCACGAGAAGCGCCAGCGGGGCGCTCAACGACAAGCCGAGGAACGAGATTGTGACGCTGTGCAGGTTCTGCACTGCAAAGACCAGCGTCACCAAAGCCAGAACCGCCGTCACGGCCATATAGACCCATCGCATGGTCCGCGCTCCGATTGCTTTTGCCACCGGAGAGACGCTACGCTTACCCCGGATCAGGCCCGGTCAGTCTATCGGCCCACGGCCGGCGGCACCATGGGATGCAGTGTGTATCAATCCTGTATCCCGGGCTGGTGAATGCCCCACCCGGACCACCGCTGCGGGATGCAGTACAGGGTCGACCGTCAGACTGCTCGAAATTGCGCTCCTGACCCGGTAGGTTTGTCTCTGAAAGGCGGTATCAGAGGGAGGAGAGGCCGTGGTCGCACACGCAAGGAACGAAGCCTGGCTCGGCAAGGTGGAGGAGGAGGCGCTCGAGCCCGAGCTGCCGATCTGCGACCCCCACCATCATCTCTGGGACTACCGAAAGGGCGCCGTGCAGGAGCGCTATCTGCTCGATGAGATGCTGAGCGACATCGGCGGCGGCCACAACATCGTCTCAAGCGTGTTCATCGAGTGCGGGGCGATGTTCAAGGCGGACGGTCCGGAGGCCTACCGCCCAATCGGCGAGACCGAGTTCGTCAATGGCATCGCCGCCATGAGCGCGTCCGGCAATTACGGCACGGCACGGGTTGCTGCCGGCATCATCGGCACGGTCGATCTGCGCATCGGCGATGCTGCAGCCGGCGTGCTCGATGCGCACATCGCGGCCGGCGGCGGCCGCTTCCGCGGTATCCGCCGCGGCGCCTTCTGGCACGAGAGCCCCGCGATCCAAAACCACCGCACGAACCCGCCCGAGGGCCTGCTGCTGCGCGACGATTTCCGCGCCGGCTTCAAACACCTGGCGCCGCGCAAGCTGAGCTTCGAAGTGTGGTGCGCGCACACCCAGATCCCCGACGCCATTAGCCTCGCCAGGGCATTCCCCGACACGACGATCGTGCTGGACCACTTCGGCGGCCCGATCGGCATGGGCCCCTATCAGGGCAAGCAGGAGGAGGTCTTCGCCTACTGGCGCACGCAGATCGACGCGCTGGCGCGCTGCCCGAACGTGGTGGCGAAGCTCGGCGGGCTCAACATGGAGGTCAACGGCTACGGTTGGGAGCATCGCGCCCTGCCTCCCACCAGCACCGAACTGGCGGAGGCGACGCGGCGCTACTTCGAGCACACCATCGACCGGTTCGGCCCTGCCCGCTGCATGTTCGAATCCAACTTCCCCGTCGACAAGCTGAGCTGCAGCTACACTGTGCTCTGGAATTCGTTCAAGCGCCTGAGCAAGGGTTTCTCGGCCGACCAGCGCGCCCAGATGTTCCACGGCACGGCGACCCGCGTCTACCGCCTGTAGCAGCCACGACGCCGACATGTGGCGCTGGCCGCACCCCGCCAGGCTCCCGCCATGTGCCCGATTTTACCGCTCCCTTCGCAGACCACGGACCCGGTCTGCGACCGCGGCCAATGGATGCCGGATATTTCGCTGACGCGAAATTTCCGCATGGCAGTGAGCGGGGACTGATCGGAAGCTGCGCTAGCCGGCGCCTGGCGTGGCGCGGTCGAAGCCGACGTAAACCTCGTACTCGGCGGGACGCGAGCCTTCCGGAATGGTGAAGGCAATGTCGCGCACGAACGAGAAATAGCCGATCGGCTTCTCGATGGCGACGTCGACATCGACCATCACCCGGTCAGTGACGACCTTCTGCCGCTTGGCGTCGGTGACGAAGACGTTGAGGGGCAGCGTCACGCGGCCTGTCCGGCCCTTGGGCCCGAGCAGCACCCGCCCGGAGAAGCCGTACTTGACGGTGACGCGGCCGGGCTCGATCTGACACTCACGAGCCGTCTTGGTGATCTCGCCACGGTGCATCACGGCAAGGCCATCGCCCACCTTGCCGGGCTCGTAGATCGTCACGTAGCCCTCGCGCGACCAGATCTGGAAGCGGGGGCAGCCATGCGCCACCTCGAGCCCGATGCTGCCGGTGGCGCCAGCGTCGCTCTTGGCCGCCGCAAGGAGTTGGTCCTCGCTCACGGAGCCGACCTCGGTCTTCGACTTCTCGCCGCCCCCGAACCATCCGCCGCCGATGCCGGAGGTGAGCGACGACGACATGCTACAGCCGCCGACGGCGACTATCAGCACCATCAGCGCAGCACCCCGAACGATGCCGATCCCCGTTCTGCCTAGCGATTGCGTCACGAAGCCCTTGTCCGAACACTTGCCCGGTCTCTTGCGGACCGGTATTCCCTACCCGTCGAGCCCTATCTGCGCCCTTTGGTCACTGTCCGGCGACTCAACCTTAGCATCCGGAAAGCTCGGCGGCCAAGTTGCGCCCCGCGAACCTAAAGTGAACACATTGGCGTCGCTGCCCCCGTCCATGACCCAGTCCGATCCAGCCCGGGCGTCGCGTCCCGCCCTCAAGATCCTGTTGACGGCGCCGCGCGGATTCTGCGCCGGTGTTGATCGCGCCATCAAGATCGTCGAGTTGGCGCTGCAAAAATACGGGGCACCCGTCTACGTGCGCCACGAGATCGTGCATAATCGACATGTCGTGAAGACGCTTAGGGACAAAGGTGCCATTTTTGTGGAGGAGCTCGACGAGATCCCGGAAACCGACGCACCCGTGATCTTTTCCGCACATGGCGTGCCCAAATCGGTGCCGGCCGCCGCAAAGGCACGACGCATGTTCTATCTCGACGCCACCTGCCCGCTGGTTTCCAAGGTCCACGCCGAAGCCAGGGTCCACCACGAGGACGGGCTGGAGATCGTGCTGATCGGCCACGCCGGGCACCCCGAGGTGGTCGGCACTCTCGGCCAGCTGCCACCCGGCGCCGCCGTACTGGTCGAGACGGCCGAGGATGCGCGCAATCTCGTGCCGCGCGACCCCAGGCGCCTCGCCTATATCACCCAGACCACCCTCTCCGTCGACGACACCGCGGCGATCGTAGAGATCCTGAAGGCGCGCTTTCCGGACATCGTGGGCCCCCGGAAGGAGGACATCTGCTACGCCACCACCAACCGCCAGGAGGCGGTGAAGGCCGTCGCCGGCCGCTGCGACCGGCTGATCGTGGTAGGCGCACCCAACAGCTCCAACTCGCTGCGGCTGGTCGAGGTGGCCGAGCGCTCCGGCTGCCCCAGGGCCCTGCTGGTCCAGCGCGCGGACGACATTCCCTGGGCGGAGTTCGATGGGATCGCCACGCTCGGCATTACAGCCGGGGCGTCGGCGCCGGAGCTCCTCGTCAGCGAGATCATCGATGCCTTCCGCGACCGCTTCGACGTTACGCTCGAGAGCGTGGTCACGCGGGAAGAGCGCATCGCCTTCAACGTGCCGCGCGAATTGCGCGAGCCCGGCGCCGCCTGACCCGGAGCCGGCCTCGCCCATGGCGGTCTACACCGAAGTCCCCGACGAGGAGCTGGCGCACTTCATAGCGAGCTACGGCCTGGGCGCCTTGCTCTCCTACAAGGGAATCGCCGAGGGCGTGGAGAACACCAACTATCTCGTGCACACGGAGAAGGGCCCCTACTTCCTGACGCTGTACGAAAAGCGCGTCGATCCGACCGATTTACCGTTCTTCCTGGGGCTGCTGGAGCACCTGGCGAAGGCGGGGATCAGTTGCCCCGTCCCGGTGCGCGACAGTGACGGCCGCCTGCTGCGCACGCTCGCCGGCAAGCCCGCCGCGCTGGTCACGTTCCTCGAGGGCGTATGGATCAGGCGTCCGCAGCCGCATCATTGCTGGGCCGTGGGGCAGGCGATGGCCCGCCTGCATCTGGCGGGTCAGAGCTTTCAGGGAACGCGGCCCAATGCGCTCGGGCTTGCCGGATGGCGTCCGCTCTATGCGCGGTTCGCCGCGCATGCCGACGACATCACGCGCGGCCTTGCCACCACCATCGAGCAGGAACTCGATCACCTCGAAGCAGGCTGGCCGCGCGACCTCCCGAAAGGTGTGGTGCACGCCGATCTCTTTCCCGACAACGTGTTCTTTCTCGGCGATCAGCTCTCGGGCCTGATCGACTTTTACTTCGCCTGCAACGACGCGCTCGCCTACGACATCGCCGTCGCGCTCAACGCCTGGTGTTTCGAGCCCGATCATTCCTTCAATATCACCAAGGGCCAAGCCCTGCTGCGCGGATATCAGACCACGCGGCGCCTGGAGGCCGCCGAGCATGCGGCCTTGCCGTTGCTGGCGCGCGGGGCCGCCCTGCGGTTTCTGCTGACGCGCGCCTACGACTGGCTGCACACCTCCGCCGACGCCTTCGTCAGCCGCAAGGACCCGCTCGAGTATCTGCGCCGGCTCAAGTTCCAGCGCGGGGTCCGCTCGGCGGGCGAGTACGGGCTGGAGAGCCCTGCATGACACCGGCCAGCGGGTCGAAACCGCACGTGGTGATTTACACCGACGGCGCCTGCTCCGGTAATCCCGGTCCCGGCGGCTGGGGTGCGATCCTGATCTCGGGCGCGCATCGCAAGGAAATCTGCGGCGGCGAGGCCAACACCACCAACAACCGGATGGAACTGATGGCGGCCATCGCCGCGCTCGGCGCCCTGAAGAAGCCCTCGCGCGTCGATCTGCACACGGACTCCGAATACGTCCGCAACGGCATCAAGAGCTGGATTCACGGCTGGAAGCAGCGCGGCTGGAAGACGGCCGACAGGAAGCCCGTCAAGAACGCGGAGCTGTGGCAGCAGCTCGACGCCGCGCGCGCGCGCCACGAGGTTGAGTGGCACTGGGTGAAGGGCCACGCGGGAGACACAGAGAACGAGCGCGCCGACGAGCTGGCGCGCGAGGGCCTGCGCGAGGCACGGGCTGGAGGTGCCCGCGAATAGGCAGGTTCTGGTCCGGAATTCGACGAAGACGAATATCCCGCGCTCAGGACACGATACAGCCGGCTGCCGACTGGCCCTGGGTGCCGGCTCCCGGGCTTGTCCCTCGGCTGGTATGACAATGCTCGATGCCGCCTTTCGCGGCTGCTGCCCGCCTCGGCGGCAGCGCTGGAGCAGGGCTCCGAATCTGTTTGACAGGCACGGGCTGCCGGGCCAAGAGCCCATGAGGCCTGCGATGCCGTATCCGGACGGATGCCGGCTCTGCAGACACGAAGGGGAGAGAGCCATGCGCGTCATCTGGTCCTTCTTGCTGGGGCTCGCGCTCGCCCTCGGTGTTGCCCCGGCACGGGTCGACGCCGCATGGCCGGAAAAGCCAATCACCGTCACGGTCGGTTTCGGAGCCGGGGGCACGACGGACGTCGCGGCGCGCGCCGTCGGCGAGGTGGTGAGCAAGCATCTGGGCCAGCCCGTCGTGATCGAGAACAAGCCGGGCGCCGGAGGCGCGCTAGCGTCCACGGCGCTGATGCGGGCCGCGCCCGACGGCTACAGCCTGGTCGCCAACACCTCAACGACCATGACGTTCGATCCCCACGCGGCGCAGCTCGCCTACACGGTCGACGATTTCAGCTATCTGGCGGCCATCGGCGAGTTCCCTGAGGCCTACATCGCGCTTCCCGACAAGAATTGGAAGACGCTTGCCGATGCGCTTGCAGCCGGCAAAGACAAGGGGCTCAACTACGCCTCGACGACGTCAATCGACCGCGTCGTCTCCGCGCTGATCGCCAAGAAGACGGGCACCCAGCTCTCCGCCGTGCCGACCCGCGGCGGCGCCGAGGCCGTGACACAGGTGATGGGCGGCCACGTCGATCTCGCTTACAGCTCCGGCGCCTACGTGCCGCAGGCCAAGGCAGGGCAGGTCAAGGTGCTCGCCGTGCTGGGCGACAAGCGCATTGCCGCCTTTCCCGATGCCCCGACGCTACTCGAGCTCGGCCACGATCTTGCCAGCGTCAACCTCATCGTCTTCATGGCGCCGAAGGGCCTTCCCGCCGACATCCGCGCCAAGCTGACCGCCGCGCTCGCCGCCGCGGCCAAGGACGAGAAGATCGTCGACCTCATGGATAAGCGCACGCTCGGCGACACTATCCTCATCGGCGACGACCTCACCGGTGCCATGCGCGCACACAGCGCCCGCTTCAAGCAGATGATCGACCGGAGCAAAGCGCAGTGAGCGAAGACGAACGCGGCGCCGCAGGCTCCCGTCGCGCCGCGCTGGGGGAGACTGCAGCCGTCGTCGCGTTCGGCCTGGCGGCGCTCTGGATCATCCCGCGGCAGACCACGTCAGGCCCGGTGCTGGGTCTGCGGCCGGCGCTGCTGCCGGAGCTCTGCGCGCTCGCCATCGTCGCCATCGCTTTAATCGGGTTCGGGCTACGCCTGTGGAAACCCGAATCCGTTGCGCCGGAGAGGCTGGCTCCGATATGGCCAGCGGCGCTCCTTGCCGCAGTCGCCGCCGCGGGAATCCTGGCGCTGCAATTCGCCGGTCCGATCGCCTGCGGCCTGCTCATCGTCGCCCTGGGGCTCGCCGTGCTGCGCGAGCGGCGGATGCGCATCGTGATCCCGGCCCTTGCTGGCACAGCGCTCGCCCTCGTCCTCGTATTCCAGGTGTGGCGCTAGCGTGATGATCGAGAAATTCGCTCGCCCTTGCTTCGAGGTCCGACGAACTTCGCGACGGGGGCACTAACCATGTCGGCCTCGGTGCTGGGCTTTGCCGACGCCCTGCGCCCCGATGTCGTCGCCTTCGTGTTTCTCGGCGTACTGCTCGGCTACGTGGTGGGCGTATTGCCCGGCCTCAATCGGCCGGCGGCGCTCGCGATCGCCGTACCGCTCAGCTACTACATGTCGCCGCTGTCGGCCGTGGCCTTCCTGATCGGCATTGCCAAGGCGAGCGGCGCCGGCGGCGCCACCGCGGCCATCCTCATCAATACGCCGGGTGAACCCAACGCCGCAGCGACCGCGCTGGACGGCTATCCGCTCGCGAAGGCCGGCAAGGGCGAGAAGGCGCTCAAGGTCGCGCTCTATGCCTCGGTTGCCGGCGACATCCTGGCCACCACCGTGCTGATCGTGGTCGCCGAACCGCTAGCAAAGCTTGCCCTGAAGATCGGCCCCGTCGAATTGGCGGCCCTCACCCTCCTCGCCCTGACCTTCATCGCCGCGCTCTCGGGCAAGTCCCTCGCGCGGGGCCTGGTCGCCGCCTTCCTCGGCATCCTCTTTGCCATGGTCGGCACCGATGCGGAAACCGCCACGCCGCGCCTCACCTTCGGCTTCATCGAACTCGCCGACGGCGTACCGATCATGGCCATCACGGTCGGCATGCTCGCATTCACGGAGATGCTGATCCAGGGTCAGGAGCACCTGGCGCGCACGCGCGAGCAGACGGACGAACCCGCCGGCGTGGCGCCCACCGACAGCGCGCTGACGCTCGCCGAGATCAAGAGCGTCACGCCGACCACGCTCATGTCGAGCGCGGTCGGCATCGTCGTCGGCATCATTCCGGGCCTCGGCCCGACGGTTGCGTCGTTCCTCGCCTACGCGCTGGCCAAGCGCATGGCCAAGCCGCACGAGCGATTCGGCGAAGGCGAGCTCAAGGGCGTGGCGGCGGCCGAGACCGCCGACAACGCCGTCGTGCCCGCAAGCCTGATCCCGCTCTTCGCCCTCGGCCTGCCGGGCAGCGTGTCGGCCGCCATCATCATCGCCGCCTTCACCGTGCATGGCGTCACGCCCGGCCCACGCATGTTCGAGGAGCACGGCCGCCTGATGTACGGCATCTACGGCTCCATGATCGTGGCGAGCCTGCTCATGCTGGTGGTGGGCCGCGTCGGCCTCACGCTGTTCGCGAAGCTGACGCGCGTTCCCGCCACCGTCATCATTCCGACGGTGCTCGCGCTTTGCATTCTCGGCGCGTACATGGAGACCAAGTCCGTCTTCTCTGTCTGGCTGATGTTCGGGTTCGGGGTGCTCGGCTGGGTGATGCACCGCTTCGACTATTCGCGCATCACCTTTTTGATCGGCTTCGTCGTGGGGCCCCTGTTCGAGCTGGCCGTGCGCCAGTCGATCATCATCACGCACGCCGACCCCGTCCGCATGCTGCAGCATCCGGTCGCGTTGGCGCTCGTCGCCTGCGCGCTCGCTGTGGCAATGACGTTCACCCTGGCGCCTCGCAGGGAGAGCCCGGCGCGCTGATTCCCGGCAGCGCGAACGACGCAATCGCCATCAAGCCAATGCCGACGACGGGCGCCGCGCCTGCCGCCTTGGTGGTGGTCGTGCTGCTCACGGCGTCCCCCGGCTCCCGCCGGTCGGCAAAACCTGCCCCCCGCGGCCTTGCTACGTGTCATGGAGACGGACACTGGCGTGCGAGTGCGCCGACTCGGCCTCAATCCGCGCTGAACAGGGCCGCGACGCCCAGGCCGCCGGTGGCCCCTTGCGTCACTGCGCCGAGCCCCGGGGCCGCGCCGTTGCGGCCACGCACCATACGCGTGAAGAGACGCGTCACGCTGACCGCGCTCGCCGCTCCCAGTGGATAGCCGCGCACAAGCGCCCCTCCGTCCGAATTCAGCGCATCCTCGGAAAGATCGAAGGCATCGCGCACGGCGAGAGCCTGCGCCGCAGAGACTTCCGACATCTCCACCAGCGCCAGCTCGTTGCGGGGATTGGCGCCATTCGGGCGCAGGAGCTTTTCCAGCGCGGCAACGGGCGCTCGAGCTTCCTCACCTGCACCCATGCCCAGAATGCTGCTCGCCACGAGGCGCATAGCCTGCGGGGACCCGAGTTCGGCATGCACTGCGGCCGAAACGATGACGACGATCGCCGCGCCGTCCTGCAGCATGCTGCTGTTGCCGGCCGTCACTGTTCCGTCGGGGGGCAGCAGCGGCTCCATCTCCTCGAGGTCGTCAATACCGGCGACATCAGCGGCCTCATCGCGCGCTTCCTCGCCGGCCATCCGCAGGGGGACGATCTCGCCGACAAAGCGCCGCTCGCCGATCGCCCGCTCTGCCTTGAGGTGGGAGCCTAGCGTGTAGCTGTCCTGGCGTTGGCGTGAGATGCCGAGACGCCGCGCCAGGGCCTCAGAGGCCGCCGCTGACGGCGACGCATCCCGAGCCTCGCCGGCATCGGCCTCGAGCCCCAGGAACCGCGGTGTCTGGAACAGGTTCCTCGGTCTGGCAACGCGCCAGGGGGCGGTCGAGATGGACTCCGCGCCTCCCGCCACGACGACACTTGCCTCGCCCAGAGCCACCGCGCGCATCCCGATCAGGATCGCATCGAGGCCCGAAGCGCACTGCCGGTCGACCGTCAGCGCCGCCGTGCCATCCCCGAGCCCCGCGGCCAGGCCGACGATGCGGGCTGGGTTTCCGCCCGCGGTTGTATTGCCGAGGATAATTTGCTCGACCCTGTCGGGCTGCAGACCGGCGTCCTGGAGCGCGGCCCGGACCACGGGCGCCGCCAGGCTTTCAATGCGCCGGGTCGCATGCAGCCCGCCGGGACGCCCCAGCGCGGTCCGCCGCGCGGCGACGATGTAGGAAGCACCCAGGGCCGCAGCCTTGCTCATGGGGGTACGCACCCGCTAAGCACCGCCTCGAGGGAAATACCCGGCTCCGCCAGCCGGGTATGAGGCTTGCTGCCTGTGACAGCACACGAAAATGGCAAAATCCTGCCCGAGTCTGGTCCTGGGGCGGGTAGCGCCGCAACACCCGGGTGATATAACAAGGCGCAATGACGCACGCCGTCGCCAGCAGCGCCTTTCCGGCCCCCGAGCACGACCACGGCCTTTGTCTCGAAGAGGCGATGGAGCGTGCCCGCGAGGCCTTCCAGAACCGCGGGCTAAAGCTCACGCCGCTGCGCCAGGCGGTGTTCGGCGAGATCGCCGCCTCGCACAAGGCCATCGGCGCCTACGAGGTGCTCGACAGGCTTGCCGCCCGCGGCGAACGCCTGGCGCCGATCTCGGTCTACCGCGCCATCGAGGCGCTGGTGGCGGCCGGCATCGTGCACCGCTTCGAGAGCCGCAATGCCTACTTCGCCTGCAATGCCAGCCACGAAGTGCGCCGGCTGGTGCTGGCTTGCGAGGCCTGCTCGCGGGTATCCGAGGTCGCCGGTGACCGAGTGTTCGAGGCGATCGACAAGTCGGCGGGCTCGGCCGGGTTCTCCGCCCGGACCGCCGTCGTGGAAGTGTGGGGGCTGTGCGCCAGCTGCGCCGGCGCTGGTCGGGAGCCCGCGCATGGAGACGCATAGCGCCCACAAAGCCGTGTTGCAGGGGGCGGCGGAGTCGGAAACAACACGGCGGCCGCACGACAGTCACGAACATGGCCGCCATCATCATGCGCACGACGGCGCCGCACTGCCGGTCGCGCACGATGCCGACGCGCTGATCGGCGCGCGCTCCCTTTGGCTCACGCGCGCGGGCCGCGCCATCCTGCAGGGGGTCGATATCGACATCGGCGCCGGGGAGATCGTCACGGTCATCGGCCCCAACGGCGCCGGCAAGACGACGCTGGTGCGCGTGCTCCTAGGCCTCGAGGCTCCCGACAAGGGCACGACCCGGCGCAAGCCGGGCCTCGTCATCGGCTACGTGCCGCAGCGCTTCGACATCGACCGCGCCATCCCCCTCACGGTCGCCCGTTTCGTGCACCTGGGCCGCCGCGCGGAGGACGAGGAGATCGTCAAGGCGCTGACCGAGGTCGGGGCCGGCCCGCTCGGCGACCGGCAGCTCTCAGAGCTGTCCGGCGGCGAGTTGCAGCGCGTGCTGTTGGCACGCGCCCTCATCAGGTCTCCCGATCTGCTCGTTCTTGACGAGCCCGTGCGCGGGGTGGATTACACCGGCGAGGCCGAGCTTTATAATCTGATCGGGCGGCTACGCTCCGAGCGAGGGTTCGGCGTGCTGCTCGTCTCCCACGACCTGCACGTGGTCATGGCGCAAAGCGACCGGGTGATCTGCCTCAACCGTCACGTGTGCTGCTCGGGGGTGCCGCAGTCGGTGCTGCAGCATCCCGAGTACGCGCGCCTGTTCGGCCCACAAGCCGCGCGCGCCTTCGCCCTCTACCAGCATCGCCACGACCACCGGCACGACCTAGCCGGGGATCCGCACCCGCCAACCGCAGCCGACCTTCCACCCCGCCAAAGGACCTGACGTGGCCGACCTCTTCCTGATGCGCGCCCTCATGGCGGGGCTGGCGCTGTCCGTGATCGCCGCGCCGCTGGGATGCCTCGTGGTGTGGCGGCGGATGGCCTACTACGGTGAGGCCGTGGCGCAGGCCGGCCTCATCGGCATTGCTGGCGGTCTCGCCCTGTCGCTCGATCTCACTGCGAGCGTTCTGGTTGTCACGCTGATGGCGTCGACACTGCTCGTGCTGCTCGGCCGGCAGCAGGTGGTGCCGCTCGACTCGCTGCTCGGCCTCATCGCCCACGCCGCGCTCGCGGTCGGCGTGATCGCCGCCTCGCTGGTGCGCGGTCCCCAGCTCGATCTCACCGCATTTCTGTTCGGAGACATCTTCGCCGTCTCCGGCAGCGATCTCGTGTGGATCTTCGTGGCAGGAGTGCTGGCGCTGGTAGCCGTCATCTGGATCTGGCGGCCGCTGCTGGCGCTTTCGGTGCACGAGGACCTGGCGGCCGCGGAGGGCATCGGGATCGACCGGATCAAGCTGGTGTTCGTTCTGGTGCTGGCCCTGGTCGTGGCGATCGCCATCAAGATCGTGGGCGTCCTGCTCGCCGTTGCCTTCCTGATCATGCCGGCCGCCGCCGCGAGGCCGCTATCCGAGACGCCCGAGCAGATGGTGCTGTTCGCGGCCATCTTCGGAGCGCTTGCGGTGGTGCTGGGGCTGTTCCTGTCCGTGTCGCTGGATACCCCCGGCGGCCCGTCGATCGTGCTGATGCTGGCCCTTTTCTTCGCGGCGGCCATGTTCCCGACCGTGGTGCGCGGCCGCTCCTAGGATTCCCCTCTCCCCATAGTGAAGAACGATGGATAGAGGGAGACGTCGGATCGTCACGCAACCGTGTTAGACTTCTTGCGTCCAACAGCAGCAACCCGCGCCGAGGTCATGAGCAGTTCGCCGATTTCACGCCGCGCCTCTATTCCCGTCGTTGTCGGCGGGGTGATGATCGGCGGCGATGCGCCGATCGTCGTGCAATCGATGACCAACACCGACACGGCCGACGCCGAGGCGACCGCACGCCAGTGCGCCGCGCTCGCGCGTGCCGGCTCCGAGATCGTGCGGATCACGGTCGATCGCGACGAGGCCGCCAAGGCCGTGCCGCACATCCGCGACCGTCTCGCGCAGATGGGCGCCGTCGTGCCGATCGTCGGCGACTTCCACTACAACGGCCACACGCTGCTCGCCGCAAACCCAGCCTGCGCCGAGGCGCTCGACAAGTATCGCATCAACCCCGGCAACGTCGGCTTCAAGGCCAAGCGCGACCGCCAGTTCTCCGAGATCGTCGAGCTCGCGCTGAAATACGGCAAGCCCGTGCGCATCGGCGTAAACTGGGGCAGCCTTGACCAGGAGCTCTTGACCCGGCTCATGGACGAGAACGCCGCGTCGGCGGCGCCCAAGGATGCGCGCGCCGTACTGCACGAGGCGATCGTCCAATCGGCACTCCTCTCGGCGGATCGCGCGGAGGACCTGGGGCTCGGGCCCGAGCGCATCGTCATCTCGGCCAAGGTCAGCGCCGTGCAAGATCTCGTCAGCGTCTACCTGATGCTGGCCCGGCGCTGCCGCTACGCGCTGCATCTGGGCCTGACCGAGGCCGGCATGGGCTCCAAGGGTATCGTCGCCTCCACCGCGGGCATGGGCATACTCCTGCAGCAGGGTATCGGCGACACGATCCGCGTCTCGCTCACGCCCGAGCCCGGCGGCGACCGCACACAGGAGGTGCGTGTCGCCCAGGAGATTCTCCAGACCATGG
>Ga0111538_10008613_pt1 | contig 13676 bp, 12 predicted proteins | sample SoiMethybrSBSTD1_FD_79669 | JGI IMG/M metagenome (GOLD analysis project Ga0111538, IMG submission 79669) | Bulk soil microbial communities from a Populus tree surrounding site in Tennessee, USA - Soil MetaG P. TD hybrid SBSTD1 (version 2)... | ecosystem: Environmental > Terrestrial > Soil >...
TGCCGAGCAGTGCGGCGGGACGGCAGCTGGCACAGCGCGCCGACCCGTCGCTTGTAATCGGCGTACTCGGGGAAGGCTTCGCGCAGGACGGCTTCCTCCAGGTACATCCGGTCGATCATCGCCGCGGCCCACAGCGTCAGGGCCAGCGCGAACGGTACCGAGGGAAGCGTGATCAGCATGCCGAGGTATTGGGCAATGTAGCCTGCGTACACAGGATGCCGGGAAATCGCATACGGACCCGAGGTCACCAGCCGGCGCGCAGCGGGTTCGATGCTGAACGCATAGCGCAGGTGCCAGATGGCATATGCCGTCCACAGTGTTCCGCCGAGCCACATGCCGATCGCGATCGGCGTGAACAGCGTGATGTGTGGCACGAACCACTCGGGATTCGATCGTTGCGCGATTTGGAGAAAGGCAATCGCGAAGAACGAGCCGCCGTACGCACTGATCCGCGCACGCAGACTCTTCGTCGCCGCCTTCGGCTCGTCGCGCACGAGGAACGAGATTGCCACGGCCAATTCCATTAGAAACGTCGGCGCCAGCATGATACCCACGGCAGGCATCTTGCTCAGGGTCACGGCGGCCCAGACGCCGAAAACGGTGAAGCCGATCGCGTTGGTGATGCGGGAGGCACGTCGGGGATTACTGGTCATGGCCGCTAGATGGAGCAAACCGTATTCCCCGATCGCGGCTCCCGAATCGGCCGTAACTGGACCGAATGCCATTAACTGTCTGGGCCGGGGTAGACAGTCGTCTGGAGTTGACCGGTGACTACCGAGTTCCTCGATGAGTTCGGCTCTGAGCAGAAGGGCCCTGTGCGCGTGAGCGATGTGCTGGCGCGGGGCATCCCGATTCGTTGGGACGAGGCCGTCGCCCTGCTGCAGGAGATCGTCGAAACCATTACGGCAGGCGGCGGGGACGAGGCACCGATGCCTGCGCTCGAGGACGTCCTCATCGACGAGCAGGGCGGCGTCAGGGTCAGCGCCACCCGGCGCGGAGAACGCGGACCAGTGGCCGCCGGCCGCGCCCTGCACGCGCTGCTCGCGACTGCGGACATCCCGCTACCCCTACGTCTCTTTGTCACTCAAGCGAACGCTCCTGAGACCCATAAGACGCTCAAGGCCTTCGCGGAAGCACTTGCCTACTTTGGCAAACCCGGGCGCGCCGACTTGATCCGCGCCATTTGCGAGCGCTATCGAAGTACCGCTCCGGCGGCGTCGACTGTGTCTGCACCGGGACGGCCGACAACTCCACCACTCCCGCCCAACCCCGCCCGAGGTGACCAGGTTTTGGAACAACGACGCACCGCTCCACAATGGCTCATGCCGGCGGCGGTCGCCGTCTGCGTGGCAAGCCTCGCTGCCGTGATCTGGTTTGGCATGCTCGGCGGCGGCGCCAGCAGTGCAGCCGTATCCGCGGTCGCGGAGGCGACAGACGCGACCGCCGAGGCGACCCCGACAAGCAAGGACGCGAGTACATCGCAGAAAAACGGGAAGCGGCCGGGTCCGAAAGGCACAGTCGCTCAACGATCGCCAGCGCCGACCACTGGTGCTCGGCCGCAATCGACTCCTGGAGACCGCGCGCCACGTCGAGATGTTGTGCGCGAGTCCTCCGCATCGTTATTCGATCCGTCAACCGTGCGCGCCACTGACGCACTCGAGGCGCAGGCACGGGAGACGACGAAAGCAACGGTTCCACTGATCCCGGCATCGCGCGAGTACGTCATCGCACCACGCGAGAACGAGGCGACCACGATCTACTCGGCAGCCGATGCCGACGTGCAGCCGCCCGTCATGATGTATCCGTCGCTGCCGCCGACGGTGTTCGTCGCCAGGAATGCGGACGTGACGGTCATTAACCGGATGGAACTGGTGATCGCACCCGATGGCACCGTCGAACGTGTGCGACTCGTCAACGGTCCTCAGCGCATGCCGGACATGATGCTGTTGAGCGGCGCGAAGTTGTGGAAGTTCAGTCCGGCGACGAGGAACGGTGAAGCGGTACGGTATAGAACCACCGTCACCTGGTCCGGATTCCCGTGAGCGGATCGTCTTCGAGCGCTTCGAGTGATGGCGTTCTCCATTTTCCGCCAGAGTGATTTCATGGCTTGCCCAGATTTCACGCGCGGCACAATCAAATCGCCATGGATTTTCACGGTGCACGCTTCTTGCACTAGACGGTCGGCATGAAGAGAACGGGTGCGGTGCGGGTCGTCATGATCCTCTTTACCGTGGTTGCCAGCGGTTGCCAGGATTCGCGTACCGTGAATCCCGCTGCCGCCTCGCTGTTCATCCCCAGCGTGCAGGGGATCTGGAGTGGACCGATGACGCTGGTGGCGACCAGCGGAGGCGAGTGTGTGGTCGGCAGCGTCATCCCAACCTTCCTCCCCACGCTGGATGTCGGCACGTTCACGTTGTCGCAAAACGCCGACACCCTGAACGCCACAATCACGATGGAGAGCACTGGCCTCGCGTGTCGGTACACAGGAAGCGCGACGAGTTCGAGTGTCGCTCTGAACGCCACCTCCTGCGATCGGAACAGCCTCGTCGTGACGTGTGCCAACGGAGTTCCGCGCGAGTTGAAATTCCTGGGCTCGAGTGTCACCGCGTCGTGGAACGGCAGTCAGATTGTCGGCAGAGTGACGAGCACCTACAACGTTTTCACGACGGGCGATGATCCGGTCGGTGTCGGCTCGCTGGTGGCCGCACACGAGTTCAACGCCACACGCCGGTGAGCGCCTCGTTAGTTCGGGATCACTCTTATGGGAGTTTGCGCATGACTGCGTTCAGGTTAGCGTCGCTGGTGCCCTGTCTCGTCGTGCTGACGGCCACCGTCGCCGGGGCCCAGCAAGCACGCGTCGCCTCGAGCGGTCCATTCGAGAATGGGTACATGACCGGCTCCGCGGGCGCCTCTTTCAGCGATACACGAGCCACGACGTTCGGCATCGAGATCGGCGAACGGATCAATTCGAGGGTCCAGGCGTACGCAGCGTTTCACTACTTCGATGACCTGTTCAACGATCAAGCCGCCAGCAATTTGAACGACCTCTCGAACTACCTGACCAGTGTCACCGGCGAGACGTGGGTGCTTCAGGGCCGCGACCGCGGCATGGCGTTCAGTGGCGGAGGCAGATATCTGCTCTCGCGCGGGCCATCCTTCCGTCCCTATATTGGCGGGGGGCCAGGCGTGCTCAACCTCCAACGAACCGTTACCGAGCGTACGCTCGGCGACGTCAGCGATCCCGTGCTGGCGGTGTTCGGCGCTCCAGATGGCTTCATCAATCCCCGTGAAGAGAGCTCGTTCCGGGCGATGGCGGAGTTCATTGCTGGCGTCGGGATCGCGTCCGGCCGGACCTACGTGGACGTGGGATACCGCTTCCGGAAAGTATTTCACGTCGAGTCCTTCACGTTCTCGCAGTTCACCGTCGGCGTCGGCATGAGGTTCTAGACGTCTCGCGGGCGTTCGGCTACTTCTGACCGGGTGGTGGCGCATCACCACCCGACGATCCGGCGAACACGCGACGTCCATCGGCCAGCCGCACGACCCGCGCGTTGGCCATCTTCGATCCATCCTTCGCCAGCGAGCCTTCGACGACGATCTCGTCGCCGACCATCAGCGACTTCCGTGACCAGCCGTTCCGCACCAGCACATTGGGGCTGGCCAGCTCGAGGTTCCAGTTGGTGACGGTGCCGGTTTCATCGCGCACGTCCACATAGATACGGGCGTGCGGGTTCGTCCACTCGACTTTCGAGACAATGCCTTTCAACGTCACCGGTTTGTTGGCGTCGTACTGCGCGGCGAACGAATGATGCGCCGTGACGGCGACCGATGACGAGACAAGGATGGCGAACGCGGCCAGCAGACGGACACCGACTCTCATCAGGAACCTCCCACCGAGTCTGCTACATTACGCGCTTTGGAGGAATCGATGTCAATCGCGCGAGTGCTGGCTGTTGTCGGAATAGCCGTGGGTCTGGCGACATGTTCGGGCGCCCCGACCGCACGTCAGCTTGGCCAGAACGCTATCGACGCCATGGGCGGCGCCGAACGCGTGCAGCGCGTGAACACGCTGACCATGAAAGGTGGCGTCGGCACGCGATACCGCCATGGGCAGTCCGTGAAGGTCGGCGACGCCGAACCTGCCGGCATGCTGAAGAACGTGATCGAGACGCTGGATCGCGTGAACAACCGGGCCGCGCTCGACTACGAGCTGCAGATCGGCGCCTTCGGCCAACATCGCCGCGAGATTCTGACGAAGACCGCCGATGGACGTGCGGTCGGACTCGAGGATGTCGCCGGCCGGCCGCTGGCGGTGATGTCGCCGTCGGGGCTCTTCAGCTGGGGCACGCAAAACCATCCGGAGTTCCTGTTGAAGCGCAACGTGATCGCCGTCGCGCTCGCCGCTGCGCAGTCCGCATCGGACGACGCGCCGCAGGACAAGACGTTCGAGGACCGGACGATGAAGGCGGCTCTGGCAACGCTGCCGTCAGGCGAGTCGATCACGGTCTACTTCGATCCTGAGTCGAAGTTGATCGCAGGCTTCGATGCGCTCGACACCGAGTCGATGCTGGGCGATGCACCGTCGCAGTATGTGTTCGCCGACTACAAGGACGTGGGCGGCGTGAAGCTGCCGCACAAGATCACGATTCGCAAGCTCGGCCAGCCCTACTCGGACGTGCAGTACTCGTCGGCCGCTGTGAACGAGGCCGGCGCCGACAAGACCTTCGCGATTCCGGCCGCTGTGAATGACGAGGTTACGAAGGCGGTCGCGGCTGGCGAGTACTCACCACTCACGATCACCAAGATTGCCGACGGCGTGTACTTCGCGCGCGCCTACTCGCACAACAGCATGGTGGTCGAGTTCCCAACCTGGCTCGCCGTCGTCGAGGCTGCGTATACCGATGCGCAAAGCGCCACGCTGGTTCGCGTGTTGCACGAGCAGTTCCCGGGCAAGCCGATTCGCTACGCCGCGGTCACGCATCATCACTACGATCACACCGGCGGTGTACGCGGCCTCGCCGCCGTTGGCGCGACGATCCTCGCCGAGAAAGGACACGAGCCGGCGCTGCGGATGATCGTCGAAACGCCCCACACCAACCCACCGGATGCGCTGGAGAACGCGAGGAAGGCCGGCAAGGCAGGTGCGCTCGAGATCTTCGAAGGCAAGAAGGTGCTGAGCGACGGCAAGCAGACGCTGGAGCTCTATTCGGTCACGGGCAACCCGCACGTCGAGCCGAAGGTGCTCGCCTACGTCCCGAGCGCGCGGGCGCTGTTCCAGAGCGACCTCTGGTTCCCAGGCCTCGGAGCCCCGGCGGGCCCCGAAGCCGTGCATCTGCTGCAATCGATCACCGCGCTCAAGTTGCCGGTCGCCACCCATGTCGGTGGACATGGCGGTGTCGGGTCTCACGCGGAACTGGTCAAGGCCGTCGCCGCCGTGAAGCAGTAGTTATCACTTCACTCCTGCGTCGGCCGTCTGCGGCACCGCGGGCATGGTCGCCGTGATCGGCACACCCATCGGACCGACCGGGATGTACACCACCGTATGGTTCGGTGAGTTCACCATCTGCTTCTGCGCTTCGATCGCTTCGTGCTGGATGTACATCGTGCTCAATTGCCCGCGGATGATCTGCATCGCATTCGCGATACCCTGGGCCTGCACTTCCCGCTTGGTGCGTTCCTTCCGCTCGATGTCGATCTCGGTATCCTTGCGCTGCAGGTCCTGGGTCGCCGCCAGTTTCTTCGACACCGCGTCGGCCACTTCCGCCGGATACTGCACGTTGCCAACCACCACGCTGCCGACAACGAACGGACTGCCGGCGGCGTAGGCACGAATGCGCGACAGCACCGCGTCGCCGATCGGGATCAGCGCGTCCTTGACCTCGAGTCCGTTACGCCGCTGCACTTCGTCGCGCGCGAACGTGCGGAGTGGCTCCTTGACGAAGTTGCCATAGGCGACCTCGACGATCGAGTCTGGCGCGCGCTCCGTGCCGCGATGGTTCGTCACCGTCGTGCTGAAACGCTCCATGAACAGCGGCACCTGCGCTTCGTCCACGCGCCACACGGTGTGCACGCGAAACGAGATCTTCAGGTTGTCGCGGCTCAACACCGCCTCGTTACCGGTGAAGTCTTCGTTGTAGGTGTACGGTGTGATGCTGACGTTGGTGACGTCGAGCAGCCAGGTCCGGCCCGCCGAGGTCGGCCCACGCTGCACGCCGTAGAACGCGGACTTGCCGAACACCGCCCCGCGCGTGAGGTATCCGACATAGCCCGCGGGCGTGTATGGGTTTGACGATCCCAGGAGCCAGATGAACCCTGCGACGAGCGACGCAAGGCCGAACACGATCATCGAGAACGCGCGCGCAGAACCATCAGACACACGACGACCGTCGAACAACGTGACCGGGAATGCCGACATGGCAAGCCTCCAAATCACGCCGACGGGGTTAGCTGACGGGCTCGAGGTTGGAAGTCCTCTACAGGCCGGTGTCGCGCTTGGCGCGCCGCCGGAATGATTCGCCCCGTGGCGAAACGCCGTTTCAGGCGCTTTGCCAGATTGGGTCCCCCGCGACGCCGCTTGCCGGCGTCTTAGGCGTATCACGTACGCTACGCCGATCGCCCGGCCGCGTCAAATGCACGAGACTGCAGTGATCGATCAGAAAAACGCGAGGCCGGCCAGCAGCCGTTCAGGCTTGTCGGGCTTGTTCCGCTTGCGCGCCTCGAGCACCCGCAGCATCGACACTTGCACCGACCGGTAAACACCGGATCCTGGCTGCACTCCCAGTTGAATGAGTGTGATCAGTTGATGCTCGTACGCCGACTTCTCGTCCGGGCCATGGCGCACGTGCCACGCTTCATGCGCGAGAATGCTGGCGAGCTTCTGCATCGCCCACGAAGTGCTGCATCCCACGCGAGATTCCAACGCCGTCTGAAACGCTGATGACGACGTGATCAGGTAGATGGTGTCGCGCTGCACGAATGCCTCGGCACCGCCCGACACGTATGGCGGTGCAACGTCGATGAGCTCGATCCGAGGCATAGTCGCCTGGCTGCGACCGAGCACGGACAATGCGCACGCCAGAACCGATGCGGCGGTCCACATGGCCAGACCCCTCCAGTTGCGGGCTGGCCCTCTCCTATACTGAGGTGAGTCCGGCCCGCAGCTCACTCCTGCGGGTTGTGATCAGGGGTGCCGGCGCGTTGCCGCGCGCCGGTGCCCCGCCGTTGTCTGTTGGGAACTTTGACGGCACGACCCGGTGATCGGTTCATGCCTAAATCAGGTAAGTCTTCTCGTTACAAGTGCTTCGTTCGATTCCGAACACAATTCCCGCGACCGGACACCTCGCGGACACTCGTATAAGGGCGACGCACGCGTGCGACGCGTGCGTCGCCCCTACTTCACGATGGCTTGAAAGACCGCGTTCTCGTAGTCCCGCTGCAGAGCCGGTGTCGACGTCTGCATCAGGATAATCGTCACCATCTTCTCCTGCGGCTCGATGTGGACGTTTGTGCCGTACGCACCGGCCCATCCCCACGCGCCCTTCGAGACGCGGCGATCCGCGGCCACGGGATCATCGACGACCTGGACACCGAGACCGAAGCCGATGCCGCGCGGCGACATGCCCATCTGTCCACCGGCCATCTCGCCCGTGTGATTGGACGCCATCAGCTCGATCGTCCGCGGGCTGAGATAGCGCTTTCCATTCAACTCGCCACCATTCACGAGCATCGTCGCAAACTGGGCATAGTCTTCCGCGGTGGTCACCAGACCGCCGGCGCCCGAGAAATACGTCGCGCTGCTCAAGCCGTTTTGATCGGGAAGCTTCTCCAATCCGTTCTGCGCGCGGCGATAGAGCGGTACGATGCGCGATGCGCGGTCCGGAAGTAACGCGAACCCGGTGTCCTTCATGCCGAGCGGATCGAAGAGCCGCTGCTTCAGAAAGCGATCGAATGTCTGACCCGACGTGATCTCGACGATGCGGCTGAGGACGTCGAAGCCGGCGAGCCCGCTGTAGCGCCACAGCGTGCCGGGCTGGAAATCGAGCACTGCCCCGCCGAGCTTCGGGATGTACGTCGCCAACGTGTCATCAGGCGCGCGTTGCGCCAGTGATGCAGATGCGCGCTGCCCGAGGCCGCCACTCATCAAACCGGATCCATGTGTGAGCAGATCGCGGACAGTGATTTCACGAGATGCGGGCACGAGATCGACGTCTACTGGCGCTCCACCGCGCCCGCCACGCCCGCCTGCCGCTGCGGCGGCAGCCTCCGATCCCGGCTTCGGCACGGCGACCTTCATGTTCTTGAACTCGGGAATGAAGCGCGACACCGGATCGGTGAGGCGGAGCTTGCCTTCCTCGAGCATCATCATCACGGCGATAGCCGTGATCGGCTTCGACATCGAGGCCAGCCGGAAGATCGCGTCCTTGGGCATGGGCCGATTGGTCTCGAGGTCGATCACACCGTGCCCCTCGAGATGCGCGATGCGTCCGTTGCGCACGACCATCGTGACCGCGCCCGCCAGGGACTTGGCGTCGAGGTGACGCTGCACGGCTTCGTGAATGCGTGAGAGACGCTCCGGCGAGAAGCCGAGGTCTTCTGGCTTACCGGCGACGATCGTGCCCGCCTGCAGTGGCATGGTCAGGACGGCACAGGCGACGACAACGGGGATCAGCGTTCGAATCAGGCGATGAGTCATAGAGGCGGATGATAGGTAGCGAGTCCGAGGCAGTCAAGGAAGGCGAACCAAAGTCTGCTGGCCGCGGACCTTGTGGGCCGAATCGGATGACAGCCTGGGAGATGGCGTGCAGTTCCGAGCGGGTACGTGAGTTGCGATTCGAGAGTCTCATTGACGTCGCTCGCCATGGCCACGTCATGGCTGCCCCTCCCTGAAAGGGGCGCCCCTCCTCCCACCCCTGACCGCTTCGCTTCTGCGTGTGCCTGGAGCGAAGCGGTTGGGGCCCCACTACCAGCGCCCAACGCTTACGGTCCATCGGGCCGATTACGAGTGCAGTCCTGCGATGACGGAACTGTGTGAACGATCGGCACTGGCGATTCACGTAGAGCCCGTAAACCGCAGCAAACACCGGAGATCGGGACATGGCGATCCCCTTGCTCCTCTTCCGAGCGAGAGAACAACCATGCGCAAATCAACGTTCACAATTGTGCTCGCCTCGTCCCTCGTGACGCTGGCACCCTCACTCGGCGCCGATCGCGCCTTCGCGCAGACAGCGTTCAGCGTGTCGGCTCACATCGGCGACTTCCACGTCGCGGTGGCGAACTACTACCAGGTTCCCGAGCGCGAGGTGATCGTGATTCGCGAGCGGCGGATTCCCGACGACGAGATTCCGGTTGCGCTGTTCATCGCGCGGCACGCCGGTGTGCCCTGGACGAGTGTCGTAGACATGCGTCTGCGCGGTACTTCGTGGTGGGACATCTCCGTACGCCTCGGCCTCAGGCCCGACGTGTACTACATCCCCGTCGCGGTCGCACCTGGGCCGCCCTATGGTCGGGCGCTCGGTCACTACAAGAACAAGCATCGTAAGCAGTGGAGCACCATCGTCCTGAGCGATGCGGATGTCGTGAATCTGGTCGAACTACGCTTCCTCAGCGAGCACTACCACGTTGCGCCGGAGCGCATCATCGAGCTCCGCGGCAAGAACCGCGATTTCGTCGCGATCAACTCCGAAGTGCGCGGCCGCGGGAAAGATTCGGGCCGCCGCGACGACGAGGACGGAAATTCGCAAGGCAACGGGAAGCGATCGAACAAGGGCCACGGCAAGGGCCGCGATCGGGACTGAGTCAGTCGCCTAGCGGCCGGTCTGATAGAGGCTGAGGAACCTGGGCGAAAACGCCCGGGGACTCGGCTGGAAGGACGCATTCAACTGCTTCGTCCGAGTGATCTCGGCCAGCGCGTCGGTGCGCAGCTGCGCGTTGGTCTCACCCGATCGCACGAACAGCGCATACAGAGCCGCGGCGCGGACAACATGCGCGTGCACCTGCAGCGGCACTTCGGTTTGTCCGGTAAGCGGCTCGAGCGCGCTGAGCGCCTGCTGATACTCACCGTTCAAGTACAACCGGACGCCCTCTTCCAGTGATTCGTGCACGCCGCGCTCGCGCAGCGTGATCGGGCCGAACGCCGTGATGAGTCCGGTGACGCCGTTTCGCGCTTCGAGCGTGAGGCGCGTGGTCTCGGCGAGGCCGGAGAGATCTTCGGCCTTGCGCGCACGCTCGAATTTGCGGCGCAGCCCATCAACCTGCTTCACGTACGCGGCGCGATCCGCCGTCAGCTTCGGACTTGCGATATCCGGTTTCTGCCCGATGCGGCCATCGAGAATGCTCATCGCCCCGGAGACGCGGGCGAAGGCTTCGTCCGCGACCCTGATGGCGTCGGCGAGCTGTTGCTCGAAGACGCCGCGCGCGGCCTTCTGCACCTGGTCGAGGAGCTGGGTCAGCGTCATGGACGCGGACTGCGCGTATTTGAGCGCATCGGCGACCGCCGCCGGGTTCTGCGTCTTCTGCCCGGCCACCAATCGATCACGCGCCTGCGCGAGCTGCTGCTTGCCAGTCTTTCGAGCGGCCAGCATCGGCTCTGTCAGCGAGTCCTTCAACGTCTCCAGCGTCTGGTCAGCGGTATCCGCGGAGGCGAGAGTCTGCTCGACGTCCTTGGTTTGCCGCTGCACCGAGTTCAGCGCTTCGACCGCCGTATTGAGTGACGTCTCGAGCGGACGAAGGATCGCCGTGGCGCGCTCTGAGCCAGCCTTCGCCTCATTGAAGTCCACCGCGAGCCGCGAGCGCTGCCCGGCATTCAACCGCGCGAACGACGCCTCGAGCTCCTTCTTGGCGCGAGCGAATTGTTCGTCCACCTCCGGACGCCAGACGTCGCGATTCGTCGTGCCGATATCGGAGATCCGCTTGCCGAGCGCAGCGGCATCGGCGTAGACCTTGCTCGTCGATTGATAGAGCGGGTTGTAGTCCGCGGCCAGCAGCACGCCCTTCGCCGCGCACGCTTGAGAGCCGGATTTGATCGTACCGAGGAACTCAGGCTTGATCTTGATCGCGCCCTGCTGCTCGGAGATCGACCACTCGGTCACCGCACCGCCGCAGTCCTGCTGGTTGTAGTAGGCCTCGCCGAGGAAGAAGTGCGGTAAATACTCGGTGCCGCCCACGCCCAGCCGTGAACCCACCTTGCGCGTGGATTCCCGCGCGTCGGCTTTCAGCGCGTTCTGCATGTGACGGACGACATCCGTCCACTTCTTGTCGCTTCGCGCCTGCAGTCCCTGCTTGAACGCATCATCTTGCGCCGCGGCGAGGGAGGGCATCGCACACACACAGACGAGCCCGAGCATCACACACACGCGGTTCACCGCGCACCTCCGAGAGACTCGTCGAAGTACTCCTCGACGGTCAGCGACTGGAAGGGCGTGACTGGCGCCACGCTCGTCTGACCGGCGTTCACGCGAAGCGTGACCGTTTCCTTCTTCGACTGCGGCGGCGGACCTGCGAGCGAGATCTGATACGTGCCTGCTGGCAAAGCCAGCGACACCGGCGTCGACGGCGGTGACGGCAGCGGCTGCAAGACGCCGGCCTCGTTCCGAATCTCGGTGATGTTCGCCCAGGGCGCCGCGTCGATGACTGCCATTCCGGTCGCCGGGGTACCGCCGGTCAGCAAGAACGCGGCAACCGCGGCAGCGGCAACGGCTGCGATGGCCGCACCCACCCATTTCGTTGGCGCAGACACGCGACGTTCGTGAACGCCGGCCACGACTGCCGGAACTGGTTGTGTAGGCGCTGCAACCGGAGCAACAGCCGATGGAGGAACGGTCGCGGTCAGAGGCCGTTCCGACGACGCAGGAGGCAGGCCGGTGACCACGAAAGCCTGTTCGTGCGCGCGCGTCACCACCTGCGATTCGAGCAACCTCGAAGCCGCGAGCCCCGGGTGGTATGACGAGGGCTCCGCAGCCGCCGTCAGCGCCGAATCAACGGAGTCATCGGCGGCGATCTCTACACCCTCCTGGATGCGCAGCGCGGTCTGAATCTCCTGTTCCAATTCGAGCGCACCGGTATGCGTCTCGTCGAGCGTGAGCGCCTGCTGGCACGCGTCGAGCGCTTCATCAAACTTCCGCTGCCCGAGCAGCGTACGAGCCTGCGTGAGCGCTGCTTCAACCTGCGCCGTCCGCCGCCTCGCGAGCGCCTCGCGATCGGTGCGCCGCGGATCCGGCGGCGGTGTCATCTGTGCGATGCCGACGGCGTCGTTCGACCGGCGGCGCGCCGAGCCCGTGCCGCGATTGCCGCCACTGAGCGGCGTCGTATCGAACCCCACCGGCATCGTGGGACGATTCCAATCGTCGTCCGATTCGTACTGGCGGCGCACGCGAGCGATCGCGATGCGCAGGGTCTCGGCATCCTTGAAGCGCTCGGCGCTGCGCTTGCGCATCGCCTGACGCACGATCGCGATGATGTCGGGGTTGAGGTCTGGAACGAGCTGCTCGAGCGGCGTCGGCTCCTCATGCACGATGCGATGAGTGATCATCGGCAACGTGTCACCGGGGAACGGTTCGGCGTACGCCAGCAGCTCGTAAAAGACGACGCCAATCGCGAACAGGTCCGATCGATGATCGACCGGCTCTCCCGTGATCTGCTCGGGCGCCATGTAGCCGGGCGTGCCGATCATCACGGCCGTGTTCGAGGCGATCCCGAGCATGCGCGCAATGCCGAAATCCAGGATCCTCACTCGGCCCGATCGGTCGATCATCAGGTTCGCAGGCTTGATGTCGCGATGCACGAGCGACATCTGGTGTGCGTAGCCCGCGCCCGCGCACAGTTCCTCCATCCCACGGAGCTTGTCGGCGATCGCGATCGGCGTCTTGCGCCGGATCAGATTGGCCATTGTGTCGCCGGGCACGTACTCCATCACGATGTACGGCTGCGACGCGAACTCGCCGAAGTCGAAGATGGTGACGATGTTGGGATGGCTCAGTGCGGCGGCAGCACGCGCTTCGCGCGCGAAGCGCTCGCGCGCATCGGGCATGTCGAGATCGCCGGCGAACATCTTGATTGCGACCATCCGGCCGAGCACGGGATCGTGCGCGACGTACACAGTCCCCATACCGCCGCGACCGAGCCGCCGCTGAATCTCGTACCTGCCGACCTGAGTACCTGGCTCCAACATTCAGAGAAATTTGTGTGGGTTGAAGCCAGTACTATAGGGCAACAAACGCACGCTGACGAGGGCAAAACTCGTGTTCGCCGTAGCGTGACACTCTTGTCTGCGCGGGCGCCGACTTGTGCGGAAATCCTGTGAAGAGAGTCGAGCGTTCAGAGCCGCGAACGCGTCGAAGACTACGAGGTGGCGATCCCTTGTGTCGCCGCGCTGATCCAACTGTCGATCTGCACCGCCGCCGCGGCACAACGCTACGGCGGCGTGCTGCGCACGATTTTGAGCGCGCGACAATGGCTCGATCGGCGGTGATGATCGCTCGGTGCTCCACTCGTGCGAGCACGCCTCGCACACCATGACAACGGGTTAGCCCCAATAGCTTCATGGTTGAGCCTGAACCATGCTCGGCACAGCTACCACGAGGTTCGTACGGGTTCGCACTTATGGATTTTTCTGGGCCCCTGATCGATCCTCTGCGCGGGTCCGTCATGGCACTCGAACAGCAGTGTCCGGCGTGCGGGAA
>Ga0111538_10008615_pt1 | contig 13676 bp, 11 predicted proteins | sample SoiMethybrSBSTD1_FD_79669 | JGI IMG/M metagenome (GOLD analysis project Ga0111538, IMG submission 79669) | Bulk soil microbial communities from a Populus tree surrounding site in Tennessee, USA - Soil MetaG P. TD hybrid SBSTD1 (version 2)... | ecosystem: Environmental > Terrestrial > Soil >...
CGCCATCTCGAAGGGCTGGACGTCGAGCGCCTTGTAGCCGGGCGTGTTGGCATTGGCGACGTTGCCGGCAATCGTCGCCTGCCGGGCCGCCAGCCAGCGATTGTGCTGCGAGACGACACTGAAAAGATGGATAGGAGTCATCACGGCTGCCGCCTTGCGTGCCAGCCCCATGTTCTAGGCGCCTAATCTTGTCCCAAGCTTGCGCGGCTTGCGGCTACGGGCGGGCGTGCGCCGCGCCCAGCGACCTGGCGCATTTTCCATTTGCTATGCAGCGAGCGGGCCCGCCAGGCTCCCGGTCCGGTTCACCCCCAGCTGCGGACCATGCCAGCCACCCGCCAAGGCGTCGCGATGTGCCAGTAAGAGACATGGATGGTTGCTACGCGCGGGGTCTGGGAATGTCTGACATATCCAACGTTCCGATCATCTCGCTGGTCGGATCATAGCGCGGGAACGCCGAACGGTCCGACAGGGCCAACGATGAGCTGGAATCAGGGAGGACCACATGGCCCCAACGCCGAGCGCCACGGGATGGAAGCTCGCGATTGCCGCGCTCGGTGCCGCGTTGCTCGGGGCTGCGGCATTCGATCTGTGGCGCGTGTTGTGGCAGGACGAGCTGTGGCGGTTGCCGCGCGGCGGGGTTCTCGCCACGCTGGGCGGCGCATTGATCGGAATTGCGCTGCAATGGGCGCAGCAATCGGCCAATGCGGCGCTGGTTGCCGGCAGCGCGGCGGTTTGCGTCGGCGGCGCCGTCCTCGCCCAATCGATCCTTGGTCTCGATGCGGCGACGGCGATCGAGTCGCGTGTCCTGCGGGCCAAGAAGCTGGCCAAGGCGGAGCGCGAGATGCAGAGCCTGGCCGTGCGCCCGATCGATCTGCGGCCCCGTCAGCAGATCCTGGACTCGCTACGCCAGGCGGGGATCGAGGCATGGCCGACGCCGGTGGTTTTCACCCTGGGTAACGCGGTCGACGCCGGGCTAATTCAGCTGCAGCCGCTCAGCGGGATCAGCAATGCATGGGTCGTCTACTGCAACGAAGGCGACCTACCACACGTGCCGATCGACCGCACCGACCGGCACGGCTTCAACAATGCCGACACGGTCTACGCCATGTCCGGAGACCGCATCGCGGTGCTCGGCGATTCCTATGCCTGGGGCGCCTGCGTGCACCAGGAACAGACCATCGCCGGACATCTGCGCCGCCAGGGCTTCGCCGCGATCAGCCTTGGCGTCGGGGGTAACGGCCCGCTCAGCAACCTGGCCATCCTGCGCGAGTTCGGTGCGACAGTTGCGCCGCAGACCGTGGTGTGGCTGCACACCGACGGCAACGACATCGACGACCTGCGCGGTCTGGAACTGCGCAGTGCCGCGTTCCGCCGCTATGCCGATCCACAATTCCGACAAGGCTTGGCAAGCCGGCAAGCCGAGGTCGACGCAGTTTGGAAGCGGATCTACGCCGACGGCGCGGCACGATACCAGGCTGGGCAGGCGCTGCATCAACGCGGTCACCCACTGCACGCCGCCGCGCCGACACCCACGCCAGAGGAGATCGACCGTTTCGCCCGGGCGTTCGGCGTCGAGGGTCTGCGCGGCCTCGGCGACGATGACATGATCCGGCTGGCCGTCGGCATCATCGCCGCAGCCCGCGAAGAGGCGCGTCGTCTCGGCGCGAGGTTTCTGTTCGTGCCGATCCGCGCCGCGCCGACCTACCGTTCGACCTACCGCGAGAAGCATCTCGACCGCGTGCTGGCGGACGTGCGCCGGGCCGGCATCGAGATCTTCGACCCCGACCCGGCAATCCGCGCCAGCGGCGATCCCGACCAGTTCTTCCCCGAAACCCACGAAAACCCGCACTACAACGCGCGCGGCTACTCCATGCTCGCCGACCTCGTGCGCGGCGCGCTGGCGAAGCCTGATGGCATTCGCGTCGTCGAGGCGACGCTCGGGAAGAGTTGCCTAGGGGTCGCGCTACCACTGCCGATGGTCAACAACGTGCGGATCGGGAACCTGACGCGTACCCTTGTTGCGCGCTGTGCGGGCGAACGCGAATGCACCCTGCCATTGGCCGAGCATGGACTTGTTGGCACCCCGGCGCCGGGTTGCCCGTACGACATCGAGGCGATCTGGCGCTGCCTGGGCGAACGAGAGCTGCGCCGGTTCTACGTCGCGCCCGGGATGATCACGGCCGAAACCGTCATCCGGCTCGCCTGCCCGTGATGTGCCGGCATCCAACCCCAGCCGCCGCGCACTGACAGGCGGTCGGCGCGGCTCGACAGCCGACCCGTCCCGGTGCACTCTCTCATCCCCAGGCGATCCCACCCAAACCTCCGGGAGGTCGGAATGCGAATACCGGCAGCGCTGTTGACCGCAATCCTCTCCCTGTTGCCAGTCGCGGCCGAGGCTCAGGACGCCAAGGCCACCCTGGAGGCCGCCTCCAAGGCGCTCGGCGACGCGAGGTCGCTCGAGATTGTGGGCAGCGGCGTCGTCTTCCAGGTCGGGCAGAGCTACACGCCCGGCCAGCCGTGGCCGCAATTCAACGTGCGCACCTTCAACCGCGTCGTGAACTACGAGACGGCCTCGCTGCGCGACGACATGATGCGGACGCGCGCGCTCGAGCCGCCCGTGGGCGGCGGGGCGTACGTGCGCGGCGAGCACCGGCAGGTGTTCGTCGTCAGCGGCGATTACGCCTGGAACGTGATGGGCGAGAACACGGTGGCCGCGCCGATCGCGCTCAGCGACCGGCAGTTCCAGTTCTGGTCGACGCCGCACGGGATCATCAAGGCCGCGATGGCCAATCCCGCCGGCGTGCAGGGCCGCACGATCGCGTTCGGGATCCCGGGACGCTTCCGGGCCACGGCGTCGCTCGACGCGGCCAACCTGGTCGAGCGCGTCGACGCCACTCTCTCCAATGCCGTCCTCGGCGACATGGCCATCCAGGTGAGCTACGCCGACTATCGCGACTTCGGCGGCGTGAAGTTCCCGACCAAGATCCGCCAGACCTACGGCGGCTTCCCGGCGTTCGAGCTCGCCGTCACCGAGGTGCGCGCCAACGGCCCGGCCGACATCAAGGTGCCCGACAACATGCGGCTGGCCGGCAATCCCTACACGCGCGTGCAGAGCGCGAAGGCGGCCGACGGCGTGTGGTACGTGACCGGCGGCACCCACCACAGCGTCGTGATCGAGATGCAGGACCACCTGATCGTCGCGGAGGGACCGCTGAACGACGATCGGGCGCTGGCCGTCATCGCGGAAGCCCGCAAGCTCGTGCCGGGCAAGCCGATCAGATATTTGATCGTGAGCCATCACCACTTCGACCACTCCGGCGGCGTCCGCGCTTTCGCGGGCGAGGGCGCGACGATCATCACCCACGACGCGAGCCGCGCGTTCTTCGAGAAGCTCGTGGCGGCGCCGGCGACGGTCGGTCCCGATCACCTCGCGCGGTCGGGCCGGACGGCCACCGTCGAGGGCGTGAAGGATCGTCGCGTGCTGACCGACGGCACCCGCACGGTCGAGGTGCGCCACATCGTCGGCATCCAGCACGCCGACGACATGCTGATGGTCTACCTGCCGAAGGAGAAGTTCCTGATCCAGGCCGATGCCTACACGCCGCCGGCGCCGAACGTGGCGCCGATGAGCCCGCCGAGCCCCTTCACCGTCAGCCTGTACGAGAACATCACGAAACAGGGGCTCGCCGTCGACCAGATCCTGCCGCTGCACGGCCGCATGGTGCCGCTCAGCGAGCTGCAGAAAGCGGCCGGTCACAGCCACTGAGGAACATCACCGACCAACGATGGCGTGCGAGCGCTGACGGGATGCTTCCCCTTGCTCCAAACGCAACCCGCGACGCCACTCCGCCCGGCGCTGCCAAACCTCCCAACAGGTGCGCGCCTCTGCCCGATCGCCTGAGACCACGAACACGAGAAGTCCGCGGAAAACGCGAAAGAACGGCCATAGCGCGAACAAGATCAACCCGAACCAGCGACTCATCGGCGGGAAGTGGCGCTTGATGAGTTCGGCCTTTGCAGTCAATAGGCGGACCATTCGCTCGGCTTCGACCTGCGGAGATTCCCCACCGTAGTGAACGATGGTAGCCATCGGCGTCACGGTTGGCTCAGCGCCGAGTGCTCTAGCGCGAAGACACAAATCGGCTTCCTCGCCGTACATGAAAAAGCGCGGATCGAAGCCGCCGAGCCTCTGCCACATCTCTGTCTCGATGAGCAGGAAACAACCGCTCACAATGTCCACTTCGCGCACCGTCGACCGATCCCAGCTACCATAAGCTTCGGTATTGAAAAAGCCGCTGTTCGGAAACGCAGCGGCCAAGCCGGCGGTTCGGCAGAACACGCTCCACAGCGTCATCCGGTGCCAGCATGAGGCAGGGTTCAAAGAGCGGTCACCGAAGAGTGTTCGCCCACCCCAAATCTTTGCCTCGGGGCGCTCGGCGGCGAAGGCCAACAAGCGATCGATCGCGCCGTTCAGGACTAGCGTATCTGGGTTCAGCAACAGTAGATATTTACCCCTTGCCTGCTCAGCGGCAATGTTGTTGGCCCGAGCAAAGCCGACATTTTCTCGGAGGGGTAAGCACCGTACGTCTGGCATCTCCCGGGCGACGGCGTCAACCAACCCATCGTTGGAGCTGTTGTCGACCAAGAGGATCTCATAGCTCACATTTCTGGTCTCGCGCATGGCCGAGCGTAGGCACTCCAGTGTCAGCTCGCGCGTGCAATAGTTGATCACGATAATGCTAACGACCGGCGGGTTAGCCTCCTTCGAGGTATTGGCCAAATCGTCTGTTGCGCGCCCTGATTTGCACCGCTCGGAAACAGCCTGCGTTCGTTGGTCTAGCTGCGGCTTCCAATGCCGCTGGCTGAGTCTGGGCGCCTTTGGCGGAAAGCGCAGAGCCTTGTACAGCATCGCGGCGTTGCGGCGCAGGCGGGTCTTGAGCGAAGGGCTTGTTGCGAGCGCGCGTCGAATGTCTCTTTCTTGCCAGGTGGCATCCAGAGTCTCACGCGGCTTGAGGCGGGCTTCGGAACGCGCCAGTCCGCCATCGCTCGTGTAAACGCAATCGAAGTTCTCCCGGCGTAATCTCGCCAGCACGCGCCAGTCGTAGGAGCCGAATGGGATTGCTGCGGCTGTCACCGGCCTGCCGCACGTGTCTTCGATGCGTTGGCGCGCTTCGCCAAGCTCCACATCGAGCGCACGGTCGTCGAGCGTGCGCCAGTCGCGATGGTGCATGCCGTGCGTGCCGATTTCCATGCCGGCCTGCAACAGGTCGTGCAGAGCGGCGCGATCCAAATATCCAGGAGCGCCGATCCGGCCCGCACACACGAAGAACGTTGCCTTCAACCCCCGCCGCACCAGCTCGGGCAGCGCGATCGTCGCGTCACTCGCATTCCCGTCGTCGAAGGTCATGGCGATGGGAAGGTCCGCGGTCGCGCGCGCTGCAACGATGCTGTCAAGCAGCGTCGCGTAGTGGTCGCGTGTCATCCAGACGAACGCCTCATCATGTCCGACATTCGGATGCGGCTCACCGATCCCATGTAGGGTGAAAACAAGTTCGGAGGGCATTTTCAGCCTTTCCAGAATAGCGCTCCGACTACATGCATATGCGATGCGGATGCTCAGAGCTGGGGTCTGAGACCATCTGGCTGAGCAATTGAGCTGGAAACGTTAAGGCTCGAGCAGAATGAGTTAAACAATCGCGCTCTTGTCAGCTTGCTGTCAGCTTGCTCTGCGGAGAGCGCCCCAAGCTGTGCCGCCAGACGCGCCCAGTGAGCAGCAAGAGCGCGCACACAGGCGCCGAGCGCGGCGGCGCATATGTCTCGGTCGGGTCATTCCCGTCGGCTTCGCGCTGACCTCGATCGGTCCGCTCCGCCTCCGACAGCACTGGTCAGGACTACACTGCTGGCTCTTCAACCCCGGGCAAATGCGCACCGGTCTGCTTCCGGTGGAGCATGCGCCCCGCAGATCGACTCGAGCCGCGCATTGGCGATGGCCGCGACCAGGCGCTGCGTGTTCTGGTCCGGGTCGGCGCTGCCCGCCTCGAAATTGATGTAGTTGATCTCGATGCCCGCCTGCAGCGCCTGCAGCAGCAGCCGGAAATAGACGCTGACCTGCATGTGGTGGAATTCCATATCGAGGGACACGGTCGGCGTTGCGCCCCACTTGACGTCGATGTCGCCGGAGCGTCCGAAGCTCAGGGTGCCCGGCTTGTAGTAGAGCTCGGTGGAGGAGTTCACCAGGTTGGCGATATTGGCGAACTGCTCGGTGCGGATGAAGGCGATGAGGTCGGCGGCGTCGATCAGGCGCAGCTCGGCCGCCACGTCCCTGAGCCCGTCGGCCAGCGCCTTCTCGCGCTCGATCGTATAGATGTTGCCCTGCCTTTGCATGGAGGCAAACGTCTAGCCGGCCGGCCTTGTCTGGGCCTGACGCGCCAAAAGGAAGAACACGATCTCGGCCACCGCCTTGTAGAACTCGGGTGGGATCATCTTGTCGACCTCCGTGCTCTTGTAGAGCGACTGTGCCAGGGACTTGTTCTCGATCACGGGGATGCCATGCTCCGCGGCGACCTCGCGGATGCGCAGCGCGATGAGGTCGAGCCCCTTGGCCACCACCAGCGGCGCGCCGCCCTCCTCGCGCACATAGCGCAACGCCACCGCGTAGTGCGTCGGGTTGGCGATGACCAGCGTAGCTTTGGGCACCGCGGCGATCATGCGCTTGCGCAGGCGGTCGCGGGCCAGCGAGCGCAAGCGCGCCTTGACGATCGGGTCGCCGTCGATCTGCTTGAGCTCGTCCTTGACCTCCTGGCGGGTCATCTTGAGCTCGCGGTGCCAGAACAGGCGCGCCCAGACGATGTCGGCGGCAACCAGCACGATGGCGGCGACCGCCACGGTGGACAGGAGCTTGGTGCCCAAGGCGAGGATCAGCGCGGGAAGCCCCGACGGCTCCATGATCATCGCGTTCGTGACGTCGAACCGGGCCGAGCGCAGCAGCATGAAGCCGAGGAGCGCGATCGCCACCAGCTTGAACAGCGACTTGAGGAATTCGATCTGGCCCTGCGCGCCGAAGATGCGCTTCCAGCCCTTGGAGATCGACAGGCGCGACAACTGTGGCCGCACGCGCTCGACGACCAGCCGCGGCGCGTTCTGCAGCAGCGACGACAGAATGCCGGCAGCCGCCAGCACCACCACCGCCGGCACCAGCAGGGGCAGGGCCTCCATGCCGATGGCCTGGAAGAGCCCGGTCGCGTCGGCGCTGTTCTCGAGCGACCAGCCGCCGGGGTTGTCGAGAAGCCGCCGCAGCGACACGTTGATGCGGGCCACGCCGCCGACCAGGAAGAAACCGGCAATGGTGAGCATGCCGAGCAGCGAGGCCAGCGTGGCCACCTCGCGCGAGGCCGGAACGAAGCCGCGCTCGAAGGCATCGCGGATCTTCTTCTCGGTCGGCTCCTCGGTCTTGCTGTCCTTGTCGGGTTCCTCGGCCATGCGCAGGTGCCCGCTCAGGCCACGATGTCGCTGAGGTCATCGGCCTCGGCCTGGCGCAGCTCGATCTCGCCCTTGCCGGCCAACTTGAGGACCGTGTCGACGATCGCCCGCCGCGCTTCCGCCACGTCGCGTGCCGGCGCCGCGCCGCCGCCTTGCAACTCGGCCTCCACCATGCGCCGCGACCGCGAGGCGAGCGCTGAGAGGATGGCGGCCTGGAACGGCAGGTCGGTGCCCCGCAAGGCAAGCACCAGGCGCTCGATCGGCACCTGGTCGAAGACGGCGGTGCGCGCCGGCGGCGGCAGGTCGGCCAGATCCTCGAAGCTGAAGAGCAAGCTCTTGAGCGCCTTGGCCTCGTCGGGCCGCACCTCGGCCAGGCTTTGCAGGACGGCTTCCGACTGCGTCTTTTCCAGGCGGTTGAGGATGTCGGCGATGCCCGTGCGCGAGGCCGGCGCCCCGGAGGTGGCGAGCTCCTTGGCGAGCCGCGCCTCCACCACGCCCAGCACCTCGTCGGCCACGGGCTTGATGCCAAGCATCCGGCACAGCAGCTCGGAGCGGTAGTCGGCGGGAAGCGAGCTCAGCGCCTTGGCGGCCGTGTCCGCGTCGATTTTGGAGAGAATGAGCGCCACCGTCTGCGGGTGCTCCTTGATCAGGAAGGCGCGCAGCACCTCCACCTTGGTCCGGGCGATCTTGTCCCAGATCGGATGGATCGCCCTCAGCTCCGCCTCCGGCTCCGGCACCGCCTCCGGCGGCGGCTCCTCGGGCATGACGCCCGACAGCAGGTCCCTGATCTCCGTGGCGGTGCCGACGAAGTTGACGCCGCTCGAGAATTTCTGCCCGAACTCCTCCACCAACCCCTCCAGATCGGCCGCGGTGACGGGCCGCAGGTCGCCCACCGAGCTGGAGAGCAGCTTGAGGTCCTCCGCATCGAAGCGCCGCAGGAGCTTGGCGGCGCGGGTCTTGCCCAGCGCCAGCAGCAGGATCGCCACCTTCTCCGCGCCGGTCAGCGATCCCGGCTGGCCGGCCGCTCTGCTCTGGCTGGTCGTGCCCAAGGGCGCCTTACTCCGATCACGCCGGCTTGTCGGTGTCGGACGGCCCGACCACCTCGGTGAGCTTGATGCCGAACCGCGAGGTGGCCTCGTCGACCACCACCACCTCGCCGCGCGCCACCACGCGACCGTTGACGACCATGTCGACCGGCTCGCCGACCCGACGGTCGAGCGCGATGACCGCGCCGCGCCCCAGCCGCATCAGGTTGGCGACCGGCATGGTCGCCGACCCCAGCACGATCTTCACCGTCACCGGGATGCGCATGACCATCTCCAGGTTGCGGGCCGCGGGCGCCTCTGCGGCGGCGGCGGGCTTGCGCGGTGCCGGCCCCAGGCTCGCCGCCAGCTCGCCCAGCGCGGGCGCGAGCTCGGCGGCATACTCATCGAGCATGCTCTGGGGCGGGGATTGTGCGGGCTGGCGCTGCATGTCGTTTCATCCGTGTCGTACGTCGCAAAGGGAAGCTCGCGGCCGAACCACGCCGGCCGCCACCGACTCGTTTTCAGGCCACCAGGATATCGTCCATGAACTCCTGCTCGCGGTCGACGAAGTTGTCGACGCGCAACGTGTAGGCCCCGTTGGACTTGCCGAAATCGCACCACATGAGACGCTCGCCGTTGCATTCCACGCGCACCCGGCTCTGCGCCGTCGCCTGAAGCTCGACGACCTGGCCGACTTGCAAGTTGAGCACCTCGGCCAGCAGGCCGGGCCGCTCGTCGAGGATTGCCGTCAGCGTCACGTGCGTGCGCGTGACCTCCTTGCGGATGTGCTGCGCCCAGCCGGGATCGGGCTGCGGCGCGGCCTTGGCGGGGGCCTGCGACAGGGTCTTGCGCAAGCCGCCCAGGGCCGCATGCGGGATGGCGATCTGCACCTCGCCGCCGCGCTCCAGCGTCTCGAGACGGTAGGTGGCTATGACCACGGCGAAGTCTCGTTCGATCCGGTCGAAGTCGATCTCCTCCGCCGTCGCCGCGACCTCGAAGGCGCTGGCGGCAATCGGCGCAAAGGACGCGGCGAGCCCCCGCGCAATTGCCGCGAAGAACAGACCCGCCACGTCGGCCTCGACCTTGGACAGCGGCCGCTCGGCGGCATGCGCCGCCTGCGAGCCGTCGCCGCCCAGCATGGCTTCGAGCATGGCGAACACGGCGCCGCGGTCGGCGCTGGCGAAGAGCTGGGCACGCCAATCGGCGGCCACAAGCACGGCCAACGCGCGGTCGCCGCGCCCGGGCGCCAGCACGTCCGCACCGTTGCCGTTGTCGATCCCCTTTAGCACCAGCCGCACCGGGGCCGCGGCCATGGCGCGGACTTCCTCGGCGCAGGCCGGGCCAGTCCCTTCCAAGGCCTGGCGCAGCAGCGGCAGACGCTCGAGGCCGCCCTGGGCGGCCCCGAACAGCCCTTGCAGGCTCTCGCGCGCGGACGCGGACTGGATGCTGCCGGCCGTCATGCCCTCACGCCGCCTCCTTGCGCGCCTGCTCGGGGTCGGCCGGGGCAGCGCTTGCCGACAGCGTCTCGCGCTCCACCTCGTCGATGGAGGGCCGCTCGTAGCCGGAGATGGCCTTGCGGCCGTATTCCAGCGCCACCTGCGGCATGGCGCCGTTCATGAAGGCCAGCAGCGTCTGCTTGACGATCACGTAGAGCCGCAGCTTCTTCTCGCGCACGATCTTGATCTTGGTGGCGATCGGCGTGACCACCGCATAGGAGAAGAAGATGCCGGCGAAGGTGCCGACCAGCGCCGCGCCGATCAGATGCCCCAACACCTCCGGCGCCTGATCCAGCGCGCCCATCGCCTTGATCACCCCCAGCACGGCCGCAACGATGCCGAGCGCCGGGAAGGCCTCCGAGATCGTCACCATGGAGTGATAGGCTTTGAGCTTGTCGCTCTTGATGGTCTGGATCTCTTCGTCCATCAGCGCCTCGATCTCGTGCGTACGGGCGTTGCCGATGATGATCAGGCGGCAATAGTCGCAGATGAACGTCAGCAGCTCTTCGTTCTTCGTAACGCTCGGAAATCTCTGGAAGATCGGCGATTGCTCGGGATCGTCGAAATGCCCCTCGACCTCGTTGCGCGGCTTGCTGCGCAGATCGCGCATCAAGGAGAACAGCACCCCCAGCACATCAAGGTATTCGCGGGCCGTAGGGGCCGCATTGGTCAGGGCCTCGACCACCCCCGTGCCGCTGTCCTTGATGGTCTTCATGGGGTTGGCGACCACGAAGGTGCCGAGCGCCGAGCCGCAGATGATGACGTACTCCCACGGCTGCCAGATCACGCCGACATGGCCGCCCATGGCCACGAAGCCGCCGAGCAGGCAGCCGAGCGTGATAACGAGACCGATTAAGATCGTCACGTGATGGGCTCCTGGATTCGCCTGGCCACCCACCTCTAAAGCGCGTTGTCCTTGCGCGAGCCTGATTTGACGCGCGCCGCCGGCATGGACAGCCCCCTCGACGTCAGGTTCGGGCAAGTCGCCCGCGTCTAGACTGGGGGGTTATCGTCCCTCGACATCCCGCCCGAAGGCCGCCAGGTTGTGCTGACCACTCTCGCCAGCTACGCAACGATCACCGCCGACTTGCCCCGCTCGCTCGGCGTCACTGCCGCCAAGCCGCAGGTGGCGCGCGAGACGGAGTACTATCTGGCCCACATCGAGGACGTGAAAACGATCGACGACTTCCTCGGCGACGATCGCGTCTTCGCCTATGCCATGAAAGCCTTCGGCCTCGAGGACATGGCCTACGCCAAGGCCTTCATGCGCAAGGTGCTGGAGGGCGGCATCGACAAGCGCGACAGCTTCGCCAACAGCCTGGCCGACCAGCGCTACCCGGAGTTCGTCGCCACCTTCAATTTCGTGCGCTACGAGAAGACGACGACGATCTTCGATCGCACCCGCCAGGGCACCGTCGACCGCTACGTCCGCCAGACCCTGGAGGAGGATGCCGGCCAGGTGAACGAAGGCGTGCGCCTCGCCCTCTATTTCGAGCGCAGGGCGTCGGGCCTCGTCAGCGCCTACGGCATCCTGGCCGATGCGGCGCTGCTGAAAGTGGCGCAGACCGTCCTCGGCATACCCGCCTCTTCGTCCGCGCTCGACATCGACAGGCAGGCGCAGATCATCTCGGCCAAGCTCGACGTCGAGGACCTCAAGGACCCGGAGAAGCTCGCCCGCTTCCTCGACCGCTTCGCCACCATCTGGGAGATGGACCATCCAAGCTCGGCGCCGGCCTCGCCGGCCCTGCTGTTCAGCCAGCCGCTCGAGCTCGGGCTTGGCGCCGACCTCATCGCCAGCCTGCAGAACCTCAAGCTCGGAGGCCGCTAGCCGATGCAATCCAACTCCTACGTCGGCCTGTCGGCGCAGATCTCGCTGCAGCGCCGGCTGGACACGATCGCCAACAACGTCGCCAACGCCTCCACCGCAGGGTTCCGCGCCGAGGAGGTCAAGTTCGAAACGGTGCTGTCGCGCGTCAATCCCGATCTCGTCTCCTACGCCAGCGCCGGCAAGCCCTACCTGTCGCGCCGCTCCGGCGAATTCGTGCGCACCGACAACCAATTCGACGTGGCCGTGCAGGGCGACGCCTGGCTCGCCGTGCAGACCCCGTCGGGCACGGTCTACACCCGCGACGGGCGCATGCGCATGACCGAGACGGGCGAGCTGATGACGCTCAACAATCATCCGGTGCTCGATGCCGGCGGCGCCGCCATCCGCCTCGAGCCCAACGCCGGCCCGCCGCGCATCGGCCGCGACGGCACCATCACCCAGGCCGATCGCCAGATCGGCGCCCTCGGCCTATTCAAGATCGACGACCGCGCCGAGCTGCAGCGCGTCGAGGGCTCGGGCGTGGTGCCCGACCGTCCCGCGACCCCGGTGCTCGACTTCGCTACCACCGCCGTGCATCAGGGCTACATCGAGCGCGCCAACGTCAATCCGGTGCTGGAGATGACCAAGCTCATCATGGTGCAGCACGCGTTCGAGGCCGTCACCGCCTCCCTCAAGGACTCCGACTCTTCCCTGCAGGAAGCCATCCGCACCCTCGGTTCCACCAGCTGATCATTCTCCCTCTCGCCGCAAGCGGGGAGAGGGTCGGGGTGAGGGGCGGCGAAAAACTCCAACACGGGGCGCATAGCGAGTCGAAAGGTCGAAGAATATGCACGACGGCATGACGCGCCCGCCCCCGCACCGGCTCGACACGCTCGAGGCCGCCCTCGCCGCTCTGGCGGCAAGCGAGCCGAAGGTCGCCGTCGGCGGCAGCGTCACCGAGGTGGCGCCCGCCTATTGCCGCATCGGCGGCCTCTCCGCGTTCGTGAAGCTCGGCGAGTGCGTCGAGCTCACCGCAGGCGACCGCGCCCAGCTCGCCGAGGTCGTGCGCATCGACGCGGGCGGCATCACCGTCAAGCCGTTCGACACCACGCTACAGGCCGGCATCGGCACCACCGCCTGGCGGCGCGGCTTCGTCACGCTGAACCCGCATGTCTCCTGGAAGGGCCGCACCCTCAACGCGCTGGGCCAGGCCGTCGACGGCGGCGGGCCGTTGCAGCAGGGCGAGCGCGCGGTATCCACCGAACGCGAGCCGCCCGCGCCGATGCGCCGCCAGCGCGTCCGCACGCCCGTCAAGACGGGCGTCAGGATCATCGACCTCTTTACGCCCTTGTGCGCCGGCCAACGCATCGGCATCTTCGCCGGCTCCGGCATCGGCAAGTCGACGCTGCTCGGCATGCTCGCCCGCTCGCAGGGCTTCGACACCGCGGTCATCGCGCTGGTCGGCGAGCGCGGCCGCGAGGTGCGTGAGTTCATCGAGGATGCGCTGGGTCGCGACCGGTCGCGCGCCGTCACCGTCGTCGCGACAGGCGACGAGAGCCCGATGATGCGCCGCCTGGCGCCCAAGACGGCCATGTGCATCGCCGAGCACTTCCGCGATCTCGGCCACAACGTGCTGCTGATCCTCGATTCGATGACGCGCTTTGCCCATGCGGCGCGCGACGTGGGCCTTGCCGCCGGCGAGCCGCCGGTGGCGCGCGGCTATACGCCGAGCGTGTTCGGCGACCTGCCGAAGCTGCTCGAGCGGGCCGGCCCAGGCGAGGAGGGCAGCGGCACCATCACCGGCATCTTCTCGGTGCTCGTCGACGGCGACGACCACAACGATCCCGTCGCCGACAGCATCCGCGGCAC
>Ga0111538_10008616_pt1 | contig 13675 bp, 13 predicted proteins | sample SoiMethybrSBSTD1_FD_79669 | JGI IMG/M metagenome (GOLD analysis project Ga0111538, IMG submission 79669) | Bulk soil microbial communities from a Populus tree surrounding site in Tennessee, USA - Soil MetaG P. TD hybrid SBSTD1 (version 2)... | ecosystem: Environmental > Terrestrial > Soil >...
CAGGAGGGCCGGGAGGTCCGGGAGGTCCCTCTGGGCCAATTGAGCCAGTCTCGCCAGGTTGCCCAGGGTTGCCCGGAGAGCCGTTTCCTCCCGGCTGGCCTGGAGGACCCGCTGGACCCTGCAAACCCTGCTCTCCGGCCGACCCTGAAGGACCAGGCGGCCCTTCTGGTCCAGGTTCTCCAGGAGGTCCCGGCGGACCAGGCGGCCCGGGGTCTCCGGCCGGCCCCAAGGGTCCCTGAGGGCCGGCCTCCCCTGGAGGTCCCTGCGGCCCCTCTCCTCCGGCCTCTCCCTTCTGGCCTTCGGCACCTGGAGGGCCGACCTGACCAGGAGGGCCCGCCTGACCCTCCGGGCCGGGAGGGCCAGGAGGTCCATCGGGTCCAGGGTCTCCCCTCTCTCCGTCCTTGAGTTGAGCGAGACGATCCGTCGTGCTTTTGTCGAACTGAGCTCTCATCTCCGAGAGCAACACCTGAGTCTCCGCGACTTTCTGCTTGAGCTCGGCGACAACGCTCGCGGCTTGAGCCATGACGCTCGAGGCTTGAGCCTCGATCAAGGCACGCTCACGATGCCACTGACGCCGCTCTTCATCGAGGACGCCGGCGAGAGCCTCTCGCCAGACGTCAAGTAGGAAGTCGCCGCTGGGCGATTCTGTTGGCTGATGCGATGAGCCGTTTAACTTCTCTAGCGACATCCTTCTGATCCTTCGGCTTGGGAGGAGTGTCGTCGTCAGAGCCAGCTTCAGGTGGAGGAGGCTCGGCGTCCACCGGTGCAGCCGGCTCTGGCGACGGTGGCCCCGGGGCAGCCGGGATGCTGGCGGCAGCACTCAGTGGAACGACCTGCTGTTGAACCCTCGGCTCGTCGCCATACTCGACGGAGTCGTAACCCTCCACGTTGCGAGCCTCGTTGGGAGAGAACACCGCGCCCTGAACGCCGCGGACGAGAGACTCGATCCTGTCCTTCATGGCGATCCTGAGCAGGGCAGAGGTGTCGAGCTCGATGTACTCCTCCGGATAACCCTTGAGCTCATACAGCAAGTCGAACGCCGTCTCGACATGGTTCAACGCAAAGCCCAATCCGCTGGCCAGCCAGAACTGCATCACCGCTTCAGTTGACGCATTGCCGAGACCACCAACACCCAGGATAGCCATCGGGATACGAAACGCCAAGGCGATGTTGTCGTTGCTGAGCTTGAGGATCTCAGCAGTGGCGGCGTCCTTGCCTCCAATGGTCCATGGCATGACCTTGAGGCCGTGAGTCAAGATCGGCGTGCCGCCCTTGTGAAGCCCCTTGGCCTGATCGTTCCACTTGTCCCTGAGGGCTTGAGTTTGATCCTTGTCCAGCGTGAGGTCTGTAGAGAGGACGGCGCTGGGCCTGGCCTCGTTCAGATAGAACTGAGCCTGCTGCTGAGCGATGGCGGCACCCACTCCGATGTCTCCATACGTAGCGGAGATGGGCGACTCTCCCACCAGCGGCTTGGGAAGTCGCGTGCCGGTGTGGAACCTGACGTGCAGTACGTCCCTGGCCGGAACCTTGATCGGATATTCATAGCCGAGAAATTGCAGTCGCTTCTCTATGACGTCGTAGCCGCAGAGGTTGTAGAATATGTCTCCGGTCTGAGCGACCATGGGATAGGACAGATTGCTGTCCAACAAGTGAAGCTCGTCTATCTCGTAGCGAGAGTTCCTCAGCGCCAGGGCATAGCCATTGCCGTCGAGGTAGAGCCACCTCACCAGGTTGAGCATGAAGTCGCTGGCAGTCTGATAGTCATTCGGGCTCTTCAACACTCGAGAGAGCGACGATGTCGTAACCCTCTCCCTGCCTCCCTTCTTTGTCGCCAGCCAGTGAGTACCTGGGCACATGGCCACTGTCTGAGAGTACGCGCTGACGCAGGCCTCGACCATCGCAGACCGACCAGTGTTGCTGATCGGGTTATAGCCCAGCTGCCACCAGTTCATGTAGCTGCCGACGTCGGCTGGCAGCCATCCTCCCGTCACGGGCAGATAGTACGGCCCGGGGCGATAGTCGCCCTCACCCTTGACGATGAGGGCGACGAAGTTCTTGATGAGAGCGAGACGGCTCACGACTGAGGCGGCTGAGGCGCGCGTTGACGCGGCTGAGGCTGAGCTGGTCGCTCCTGACGAGTCAGGTAGCCACTCGCCCCACCTCCTGCCATGTGCTTGGCATACTCGACTGTTCCCTCCTCGGGGCTGCCATCTGGCTCGAGCTTGTCAACGCTGGCACCAAGCTTGAGAAGGTCGTTTTCTTCTTGAGTCGGTGTGGGCTTCCAGCCAGTCTCCGCTCTGGAGCGCTCCTCTCTTACATCCTTCAGCTCCTTGTCGTCGGTCAATTTCTTCTTGGCCGCCTCTGTGGCATTCCTTGCACCTTCGCTTTTCGCCATGGATACCTCCTTTGGCGTTTGTTCAGGGACAACCCTGGCTCTGGATCTGAGCCAGGGGCAGTTCTGTTTTTACCAGGAGACGTTGTCGACCCAGGCCACCACGCCTGGTCTGCGGATCATCCAGTTGACCGGGAGGATCAGCCTCAGTGCCATCGAGTCAGTCTGCCACAGGCTCCTGACCGGAGCCGCCACGACGTTGGGAGTACCAGCCGTGCTAATGGCCAGAGGATTGGTGTCCTCCATGTGGATGGTCGCCTGGTCGCTGATCTCGAAGCGAGGCGAGTCGCCTCCAACGCTGACAAAATCGCCGGCGTCCATGGCGATGACGTCACCGATCGGAACCGAACCAGAGTCGATGATGGGCCAGCCCTGAAGCTGTCCCCTGTTGATCTGATCCTGGAACGGGAACACTCCCGTGCCGGTAGCCTGAGTGAGACTCGCACTCATGACCTGCTGCGGGTTCATCAGCCAGACCGGGTTCCTGAGGTTGCCGTTGGTGGCCGTCAGCAGGGCCCCGCTGATCTGCTTGATGTCGCCGACGAGGGCTGCAAAGCCACCGCCTGCAGTAGGCGTCAGGCCAGCAACACCGGCGAGGATGCCGGCTGGCCTGATGACGGTGGCGGCAGTAGCGTCGATCAGCACCGCATCCATGCTGACTGCGGTGTCCTCCGCGATGGCATCCCTGAGCAGGCCCTCGATCTGAGGCACGCTGTGCTCATCGATCTCCCTGGTCCAGCAGGTGATCACGGCCATCTTCTTGGGCGTCAGGGTCTGGGCAGTGAACGCACCCTGCCTGACCGGGATGGGGAGACCCTCACCGACAAAGCTGCCGGCAATGGTTGGAGTGGTGGACCTCGTCGGGATGCTGATCTTGCCAGCGGTCCCGAAGGACATCTGCAGGCCCGCGGCACTGAGTCGCGGATAGATGCTCTTCTTGGGCAGGGTCGCCATGTAGGCCGAGAACAGGGTCGTCACCAGCTCCTGTGCCCATCCAGCCAGGGCTGTCGTAGCCGGAACCGTAGCGGCCTTGGCAGTGTAGGCCATCATCACCCGAGTGACTTCGTCTTCACCGTAGACTGCGCGACGAATCTCCTCGATCGGCTTCTTCTCCCGGTGAGAGAGTAGCTGGACCACGCCCATCCTGACCAGGATGTCGATGGGGTCCATCTGCTTCCTGCCGATGTTGAAGTTGAAGGGTCGCGGTCCAAACGATTCTCGAGCGATGACTTCTCCACTGGCTCCATTGCCACCATTGGGAGAGGCTGGCTTCCTGGTGGAGAACGGCACCAGGCTCCTGCCGCCGTCGTCGGCAGTCTGAGCCAGGTTCTTCTCGGTGTCCTTCAGGATCGCCAGCGACTTCTCATGCTTGGCGATCTTCTCATTGAAGTCTCGAGTGACGTCCATCTCCTCATCAGTGACGTCGGTGTCATCGATAGAGTCGATGTGCTCCTGAAGCTGACCTCTCAGCTCCACAAGTCTCTTCTCGGCATCTTGCACTCTCTGTGAAAGCGACATGTGAGTCGCTCCTTTCATCGATACGATTGTCTTGGCTTTCCCGCCGCTCCCCTCCCGCCTCACCAAGTCATCCCCTTTGCCTTTCCCGGCGAAGATGAACTTGATGCCTTCGGGAGAAACCTTCATCGACTTTGCCACAGCCAGTGCGTTCGGATTGGCCGGAACGCTGACCAGGCTGGTCTCCATCAGCTTCTGTCTGAGATACCTGAACGGACCGAAGTACGGATCAGACTTATCGTCCATCGGCTCCTTTTTCTTTGGCTTGAATCCCACGCTGGCCGCTCGCAGTACGCCGGCCTTCACCAGCCTGCTGATCTCGTCGATCCTCTCGCTGGTGCCGTCGGGAGCCGGTACAAATGTTCCCAGCAACTTTTTCTTCTCCACCCTGACGTTCTTCCAGTTGCCGATGATGAAGTCTGGGTTGTGACCGAACAGTGCAATCGGATTTGACTTGAACTCGTCCAGCTCCCAGCCGTCTGACATGATGATCTCATCCATCCTGTCCTCGCTCTCGTCGCTGAGGACAAAGTCAAAGCCAGTGCCCTTGGTAACTCGAGCCCTCCTGATGATGTCGTCGGCAGATTTGACGCTGCTCTCCTCCCACATCAGGTCGCAGGTCTCCTCGTCCTCGTCCTGAGTGCAGCGCTCCATGAAGTCTTCATAATCCTCGTCGTCGCGCGGAGGTGACACCCTCAGCTTCAGGGAAGTCATGAGCAATCTCCTATTACATCCTGCAGAACGCCAGCGACGTATTCAGCACCTGACAGATCGGCCAACCCTCCTTGGTCAGATCGTCGACCACTGGCTTCACTTCCACAGCGGCACCGCTACGATAGTCGTGCCACATCACCACTCCCCCAGACCTGACCACCGATCTAGCCAAGCGACTGTCGTGCCTGACGACCTCCTCGCTGTGGTCCCCGTCAATGAAGACGGCGTCACATTCAGGGAGGTCCCTCGGCTCCAGGTCCAGCGTTCCTCTGTCTCTGACAATCAGCTCGAACAGGGGATCGTCCTTGACGAGGTGGCCGGGTCTCTCCACCGTCTCGCCAACCTGACTACTGAGCGCAGGCCTGTACGACACGGGGACGTCCACTCCAACGTATCTCTCCAGTGTCGGCACGTTGCGAAGCAGGACCCTGGCAGTCCTCCCGTCTCGGCATCCAAACTCGATCATCGTCTTGGCACCCTGTGCCAGTGCAACGATCACCTCCATCTCTCCATGCGCCAAGTACTGACGGTGAAGCCCCAGCCAGTCGATGGGCCTGACATCGAGCTCGAACCTGGCGACTATACTTGGCACAGCGCGCTCCCCCAGTCTCCCGGAGAGGTTTGTCGGCAGAGCCTGAACCACGGATAGAACGGATTTCCGTCCCACCTCCAGCTCGACCAGTGAGGCAGCAGCACGCTGACCCTCGGGTGACCCACGGCTCCAGCCACGTGAACCGCCGCGGTATCGATCACCACGATATCGTCCATCAGGTGGATCAAGGCAGCCACGTCAGAGAAGTCTCTCAGGCCGCAGACCCTGACGCCAAGCCTCTCGGCCTCCTCCCTGCCTTGAACCTGAAGGCTGAACAAATCTATATTCCCTCCGAAGGCATCGACCATCAGATCGATGGGAATCGATCTTGGATAGTCACCGTCGTACACCGCCCCAACCGACCAGGCAATCCCCACTCGCCTGCGAGAGGCAGCACCAAGCTCTAGCCTCCAGTAATCGATCAAGCCAAGGTCCACCGACAAGAAGTGTCGCTTGACTGGAACCGTCTCGGCAGTTTGATCCAGCAGGTGAAGCAGGGACATCATCGGACAATAGAAGTCTCCATCGTCACCCAGGGCAGCGGCTCCGGCAACGAGGCTCCTCAGCTCTGCCGGGACGGAGAGCCTAACGTCGGCTCCCATGGCCCTCAGCTCAGGGACGTAGCGAAGCATCATGACAGTGTCGCCGAAGCCGGCGTCGTGAACCAGCAGGAGTCGCTTGTTCCTGACCTCCTCTCCTCTCCAGAGCCTGATGCCTCGCTCTGCAGCGGCCTGGCACAGCGGCGGCAGGGAGAAGTCCAGTCGATCCTCATAGTCCCGGAAGCCCTCTCGCCACCTCCCCATGTGAAGCAGCGTCAGGCCGCGATTGAACCTGGCTCTGGTCGTAGCAGCCAGGGCGATCGCTGCGTCGAACTCGTCGAGGGCCACCTGCCACAAGTTGGCCTTGAACGCCTCTATGCCAGCGCTGTAGTGAAACAAGTAGTCTTCGATGTCAACGTCGTTCCTAGAGAAGCAACGACGATTCAGAGACCCATCCCTGGACGCCACCAAGATGCCGTCGTCTGGAGCGACAACCCTCTCCCCGTTCTTGCCAGTGACATCTATCACCTCTCCACTACTGGTCAGCGCTCGCCAGCCGCGCTCGGTCTCCTCCCGGGCGAGAAATGAATCCGGCACTGGCATGTTCATCCGATCAATGCGTCCACATCGAACTTGAAGTCGACCGGCTTGTTCTTCACCATAGCCGTACTCAGGGCCATGATCAGAGCCACGACGGTATCGATGTTCCCCATGTACGCCCTGCTCTTGTCGAACTTCCTGCCGCCGGCTGGGTCTCGCAGGATGATGACGTTGTTGGCACACCAAGTCAGCACCGGGTTGTTGCCGTGCCTGAGCTTGGCCCTGGAGACCAACCTCTCGAGGAGGTCCACCGCCGGTGACATGTCCTTGAAGCCCTGGCCATGCTCCACCAGGGGAACGCTGCAGCCAATCTTGTCGAGCTCTCGCTTGAGGATGTCTATCCTCCACCTGTCGAAGCCAAGACCCCTGATGGGATTGATGGCGTTGATTCTTGCTATCTCTCGAGCGATCACCTCTGGATCGGTGGTCTTTCCCACCGGGATGATGTAGCCGCTGCGACTCCACGCCTCGTACGGCGCTCCGTCAGTGTTGCTCCTCTCGTCCAGGTCACCAGGCACCCAGGTGTAGCACTTGGCATGAACGTCACCGTCGACTATGTCCTCCCTCACTATGGCCAGGCTGGAGTGATCCTGAGTGTTGCCCAGGTCGAGTCCGGCATAGACGTGGTCTCCCGGCTTGATCGCCACAGGCTTCTCGCCGCAGGCCTTCCAGTCGGCCTTGCTCATGAACCTGGACTCGGCAGAGACCCGCTGGTTCAGGATCAGGTTCCTGAAGGCGTTCTCCTGAGACGGTATTCGCTGAGCCTGGGAGGCCAGGCGCTTGACGTCCTCCAGGCTCCTGAAGTCTCCCAGCGCTGGGTTCGCCGCGACCCACGCCTTCTTGCTCCACGGATCGACATCGTCTTCTGCAGCGTACAGCGTCAAGTGAAAGTGAGGGTCCTCGATCTCCTCGGCGTTCACCTTCAGGCCGTAGTCGATGAGCTGAGACAGCGGAGCCGCAGAGGAGGCAGCCTGAGTGCTGATCACCAGCATCAGCGGAGACGCCCTGGCCCCCATCGCACTGTCCATGGCCTCGTACAGCTCCCTGCTCGTCGCCTGACCGAGCTCGTCGTAGACCACGAACGACGGACTGAGACCCATCTTGGTCTCGGCCTTTGCCGTCAGCGTGGCATAGATACTGCCGTTGATCAAGTCCTCGATGCCCTTGGTGAACCTGCTGATGTTGGTCCGAGCGGTGAGCCAGGCGTGACGATCCACCATCGCCGCCATCTCGTTGAAGATCTTTCCGGCCTGGAACCTGTCGTTGGCGCAGGCATAGACCTCTCCCCTGCCCTCTGACTCCGGGCCGCAGAGGTGGCACAGCGCCAGGGCCGCCGCCAGTTGAGTCTTGCCGTTCTTCCTTCCCATCGAGAGGATGGCCGTGCGAACTATTCGCTCTCCACCCTCCTCTCGATATACTTCGTTGATGAAGTCCTTCTGCCACTTCCTGAGCCTGAGTCTCTGTCCCTCATCCCTTCCACTAGTGATGGTCAGCTCTTCGCAGAACACTATCACCCTCTCGGCTCGCGTGATTCTCTGGTTGCTCCAGGGTGGCTTTCCGTTGATGAGTTCGACCGGAGTGATGGGCCGCCTGAGGAGGCTTCCGAAGCCCTGCTTCTTGGAGGGCCTGCCCACCTTCTTGATCTTGATCGGCTTGGCGCCGATACCCCTGAGACCCACTTACGCCTCCACAGTACCCTGATCCCTTCACAGAACCTGCACGGAACCGAGCGGCTCACCCGATCAACTCCACCCAGACCAGCCAATGGAGGAGGATGAGCCGCTCGTCCTCTGAATCGCAATCGTCCCGCCGGTGCGGCGGAGGAGGCCTTCGAGCGGGGACGGACTGCGACAGAGCCCTCATCTCACTATCACCAGCCTCGGCGTACCCGTATCTACAATTCCAATGAGACCGAGCAGGAGGAGGATCAACAGGATGATCCCAAAGACGATGATGATGGTTCTAGCCACTTCCCTGAACGGCTGAAACATCGGTACGGTGTCGACAAGATATATCAGCAGCCACAGCACCACGCCAAGAACTACGACGTAGAGGGCGAACATGACTAGGGCAGCAATCATTGCAACCTCCTCACTTCACCAGGGCAAGTCGCCTGGTCGCACTCGTTACTGACGCAGCGACCAGGAACGGATCAGCGTAGACCTGAACCTTTCCGATGAGCGGAGTGTGAGTGACTCCTCCGATGACCACCCTGAGGCTGTAGTTGTAGGCGAAGTTCTTCAGCGTGGTCGTTACCACCGAGGGGACGAAGACCGAGAGCTTGCCAGCCGTCGGATCAGTCAGCGAGATCGAGACATCGCCGGTGTTCACCACAGGGTTCATGCCGTGACGCATGACCCACTCGATGGGAGGGTTGCCGCTGAGGTTGTACGGGTTGCCATCGATGTCCAGCAGCGTGACCTTGAACTCCCAGTCGTCGCCGCCAACGAGTTGAGGAAGCGTCGTCATTGAACCATCCACCTCGGATGCCTGCCAGTAACACTGATCGGAGCATTCAGCCTGGCCACCAGTTCGATCGGGGCATTCAGCTCTCCATCCTCATCGATGACCGAGGCGAAGTCTCCGACGACGATTATCTCCACCCACCTATTGCCGGTCGAGAGGAGGACATCGGCTCCCTCCACAGCCTCAAGGAAGGCGTTGTTGACCAGCTCGGAGAAGAAGAACGCCCTGTCGCTCCGCTCCGTCGCCGTCAGCTCTCCGGTGACCTCATGAGGAGCCGAGAACGCGGCGTCGTCGCCGGCCTCCTGAGCGGCAAGAGTCGCCACCCACCTGACTTGACCAGAGAGGGTCGCCTGGTCGTGAGCCTCAGTCGCCGCCAGGTCGGTGGTGAAGCTGACCTGACCAGAGATGGCCGCCGCATCAGAGACCTCCTGGGTGGCCAGGGAGGTTAACCATTCAACACCGCCCAGGAGGCTGGCCGCGTCTCTGACTTCGAGAGCGGCCAGGACGGCGACCCAGCGAACCGTACCAGCAAGCGATATAGAGTCGCCGACTTCAATCGCAGAGAGCGTCGCCATCCAGGCGACAGAGCCAGCCAGGAAGGCTTGATCGCCAGCCTCGGCGACAGAGAGCGTACCCGCGACGCCAGTTATGCTGCCGCTGAGGAGGGCATTGTCAGCTCCCTCTACCCCAGACAGGCTGCCGAGGATGTCCTCGCCGATAACGGCGCCGAGCAGGGCAGCAGTGTCCCTGGCCTCAGTGGCAGCGAGCGTGCCGAACCACTCAACTCTGCCAGTGACGCCGGAGGAGTCACCAGCCTCGACAACCGACAGCTGCGCCAACCAGGTGACAGAGCCAGAGGAGGAGAGGGTATCGCTACCCTCTATCGCAGCGAGGGTAGCGACCCACCTGACCTGACCGGAGAGGGTGGCTGCATCACCCGCCTCCTGGACGACCAGGTTTCCAAACCACTCGACCCTGCCACTGACACTGGCAGAGTCGTTAGTCTCCTGAGCAGCCAGGGCAGCGATCCACTGGACAGTGCCAGAGAGCACTGCAATGTCGCCGACCTCCTGGGAAGCCAGGGCGGCCAGCCACCGAACGGTGCCGGTCAGCACCGCAGAGTCAGTCGCCTCTGTCGCCGCGAGTTGACCAGCCACTCCGGTGACGTCACCGGAGACCACCGCGACATCGGCTCCCTCCGTCACCGCCAGACTGCCGCCCAGGCCGGACAGGGCCGTGAGATTGGCAGTAGGCGTAAACGTCAGAGAGGTCGCACCCTGAAGAACTGCCCTCGCAGTCAGGATGGCCGCGAGAGAGAACGTCAGGGTCGTCGCACCCTGAAGGACCGCCTTCGCACTCAGGATGCCAGTGGTCGTGAACGTCAGCGGTGCGGAACCAATAAGCACCGCCTTGGCAGAGAGGACGCCAGTCGGACTGAACGTCAGACCGGTGGAGCCCGAGAGCGGCGTAGTTGCCACACCGGTGTTCAGGTTACCAGTGGGCGTAAACGTCAGTGACGTAGCACCCTGAAGAACAGCCGTCGCCGTCAAGAAGGCGGCTGGATCGAACGTCAGGGTCGTAGCACCCTGAAGAACAGCCGTCGCCGTTAGAATGGCGGCTGGTGTAAACGTCAGAGGCGCCAAGCCCTGAAGGACAGCCGTCGCCGTCAAGAAGGCGGCTGGGCTGAACGTCAGGCTGGTGGAGCCACTCAGCACAGCTGGCTGAATTACGCCAACCGGCTCGAACAGCGACTGATAAAAGAGTGATCGCCTGAATTGAATAGACGCGTTGTTGGTGAATACGTGATAATCAAATACTGGCTCACCCCCCGTCAGGTTTGCCAGCGGAGAGAAGGTCAGTGATGTGGAACCGGAGAGGCTGGCCGTGACGGCCTGCTCTATCGGACCCTGAATGGACTGGTAGAATATCGCTTTCTTGAATTGAATTAAAACTGGGTTCGCAAAGGCATAGAACTCTAGAACCGTGGGAGCCACTGCCGTCAAGTCGGCGGTGGGAGAGAACGTCAGCGAAGTCGTGCCGCTGACAAAGACGGTCTCGGAGAAGTCAGCCGAGACTACCCGCGTGCCGAGACTCGCCGAATTGCCGACGCGCATGTTGACGTCGGACGTCGACATGCTTGCAGCGCTGGTCCGCTCCCACCCGATCTGAACGAAGATGTATTCGTTCGAGAGCGAGAACGCACCAGGATTGAACGTTACAGACGAATTGAGAGTAGCACTGGTCGATAAAGTAACTGTGCTGCCGACCTGAATGGCACTGGTGATCTGCGTAGCACCAGTGCCATCGATATTGGCAGAGCGGAACAAGCGAACGCCGATGCGACCATTGGCGGCAACGGCGGTCTGGGAGCGAACGCAGAAGTTGACAGTCCAATTACCGGAGGCAAATGTTCCGGTGTATGGATTGGTGGTGCGAAGGCAGTCACCAGTAGAGGTATCGATACTGCCGTCTGGATGGGGACCACCAGTGAAGGTCGTCGATACTTGCTCGACCTGCGAGTTAAACGGGGCGGTACCCGTCCCCGTTGTCGCCACGATCCAGCCAGTGACCGGCGAGGCGAACGCCTCCGTCCCCGGGTCAGTCTCCGACATCTCCTGGTGGACGGAAACCAGGTTGTTGGTGGCGTACCAGGTCTTGGCTACCATCTCAGCACGCCCATGCTTTGGCGTCCGCTGCGACGCGGCGACCGATCTCCTCGTAGCGTTTGTGCGAAGTCCAGCGCCCGAACTTGAAGCCAAGCTTGCGCATCAGCGGTCCCGGATCGCCGGTTGCAGCCACGTCACCGTCGATCAAGAAGTAGTGATCATTCCCGCTGAGTGTCTCGATCTTGTCACCGTACTTTTGCAGGACGAACAGCACGCCATCGGCCGGCGCCTCGGCCCACGACCCCTCCTCACTGCCGAACGTGCGCCCGTCATCGTAGTAGATGCGCCACACAATTAGGTGCCGAGAAAGTTTCGGATGGCGTTCTTGTACTGCGCCATGGTACGCGCAGGTATCGGACTGATCAGCGCATAGCGTGACTTGAGGTCGCTCAAGTTGGTGGCCGCAGCCACCGCATCGAGCATCTCCTGAAGCCGTTGCGAATGCAAGTTCAGCTCGTCGATCGTCAGCTTGGCATCGGCACGCGCGATGTCTTCCATCTGATCGAGGCGGGCAGCAGTCGCATCGCGGCTCGCAGTCAATTCCGTGGCGTCGACCGCATCCATCTCAGCCGGCGACATCAGCGTCACTGCGTCCCCGGTGATGATCCAGTACTTCGAGGGTTCCAGGACGCCGCCAATGGTGACGGCCGACATGTCCGGGTTGATGATCCATTGCGCAACCGGATAATCGGGCGTATTGGCGCTCTCGATGTATTGCTTCGTTGCACGGTTCAGGACGCTGGCCATTATACTGCGGGCCTCCGACGCTTGGGATAGATTACTGGGTGATGCGCGACGACCGCAGGACTGCCGGATGCGGACACAGTGGCGCCCGAGGCAAGTTCAATCACATTGCGAACAAATGGAATGTAGCGAATAACATTGGACCGACGCACAGTCAGCGGACAGCGAGTCTTCACCATGCTCTCGACTTCGGCAAGCGAAAGAGCAGTGCTGTAAAAGGCAAATTCAGACAACGTCAAAACCGAGAATTCCTGATTGCTGCCGCTAAAGAAATGACACCCGAAGCGAATGTTTCCAGCCGTGAATGAACCGGCCCCAACAGTGACATCGCCGCTGACCTGCACCCCTTGCTGATAGCACTTGGCTATCGTGCCGGACCGAGTAACGGCAATTGTAGTCAGTGCTCCAACCACTAGCTGCGTTCCGTCGCGCGTACTGCCAGTGTCGCCAACGCCAACGTCAAAACCGCTGAAGCCGGCACCAGTGTTTGGCTTGTAAATGCACTGATTGCGCGGCGAGCTTGGAAAGTTGTCAAATGCAAATGCCGTGCCGTTGCTCGTGACGGTGTCCACCGACACGTTGAATACAATGCTGTAGTCAGTGAGCCCGGAAACATCGGGTATGGAGTGGTTGTCGGAACCACCAGCATAAGAGGAACCCATCACTGCTCCACCACGCGCACCCAATGGAGTTCGGCATCTCCGGTTGCATTGTCGCTGGCCACATCGCGCTTGATGCGGCAGCGGTATTGCTCGCCGGCAGCGACGCTGTCCATGTTGGCGCCATTGCTGATGTTGACGCTCACGACATCGACGAAGCCGGAGGTACCGGGCACCGTCACGGCGGTGATGGTTTGTGCCGTAGCGAAGCTGTCGCTGTCGACATCCTGCTGACTGTCGCCGATGCGTTCGATCTCAACCGTCCAGCCACAGGTGCCAGTTATCGCCGATGTCATCGAGTAGGCGACATCAACCTTGATCCCGGTGCCAGTGTAGCCAGTCGGCAGAATGCCGGTGAATATCGCAGCCTCTGCAGTGGTGTCATCAAAATCCAAAACTGGATGGCCGTTGCGAGTGTCGAGGGTGGCGAAGTTGGCAGTTGGCGGTTCATTGTCCTGTGGATAGAACAGCATAACTTCGTCCTCGATGACTGGCTCAGGCGGCGGTACCGGCACCGCCACCACATGCGCGATGTCGATGCGATGACGGAAGTACACCACCTGAAGGGTCATAGCAGTGACTCAAGTTGCCGGCGGCGGTAGTTGCGCTCCTCCATCGCCTCGATCCGCTTCATGAATGGAACGCAGTCCCTGCCGGCGCAGCGCTCGCATACCAGGGCATCGCACTGGCGACAATAGCCACCCAGCTCTGAGGCTCCCCTCCCATTGCAGATGGTGATTCGCTGACAGTGCACACAGGTGAAGGTGTCCGCCTCTTGCACCCCGAGA
>Ga0111538_10008617_pt1 | contig 13675 bp, 9 predicted proteins | sample SoiMethybrSBSTD1_FD_79669 | JGI IMG/M metagenome (GOLD analysis project Ga0111538, IMG submission 79669) | Bulk soil microbial communities from a Populus tree surrounding site in Tennessee, USA - Soil MetaG P. TD hybrid SBSTD1 (version 2)... | ecosystem: Environmental > Terrestrial > Soil > Tree...
AGCAGGCGCGGTGTGCGACTACTGTTTTTTCAGGTAGCCGATATCCCGCGCCCGCGGCGCGGGATCGGCTGGTCGCTCCGCGCCGCAGGCGCGGTGTGCGACTATTGTTTTTTCAGGTAGCCGCACTCTCGCGCTTTGCGCGAGAGTGCGGCTAGTCGCAGGCGATGCGGGCGAGCAGCGGGCGCGCGGACGTCAGCGTGACGCCGTCGCCGAGCTGGCCGGAGGTGTTCGCGCCCCAGCACCAGACGGTGCCGTCGCTGAGCCGGGCGCAGGTGTGCGCGCCGCCCGCGACGATCGCGTCGACGTTGGTCAGGCCCGCGACGGGCACCGGCGTGTTGCTGGCCTCGGTGTTGCCGGTGCCGAGCTGGCCGCTGTCGTTGGCGCCCCAGCAGCTCACGGTGGCGCGGTCGTCGAGCGCGCAGGTGTGGCGTGCGCCGGCGGCGAGCGCGCGCGGTTGCGACAGCCCCATCACCTCACGGGGCATCAGCAGCGGCTCGCCCGGGACCGCGCCCACCTGTCCGTCGGCGTTGCGGCCCCAGCACAGGACCCGGCCGTCGACCACCGCGCAGGTGTGCGCCGCGCCCGCGGTGATGGCCGTGGCTTTCGCGGCGGCGCCTGCCAGCGTGATCTGGACGGGCGATGTGTGTTCCATGCTTCCGTCACCGAGCTGGCCCTGGTCGCCGCGCCCCCAGCACCAGATGCCCCCTCCTTCGTCGAGCGCGCAGCTGTGCGCGTCGCCGGCGGCCAGCGCGGCCGGCTTGGCGAGCAACGACGGAACGGAACCGAGCGGCGCCGGAACCGGCCCCGGACCGCCCGGATCGTCGAACGGACGACCGTTGCCGAGCTGGCCGTTGATGTTGGAGCCGAAGCAGAGGACCGACGCCGAGATGGTGGCGCCGACGCAGGTGTGCGAGCCGCCGGCGGCGACCGCGAACACGCCGTCGCCGCCCTCGGGGGGAGATAGATCGGTGGCGGTCGGGACGGTGACCACCATGTCGAAGCCGGCGGGTTGCCCGAGCTGGCCCGAGGCGCCCCAGCCCCAGCAGCGGAGCTGCTTGTCGATGGCGGGGAACGCGCAGGTGTGTCGCGCGCCGGCGGCGATCGCGGCCGGCTCCAGCGACGAGATGCGCGTCGCCGCCCTCGCGTCGATCGACGAGCCGTTGCCGAGCTGGCCGCTCTCGTTCGCGCCCCAGCAGAACAGCGCGCGCGCTCCGCTGACGTCGTCGGCGGTCGCGCAGGTGTGCGCGCCGCCGGCGGCCAGCGCCGTGACGTGCGTCAGGCCCGGGACCTGCGCGGGCGTCGCGCGCACCGTGTTGCCGCCGATCGCGAGCTGGCCAAAGTGGTTGTCGCCCCAGCAGTAGAGCCCATCATCGCTGGCAAACACGCAAGAGAATGCGTCTCCGGCGACGATGCCGGTTGCGTTTCCGATCGACGTGCCGTCGCCGAGCTGCGCGCGGCCGTCCGCGCCCCAGCATTTGATGTTTTCGTCGCCGCCGCCCTCGCTGACGATGCAGGTGTGCTGCGCGCCGGCGGCGACGGCGATCGGATCGGTCGCGGCGGCGATTTGCCTGGGCGTCGGGATCGCCCCGGCCGGCGCCTGCGGATCCGGATCGACCTGTCCCTCCGCGTTGCCGCCCCAGCACATCAGGCCGTCGCTGGACAGGGCGCAGGTGTGGTCGTGGCCGGTGACGACGCTGGTCACGCGCATCGTGGGCGGCAGTGACGCGGGGTCCGGCGCCGTCGGGGCGCGCGGGCCGGTCGTCGTGCCGTCGCCGATCTGCCCCTCGTCGTTCGCGCCCCAGCACGACACCTGCCCGCCCGTCGTCAGCGCGCACACGTGTTGCCAGGAAGCGGAGAGCGCCTTGATCTCGGTGATGCCGGCGACGGGGGTGGGCAAGAGCGGTGCCCCGGCCGCCGCGCCGGCGTCGCCGAGCTGACCGACGCTGTCGTCGCCCCAGCACAGCACGCCGCCGCTCACGTCCACCGCGCACGAGAAGTTCTTTCCCGCGGCGACGATCTTGCGTGGATCGTCGAGCGTGGCCGCGACGCCGACGCCGCTGACCGGCCGGGGCAGCACGCTGTCCGCGCCGCCGCGGTCGCCGAGCTGGCCCGTGTCGTCGGCGCCCCAGCAATACACGACGCCGGCGGCCGTCGCCGCGCAGGTGTGGCTGTCGCCCGCCGCGACCGCGATGACGTTGTCGACGACGGGCACGCGGACCGGGAGCGCGTGTGACGTGCGCGTCCCATCGCCGAGCTGGCCGCGATCGTTGCGCCCCCAGCACCACAGACTGCCGTCGAGCCGCACGAGGCAGGCGTGGCTGCCGCCCGCGGCGACGCCCTCGATCTTGTTCGCCGTGCAGGACGGCACGCACGCGTCGGCGTCGTCGCCGGCGTGGTGAACGTAGCGCCGCTGGGACGTCATGCAGGTGGTGTCGGCGACGCTGCAGTGGCCGTTCGCCTCGCAGAAGCCGTCCCGCGCGCCGACCGTGCACTGCGCGTGCTCCGCGCAGCGAAAGTCGCCGGGGCCGAGGCAGGAGGTCGCCAGCAGGGCCAGCGCGCCGAGCGTCGCGAGGCGCGCGCCGATCAAAACGCGCCTCCGACCTGCAGGCCGCCCGGGCTGATCGACACGCTGACCTGGGGCGGACGCACGGCCGCCTCGCGCGCCTGCCGCCGAACCACCACGAAGCGCGCGACGCCGACGGCGGTCACCGCGGCGCCCAGCGCCAGCGTGCCGACGCCGACCTGCCAGCGCGATTCCGCCGTCGACCAGCGGTTGCTGTACGGGTCCAGCGTCTTCGCCGCCTCGGCGTCGTCACGCGCGGTGTACGACGCGGCGATGAAGCCGACGCCGACGCTGATGGCGGCGACACCGGCGCCGGTGAACCCCAGCCCGAATGGATCGCGCCACCACTTGGGCGGCGGCGGCGGGGGCGGGGGGGGCTGGCGCGGCGGCTCGACGACGACGACCTCCGGGTGGTCGGCCAGATGCTGCGCGCAGCGGCCGAGCGCGATCTGCGTCGCGTTCGCCTGCACGGCGTGCGGGTTGGTCGCGAGGAAGCGCTGGTAGAGCGCGACGGCCCCTTTGCAGTCGCCCGCCAGCCGCTTCGCTTGACCCTCCGCGAACAGGAACTCGCGGCGCGGCTCGATCGCGTAGCCGGCCTCGAGATCGGCGATGGCGCCTGCGTAGTCACGGCTGGAGAAGCGCTCGAGCCCGCGCGCGTAGAGCGCGGCGGCCTCGGGCCGCATCGGTCCTTCCACCTGGCCGGCCGCTGTGGCGGCGGGCGCGGGCGTGGCCGGGGCCGGCGCCGCGGGCGCGGGCGCGGGCGCGGCGGGCGCGGGCGCGGTAACGGGCGCCGTCGATGCTCCGGGACCCCAACCATGGGCGATCCGCGCCGGCATCGTGAGCGCCACCAGCAGCGCGACTGCGCGCCCATGTTGCAGTGCCGATGACCGCCAGCGCCGGATGATGTCCAGGGTATGCCGCTCCGACGAAGGTGTCGAGAGTGGCGGACGGTGCCGGTGTTAGACTCCTCGGCGTGTCCCGCGCGGTCGAGCAGCGTTCCGCAGGTCCGCGCGTGTTGATGCCGCGCCGGGTTTTGCCGTTGCGATCGTGGTCGCTGATCGGCGCCACGTTGCTGGCGGCCGCGTGCTCGAGCGGTAGCGGCGGGCCGGACAGCGGCGCCGGTGGAAGCGCGGTCGCGGGCAGCGGTGGTACGGGCGGGACGACCGCGGGCAGCGGCGGTGCGAACGCGGGGAGCGGCGGCGCGGGCGTGGGTGGCGGCGGTGTCAGCGGCTCGACCGGTGGCAGCGGCGGTGGTGTCGGCGGTTCGACCGGTGGCACCGGCGGTGGTGTTGGCGGCTCGACCGGCGGAACCGGCGGCGCGGGCGGGCGCGGCGGCGCGGGCACCGGCGGCGCGGCCGGGCGGGGCGGCGGTGGCGGCACGACGGGCGCCGGCGGCGCGGCGGGCGCGACCGGCCAGGCGACGGTCTACGTCGGCGGTTCGTCGAGCACGATCTCGATCCTGGCGCTGGATCTCGCGACCGGCGCGCTCACGTCGCGCGGCACGGCGCCGGGCGGCTCGAGCCCGACGTACCTCGCCTGGGACGGCGGGCAGCGATTTCTCTACGCGGGCAACGGCGGGCAGGGGCGCATCACCTCTTTCAGCATCGGCGCCAGCGGCGCGCTGACCAGCCTCGGCGACGTCTCCACCGCCGGGATGATCGGCACCACCAGCTACATGGCCGCGGTCACGCACATCTCGGTGCACCCGACCGGTGGCTGGGTGTTCACAGCGCACTTCAACAGCGGCCACGTCGCGGTCTCGCCCGTCGGCGCGACGGGCGCGGCCGGCGCCGTCGTCGACATCGAACGCCCGGCCAACGAGGCGCACCAGATCGTCAGCGACGCGAGCGGCCGCCACGTGTTCGTCCCGTGCCGCTCGGGCAACGTCATCGCGCAATACGCGTTCGACAGCGCCAGCGGCCAGCTCGCCGCCGCCAACCCGCCCCAGGTGCAGGCCGCGACGGGGGCCGGCCCGCGCCACATCGCGATTCATCCCAACCAGCAGTCCGCGTACGTCATCAACGAGCTCAACGGCACGATCACGTCGTACCGCTACGACGCGAACGCCGGCCTGCTGTCGTCGCCTGAATCGATGAGCGCCGTGCCCTCCGGCATGACCGAGACCTCGTCCGCGCACGTGGTCGTGCACCCGTCGGGGAAGTTCGTATACGCGTCTAACCGCACGACCAACACGATCGCGATGTTCAGCGTCGACCCGACCAGCGGCCGCCTGACCACCCTCGGACACGAGACCGGCGGAGGCATGGTGCGCACGCCGCGCGACTTCGGCATGGAGCCGGGCGGGCGCTTCCTGATCGTCGCCAACCAGGGGACCAACAACATCATCGTGTTCCGCATCGACGCGACCACCGGCACGCTCACCCGCGTCGGCGATCCGCTGTCGGTCCCCGCGAGCCCGCAGTTCGCCGGGGCGCTGTCGGTCCCTTGACGCGCGGCCGGTCGCGCCGGCTCAGGCTTCGTCCGGCGTCGCGGCGCCGTCCAGCGGCCACTTCATCAGGGCTTTTTCTGCGTACCACATCGCCGCGCTGACCGCCGGCTCCGTGGCGAGGGCCTGGTGGAGGTCCGACAGCAAGCGGCGGAGGTCTCCATCCGCTGTCGGCAGGAGGCGTTGAAGCAGCCCGTCGTGGGACGCATGGGCGAGCCACGCGTGATCGCCGCCGTCCACCCAGAAGCTCAGCCCGATGAAGAACGACTTGCCGGCCCGAGCGACCGGCACCAGCACTCCCCAATCCTCCTGGATCAGCTCGGTCGCAATCGTCAGACCCTCGATTCGTTGGAGCAGGGCGATGAACCAGCCGGCTCCGTCGATCGACAGGATTCCGTCGTCGTCGGACAGGACCACCCAGGGTGCCGGATGACGGAAGGTGACGTGGGTTCGCACGGAGGCGCCGCGGCCCATGCTAACGCATGACCGCGCGGGGTCCGGTGCTAAGGCACCAGCGAGTTGAGGTATTCCTCGAGGTTCGTGTAGCCGTCGCCGTCGGCGTCGGCGTTGCGGTCGGCGGCGTTGCCCGGGTTGAGGCCGTTCGCGGTCTCCCAGGCGTCCGGCATCCCGTCGCGGTCGGTGTCGAAGTTGCTGGCCCGCGACGCCGCCGCCAGCGTGCCGTAGCCGTTGTCGGCGACGCCCAGCGACACCAGATCGCGTTCGGTCTGGATCAGGATGCCGGTCTGCGCGCGCACCTGCGAGATCAGCAGCGTGTCGGCCTGGTCGCGCGCCGGCACCGTCGCGCCCGCGCCGTCCAGCACCCGATCGTAGGCGGCGCGCGCCGCGTCGGTCGCCACCATCGGCGCCGGCAGCCGCGCCGTGAGCAGCGTCGGGCTGCCCTGGATCATGTCGTTGCCGGTCTTGGACGAGTCCAGCATGCCGTTGGCGTTGCCGTCGAGCACGTTGCCGGACACGTACAGGCTGAAGTTCGACGTGCCGTTGTGGAACGCGTAGCTCGCGCTCTGCGCGCTGATGATGTAGTTGCCGACCGCGTTGGCCTGATGCTGGCCGTTCGTGGTGCCGGCGAGGATGAACGGATCGTGGCTGATCGACCAGCCCATCGACTCGCCCACCGGATCGTGCGCGTCGAAGCCGTAGGTGACGTTGTTGACCCAGTCGAGCGGGCCGCCCATGCCGCGGGTCTCGGGTAGCTCGCTGCGCGCGCGCGGGTTGCGCGTCTTGTTGAACGCCCACAGGCAGTGGTGAATCGTCGTCTGGTTCGACGTGAACAGCGCGCCCGCCGAGTGGTTGTTGACCTGCAGGCCCCACGACACGATCGACCACTGCAGGGTCAGGTTGTGCGGGCCAATGCCCTCGTCGCCGGGCATCGACAGCGTCTCGTCGGTGCCGAACGACACCGAGGTGTGATCGACGATGACGTTGTCCGACGATGACGAGATCGTCATCGCGTCGTCGCGATCGGTCGTCGTGCCGACGCCGCGGCGCACGCGCAGGAAGCGCACGATGATGTCGCGTCCGCCGATCGAGAACTTGCGGCCGCGGATGCCGATGCCGCCGCCCGGCGCGGTCTGACCGGCGACCGTGATGTTCGCCTGCGTGATGCCGAGGTTTGAGGACAGCGTGATCCAGCCGCCGACGTCGAACACGACGGTGCGGTTGCTGGCGCTGACGCAGTCGCGCAGCGAGCCCGCGCCCGAGTCGGCCGTCGTCGTCACGTGGCAGACGTCGCCGCCGCGCCCGCCTCTCGTGTTGCGGCCGTAGCCCTCGGCGCCCGGGAACGCGACCGCCGGGCCCGGCGCGCCGCCGGTGCCGCCGGTCCCCGTGACGCCGCCGGTGCCGCCGCGTCCGCCGGCCGTGCCCGCGCCGCCACCCACGCCCGCACTGCCCGTGCCGCCGCCGGCGCCGCCGCGCGCGCCACCGGTCGCGCCGCCGCGTCCGCCGGTGCCGAGCGCGCCCGCGGCGCCGCTCGTGCCGCCGGCTCCCGCGCCGGCGGATCCGCCGCTCCCGGTCCCGGCGGCTCCGGCCGTCCCGGCGCCGGCCCCGGCGTTGCCGGTGGTGCCGGAAGAGCCCGTGGTGCCCGCGCTTCCGGTGGTGCCGGCGGACCCCGTGGTGCCTGCCGACCCCGTGGTACCGGCAGTCCCCGTGGTACCGGCGGACCCCGTCGTGCCAGCCGTTCCGCTGCCGCTGCCCGCGGTGCCCGGCTGGCCGGTCGATCCGCCGTTGCCACCACTGCCGCCGTCGGCGCAGGCGGTGAGCGCGAGCGCGAGCGTCAAGCAGGCGGTGGATCGGCGGCGGAGCATCATCGGGGGGGGCCTACTCTTGATGTCCCGACCCGCGGAATCCATCCCGATTTCTTCGGGATTTCCCCGGCCTGCCTAGTCGTTCCAGGTCGCGACGGCGCGTGGCGCCAGCAGCGCCGGCCCGATGTGGATCCGCTGCTGTCCCGCCCAGAACACGCGATCGTCGGCGGCCACCGCCGGTAGCGCGAGCGGGAGCGGCGCCACCCGATCGCCCACGCCGTCGATCACGACCACGCGCGCTTCGCCGTTGCTGCGTTCGATCCAGGCGACCGCGCGGCCGTCGCGCCGCCAGATCGGCGGCGCCAGCACGAACACGCTGCCGTCGGCCGTGCGCACGCGCTTGCCGTCGACGTAGACCGCGCCGCCGATCACCTCGGCGACGTGACGGCCGTCGGGCGAGGCGACCGGCCGCAACGTCTGCGGCCCGCGCTCCGCCCGCCGGCGTGATTGCTTCTGCACCGGATCGTCCCGATGGACGGACGTATCCGCACGCCCGCGCGCCTTCGCCTTGGTCGGCAGCAGCATCGCCGCCGCGACCGCCAGCCACAGGGATCCTTTGCGCGTCTTCATCGCTCCATGACGCCGGAGGCACCGGGGCCCCGCAAGTTTTGCCCTCGGGGTAGGCCCGTAGCGCACACCGGCAAGAAACGGCGCGTGGCGCCGGCAATTTATCGAACGCAGCGCGGCGAAGGGGAGGGGTACCTTGCCGTCGCGGAGGATCACATGGCGAACGTGATGGCGAAGGTGGATGTGCTGTTGAAGGTCCTGCCGCGCGGGCGGCGTGCTCGGCTCGCGCTGATGGCGGTCGCGGGCGCATTCTTGCTGGCCGGAATCGGGGCGGCGTACGCGGCGCTGCAGGACGGAAACGGCGTCATTCACGCCTGCGTCGACGGCAAGACCGGCGTCGCGCGCATCATCGATACCGCCGTCGAGAGCTGCAAGAAGGGCGAGGCGGCGGTGAGCTGGAATCAGACCGGCCCACAGGGCGCGACGGGTGCAACCGGCGCGACGGGTGCCAAGGGCGACACCGGTGCCACGGGCGTTCAAGGTCCGACGGGCGCGTCCGGTCCCGCAGGCGCGGCGGGTCCTCCGGGATCGCAGGGTGTCCCGGGCCCGACGGGCGCGACCGGCCCGCAGGGCCTCACCGGTCCCCAGGGCCCGCCCGGCCCGGGTGGCGGCGGGGGTTCCGGCGCGCCCAACAAGCAGACGGTCGGGAGCGCTGCCATCGAAAGTCCCCAGGGGCCGATCACCAACGGCGGCCAGCCGCTCAGCCTCCTCTCGTATCAGTGGAACCTGACCGCGCCCATCGATTCCGCTTCCGGTCAGGCGAGCGGAAAGATCGTCGCGACGCCGTTCAAGTTCGTGAAGGCGATCGACGCCGCCACGCCGCGGCTCATGAATGCGCTGGTGGGCCGCTCGTCCCTGACCGTCGACGTCACCGTCTTCAAGCCCAGCACGAACGGGGAGACGCTGCAGACGCTGCGATTCGAGAACGCCATCGTCATCAGCCGGACGGAGGGAGACACCGGCGCGGTGGGCGACATCCCCCTCGAGGAGGTGTCGATCAAGTTCACGCGGGTGACCGAAACCGTGAACGGCATCTCGGCGACGTTCGACACCGCCACGGGCACCCCGTAGGCGATGCGGCTAGGGCGGGACGGGGGAATCGGGATCCCATGAACCGAGACGCGAGTCCGCCGACGGCCGCGGGCCTGCCGCCTGACCCGTGCTGCCGGCAGGCCCCTGACGGATCGCCGCCGGTTTCACCCTGGCCTTGGCTTTCCCGTTTTTCACCGTCGTCGTGGTCGTGGTCGTCGTGGTTGCGGCATCGCCCGCCGCCACGGCGGGAATCGCCGTAGACGACGGCATGGTTTTTTCCGCGGTCGGTTCGGTAGCCGGATTCCTTTCCGCGCCCGGCGCCACCGACCGCGGAGTTATTTTTGATCCCTCGCCCGCGACAGCGGGAGAGGGTTCAATTTCTGCGCTCGCGCCGCCCGCCTTCGCGGCGTCGGCGTCGCCCATCCAGCGTTTCACCAGCACACCGCCCCCGATCGCGCACAGCCCGAACAAGCCCGCCACGGCCGCGTAGCGCGCCACCCGCCCGCGCCGTCGCGCGCGCTGCCGGGTGGTGCCGAACGCGTCGGTGGCCGTGCGTTCGGCGGGATCGGCGGACGCCACCACCACCGGCTTCGCCGCCAGGTGCTCGCCCAGCGACTTGCCCTCGCGCTGAGCGGCGCGCCAGGCCTCGAGCTCCTCGGCGAACAGCTCCTGGAGGTACGACGCCAGCGCCACCGTCGACAGCGCGAGACCCGAAGCGCGCGCGAACGACTCGATCGCGATCTGCAACGCCTGCATGGTCGGGAAGCGATCGTCGGCGTCCGGCGCCAGCGCGCGCAGCACGATCTCGGACAGCGCGGGCGGATAGGCGCCCATCGCCTCCGGCCAGGCCGGCGGGCTGGCCCGTCCCGTCGCGATCTGGTTCAGGATGTCCAGCTCGCTGGCGCCCGCGAACGGCGCGCTGCCCGTCGTCAGCTCGTAAAGGATCGCGCCCAGCGCAAAGATGTCGCTGCGCCGGTCGACGGGCCGCGCGCGGCACTGCTCGGGCGACATGTACGCGAACTTTCCCTTCAGCGTCCCTTCCTGGGTTCGCGTCCGCTGAAACGCCCACTTCGCGATGCCGAAGTCGGAGACCTTCACGGCACCGTCGTACGAGACCAGCACGTTCGACGGCGAGACGTCGCGGTGCACGATGCCCAGCGGCTCGCCACCCGGGCCCAGCCGTTCGTGCGCGTAGTGCAGGCCCTCGGCCGCCGCCGCGACGATCGTCACCGCGTGCGCCAGGGGCAGCGGCGCGCTGGCCTTGTTCGCATTGCCCGCGGTGCGTCCTTGCGCGCGCAGCATCTCGCGCACGTTCGCGCCGTGCACGTATTCCATCGCGAAGAACGGCGCGTCGGTCTCGCCGCCGACGTCGTAGACCTCGATGACGTGGGGGTGCGTCAGCGTCGCCGACAGGCGCGCCTCGTCGAGGAACATGCGCAGCAGCTCCGGATCGAGCGCGTGCTGCGGCAGGATCCGCTTGAGCACGACGAGCTTCTCGAAGCCTTCGATGCCGACGCCGGGCAGCCGGGCGAGGAAGATCTCGGCCATGCCGCCGACGGCCAGGCGCCGGATCGGTTGGTACCGACCGATTCGCCGGCCGCTGTCGATGACGGTCGCGACAGCGCGCACGGGGCCCAGGATATCACTGACGGTTGGGGGTCCGCCTCACGACGACCGGCTTCTTCGGGCTGGCCATGAAGCTGGCGCGCAGGCGGTTTTGAAACCCCGTTGCGCAACCCTGATACCGGAGAAAATTATTAAGTAAATTCAACCGGTTACATACACGCACACGCGCCGTTGCCTCGATTTCGAGGGGTTTCGGTGTTGCGCAACATGTAGCTGTTTTTGCGGGGTTTTTCGGCCAAAAAGCACGTCACGCTTGGGTTTCGTCCTGGACAGGAGTGGCCCCCTTATTGCGTAATGAGGGCTACGAAGGAGAGCGACATGAGAGACAAGTCCACGGTTAAGACGCTTCGAGGTGTCGCTTGGCTGCTGCCGATGGCACTGCTGGCGCCGCTTCCGGGCTGTTCGGATTCACCAACCCCCGGCAGTGGTGTCCTCGGACCCGACGTGAGCAAGATCGTCTTCCTCCAGCGAACGCCACGTGGCGATGCGGGCAACGTGTTCGACTACCTGAGCTATGCCGGCGGCGGCCGACTCGTGAAGCTCGAACCGCCATCCGCCAACGGGACCCTGACGACGCTCTTCCCGACGGCCGATGCCTGCAAGGGCCTGGTCGACGATCCGAATGACGCCCAGCAAGTCCAGGGGTGCGTCAACGGCGCCGACATCATGTCGTACGACATCAACTTCAACGCCGACGCGATCGTCTTCTCCGCGTCGCTCGGCGGGCGCTACCAGCTCTATTCGATCGGCGTCGACGGGAACAACATCAAGCAGCTGACCGAGGGCGGGAACGACTTCGTCTATCCGCTCTATCTCCCGGGCGGGAAGATCATGTTCATGAGCAACCTGAACGTGGAACAGGCTGCCGACCCGAACTCGACCTCGCAGCAGTTCACCGACGAATACGAGCGCCAGCAGACGGCGCAAGCCGGAACGATGAACATCGACGGCAGCCAGATGGTCATGGGCGCGCGGAACGTCTCTCACCGCGTGTCCCCGGCCCTGCTCGGGGACGGCCAGATCGTCTACACCGAGTGGCGGCACATGGGCATGGTCAACGACGGCCACCTGCGCATGATGAACACCGACCTCACCGGCATGCGCGAGGCGTTCGGCGGCGAGCTGAACGGCCAGCCCAGCACCAACAGCTACCTGAAGGCCCGCTTCGTCCAGAAGACGATGATTGCGGATCCGGACGGCAGCGGCACGCAGATCGCGAACTACGAGATGGTGGCGATCGCCACCTCGCGTGACCGCACGCTGCAGTCGGGCAAGCTGTTCAAGATCAACCTGAACGGCAGCGAGACGCACTCGACCGCGATCGACCTGACGCCGCTCATCCCGGGTGACCGGGTGGCCAGTCAGGCGGGCGTCGGCCGCTACTACGACGCCGAGGGTCTGGGCGGCAGCGCCGCGGGCCGGTACCTGGTGTCCTGGTCGGACGGCCCGGTCGAGTCCGAGACGCTGGCGCTCGCCGGCACGAACGCGCAGTTCGGCATCTACGTGTTCGACAGCAACTCGAAGACCCGCTTCCCGGTCTACGACGACCTGAACATGTGGGACGTGCTGGCGCGGCCGCTGCGCCCGCGCGCCGAACCGACCAAGACGCCGGTGACGCCGGTGTCGCCGCTCAGCATGGCCGACACCACGATCGGCGCACTGAACGTCTACGACTCGTCGCTGGGCGACATCAAGGCGAACCTCACGCCGGGCAGCGTCGTCAAGGCCCGCTTGCTCGAGGGTTTCTCGGGCGAAGAGGGGGGCGTCGACATGTTCGGCACCACCGAGTTCGACGGACAGGCGAAGTACGGCGAGGTGCCGGTAAACGCGGACGGTTCGTTCGCGGCGGTGGTGCCGGGCAACGTCCCGTTCCACATCCAGCTGATCGACAAGTTCGGCATGAGCCTGGCGAACGAGTCGATCTGGATCAGCGGCCGCGCGGGCGAACAGCGCTTCTGCGGCGGCTGCCACGAGAGCCGGACCAAGGCCGCGACCCTGGCCCCCGGCATCCCGACCGGCTTGCTGAACGGCGCCGTCAACCTGGTGCAGCCGCGACCGCTGCGCGTGGACAACACGGCCTATCTGCTCGCGGGCGGCGCCTTCTCGAAGGCGAACCCCAAGCTGCCGAGCGACAACGCCGTGCAGGGCGTCCCCTGGGACATGGCGATCCAGCCGATCCTCGACGCGAAGTGCGCGAGCTGCCACAACGGCACCGTCAGCGCGGCCAACCCGAGCTACACCATTCGCGACAACGCGACCATGGCCGAGCAGACGTTCGTCTTCGACCTCCGCGGTCAGAAGGTGAACGTGACCATCGGTGAGCGCGCGACCGGTGACTTCACCGCGTCGTACCTGTCGCTCATGGGCCTCGGCGAGATCCTGAGCGACGCCGACGTGACGTACATCCCCGCGCCGCCCAAGCAGTACGTCGAGCCGGCGTCGGCGATGAATAGCCTCGTCGTGAAGATGATGAACCCGGTGCAGCGCTTCCCGGTCAGCACCACGGTGCGCGCCTTCGCGGACCGCAGCATGACCAACGGAGCGCTGAGCCACGCCGCCGACAAGGGCTATCCCGAGCTCACGGCGGACGAGCACTACCTCCTCATCCTCAACATCGACATGGGTGGTCAGTTCTTCTTCCGGGAGAACCTGAACACCGCTGGCTCGGCGACCCCGTAACGGAGAAAACGACATGCACACGAACAAGACAATGAAGCTCGCAGTCGTCACGTTCCTGGGCATCTCGCTGGCGGCGGCCGGAACCGCGGTCGCCGGCAGGGGGTCGAGCCCAGTGGCAGTCCAACGTGCCATCGCGTCGGGTTCGTCCGACGCCATCAAGTCGGAGCTGGAGCGCGCAGAGCATCTGGTCTGCGTCTCCTGCGTCGACATGGTGCGGCCCCTGATCGACAACCAGGATCAGGGCATTCGCCAGGTCGCGGCCTGGTGGCTCGCGCGACGTGGCGTCGCGCGGACCATCCGGGTCGAGATGCTGAACCGGCTGGCGCAGCCTGACTCGACCCTCGCGCGCAACGCGGCGGACGTGTTGGGTGAGTTCCACTACGTGTCGTCGATTCCGGCGCTGGGGGCGGCGTTGTCGAACCCGGTGTTCTCGAGCGAGGC
>Ga0111538_10008621_pt1 | contig 13673 bp, 11 predicted proteins | sample SoiMethybrSBSTD1_FD_79669 | JGI IMG/M metagenome (GOLD analysis project Ga0111538, IMG submission 79669) | Bulk soil microbial communities from a Populus tree surrounding site in Tennessee, USA - Soil MetaG P. TD hybrid SBSTD1 (version 2)... | ecosystem: Environmental > Terrestrial > Soil >...
GGTCAATTGAAAACTCAGGAGGGGCGATGGAGGAACAGGTTTACCAACCCAAATCCCATTGGTGGCTGTTTATCTTGGGCGTGATCATGCCGGCGATCTCAATCACGGTGGAGACATCTACTCACATCTGCGCCCAGATATTCTTCGACCCTATTCCCACAACCTGGCACGTCATCCTGGTGATATTCGTTCCGCTTGCTCAACTTCACTGCTGGTTTGCACTTCGACGCGGAACGCCCGAACGGCTCCGTCTGGCGGGGTTCATCAATGCCATTGTTATCGGTATCTCAATTTTCTATTCGATTGTCTACCTCGCAATTCTGCCTCTCGCATTCCTGACGGTGCTTATCGGCCTCGGATTTCTACCCCTCGCGCCGTACTTCTCACTGGCCGCAGCCGTCGTGATGCGCCAAAAACTGAGTAAGATCGCGGCTACTTCAGCCTCTAAGCCCTTTGGTATTAAGAAACGTGGTCTTCTGGTGGGTCTGGGTGTGACGCTCGTGGTGCTCGGTGTAATCGAACTGCCGTCTACGCTCACAAGAATCGGGTTGCGAAAGGCAGTCTCCTCCTCACCGGAGGTCAGAGCTGAAGGCATTCGGTTTCTCCGTACTTACGGCAACAAAGATGCCCTGTTGCGCAGTTGCTACAATAATAGCGGCATCGCCACTGATCTCATCGGTTTTGCTTACTTGATGGGAAACCCGGTAGAGCCAAATGATGCTCAGCAGATTTATTACCGCGTGACAGGAGAAACTTTCGACAGTTCCATTCCTCCTGAACGAATAAGTGGCCGGCTCGTTCCGCAAGACACTGTCGACTTCGATAGAGACCAGGGTGGTTCACGAATCCACGGCAAACTAAAAGGGCTCTCACTAGCGAATTCCAAACTCGAAGCTTCGGTTGATGCCGACGGTGGCGTAGGTTACATGGAATGGACTCTCGTCTTTCGAAACGACTCGATCGATCAAAGAGAGGCACGCGCAGAAGTGCAACTACCGCCCGGAGCTGTTGTATCGCGTCTGACGTTGTGGGTTAACGGCGAGCCTCGTGAGGCCGCATTTGCCGGTCGGGGCAAGGTCGCGAGGGCTTACCAGAAAGTGGCCATTCGTGAGCGCCGCGATCCGGTGCTGGTCACGACTGCCGGTCGCGATCGCATACTGGTCCAATGTTTTCCGGTTCCACCCAACGGTGGTGAAATGAGGATCCGGTTCGGAATTACGTTACCACTCCCGTTGGAAGAGCTGAACCGCGCTCAGCTTTTGCTTCCGTACTTTGCGAATCGAAATTTCCGAATTGCCGACGACGTCTATCACGCTGTAAGGATCAAATCAAAAACCCGATTGTGGCCCTTCAATGCAACGTTCAAGACCAGCGTCGAAGGCGACGATTCGATTCTGTCAGGCTCAATTCAGGATGAAGAGCTTTCCCAGGCGCGCTCCGCAATTCTGGTCGACAGATCAGACGTAAAGGAGATGTGGAGCAAAGACCCCTTCGAAAAGGGATACATCATCCAGCAAAAGATTGAAGAACGTACGCCTGCTCACGTGCAACGGATCGTGTTGGTGTTAGACACCTCGGGTACCATGTACAAATGGGTTTCTCATGTCGAAGCGGCTGTTAAGTCGCTTCCGCCCAAGTTCGACGTAAAGCTGGTCTTAGCCGACGCGGATATGATCGACGGAAGCACGGTCAAAGATCTCGCCAGCAGTCCTGACGAAATCTACTCGGCCTTGAGTTATGCGAACTTTGCCGGCGGGGCAGATAACATGCCTGCACTACTGAAGGCATGGGATCTCGCTGCTGAAAAGCCCGGCAACAACGCGATTGTCTGGATTCACGACCCACAACTTTTGCTGACCCTTTCTCCGGAACAACTCGCCCGACGCTGGCGCGATCGTCTGTATGGACCAACGCTTTATTCGGTTCAAGCCACCCGCGGTGCAGACGAAATCGAGAAGGCCATCGACGGTGTCGACCAGATTAAGTCAGTCCCACGCACTGGTGAATTGGACCTCGATTTGAAATTTTTGTTTGCCCGGCTAATGGGTAGCATGAAGACTTATGAGTTTGTGCGTTCAAGCAAAAAGCTGGACGAGAAACAAACGCCGCAAACACTGGAAACATCCGATCACCTCGCGCGATTGTGGGCCAATGAGGAGGTCGCGCGAATCCTTGCTCCTCGAGATGAGTCACTCGAGAGCGCTGCGATCATACTTGCTTCGCAATACCAACTTGTGACCCCCGTAACCGGAGCGGTCGTTCTGGAAACAGAGCAACAGTATCGCGATAACGATCTGAAGCCAGTCGACGCCGGAACAGTGCCGACAATTCCCGAACCGGAGATGATCGTGCTGTTTGCCATTGCAGGCGTATTTATGCTCTGGATTGCATATATGAAATACCGCAAGTCAGGTTCGGGCCGTTGTACGGTATGAAGCGATTGCTTTTGATTCTCAGCCTTCAGTTGCTTGCCTTTTGGGAAGTGTGGCATTGGTACGTCACACGCGCGGTCTATTCATGGGATCAGCCATGGGGCGTAGCCGCGTTTATCGCTGCCATTCTCTTTTTGATTCTCTCTCGAAAACCTTTGCCTCAAAACGAGCGCTCACTCTGGGTACCGGCGGCGCTGATTCTTGTCTACGCAGCAACATGTTTCGTCTTGCCGCCACTTGCACGCGCGTTGATTGCGTTCACAGCGGTGGCAGCGACGGCGAGTCTGCTGCGTTTTGGAAAAGCTTTTCACGCGGGCTTGTTTGGCTTGTTCTACCTTTCATTACCGACAATCCCGACACTGCAATTCTTCGGCGGTTATCCATTGCGCATTGTCGTGGCTGAACTCACTGCGCCGATCCTGCGGATCGGAGGCTTCGCAGTCGTTGCTGAGGGAACGTGCCTGAACTGGTCCGGTCAGCTCATTTGGATTGATGCGCCTTGCAGTGGAATCAAAATGCTTTGGGTCGGGTTGTTACTCACGTTCGTTGTTTTGTGTTTCCATGAACTGACGCTTCGTAAAACTCTTCTGCTCATGCCGCTCGTCGGAATCGTGATCATGGGCGCCAACGTGTTTCGCGCGGTGGCTTTGTTCTATATCGAGGCGGGGTTTTTGGATTTTCCCGCATGGAGCCACGAATACGCCGGCGTGATTGCGTTTGTGTTGGAAGCGGTGGGAATCATTTCCGCCGTGCTCTTTCTGCGAAAAGGTTCAACTGTAGGGGCGGCCACGGAGAGCGCCCCTCCAGTTACGCCCAAATCAGTATGAGACGTAGCACGATCTTCTACATAGTTGCCTGCATATTCGCAGCACTCGTGCCCTACTTGTCTGCGCAGTATCAAACTGCGGCAGGAACGGCTCCGGCAGTGATGTTTCCCGGCTGGCCCACCAAATTCGAAGGCAAGACTCTGACGCCACTGGCGCTAAACGAAATGGAGACGAGCTTCGCCTCCGACTTTCCCGGTCGTATCGCCCGCTTCACCGACGGTGAACGCGAGTTAATAATTCGCTGGGTGACTGAACCGACGCGTAAGTTGCACCCTTCGTCTGACTGTTTTCAGGGACTCGGATATACAGTGAAGCCCCTCGCGGCACATCGAGACGAACAGGGTAAGCTCTGGGCAAGGTTCGCCGCAGCCAAAGGCAACGAGCGGCTGCTCGTGTACGAACAAATTCATGCTGACTCAGGTGAAACGTGGACGGACGTGTCCGCGTGGTACTGGTCAGCATTGCAACACGAAACTGGTTCATGGTGGGCGATTACGGTAGCGGAGAAACACCCCTGATTCTGCTAATATCGTTGCTTCCTAGTCCCCTGTTTGGAGGAAACGATGGCGGCAACCCCCAGAATGCCAGGCCGTGTTAATGATCGACGGCTTTACATACTCGCAGCGATTCTTATCCCACTGATCGTACTCGCAGGTTTTGCCCGTACTTACTACCTGAAACCATTCTTCGCCACGCCGGATCTCCCGGGACGCATCGTTCACCTGCACGGCATCATCATGACTTCATGGGTCATTCTGTTTATCGTACAAGTCTCGCTCGTCGAAACACGTCGCACCAGAGTTCATCAACGTCTCGGGATCTTTGGCGGCGTGCTGGCCGCATTGATCGTGATCGTCGGCATTCTGACGGCGCTTTACGCTGCGGCTCGTGGTCACAGTCCGGGTCCGCCGGCACTCGCATTTCTGATCATCCCGATCGGCGACATGCTGATCTTCGCAGTGCTGATCGGATTGGCTCTTTACTACCGGCGCAAATTGCAGATTCACAAACGTCTCATGCTACTGGCTGCGATCAACTTGTTGACGCCAGCCATCGCACGTATTCCCTTGGATTTCATCATCAACGGTGGACCACTCGCGTTCTTCGGACTAACAGACTTGATTCTGCTCGCGTGTGTTGCATTCGACACGATCAAGCACCGGCGACTGCATCCGGTGTTCTTGTGGGGCTCGATCTTTCTTATCGCCATGCAGCCGTTGCGGTTGTTGCTGGCCGGTACAAATGCGTGGATGAATGTCGCTGCGGCGTTAGTCAGGCTTGTACAGTAACTAAGAGGACACAATATGTGGAAGATTGTTTCATCGGCCATCCTGATCCTGGTCGTGAACTGTGGAGTCTTTGCGCAAGCTGCACCCGACGCTGCCGAACTGACTCGACTGTTGAATGAGTTCTTAGCCGGCGCTTCACGCAACGATGTGGCGATTCACGAACGCTTCTGGGCCGACGATTTGATCTACACGCGTTCCGCCGGCCGTCGTGTGAACAAGGCGGAAGTAATGCACGACGTGCGTTCTACGCCGCCGCCAAAACCCACCGATCCGAAAACCGTCTACACTGCGGAAGACATTCAGATTCAGCAATACGGCAACGCCGCTGTAGTCGCATTTCGCCTCGTAGCAACCACGGAAACCGGCGGCGCTAAGCATGTCGCAAACCTGCTCAACAGCGGCACCTTCGTGAAACGTGACGGTAAATGGCAGGTAGTGAACTGGCAATCGACGCGGATGCCACGTACGGAAGCCGAAAGCAAGAGCGAGGTCACTTCAGCGAGCACCGCATTTCAAGATGCCATAGTCACTGCCAACCTCGAGCAGATCACAGCATTGACCGATCCCACATTCGTCTGGACACACGGCTCCACTCAAACCACACGACAACAGTTACTCGATGACCTACGTGCGCGAAAACTGAAGTATGAGAAGCCTGATCCGGCTCAGATTAGTATTTCAGTCTACGGTGAAACCGCAATCGTTCATGGCGCAAACTACACCATGACATTCATCAACCAATTAGGCGTCTGGCGTGCCGTCTCACTGCACACCAGTTCCTAAACTTTTTTCTTTGTGTTTTTGCGCCTTTTTGTGGCTAGTTTTCCGGCTTTCGTGGCTTAGGAGCCGGAGTCTCAACCGGAGCGGCATCCATCTGCGCGCGTCGCTGTTCGAGCTTCGCACGTAACATATCTACTTCAGCATCCGCGTTCGAAACAGCCCCCTCCAAACGCAACTTACTGGTCTCCGCCAGTTTCAGTTGCGCGGCCACTCTGCCTCGCTCACCCTCGAGCTGTTTCTTGCGAGCCTCACGAGCCGCTTCCGGACGCGTGCTTCCGTAACCGGCGGTCGAGTTTTCGATGTTCTCCGGCCGCAACGCAAAGTCGATCTGCTCGAGCTTCGCTTCAAAGTCAGCAATCTTGGCCTGAACATCCATCAATTGCGAACGCAACTGCTCCGCACGCTGTTCGGCGCGGGTGAGTCGCTCCATATCCAATTGATAGCGATCGTCTTCCTGCATTTGTGTCAGCTTGTTGTTAAGCCTGTCCACTTGCTTGGAAAGATCGCTGATCGTCTGCTTTGTCTTTTCCTCTTCTGGCTGCTCGGGCGCGGTGACTTTGGGCTTGGAGCCCTGGAGTTGTTCGCTCGATTCTTTGGTGGAATCCGCGGTGCTGATGATTTTTACGTCTCCCTCAGAATCGGGGCTTTTGGTAGTGTCAGGAGGAGCAATCGTAGGATTCGTGATCACGGGTTTTGGCGCTGCCGGCACACTCCGGCGTCGCTTTTTCCGCCGCGTTTGCGCGTCGCCCTCAGCCACACAGAAGCTGACAATCAAGCACGCTGCAATAAGGAATTTGATGTAATTACGAATCCAAACAGGCATGGTGGTGCTCCCTTTCGCCTCTAAGATACCCCGCAATTAAAGATGCCATCAAGCTTCGGCCCGATGCTCCGACGGTTTCACGAGCCTACGGGCCGCCTGTTCCAAAACTAGATCCGCCGTGCCACCACCTCATACAACGCGTTTTTGAAGAACACGCGCTTGAGTCGATCCCCGGCGTGCCGTAGAGGCTGTTTACGGGCTCGTGCCCGCGCCTCAGCGACGTTGGTTTTCGAGCTCAGAATCTGAAGTGGCAGATTTTCGAACAAACTCGCCGCGCCTTCGGGCGTCAGGTGAACGGTGTGATCGGCAAATGGCCCGATCTCATAAGGTACGCCAATCGCTCTCCAACCCGAATGCAGTCCGGCAGCAAGGGCGTATACCCGGTGATGAATATTGACTGTGAAATAGAGTAAACCACCGGTGACTAGAACTCTGGCGAGCTCTCCCAAAATCTGCTTCGGCGATTCAGCGTGATCAACTACGTTGTCGCAAAGGACAACATCGAAACTCTGATCCGAAAATGGTAACGATTCACCACGCGCGGCGACGGTTTTTGCACAGCGCTGCCAGCCGGGAAACAGACGCCCGTAACTGACCGCAAGTGGATCGACTCCAACGCCAGGTTCCGATCCGAAGTAGAAGATCAGTCCATGCGCTCCACTACCAACTTCAATCACACGAGCGCCGGTCCTGATTGGTTGAAACGTCTCGAGCAGCTCGCGCACGCGATGAGACGATCGCTTCATCGCATTGATGATCTCGTCTTCATGGCCACGAACGTGTTGCGCCTTGCGTTCCTGATATGCAAGTTGCCGCTCGAGTGCCCTGCGGGCAAGCTTTTGCCTGGTCTGTTCCCGCCAAGTCATCTTGTGCTTCTTTTGCCTTTTTGTGGCTAGAAGGGCTGAACGTTGAAGGTAATATTCATCGCGGGCGCCGCACTGGTCAACGCTTCAAGACGGATCAACTGCGCCCCGGCTGTCGCGTACTCACGTACATTCGCCGTTGTAATTTTTCCCGCGCACTCAATCGTGATCGAGTTTGATAAGTCCTTCGCAATTCCCGCGAGTCGCGCGAATTCAGTCGAGCTGAGATCCCTGATCACAAGTATATCAGCGCCCGCTGTTGTCGCTTCCTTTACATCGTTCTCGCTCGAAACCTCTACCGCAACTCTATGGAGATAACCCAACTTCTGCTTCGCGATCTTTACTGCACTCCCGACGCCGCCGAGAATCGAAACGTGATTTAACGTCACCACTACGCCATCATCCAAACCAAACCTGCCGTTGAATCCGCCGCCAAGTTCCACGGCGTATCTCTCGAGCGGACGCAGACCTGGAGTAGTGGCGCGCGTATCTGCGATCTGAGCGCCAGTGCCTTCCACAGCCTTCACGTACTGGTTCGTCAGCGTCGCAATCCCGGAAAGTCGTTGCAGCAGATTGAGCGCGGTTCGTTCTGCGGAGATCAGCACATCCGCAAAGCCAATCATGCGCGCGATCACCTTTCCTGCTTCAACCGGTTCGCCGTCAGAAACAAAGGCTTCGAGCTGTTGCTGTGAGTCGAGTGTAAGAAAAACTTCTTCCGCCGCTTCCAATCCGGCGACGATCATGTTTTCTCCGGCTACAAAACGAGCCCGCGCACGTGTGTTACGAGCGATGACCGACTGCGTGGTGATATCGCCACGTCCGAGGTCTTCGCGTAAAAAGAGACCGATCTGCGCGTACAGCGCGCCTTCGTCAACCCAGTTCATTGTAGGTTCTCGACTGTCTGCTGAAGTTGAGAAGACTGTTGCGCGATCGCGGCGATGCGTTCGCGTACTTCGTTGACTCGCTCTTCGGGAGCTCGCTCGACAAAATTTGGATTGCCGAGTTGTGCTTCCAGCTTTGTTGCTTCTGCGTGCAGCTTTTCCTGTTCACGCTGCAAGCGACGTCGTTCCTGTTCGAAGTCGATCAAGCCTTCGAGCGGAATGGCTAACTCCGCACCACCCGACAAGACCGCTCGCGCCGAAGCTTTCGGCGCGTCGAGACGCTCGTTCACCGTAACTTCAGAAGCACGGACCAGCCGCGAGATCTGCTCGCGCGCTGATGAAAAGACGCGACGCAAAGTCTCGTCAGGCGATGCGACCACGACGGGAATTCTCTCGGCCGGCTTAATGTTCATCTCCGAACGGATGTTCCGCACGCGCGAGATCAGTTCGATGATGGCCTGCATCTCCGACTCGGCCGCTTCGTCTATTAGATTTGCAGCTCCTTCCGGATATGCAGTCAACATAACCGTCGGTTGTGCGCCGGTGTAAGCAGCATGCAAACGCTTCTCGCCCGGCAGACGCTGCCACAACTCTTCAGTGATGTAGGGCATGAATGGATGCAACAAACGTAGTGCGTGTTCGAGCACGGTTAGCAGCCTGGTCCGCGCTTCCGTACGTCCGGTGCTGTCTTGTTCGGCAGTTACATCCGCTTTCGCAAGCTCGATGTACCAGTCGCAGAAATCATCCCAGAAGAAGTGATACAGAGTCTGAACAGCGCCATGAAATTCGTAAGCATTGATAGCGGCGTTGAGATCACGTGCCGCCCGGTTCAGTCGCGAAACGATCCAGCGATCCTGGAGCGCCGTGCTTTGCTCCAATATCTCAGGTTTGATTTCGGCGCCCTCTGAATTGAGCAAACAGAAACGCGCGGCGTTCCAGATCTTGTTCGCAAAGTTGCGATACGACTCAACCTGCTTTTCATTCCAACGGATGTCAGTGCTGCCGATCTGAGCGAGTGTGAGACGCGTGGCATCGACGCCAAACTTGTCGAACACGTCGATCGGATCGACACCGTTCATCTTCGTCTTCGACATTCGCTGGCCCTGGCCGTCGAGGATCGTCCCGGTGATGAATACGTCGGCGAATGGTTCGTCGCCGGCAAACTTCAATCCCATCATCACCATGCGCGATACCCACAGAAAGATGATGTCGCGCGCTGTTACGAGCACCGACGTCGGATAGAAAGTTTTCAGATCCTCGCTGTCGTTGGGCCAACCGAGGGTTGAAAAAGGCCAAAGCGCTGAAGAGAACCATGTATCGAGAACGTCCGGATCCTGCGTGAGTTCATTCGTGCCTGCTTTCGCACGGGCCTCCTCTTCGGATCTGGCAACAATAATGTCGCCGCCGGGCGTGTACCACGCGGGGATCTGATGGCCCCACCAGAGTTGTCTCGAGATGGTCCAGTCGCGCAGCTTCTCGAGCCAGTCAGTGTAGACCTTCCGATACGTTTCCGGAGTGAAATGCGGCAACTGCTCGCGCGCCATCAAATCGAGCGCGAGGTCGCGCAACTGGTCCATCTTCATGAACCACTGTGTCGAGATCAAAGGCTCGATGACGGTTTTGCAGCGTTCACACTTGGAGATTGAGAACTCATAGTCAACTACCTTCTCGAGCAGTCCCAATCCTTCGAAATCGGCGACAACTTTTTCGCGCGCTTTGTAACGATCGAGCCCGGCGTAGTCTGCGCCAGCGTCGGCCGTCATTTTTGCGTGCGGATCGATCACGACAACCTGCGGCAGATTGTGACGCAAACCCATATCGTAGTCGTTCGGATCGTGTGCCGGTGTGATCTTCACCGCGCCCGTGCCAAACTGCGGATCGACATACTCGTCGGCAATAATCGGGATCTCACGATTGGTGAGCGGCAACAGAACCGTTTCACCAACCAGATCTCCGTAACGTTCGTCGTTTGGATTCACGGCGACGGCTGTATCGCCGAGCATTGTTTCCGGCCGCGTTGTTGCGACGGTAAGGCGCTTGTCGCTGTTCTTGAGTGGATATTGCAGGTAGTAGAGTTTTCCGGCCTGCGGCTGTTTCTCGACTTCGAGATCCGAAAGCACTGTCTGGTCCTGCGGGCACCAGTTAACGATGCGGTTACCGCGATAGATCATTCCGTCTTCGTACAAACGCACAAAGACTTCGCGTACAACACGAGAAAGATCCTCATCCATCGTGAACTTCTCGCGTGACCAGTCAACCGACGAGCCTTGACGACGCATCTGCACGGTAATCTGTCCGCCGGATTCATGCTTCCACTGCCAAACGCGTTCGATAAACTTCTCGCGCCCAAGATCGTGACGCGACTTCCCTTCCTTCTTCAGCGCGCGCGAAACCATTAGCTGCGTTGAGATACCGGCGTGGTCCATCCCGGGCAGCCAGAGCGTGCGATAGCCGCACATGCGCTTGTGCCGGGTCATCACGTCCATGAGCGTGTGTTGGAGCGCATGGCCCATGTGTAGAGAGCCAGTGACGTTAGGTGGAGGGATAACTATGCTGAAAACCGGCGCCTTCGAATCCCGATTAATCTCCGGCGCAAAATAACCATTCTTTTCCCAGCGTTGGTAATGATGCTGTTCCGCTTCTTTGGGGTCGTATTGTTTGGGGATATCCATGCGTAACTCTATGCTTTAGTTGTATCGAAAACGAAAAGCTAGAGTCTACGATACGAAGTGCGCAAAGTTCAAAACTGCTCGACATCAAAGAGAACTAGCCACAAAAAAGCACAAAAAGCACAAAGAAGACTGATAAATCATTTTGTGCTTTTTGTGCCTTTTGTGGCTACAGATGTGCTACTTCGTCTTTTCCAACTGCTGCTTGATCAGTAGCTCCGCAAGATCCGGAACTACTTCCCACGCAATCTCACGGACCACTTTGTCGGATATCATCTCGACGACACGTCGAGCGATCACGTCGATCATTTCCGGTGTCAATGAGCCGGCGCTGATCGCAGCGGACGGCTGGGCAGTGGCAACCGGCTCGGGTTCTGCGAACATTGGTTCCGGTTCTGGCTCGACAACCGCGACGTCCTGCATCTCAGGCGTGTATGGAACTTCCTGCGTGTCCGCAAACGAAGAATGAACCTGGGGTTGATAAGTCAATTCATACGAACCTGCCGCGGCCGCAACTGCTTCCTTAACCTCCGGCTCGACAAAGGGTCGCACCGGCGTCGCTGCATAGGCTGGCTCGGCTACCTCACGCGGCTCGTCATCGAGATCCAGTACAAAGTCATCGTCCGCACTCGCCTGCACGGGCTCATAGTCGCCGAGATCCAACAGCACGTCGGAATCGCCTTGTGAATCGTTTCGTGGTTCGGTTTCCATGTTCTCCTCACGTGGGAACGATTCCGTTGCGGCAACCGGCTGTTCCACCTTTTGTTCGAACTCTTTGATCGCGTCCTCGAGCGGGAGGGTATCCGCTGTCGTGACTTCCAACTCGTACGTGTCCATGAACGCTTCTTCGTCCTGCGGTTCTTCAACCTGCGGGAGTTCAGCGGTTGGACGTTCTTTCTCGACAGGTGGCTTTGTAACCAGGGCGCCCACCCGGTCGATTAGTCGTCGAATCGATTGAAATGGTTTGGTCAAGATGTCATCCGCGCCAACTCTGCGCGCCTCCGCTTCGTCGAACGGCTCAAACGAGCCCACGAGCAGCATTACCGGGATATGTTTCAGCTTTTCGTGTGTTTTGACATATCTGCACACTTCATAGCCATCGGGAGCGGGCATGAAAACGTCTGCTAGAACTATGTCGGGTTCAAGCTCCAGGAGCTGGTCAATTGCGTCCTGGCCATTGCCAACGGCCACGACTCGCACACCTTCGTCAGCGAACGTAAGGTCGATAACTTTCTGAATGGTGGCCGAATCGTCGGCGAGTAGGAGTTTGCGTCCAGCTAGCAAAGCTAATCCTTTAGCTGAATTGCACCATCGGCGGGCCCAGTGCGTGTGCACGAATGGCGCGGGCAAGTTCACGAAGCTGGTCTCGGGAAAGAGACCCGACAGAAAACCTAACACCCGGGGGAAGTTGCAGTCAAGAGTTTGTTTTAGGGCTTGTTTAAGGGCGGGGTTCCGAGAGTTCAATTGTGGGCATCGTTGGGCACAAACTTCTACGCTGCTCGGTCGGAGTTGAGCTGGGATTTGAATATCGGTCTAGAGACAATAAAAAGCCGAAAGCCATTTACCGTTTAGCGCAGGGCTGACGCGCTTTGGCTTCTCCTTATTATCAAAGGCTTGGAGGGATATTTGCACAAGATTCTTAACACATGGATCAGTCTCGCCCGGCAACGCTTTTGTCAAAGCTCGTCTAGCCTGAGAGCCACCAATGTAAGCGATGGCGAAAGCCGCAAATTTTCGCCTGACTGGGTTCGAATCATTACTAAGAACAAGTTGGAGTTTGGCTATTGCTGGCGATCCGATCTTGAGAATAGCGGCTAATGCCGGGAAATTAGACTGACTTATTGAGGCTGACCATCCATCAGTGATGTCGATATTAGCTATGAGCAGGTCAAGGGCTTCTGTTGCTTTCAGGTCCGAGAGCAGACTCGCACCATGCTGCCACAAGAAAAAATTCTTGTACTGATTCGCTTCCGAATTGGTCGCTTGCTCCATAGCACTAATGAGAGCTTGTACAAGCTGCGTCCGGCATCTGGGCGCGGTTCTCGCCTTAGTAAGAAGCGATTGGCTCACTTTATTCAGCTCTGGCCCGAATTGCAATTTGAGCGCAGCAAGACTTTCGCTTAGCTCACTGTCTTGAAAGCATCGTTCGTACCCTGATTGCGGCATTGTAGGAGCCGAGCGAACCTCTACTGAATTATTCACCAGCAAAACAAAGGCGGGAACAGAAATAAGCCAAAACGTCACCAACGAAATTGCGTGGTTCATCGTGTTCTCCTCACAGTAATCCGGGTCCCCAATGAATTTTATTTCCGGTCTGAATAAAGTGAAACTTAACCTCGCAAACAGTCCTCCCTTTGTAAACCTTAATCACATGGTTCTCAAACCTTCGTAGACCTGCCGAGGGAGGCGGTCCGCCAGGATGATCGTAAAAGCCAAAGCTATCCCCAGTTGCTGTTATTCCTGCCTCGTCAAGAGGCAAATCTGGAAACGTTTGTTTGGCGACTATTGGTTTGCCATTCTCACCGATCCAGGAATGGGTCCATTGCTCGAGGGACCAAAGACCTTTTGAATTCCATGGATTGGGTATCTTCTTTCCTGTTGTAGCATTTACTCCAATTGTTCCGATACCTTCTCCTTCACTAACCCAACCTTCCACCGAAAAACCAAGTCCAAAATTAGGCTGACCCTTGTAAGTTACGGTCGATGGACCATTCGGTAGTCCAGTGCCTTTATGAGCGGTCCCTGGTTTGAAAGTGACTACAACTCCGCATTGCTTGCCATTATTCTCTCCCTGGAGAGTAATTGCATCATTCTCTGTAACGGAACCTGTAGACACGTAATCCGCACCAGCAATGACTGTCACGCTTGAATCCCAAGTCCCAGCCAGGACGAAAAAGCCAGTGCCAAGAGCGTGACCTATGCTGCCCGTACTTCCAGAGGGCGCTGCTATTGGAGACGTTCTAACGGCCTTGCCTAACGCGTCAGGCGGGGCGAGGCCGGACCAGATGGGTTTCATCCTTCCGTCTTTATAAACCGCGTAGACTGTGGTGGGAACCACTTCATCTGCAACTCCCAATTCCACCAAACGGTTCGCCGACATGCAGTCCCA
>Ga0111538_10008622_pt1 | contig 13671 bp, 9 predicted proteins | sample SoiMethybrSBSTD1_FD_79669 | JGI IMG/M metagenome (GOLD analysis project Ga0111538, IMG submission 79669) | Bulk soil microbial communities from a Populus tree surrounding site in Tennessee, USA - Soil MetaG P. TD hybrid SBSTD1 (version 2)... | ecosystem: Environmental > Terrestrial > Soil > Tree...
ACCGTCCGCGGCACGAGAATCTGTGTCGGCGACAGGAACTGCTGCAGCGTCGCACGCGTGCCGGTCGTCGGGTCGGTGAACGTCGTCGCCGGCGTCAGCGAGCGAACGTTCCACACGGTGTCAGCGTTCATCAGGTTGTCGAAGTCGATGGACGCCTCGAGGCTCCGGCTGTTGTTGAACCGGAACAGCTTTCCAACCCGAAGGTCGATCGTCGTGAGCGTGCCGATGCGCGTGCTGCCGAGCGGCTCGAGGTTGATCGTCTGGGCTGCGCCAATCGCCAGCGCCCGGCTGATCTGACGGGTGAACGCCGGTCCCTGCTGTGAACGGAAATTCCCGCTGAGGATCACCTCCTGCCACGGCAGGATGTACATCCCGGTCAACTTGAACTGGTTCGGTCGATCGGCGTTCGCCGCGGCGCAACCGGCGCAGCGGCTCGAGCCGGTCACCTGGCCATCAGAGGTGATGTTTCCGTTCGCGTTGATCAGGAAGTTCGGTGACACATCCACGGACGAGTTCTCGATCCGGTTCCTCCCGTAAGTGTAGCCGGCGAGCATCTGCCAGCGGTTCGAGAGACGCTTGGTCAGCGTGATTTCCAACCCTTTGTAGCTCTGGACGACCTTCGGATCGTTGGTGACGAGCGTGCGGTTCGCAGCCGAGATCCGCTGGAAGAAACTGTAGGTGCCGTCGTCGCCCGTGCCGAGCACGCCGTCGATCCCCGGTTCGATCGCCGTCGTCGGCGTCGACGCGTACGGACTGTCCGGGTTGGCGGAGGCCTGCAGGTATCTCTCACGACGATAGGTATAGGCCGCACTCATCTTGAAGTTGGCCATCAGCTCGCGGTCCACGCCGAAGCTGTACTCGTCGGTGTAGGGCCGGCGGTAGTTCGGATCGATCGTCGTCGTCGTGCCCGTCGTGAGCACGCCCGCGCCGGTCTGCTCGCCGGGCTGGAACTTGAGGTCGTTGTTGGCGTCGTTCCAGCCGTAGGTGGTGAAGTAGTTGGCGTTCGGATTGACGAGGTTGAAGGGGCTGCCGCCGGTCGGCAAGAGATAGTAGTAGCGGCCGTACGACCCCTTGGCGGCCGTCTTTCCATCGCCGGTCACGTCGTAGACTGCGCTGGCGCGCGGGCCCGCGGTGTGCCACAGCACCACGTCGCGCGTTTCCGCGAAGCTGCGTTGAATGGATGGATAGAACACGCTCGCCGGGCTGCTCTGCTCGGGCAGGTAGCCTTCGAGTCGTTCCCAACGCAATCCGCCGGTCAGCGTCAGGCGCTTCACGCTGTAGGTATCCTGCGCGAAAATCGCCAGCACATCGAGTGCCGAGCGGTCGACCAACGGGGTCGCGTAGATCTCGACGGTCTGCGATCGCGGGGTCAGCGAGCTGTTGTAAAACGTGCGCACGTTGTCGACGCGGGTGTTTTCGTTCTGGACGACTGCGTGGGAGTTGTCGAAGCCGAATCGCAGCTCGTGCCGGCCGCCGAGCGCCTGGTCGATGTAGTACTGGCCGGTGGCATTGGCCTGATAGCGGTCGCGGTTGCGGACGGTATTGGTCGGGAAATTCCCGTAGACGATACCGGTCGCATTGTCGGTCAGCGACTGCTGATTGCCGCCGTTCTGATAGGTCGGGAAGAGGATGCTGTTCATCCCCAGCCGGGCATCGATGAAGAAGTTCTTACCGAGCACCGTGTTCCACTGGCCCTGGACGAGGTCGAACATGTCTTCTTCATCGCTGGTCGAATCGGTGACGGTGATCGACGCGTTGTTCAGGAGCCGGTTCGGCTTGCTGTAACGCTGCCGTGAATAGAAGCCGGTGATGCGGTTGCTCTGATTCACCTGCCACGTGACGTTCCCCAGGCCCGACGTGATGTTGGTCTGATCGAGCACGACTTCGGAGTTCTGCACCGGCACGTTCTGATGCACCCGCCAGTCGCGGAACGCACCAAAGAAGCGCACCTTGTTCTGGACCAGCGGGCCACCGGCCGTCAGGTTGAAGTCCGAGACGAAATCGGACGTGTTGCCGTCCTGACGGAAGCCGTACTTCTGCAGATTCGGATTGTGATCGTTGCGGGCCTGCAGCGAGTCGCCGGTCCACGTGAACGTGGAGGCGCCGTGCCATTTGTCGCCGCCGGTCTTCGTCACCATGTTGAGGAACACGCCCGACGACGGAACGGTGATGTCGTGGGCGCCGGTCGAGACCTGGATGTCGTCGAAGGCATCGAAGTCGTAGTAGAAGCCCGCGGCGCCGATCGCCGCCGGATCTCCCACGTTGATCCCGTTCAGGAACGACGTGTTCTGTCCACTCGTCGTCCCGCGTGCGCTGAAAACCCCCTGCAATCCTCCGGAGGTCCCGCCGACATCCGGCCGGCTCATGATCAGGCTCGGCACCTTCGCTTCGAGGAGCCCCCAGATGTCGCGCCCGCCCGGCGTGCCCTGGATCAACTGCTCGCTCAGGTTCACGCTCACGTTGGCGCTCGTCGTATCCACGGTCGGCGAGGCGCCGGTCACGGTGATGTTCTCGGCCAGCGCGGCGACCTTCATGGCGAAGTCGACCGGTGTCGTCTGGCCGACCAGCACGACGATGTTCTCGCGCGTGATGGTCTGGAAGCCGGTGAGCTCCAGCTTGATGCTGTAGGTGCCGGGCACGAGCGACGGGAACCGGTTGACGCCGCCCGCGTCGGTGACGCCGGTCATCGAACCTGCGACCAGCACCGGGCTGCTGATCGTCACGGTGATGCCGGGCACCACGGCGCCCTGGTCGTCGACCGCCTTCACCAGGATGCTGCCGGTCTGAACCTGCGCGCTCGCGGATGCGGCGACGGCCAGCGCCGCCAGCACTACCAAGACACTGAAGATCCGTCTCATGCTGTCTTCCTCCTGAACCGGTGTCGGGGTTGACGTGGCCGCGTCGGCTATTGCTTCAGCCACTCTGAGCAGAGAGAGCGTGTCGCCCTTGGCTGCGGGACTGTATCAAAGCCGGCTGGAAAAGGCGTCGATTTTTCGCACCAATCCCGCAGAGTTCGCCGGTGGTTCGAAAAGTTGGATTTATACTGCTTCGTTATGAAAACGGTATACGCCGCGCTCGTGGCGATCGTCTCCACGCTCGTCGTTTCGGCCGCGCAGCCGGCACGCCGCGACACTTCACGCGGCGCCGGCGCGCTCACGATCGAGCAGCTCATAGCCATCCGCCACCCGTCGAGCCCTGCCTGGTCGCCCGACGGCCGGCGCATCGCGTTCCTGTCGGATCGAGCGGGCATCGCCAACATTTACGTGGCGACGCTCGACGCGAATGGCCGCGCATCGGCCGGTCAGCCGCTGACGCGTTTCACCGACGGCCTGGGCGGCGGCCTGTTCTGGAGCGCCGACAGCCAGCGCATCTACTTCCCGCGCCAGGGAGATCTGTGGCAGGCACCGGCCGGCGGCGGCGAGCCGTCCGCGGTGTGGACCACGCCGCAGCTGGAAACGAGCATCGTGCCGTCGCCGGACGGAGGGCGCGTCGCATTCGTTCGCGGCAACGATCTCGTCGTTCGCGCGCTCGCGGGCGGGAACGAGTCGGTGGTGGTCAAAGGCGACAGCAAGGCGGTCAGCGGCGTGGCATGGTCACCTGACGGCGGCCGGCTCGTCTTCACCCTCGGGGCGACGACGATCCGCCACGAGCAGACGCCCGAGTACTCGGGCGCGAAGATCATCTACACCATTTCTGAACGCCGCGCCGGCGAGAGCTTCGTCGTCCCGGCCGGCGGCGGAGCGGCGTCGCCGCTTGCCGGCGTCGCCGGAGCCGCGTTGCGCGGGTGGATCGACAAGACGCGCTTCGTCATCGATCGGCAGTCGGCCGACTACAAGCGGCGGACGATCTCGATCGCCGATACGCAGGCCCCTTCGACAAGCTCAGGGCAAGCGTCGAGCGCGCTGAAGACGACGCAGGAGGATGTCGACGAGAAGTTCTGGAGCATCCCCGGCCAGGCTGATCCGGGCGCGCTGCCGTCACCCGACGGCAAGTGGATCGCGTTCGTCAGCGATCGCGATGGGTGGGATCACCTGTATGTGATGCCTTCCGCCGGCGGCGCGGCGGCGCAGATCACCAGGGGCCGGTTCGAAGCATGGCGGCCGGCCTGGTCGCCCGACAGCACGCGCGTCGCCTTCGACGCGAACGAGCCAGGGCGTCCGGGCGATCGGCACCTCGGCATCGCGACCATCGGCCAGGATCCGTCGCGGGCGGCGGTGACGATGATTACTACCGGCAGGGGCACCAACATCGCGCCGGTCTGGTCGCCGGACGGCCGCCGCCTCGTCTATCAGCACACCGACCCGCACAACTCGGCCGACCTCTGGGTGATCGACGCCGCCGGCGGAACGCCGGCGCGCATCTCCGACTCGATGCCCGCGGAGATGAAACGCGCGGCGTTCGTGCAGCCGCAGCTGGTCGACTATCCAGGCCCCGACGGCCAACCGGTGCCCGCATGGCTGTTCGTGCCGAAAGACCTCGATCGATCGCGCAAGCACCCCGCGATCGTCTGGATTCACGGCGACGGAACGAATCAGAACTACGACGGCTGGCACGTGCAGCGGAACTATGCCGTCTACTACAGCTTTCACCAGTACCTGCTGCAGCAGGGATACGTCGTGCTGGCGCCCGATTATCGCGGCAGCATTGGTTACGGCCGCAACTGGCGCCAGGGCGTCTACATGGACGTGGGCGGCAAGGATGCGAAGGACGCGTGGATGGCGGCGAGCTACCTCAAGACGCTGCCGTATGTGGACGGGGAACGCCTCGGCGTCTGGGGCTTGAGCTACGGCGGCTTCTTCACGCTGATTGCGGCCACCGATCAACCGACGCTGTATCGCGCGGCAGTGAATGTGGCCGGCGTCGCCGACTACGCGATGTACTACGAGGATCCGTATCACGGCGGCTGGACCGCGAGCCGCATCGGCACGCCGGAGCAGAACCCGCAGGTGTTCGCGCAAGCCTCGCCGCTGTCGCACGTCGATCGGCTGCAGCGGCCGCTGCTCGTGCTGCACGGCACCTCCGACGTCAACGTGCCCTATCTGCATTCGGTGCGGCTCATCGATGAGCTCCTGAAAAAAGGCAAAGGGGATCTCGTCTCCTTCATGACCTATCCGGGCGAGTTCCACTACTTCACGCGCGAGCACGTGCTGCGCGATGCGTGGACGCGGGTGGAAGAGTTCTTCGACGCAAACCTGAAGCGGGGCCAGCAGGCGAGCCACTGAGTGGCGGCGCGGCGAGCGAACGGCCGCACAACGCGCGCTACTGCAACGCGCTACACTGAAGCCATGCGTGCGATTGCGATCGCTCTCGTTGTCGCCGTGCCGTTGTCGGCGCAGACCCGCCGCCCGACGCGCAGGCCGCCGCCGCCGCCGCCGCCGCCGACCAGAGTGGCGCCCGAGATGGCGTGCCCGGCGCCGCTCGGCGTCGGCGTCAGGAGCAAAGCGGCGTTCTGCGAGGTGATGGCCGGCCGCGATCCGGCCGGCGGCGTGCTGATTCAGATTCCGCCGCACAAGGGACCAGCGACGCTCACCTTCGATCTGCACAACCTCCATACCTACTCGGAAGAACAGGTGCGCGCGCGTCGCGCCTACGCGCGCTACACCGCCACCATCGGCGCGCTGACGATAGACAACACGCTGCTCAGCCGGGCGGTGGTGCAGAGCGAGTTCAGGACTGCCGCGGACCTGGTCGATCGCGTCAGCGGCGGCGCCGGCCCCGGCGGCGTGAAGGCGGTTGCGCCGACCGGCACCGAGTCGGTGACCATCGAAGTGCCCGAAGAGGAGCTGCAGGTGAGCCTTCTCGGCGAGAAGCTGGCGGTTGAACGCACCGACGGCGCCGCCACCTACACGCAACCGGGCCGGCCGATTGCGGCGGTCAGCAATGTGATGCTCGAGTACCGGCCCGCGCCGCCGCCGAAGCCGGCGCCCGCGCGGCGCGGACGGGGCGGGTAGGGCAGGTGGGGCGGTGGGGCAGGTCGGGCAGGTGGGTAGGGCACGGAGGGCAGCCAGGGACGAGGGCTTGCCCTGAGCGAAGCGCGCGCGTAAGCGCGGGCGAGTCGAAGGGAGATGACGATGCGCGTGATGCTGCCGGTCTTGTTTCTCCTTGTTCCAATCGTTGCGATGGCCCAGGTGAAGCGCACCAACCCGCCGGCGCTGTCGACGCCGACCGGCTACACGCACGTCGTCGAGGTGACCGGCCCGGCGAGGACCGTCTACATCGCCGGCCAGATCGCGTTCGACAAGGAGGGCAAGCTGGTCGGCGCCGGCGACATGGCGGCGCAGGCCGAGCAGGTGTTCAAGAACCTGCAGGCCGCGCTCGAAACGGCGGGCGCCAAGTTCGCCGATGTCGTCAAAATGAACACCTACATCACCGACATGGCCAAGGCCCCCGCGGTGCGCGAGGTGCGGGCGCGCTACTTCGGCCAGTCGACGCCCGCCAGCACGCTGGTGCAGGTTGCCGCGCTGGCGCGTCCCGAGTTGATGCTGGAGATTGAGGTGATCGCGGTCGTCGCGGCACGCTGATCCTTCGACTCGGCGCGTGTTCGCGCGGCGCCTCGCTCAGGACAGGCGCTATCATATGGGCGCCGGATTCGAACCTGAGGGCGGGGAGCCAGATGGCACACGCGTTCACTGTCGGTGTCGAGGAAGAATTCCAGATCGTCGATCCCGAAACCCTGGAGCTGCGATCGCACGTCTCCGAGCTGCTCGCCTCGAGCGCGCCGGCCTTCGGCGATCAGGTGAAGCGGGAGATGCACCAGTCGATCGTCGAGGTCGGCACCAAGATCTGCTCTGGCGTCGAGGAACTGGCCGAGGAGATCATCCGCAACCGCCGCGACCTCGCCGACGCCGCCGAGCGCGTCGGCCTCCGCATCGCCGCCGCCGGGACGCATCCGTTCTCGAACTGGATGGACCAGGTGATCTCGCCCGGCGAGCGCTACGAGAACATCGTCGAGGAGCTGCAGCAGCTGGCGCGGTCGCTCCTGATCTTCGGGCTGCACGTGCACGTCGCCGTCCCCGACGGCGCCTCGATGATCGAGCTGATGAACGAGGCGCGCTACTTTCTGCCGCACCTGCTGGCGCTCTCGACCAGCTCGCCGTTCTGGATCGGCCGCGACACCGGGCTGAAGTCGTTCCGCACCACCGTGTTCCGCCGCTTCCCGCGCACCGGCATCCCCGACCATTTCTCCTCGTGGAGCGAGTACGAGAGCTACGTCAACACCCTCGTCGAGCTGCACTGCATCGACAACGGCAAGAAGATCTGGTGGGACCTGCGGCCGCAGCCGACCTTCGGCACGCTGGAGTTCCGCATCTGCGACGTGCCGACCGCGCCGCGCGCCGCGATCGCCATCGCCGCGCTCGCCCAGGCGATCATCGTCAAGCTGTACCGGCTGCGGTTGAAGAACCTCGGCTTCCGCCGCTACCACCGGGCGCTGATCGAGGAGAACAAGTGGCGCGCCGCGCGCTGGGGGATCGACGGCAAGCTGATTGATTTCGGCAGCCGGCGCGAGGTGCCGATGCGCGAGCTGGCGATCGAGCTGCTGGAATTCGTCGACGATGTGGTCGACGAGCTCGGCAGCCGGCGCGAAATCGAGTACGTGCGGACGATCCTCTCGGAAGGCACCAGCGCCGAGAAGCAAGTGGCGGTGTATCGGCAAACTGGTGACCTCCGCGCGGTCGTGCGCGCTCTGGTGGATGAGACGCGCGCCAGCGTGGAGCAATCGGCGCGCGCGTACCACGTTTGAGGGGACGTTCCATCGCGTCAGTCGCCAGTGGCCAGTCCTGAGTCCAGTCGTCAGTCACAGTGACTGCGGCTGAAAACTGCGCCTGACGACTGACTCGTGCACTGGCTACTGACGACTGATTCGTGGACTGGCTACTGACGGCTGATTCCTGGACTGCGACTGATGACTGACTCAGTGAAGGTTGGTTTGCTCTGCGGCCGCGAGTTCTCATTTCCGCCAGCTTTCATCGAGCGGGTGAACGCCGCCGGGAGGCCGCATGGGATCAGCGCCGAGCTGGTCAAGCTGACCGGCACGAAGATGGGCGAGGCGCCTGAATACAAGGTGATCGTCGATCGCATCTCGCACGAGGTCGAATACTTCCGCGCCTACCTCAAGCACGCCGTGCTCGAGGGCACCTACGTCATCAACAACCCGTTCTGGTGGACCGCCGACGACAAGTTCTTCAACTACGCGGTGGCCGAGCGGCTCGGCGTCGCGGTGCCGAAGACGGTGGTGCTGCCGCAGAAGGCCTATCCGGCCGACATCGACCTGACGCCGGAGTCGCTCAAGAACCTCGGCTACCCGATCGACTGGGACGCGCTGCTCGACTATGTCGGCCGTCCCGCGATCCTGAAGCCGTACTCGGGCGGCGGCTGGAAGCACGTCTACAAGGTGAACAACCGGCAGGAGCTGCTCGAGGCCTACGACAAGACGGCGCCCTACTGCATGACGCTGCAGCAGTTCATCCACTTCGGCCAGTACGTGCGCTGCTTCACCTTCGGCAAGAACGACATCATCCCCGTCGCCTACGACCCGCACCAGCGCCGCTACCTCGTCGAGCACGAGTACCTCTCGGCATCGCTCGGCGCCCGCATCGTCCGCGACGCGCAGACGCTGAACAACGCGCTCGGCTACGAGATGAACACGATTGAGTTCGCGGTCGAGGACGGCGTCCCCTATGCGATCGACTTCCTCAATCCCGCGCCGGACTTCGAGCGCGATCGGATCACCGCCTTCTACTTCGACATGGTCGTGCAGAAGATGACCGACCTGGTCATCGACCGCGCGCTTCACGGCCAGCCGCAGCAGAGCTGGCCGCAGTGGCCGCAGATGCTGAAGATGGCGAGCGCCACGCCGATCGGCTGATGACCTCGCCGATCGAGCACTGGCACGGCCTGCTCGGGCAGGAGGCCGCCGGCCCGATGTGCGCCCGCCTCACCGGGCGCATGCGCGAGCGGCGGCTGCGGTTCGGCGACCGCGTCATCTGCCCGTTTCTCCGCCCCTTCTTTCTCGACGCCGCCGACGAGCCGCGCGTCGCGCGCGTGGCGGAAACCCTCTGGACGCTGGGCGAACGGGTCGCCGAGGTGTCGATGTCGTCGCCGCAGATCCTTCGCCAGCTGGCGCTGAGCGACGACGAGATCCGGCTGGCGCGCATCGAGCCGGGCTACAAGACGACCAGCACCGCGGCGCGCGCCGATGCGTTCATCCTGCCCGATTCGCTGCAGTTCGCGGAGTACAACGGCGAGTCGCCGGCCGGCGCCGGCTACAGCCAGGGGCTGGCGGAGCTGTTCGCCGACGAGCCGCTGATGCAACGCTTTCGCGAGCGCTTCGAGGCGCGCGCCTACCGGCCGATCGAGGCGCTGCTCGAGGCGCTCGTTGCCAGCTATCGCGAGTGGGGCGGCACCGCCTCGCCGCCGGCGATGGCGATTGTCGACTGGCGCGAGGTGCCGACCTACAGCGAGTTCGAGATCCTGCGCGACGCCTTCATCGCCCTCGGGGTGCCGACCGTCGTCTGCGATCCGCGCGACCTCGAGTACCGCGGCGGCGCGCTTTCCGCGTCGGGGCAGCGCATCGATCTCGTGTATCGGCGGGTGCTGATCAACGACATCCTCGCGCGCGAGGACGACTGCCGTCCGCTGCTGCGCGCCTACGAGGCGCGCGCGGTCTGCGTCGCCAACTCGCTGCGCTGCAAGATCCCGCACAAGAAGGCGTTCTTTGCCGTCCTCACCGACGAGCGGCACGGCGCGCTGTTCTCGGCCGGCGAGCGCGAGCTGATCCGCCGCCACATCCCCTGGACGGCGATCGTCGAAGATGGCCCGGTGGTGCGCGGCGGCACGACGGTCGGCCTGCTCGAGCACCTGCGCGCCCACCGCGACGAGTTCGTGGTGAAGCCGAACGACGAGTACGGCGGCACCGGCGTCACCCTTGGCTGGGAAACGAGCGACGCCGACTGGGATGCGGCGCTGCAGCGGGCCGTCGCCGAGCGCGATCGCGGCTGGGTGGCGCAGGAGCGGATCAACGTGCGCCGCGAGCCGTTTCCGGTCTGCCACGACGGCGGCATGGCGATGCGCGATATGCTCGTGGACTTCGCGCCGTATGTGTTCCGCGGCAAGCTCGCCGGCTTCCTCACCCGGCTCAGCGCCACCGGCCTCGCCAACGTCACCTCCGGCGGCGGCCAGGTGCCCGCGTTCGTGGTGTCGGGTCGGTAAAATAATCAGGATGGGCCTACCGCCGTTCGGCACGCCGGCACCCGACCTCGAGCCGGGGGCGCGCAATGCGGTCGAGGTGTGCCTTGCGATCGAGCCGGGCGAGCGCGTCGCCCTGATCGCAGACGAGGCCAGCAGCCCGGTTGCCGCCAGCCTCGCCGCCGCGCTCGACCACGCGGGTGCGCGCTGGCAGGGGGTTCTGATCGAACGCGTGGCCGCGCGGCCCCTCGCCGCCGCGCCGCCTGAAATCATCGAGGCGATCGACAAAGCCGACGCCGGCCTCCTCTGCGTGCAGCCTCAGCAGGGGGAGCTGGCGGCGCGCATGGCGATTGTCGCCGCGGTCGAGCGCCGCGCCATCCGCTACGCCCACATGGTCGGCGTGACGCCGCAGATCATGCGGCAGGGGATGCGCGCCGACTATCGGCTGGTGGACGCGCTCAGCCAGAGCCTGTGCGAGCGGATGCCGCACGCCGAGCGCCTCCGCGTCGAGACGCCGGGCGGGACGGCGTTCACCGCCAGCTTCGATCCGAGCTTCTCGTGGGTGAAGACCTCAGGCCTGATCAACCGCCGCTACTGGTCGAACCTGCCGGCGGGCGAGGTGTTCACGACGCCGGCGCGGGTCGACGGCGTCTTTGTCTGCGATGGCACGGCCGGCGACTATTTCGGCCCGAAGTACGGCGACCTGCGGGAGACGCCGCTGACCCTGCAGATTGCCGGCGGGCGGCTGCAGTCGGCCGAGTGCTCGCGCAAGGACCTCGAGCGCGAGTTCTGGGCCTACTGCCACACCGACGAGCACAGCGACCGCGTCGGCGAGCTCGCCTTCGGCACCAACATCGCGCTGCACGAGATGATCGGCGTGCTGCTGCAGGACGAGAAGATTCCCGGCGTCCACATCGCCTTCGGCGACCCCTACGGCAGCCAGACCGGCGCGCCGTGGAAGTCGCGCACCCACATCGACGTCCTCACCCGCGACTGCGACGTCTGGATCGACGACGAACAGGTGATTGGACGTGGCCGATACCTGATGGATCGCTTTGGGCTGTGAGGTGACAGCCAGCCCCCAGTCCCTAGCCTCCAGCCCCCTACTTCAGGTATTCCCACATTTGATGCTTCCAATACGGCCAGTCGTGACCGCCCATCGGGCCCCAGTCATCCAGGTGATGGCGGATGCCGCGGCTCGACAGGATGTGCGACAGCCGGTACGATTCGCCGCTCTTCTCCCACAGCCCCGAGCCGGTGGCGATGTGGATGTCGCACGAGGCGAGGTGGTTGAGCGTCCACGGGTCGGAGACGCTGGCCATGTAATCGACCGGGTTGTTGAAGTAGAAGTTGTCGTCGTAGCCGCCGTCCATGAAGCTCTTCATGTCGTAGACGCCCGACAGCGCGAAGCAGCGCTTGACCACGTCGGGATATTTGAAGAGCGTGTTGGCGGCATGATAGGCGCCCAGCGACGCCCCCATCGTCCAGACGCCGATGTCGTGCGACTGGCAGTTGTGGCGGACGAACGGTATCACCTCGTGGCGGATGTAGGCGTCGTACTGCCGCTGCATCCAGCTGCGATGGAGCGGGTGCGCGCCGCGATTGGCGAACGAGTCGTAGTGGTTGATGTTGACCGAGAAGGTCTTGACCCGCCCGGCTTCGATGTGGTCGGCGATCGCGCCGATCATGCTCTGCCGCTCGTATTCCCCTTCGTCGCCGCCGCTGGTCGGAAACAGAATCATCGGCGGGCCCCAGTGCCCGTGGACGATGATGTTCATGTGCCGTCCGAGACGATGCGAGTGCCAGCCATGTACTTCACGCCGCATGGACAGAAAGTATAGATGCTGACCATTCTCTGCATCGCGACCTATTTCAAGGGCGAGGCCTACCTGTGCGAGTGCCGCCGTCTGGGATGCACCGTGCTGCTGCTCACCGCCGACTCGCTGACCGGCGCGGAGTGGCCGCGCGACTCGATCGACGAGATCTACGCCATCCCGCGCGGCGCGTCCGATGCCGACATCCGCCGCCGCGTCGACCAGATCGCGCTGAAGCGGCGCATCGATCGGATCGCCGCGCTCGACGATTTCGACGTCGAGATGGGCGCGATGCTGCGCGAGCACCTGCAGATTCCCGGCATCGGCCGCACCGTCGCCGGCGGCTATCGCGACAAGCTGGCGATGCGGGTCAAGGCGCGGGCGCTGGGGCTGCGGGTGCCCGAGTTCTCGCCGGTCTTCAACGATCAGGAGCTGCACGAGTTCACCGGCCGCGTCCCCGGCCCGTGGGTGCTGAAGCCGCGGTCGTCGGCGGCGGCGATCGGCATCAAGAAGGTCGCCGACCGCGACGAGCTGTGGCGCGCGCTCGAGGCGGCGGGCGACGAGCGATCGAACGGCGTCCTCGAGCAGTTCGTGAAGGGCGACGTCTACCACGTCGACTCGATCGTCTGGAACGGGTGCGTCGTCTTCGCGGTCGCGTTCAAGTACGGCCGGCCGCCGATGGAGGTGTCGCACGAGGGCGGACTGTTCGTCACCCGGCGGCTGAGCGACGACTCGGCCGAAGCGACGGCGCTGCTGGCGGCGAACGAGCGGCTGCAGGACGGGCTGGGGATGCAGCGGGGAGTCTCGCACACCGAGTTCATCCGCGCCGCCGACGGCGGGTTCGTGTTTCTCGAGACCTCCGCCCGCGTCGGCGGCGCCTTCATCGTCGACACCATCGAGGCGGCCACCGGCGTGAACTTGTGGCGCGAGTGGGCGCGGCTCGACGCGACGCCCGAGGGCAGCGACTATGCGGTGCCGTCGCACCGGCGCGACTACGCCGGCATCGTGCTGACGCTGGCGCGGCAGGAGTGGCCCGACATGTCGGCCTACACCGAGCCCGAGGTGGTGACGACGATCCGCAAGCCGCATCACGCGGGGGTGATTTTCGGCGCCGCCGATCCGCAGCGGATCGAGGCGCTGATCGGCGACTACACCCAGCGCTTCTACCGCGACTTCTTCGCCACCGCGCCGCCGCCGGAGCGTCCCGTCGAGTGATCAAGCGGACGTTCAAGAACGTCTGGTCGCCGGAGCTGAAGAACCGGCGCGACGTCGACATCTACCTGCCCTCGTCCTACAACGCGCGCCGCGATCGCTATCCGGTCGTCTACATGCACGACGGCCAGAACCTCTCCGACCCGGCCACCGCGTTTGCCGGCACCTGGGAGCTGGAGCCGACGCTCGACCGGCTGGGCGCGCGCGGCATCGAGGCGATCGTCGTCGGCGTCCACAACACCGGGCCCGATCGACTGGCCGAGTACAGCCCGTTTCCCGATCGGCGGCACGGCGGCGGCGACGCCGACCAGTACCTGGCCTTCCTGGCCCAGAGCCTGAAGCCCCGCGTCGACCGCACTCTCCGCACCCTGCCGGAGCGCGACGCGACGGCGATTGCCGGCTCGTCGATGGGTGGGCTGGTCAGCCTCTACGCCTACTTCCGCTACCCGTCGGTCTTCGG
>Ga0111538_10008623_pt1 | contig 13670 bp, 9 predicted proteins | sample SoiMethybrSBSTD1_FD_79669 | JGI IMG/M metagenome (GOLD analysis project Ga0111538, IMG submission 79669) | Bulk soil microbial communities from a Populus tree surrounding site in Tennessee, USA - Soil MetaG P. TD hybrid SBSTD1 (version 2)... | ecosystem: Environmental > Terrestrial > Soil > Tree...
AGCCAGCCGCCGGGGATCTCGAAGAGCGCGTAGGCCCAGGTGAAGGCGGCGAACACGTAGCCCATCTGCACGGTGCTGAAGTGGAACTCGCTGGTGATGAGCGGCGCCGCCTGCGAGATGCACACGCGGTCGATGTACTGGATCACCGCGAGCGCCACCGCGAACACGACCACGAAGTAGCGGGTGCGGCTTTGGGCGATGCCGGCGTGCGCTCCTGCGGCGGTCGGATCGTCGGGGGTCATGGGGTTCATTCGGTTGGCGGGGATTCTGTCACACCCTTCCGCCGCCCCGCCGACGAACGCCCTCCCCTTGACACGCAAGGGGTCACGGCCGATATTCCCCTTGTCACTCTAGGGGAGATTCATGGCCGACAACCGTTTGGACCTGCTGCAGGGCACGCTGGACATGCTGCTGCTGAAGGCGCTGCAGCTCGAAGCGCTCCACGGCTACGCGATCGCGCGCCGCGTGCAGCAGCTGTCCGAGGACGCGCTCCGGGTCGAGGAAGGATCGCTCTACCCGGCGCTCCACCGCATCGAGGAGCGCGGCTTCGTCGAGTCCGACTGGGGGATCTCGGAGAACAACCGGCGCGCCAAGTACTACCGGCTCACGCGCGCGGGCAAGAAGCGCCTCGAGGCCGAAGCCTTCGAATGGAAGCGGCTGTCGCTCGCGATCACGCGCGTGATGGAGGCCTAGCGCGTGCGGCTGCCGGGTCCGTTGAAGCGCGCGTGGCGCTGGCTGCCCTGGGGGCGGGAGCAGTTCCGGGACGAGATCCAGGCCGAGCTCGCGGCTCACGTCGCGCAGCTCGCCGAGGAGGACGTCGCCCGGGGCGTGCCGCCGGACGAAGCGCGCCGCGCGGCGCGCCTGCGCTTCGGCAACGCGACGGCGATCGCGGACCGCTGCCAGGACGAGCGCCAGGTCTTTCGGTTCGAGCAGCTGCTCTCCGACCTTCGCTTCGGCTTCCGCCTGCTGCGACGCTCGCCCAGCTTCACCCTCGTCGCGGTCGCGACGCTGGGCCTCGGGATCGGGGCGAACACCGCCATCTTCAGCCTGGTGCACGGCGTGCTGCTGGCCCGGCTTCCGTTCCACGACCCGGACCGGCTCGTCACGTCGCGCGGGTTCAGCATCCCCGACTACGAGGACCTGCGGCAGCAGGCGCGCTCGTTCGAGCGCACGGCGATCTGGGCCTCGAACCTCTACACCGTCGTGACGAACGGAGAGGCCGAGCAGATCCCCGGCATCGTCGCTTCTCCGGAGCTGTTCGCGATGCTGGGCGAGCCGCTGCTGGGCCGGCGCTTCCGGCCGGAAGAGAGCGCGCAGCCGCTGGTGCTCCTCGGCTACGACCTCTGGCAGTCGCGTTACGACGGCAGCCCGTCGGCGCTCGGCCGGACGCTCGACCTCGGAGGCCGGCTGCACACCATCGTCGGGGTGATGCCCCAGGGCTTTCACTTCCCGTCGGCCGAGTACAAGTTCTGGGTGACCTTCGACTCCGGCATGGCCGCCGTCCCCACGCAGAGGCAGGAGCGCTCGCTGCGGGTCTTCCGCGTGGTCGCGCGCCTCCAGCCGGGAGCGACGCTAGAGCAGGCGCAGGCGGGAATGAAGGACTTCTCGGAGCGGCAGGCGCGCCTTCATCCCGACACCAATCGCGAGGTGCGCTTCGAAGTCCGCCCGATCCTGGACTCGCTGGTGGGCGAGACGCGCGCTGCGCTGCTCATCCTGCTCGGAACGGTGGGGCTCGTCCTGCTGATCGCGTGCGCGAACGTCGCGAACATGCTGCTCGCGCGGACGGCCTCGCGGCGGGGCGAGCTCTCGGTGAGGACGGCGCTCGGGGCGACGCGCGGGCGCCTGGTGCGACAGCTGGTGAGCGAGAGCCTGGTGGTGTCGGCCGTGGGCGGAGCGGTCGGGCTGCTGCTGGCGGAGACGGCGCTTCGCTGGCTGCGCTCGCTCCCTGCTGTGGCGATCCCGCGGCTGGACGCGGTTCACCTGAACCTGACAGTCCTCGCCTTCACGTTCGGCGTTTCGCTGCTGACCGGTCTGATCTTCGGAGTGCTTCCGGCCTTCTACGCGTCCGCTCCAGCGCCGGCCACGGCGCTCAAGGAAGGCGGGCGCACGTCGTCGCCGCTCTTCGGCCGGCGCTTGCGGCCGGTGCTCGTGGCTCTCGAGATCGGGCTGGCGATGGTCGTCACGGTCGGCGCGGGCCTGCTCGTCAGGAGCCTGGTCACGGTCACCCGCGCGGACCCCGGGTTCACGTCCGATCGCCTCACGACCGGGACGGTCGTCGTCGTGGACGTGAAGCTCGAAGACCGCCCGCGCGTGGTGGGCTCGATGCTCGACGCGATCGTTCGCCTCCCGGGCATCGAGCGCGCAGGAGCCGGAACCGGGCTCCCGCCGCAGACCGCGCAGCGCGGGACCCGGTACGAGCTTCCGCAGGACACGCCCGGCCTGTCGCCCCAGTCCGCCTACTTCCTCGCCGTGACGGCGGACTACCTTCCCGCGCTCGGGACGCGCCTCCTCGCCGGACGTGCGTTCGGGCCGGAAGACACGGCGATCTCGGAACGGGTCGTGCTCGTCAGCGAAAGGCTGGCCAAAGCGCGGTTCGAGGGGCGCTCGCCGGTCGGCGAGCGGCTGCGCGTGGTCAATGACACGCAGTCGCCGGAGTGGCGGACGATCGTCGGCGTGGTGGCCGACGTGCGATACAGCGGGCTCGAAGACTCGGACGCGCCCGCCATCTACACGCCTTACCCCCAGAACCCGCAGCTGCTGGCCGGCGTCTACCTGATGGTCCGCTCGCGCGGCGAGGGTGCGTCGCTCTACTCGGGGATCCGTCGGGCCGTCGAGCAGGCGGCGCCGGGCCTCCACGCGGTCAAGCTGCGGCCGATGAGCGACGTCGTGGAGGCGAGCGTGTCCTCGCGGCGCCTCAACACGTCGCTGCTCTCGCTCTTCTCGCTGCTGGCGCTCGTGCTGTCGGCCACCGGCATCTACGGGCTGGTGTCCTATGCGATCTCGCAGCGGTCGTACGAGATCGGCGTTCGCATCGCGCTCGGCGCCGGGAAGGCCGACGTCGTACGGCTGGTGCTGCGGCAGATCCTGAAGGTCGTGGGGGCGGGCCTCGTCGCCGGCCTGCTGGGCAGCGTGCTGACGAGCCGCGTGCTCGGCAGCCTACTCTTCGAAGTGCAGCCCACGGATCCGGCCACGCTCGTCTCGGTGGCTCTCGCGCTCGTCGCGGTGGGCCTCGCGGCGAGCTACGCCCCGCTGCGGCGCGCGACGCGGATCGACCCGGTGCGCACGCTCAGGGCCGAGTAGACACCGCCGCCGCGCGCGGGCTCAGCGCTCGCGCGGGCCCTCGGACTCACTGCGGCGGTCCTTCAGGAGCGACGGCCCGCCGACCCCGGCTTTCTCGATGTCGCCCTTGTAGAAGGCGCCGTCGGCCATCACCAGCACGCGGGCACGGATCGTCCCCTCGACGTGCGCCGAAGGCCTTAGCTCGATCTTGTCGGCCTTGAGCAGCCCGGCTTCGACTCGGCCCGCCACCACCAGCGCCGCGGCGTCGATATTCCCGAGCACCCGGCCCCCCTCGTGCACGATGCAGCGGGCGCTCGTCAGGCAGTCGCCTTCCAGCGTGCCGCGGACCTCGATGGGACCCGTGCTCCGGACGTCTCCCTTGATCAGGGTGCCGGGCCCGATCACCGTCGCGTGGGGGTGCGGCTGGTCCGTGAAGCGCCGGTCCGGCGAAGTCGTGGGCGAATCCAGGCGACCCTCCTGCGTGCAGTGCCCATTCTGCTCTCGCGGAAGGCCCTTTGCTCGCGGGGTCGGTCGAGGCGATGTGAGCGCGCTTACGCGCGCGCGGCTGATCCATGCTCGGCTGGAATCAGCAGCCAGAGCACGACGTAGACGAGGATCCCGGACAGGAACGGCAGCGCCCCCACCACCACGAAGAGCACTCGCACGAGGAGCGGCGACCACCCCAGCCACTCGGCGAGGCCGCCGCAGACCCCGGCGACGAGGCGATGGCGCCGGGAGCGCCGCAGCGGCCGGCCCTGGCTCCTGGGAGTTGACGAGTCAGCCACGTTCGACCTCCCCTAGACCGCGGCTTCCCGAGGCGTCGACTTCGCGAGGTAGAGCCGGCTGTCCGCGCTGCGGATCAGCGCCTCGACCGTGTCTCCGTCCTCGGGGTAGATGGCACAGCCCACGCTCGCGGAGATCGGCGGGTGCTCGGGGTCTTCGGCGAGGCGCCGATGGATGCGACCGGCCACGGTGGCCGCGGCCTCGCGGTCCGTCTCGGGCAGCACCAGCGCGAACTCGTCGCCGCCATACCGGGCCGCGGTGTCCACGGCCCTGCAGGTCTCCCGCAGCACATTCGCCACGCGGCAGAGCGCCCGGCTGCCGGCCACGTGGCCGAACCGGTCGTTCAGCGACTTCAAGCGGTCGAGGTCGAGCAGCACGAGCGCGAACGGGTGCTGGTGGCGTTGGGACCGTTCCTTCTCGCTCTCGAGCACGGCCGTCAGGTGTCGGTAGTTGGCGAGACCCGTGAGCGGGTCGGACAGCGAAAGGTCCCGGAGTCTGTGGATCAGGTCGAGGCGTTCCCGTACCGTGGCGGCGAAGAGCAGCGTGCCGACGGCGGTCACCGCGATGTACGCCCCGAGCAGCAGCAGGCCCGAAGGGACCGGATGGTCGGCGAACGGTCCGTTTCCCTTCACCGTCCCCCACACGGCCACCGCCGACAAGAGCAGGAGCGCGGTCGCGGCAATCCGCGGGCTGAGCCGTAGCGCCGCCCACCCGACGAAAGGGAGGCAGAGGAAGTCCACCGGATAGTGGCGCGCGCTCACCGGCAGCACGCCGCCGAAAACCACGACGGCGACGAGGCCGGTCGCCACGCTCACGATGCCGGCTTCCAGCACCTTCGCGTACGTCCACTGCATCGGCGGCGGGTAGGTCCACAGCAGGATGACGGGCGCGATGACGAGGGCGCCGCCGACGTCGCCGGCCCACCACGTGAGCCAGACGGAGGCGAAGCTCGTCCACGCCGCGTATCCCCCGAGCGCGAGAGCGGTCACGCCGATCGTGGCGGCCAGCATGGGGCTTAGCACGCCGGCGCAGAGGGCGTAGGACGCGACGCCGCGCACGGTCTCGAACGACCTCGAGCCGTCGGCGTAGCGGTTCACGAGGTGCGTCGCCGCGAGCGGCTCGAGCGTGTTCCCGATCCCGATCGCGAGCGACGTCCAGACCGAGCCCTCGGTCGTCACGTTGACCGCGAAGGCCGCCGCGAAGATGGCGGGCCAAACCCACATTCCGAGGACGAGGCACGCGGCCAGCGCGATTCCCGTCGGGGCCCAGACGAGCGTGGCGCTCGGATGGACCATCGCCAGCGCGAGACCGAGCTTGCCCGAGACGAAGTACGCCGCTCCGACCAGCGCGAGCAAGCCCCCGCGCCGCGCCAGATCCCGCAGTCTCGAGCTCATGTCGGCGGCGCGTGCTTCCATGGGCGGGCGCTTCGCTCTGCGGATGATAGCGGCACACGCGCACAGGCGGCTTGCTATACATAGCAGAACAATGTATAAAGCCTCTATGTACCTGTCGGTCGATAGTCCAGGCAGGCGTTTGCGGCCATGAACGTCGGCAAGGACCTCGTCGCGGCCTCGGCCACCCCGCTGATCCTGGCCATCCTGAGCGAAGGCCAGAGCTACGGCTACGCCATCATCAAGCGCGTCGCGGAGCTGTCGGGCGGGGAGCTCCAGTGGACGGACGGGATGCTCTACCCGGTGCTCCACCGCCTCGAACGCAACGGCTTCGTGAAGGCCGTCTGGGAGCAGGCGGAGACCGGGCGGCAGCGCAAGTACTACCAGCTGACCGACGCCGGCACGGAAGAGCTGGAGAGCCAGCGGCGACAGTGGCAAGTAGTGGACTCGACGCTGAAGCGGACGCTCTTCCGCTCGCTCCAGCCGGCGCTCCAGGGAGGTTGACGCGTGCAACGCATGTCACTCGAGGAAGGGATCGCGGAGTGGAAGTCCTACGTCCGGCGACGCCAGGCGATCCACGCCGTGGACGCCGACGAGCTGGAGGACCACCTTCGCAGCCAGGCGAGCGCGCTCGTGCAGGCCGGCCTCGCGGAGGACGAGGCCTTCCTGATCGCCGTGAAGCGCATCGGCGAGCTCGACGCGCTCTCCCGCGAGTTCGCCCGAGAGCACTCGGAGCGGCTCTGGAAGCGGCTCGTCGTGGCGCCCGACGCGGGGGCGGGCGGCGGCGTAGACGCCAGGGAAGCCCTGGTCGCGGTCGCGCTGGCGGCCTGCGCCGCCGTGGCCGTCAAGCTGCCGGAGCTCTTCGGCGTGAGGATGCACCAGGACCAGGAGCTGCCGGCGTTCTACATCCGCAACTTCAGCCTGTTCGTGCTGCCGTTCCTGGCGATCTTCTTCGCGTGGAAGCGCTCGCTGGCCCCTTCCGCCCGGCTGTGGCTGGCGGCGCCGTTCGTCGCGGCTGCGTTCGCGATCAACGTCATGCCGTTCCTGCCCGACGCGCACACCCTGCGGCTGGCGGCGCTGCACCTGCCGCTCGCGCTCTGGCTGGCGGTCGGCTACGCGTACGCGGCCCGCCACTGGCGCGATCACGACCAGCGCATGAACTACGTGCGCTTCTCCGGCGAGTGGTTCATCTACTACGCCCTGATCGCTTTCGGCGGCGGCGTGCTGATGGGCCTCACGGCGTTCATCTTCAGCGCCATCGGCCTGGATCCACGACAGCTCCTGGCCGCCTGGATCCTGCCCTGCGGCGTGGTCGGGGCCGTGATCATCGCGGCGTTCCTCGTGGAAGCCAAGCAGAGCGTGATCGAGAACATGGCGCCGGTGCTCACGCTCCTGTTCACCCCGCTCTTCACCCTCGTGCTGCTGGCGTTCCTGGCGACGATGGCGTGGACGGGCCGCGGCGTGGCCCTCCAGCGCGAAGTGCTCATCGGCTTCGACCTGCTGCTCGTGGTGGTGGCGGGCCTCGTCCTCTACGCGATCTCGGCCCGCGACCCGCAGAAGCCGGCCGGCCTCTTCGACGCGCTCCAGCTCCTGCTCGTCGTGAGCGCCCTGCTCGTCGACGGCCTGGCGCTCGGAGCGATCGCGGCCCGCATCTCCGAGTTCGGCTGGAGCCCCAACAAGGTCGCGGCGCTCGGAGAGAACCTGATCCTGCTCGTCAACCTCGGCTGGTCCGCCGTGCTCTACGGCCGATTCCTCGCCGGGCGCGTGGCATTCACGAAGCTGGAGCGATGGCAGACGGCGTACCTCCCGGTCTACGCCGTCTGGGCGTGGGTCGTGGTCGTGGTGTTCCCGCTCGTGTTCGGGTTCCGGTAGCCGGGGGTTCTCAGCGCACGGGCAGTACGCGAGCCGCGACCGACTTGAACGCCGGCGTGCCGGAGGCCTCGTCGACCCGGCGAGGCACGAGCGCGTTCGCCTCCGGGTAGTACATCGCCAGGTTCCCCGGGCGGATGTCGACGAGCGCCACCACCGCCGGAAGGCTGCCTGTCGCCGTCTGCACGCTCACGCGGTCTCCTTCGCGGACGCCTAGCCGCTCGGCGTCGACGCGCGCCATCATCACCACGTCGCGCCGGGTGTTCCCGCGGTAGAGGTCCTCCTCCTCGTAGACGACGGTGTTGAACTGGCCCTCGGAGCGAAGCGTCATCAGCCGGAACCCGTCGCCTTCCGGCGCGAAGTCGGAAAGGGCGGTCACGTGGAAGCGCGCCCGCCCGCTCTCGGTCGCGAAGCGCGGCTCGTGAAACGTGCGGCCGGCGATCTGGAACTCCTCTCGCGTCCGGTCGATGGCGGCGATCTTGCCGTAGCCGGGAACGACCCGGCCGATCTCCTCGCGCAGGCGCTGGTGCGAGCGCATCGCCGCCCAGTCGAAGCGGCCCCCTGGCAGCAGGCGTTCCGCGAGCGAGGCCAGGATGTCGACCTCCGAGCGCATCTCGCCCTCCGCTGCGGCGCCGCCGTCGGACAGGCGCACGAAGCTGAACATGGACTCCTGCGTCGTGGCCTGCTTTTCCTCGTCTCGGGCGAGCACGGGGAGCACCAGTGTCGTTCGTCCCCTGCCGTGCACGTGGCCTTCGTTGAGCTTCGTGGAGGCGTAGACGGTGACGGGCACGTTTCCGAGCGCGCGCGCCGCCCAGGCCCTGTCGGGATTGCTCGAGAAGAGGTTGCCGCCCAGGAGAAACGCGACTTCGACGCGACCCTCGGCCGCCTCCTGCATCGAGCGGTACGTGTCCCAGCCCGGCGCGGCAGCGGGCTCGATGCCGTAGAGCTCGCTCATGCGGTCGGCGAAGGCCTGCTTGAGGACAGGGGTCACTCCGACGGAGCCCACGCCCTGCACGTTCGAGTGGCCGCGAATCGGCAGCAGGCCGCATCCCGGACGGCCCAGCCACCCCCGCGCGAGAGCCAGGTTCGCGAGCGCGAGGACGTTTCCGACGCCGTTGGCGTGGTGAGTCAGGCCCATCGCCCAGCACACCACCGCGCGCTTCGCCTGCACGAGCATCTCGGCCGCTCGCTGGATCTCGTCGCGCGGGACGCCGCAGGCCGCCGTGAGATCCGCCCAGGAAGCGCCGCGGACGTCCGCCTCGACCGCGTCCCAGCCCTCGGTGTGGGCCTCGACGTACGCGCGATCGACGCCGCCCGCCTCGACGACCGCCTTCAGCAGCGCCTTGAAGAGCGCGACGTCGGATCCGACGTGCGGCTGGAGATAAAGGTCCGAGATCGTCGAGCCGAACGCGAGGCTCCGCCAGTCCGACGGGACCCGGAAGCGAACGAGCCCCAGCTCCTTCAGCGGGTTCACGACGATCACCCGGCCGCCGCGGCGGCGCAGCTTCACGAGCTGGGTGATGAGGCGGGGGTGATTGCTCGCCGGATTGGCGCCGGCGACCAGCACGAGGTCGGCCTGGTGGAGGTCCTCCAGGACGATCGACGAGGCCCCCGAGCCGAATACGCGGGACAAGGCGACGCTCGACGCGTTGTGGCAGTAGGACGAGCAGTTGTGGATGTTGGCGGTTCCGTAGAGCCGCGCGACCACCTGCATCAGGAAGGCGGCCTCGTTGCTCGCGCGGCCCGAGGAGTAGAAGAAGACCCGCTCGGGCGAGGCCGCCCGCAGCGCCGACGCCGCCCTGTCGAGAGCCTCGTCCCATCCGATCCGTCGGAAGTGGCTGTCGTGCGCCTCGGCGACGAGCGGAAACGCGACGCGCCCGAGCGACTCGAGGGCGGCGGGGGTCAGCCGGGCGAGGCGTGCGAGCGGATACTGGCGCAGCAGCGCCTCGCTGATCGGACCCTGCATGTCCGCCGCCTGGGCCTGGAGCGACTTCTTGCAGACCTCCGGAAAGCGCCCCGCCTCGTTGACCATGCCGCCGCGCTGCCCGCCCATCCCGAGCGCGCAGGTCTTGCAGGCGTTGCGGTGGCGCATGCGGCGGTAGAGGCGCCACAGCCCGCCGGCCTGACGGCCCATGCGGAGCGTGTAGGCGATGGCGGCGACGCCGCCCCCGGCGCTGACCCGCGGCCTGGCCATCGGCGAAACCCTCCTGCGCTCGAGCCTCCACCATGACTTACCCGTGATGGGCTCGCTACAAAAGTCTAGCCTTGACCTCTGCTACCCAGGCGGTATAGCTTCGGGCTCCTTCAGGAACCGAGATCAGAGCGACGTATCTGGCCGACTACTACCCTCCATAGTAGAGCGGCGCCAACGATACTCACCGGTTCCGATTCAGCGTCGGTCCAGCCACCTCGGTGAGGCAGACGGATACGTCCCTGGTTGGCAATCAGGGTGGGGGACCTATGCCACGAAGCATTACTGCGTGTTGTCGATCGGTGTGTCGATGGGCGCTGACGTTCACGGCTGCCGTCGTGCTGCCGGCAAGCCTGTTCGCCCAGCAGCCGGGGGCCCAGGGGCAGGGGAAACCGGACGCGCTTCCGCAGGAGCTGTCGTTCGACGAGCAGTTCACGGTGCGATATCCCGACAACTGGTCTGAGCTGCCATCGGTCTACCGCAACTCCAAGACGCTGATCAGCGTGTCCAAGAGCGCGCACGGCAACCTGAGCGCCACGAAGAACGCCTACGGCCTCGGCGAGCGCACCGCGCGCGTGATGATCACCATCGAGCAGCGCCGCTCACACGGCGAAGCCGTGCAGCGGCTGCAGGAGATCGCGAGCAGCTTCCCCACCCCGGCCACGTTCCTGGACATCGGTGGGTGGCCGGCGCTCGAGCAGGCGCGGACTGAGCTTCGTCCGTTGAAGGGCGCCTCGCCGCTCATGCAGCAGCCCGGTTCCCAGCTGATCCAGCCCGACGATCGCCTGACCCTTCACAAGACGACCGCGATCGCGGCGGACACCCTGCTGATCCGGCTCGAGGCGGCCATGCCCCCGAAGGGCAGCGAGCAGCTGCAGCGGGACGTCGAGGCCATCGGCCGCAGCGTGCGGCTGAAGGCGGCGGCGCTGGCTGCGGCGCCCGCCGCTGCCGCGACCGCAGCCGCTCTCTCGTCGCTCCGCGGCGCGGAAGAGCTGCGGGCGACGGGATCGGCGACCGAGCAGGTGCTGATGGTCCCAATGAGCACGGCCGTCGAGGCGACCGACGCCACGAGCGCCGGCGCGCCGGGACCAGGGTTTCCTGCCCGCGCGGTGACGGGCGGGTCCGAGCTCGAGGTCGCGGCGTCGAGCAACGGCCGATTCGTCGTCGTGGGAACGAACGGAGGCTGGGCCAACTCGCAAAACGGCGGCCGGACCTGGTCGAACACTGCCGGCGTCGCCTGCCCCGCGGGTTTCACGAGCTGCAACGGCGATCCGTCCGTCGCGGTCGGCCAGAGCGGCGCGTTCTATGCCGCGATCATCGGCTGGCCGACCGGCGTCAACCGCCAGGATCCAGCGGGTACCTCCTCGAACGTGGTCCTGCGTTCGACCAACAACGGCCAGAGCTTCACGTTCGTCAACAACTCCGTGGTCTGCAACAACTCCGGCGCCGGCTCGTGCTTCCCCGACCAGGAGCACATCACCGCCGATCGCGTGATCCCCGGCAGCGGCGGGGATCAGGTCTACTCCACCTGGCGCAACTTCGACGCGTCGGACCAGGATCCCGCGATCGTCTGCTCGCAGGACAGCGGCGCCAACTGGACGGCGCCCCTCAACGTCGGGAGCGGGTTCATTCCGCGGATCAGCATCGGCGGCGACGGCTTCGTGTACGTCGTGTACCGCTCCGGCGGCAACGTCATGCTCAACAAGTACTCCCCCTGCAGCGCCGGGCTCACCCAGCAGGTCGGATTCCCGGTGACGGTGACCTCGGTCACGGACGTAACGTGCCCGGTCGCGGGGCTCGACCGCTGCAACGACGGCAACAGTCTGTCGAGCCACACGGTCGCCATCGACGACGTCAACCCGGCTCGCGTCTACGTCGCGTACGCCACCAACACCAGCGCCGGCGTCAACGAGAACGTCCTCGTGCGGGCGTCGATCGACGGCGGCGCCACGTTTGCCGCGGGCCGCGTCGCCCAGGTCAACACGACCGGCAACGGGCGCCGGTACATGCCGTGGGTGTGCGCCGTCGGAAGCACGGCCTACGTGAACTGGTACGACCGGCGATTCGCCATCCCCAACGTCACGACGGACTTCACGGACTACTTCGGCGGCTCGGCGGCGCTGGACATGTCGGACAACCTGGTCGCGGGCCCCGAGTTCCGGCTCACGTCGGCGTCCGATCCCAACTGCAACAGCGGCTGGGCTTGCGCGCCTCGCGCCACGGGGGATTCCGAGAGCTGCCCGATCCAGCCACAGCTCGCGGGCGTCTGTCTCGATGGGGCCGGAAACGGCTCCGGTCAAAGATGCGACTTCACGACCGGGCCGGCCTGCCCCGTGGGCGAAAGCTGCGTGCTCGGCGGAGGCTGTCCCAAGTACGGCGACTACAACGGCAACGCGTGCGCCGGCGGCCGCCTGTTCATGGCCTGGGCCTCGGCCACCGCGCCCACCGGCGTCACGCCGAGCGCGGGCATCGACACCTTCACGGACTCGCGGGTCGTGTGCTGCGTGCCACAGATCCAGGCGGCGGGATCGCTGAACTTCGGCTCGACGTGCAGCAGCGAGTCCGTGTCGAAGGACCTGGAGATCTGCAACCAGGGCAAGGAGCTGCTGCAGGTCACCGGCATCACTTCGTCGAGCGCCCGCTACACCGTCGCGACACCTGGCCCGGGCTATCCCATGGACATCGTCGCCGGCAACTGCCAGACGCTGCAGGTGACGTTCGCGCCGAATGTGCCTGGCACGGCCAACGCCACCTTGACCATCGCGAGCAACGACCCGACGAACCCGGCGCTGATCGTGAACCTGACCGGGTCGGCGGGATCGCCCGAGATCAACGTGACCGGCGACGGAACCTTCGGCAACGTCTGCGCAACGGGCGCCGAGACGCGCACGATCAACGTCTGCAACACGGGCGCGTGCTCGCTGAGCGTCAGCAGCGCGACCGTCGTGCAGCAGGGCAGCGACGCCCCGTGCGCCGACTTCACGATCGTCAACAACCCGTTCGCCGGCTCGGTCGCGGGAGGAATGTGTGTCCCCCTGACCGTGAAGTACACCCCGCAGTCGCTCGGCGCGCATTCGTGCCGCCTGAAGCTTTCGAGCAACGACGCGGACGAGCCAGCCGTATACATCCCGTTGGCGGGCAACACGCCCGCTCCGCTCGTCTCGGTGACCGGGGACCTGGCGTTCCCGGCGACCGTCATCCAGAGCGTCGGCGCGTGCCAGTCGGCGCTGCCGTTCCCGGTGGCGAACACCGGCGCCTGCCCCGCGATCGTGCAGTCGATCACGATCGGCGGAGTGGACGCGTCGAACTACTCGCTCACCGGCGCACCGGGACTTCCCATCACGTTGAGCCCGGGCGAGCAGGTCGGCGACGGCGCGCTCAAGGCGGTATTCAAGCCGACCGTGGTCGATCGCGACCGGCTGGGATCGATCGCGGTGACCTGGCTCTCGGATCCGATCGCGAACACTTCGACGATCGTCACGCGCCAGCTGTGCGGAGAGGGCACGCTCACCGGCGCGCGCGTCCTGGTTCGCGTGGCGGGCGTGGCGGTGCCGGTCGTCGACAGGATCCATCTCCAACGGATCACGGGCAACAAGAACAAGCCGATCGTCGACACCGTCGGCAACTTCCAGGACGTGCCGCTCCAGACCTTCACCCCGGCGGGCGGAACAGCGTGCGTGCCGTTCCAGTACCACAAGGAGTTCGGCACGGTCACCAACGGGTCGATGCTGGCTCCGGGGTCCTACATCGTGACCGTCAGCGTGACGGTCGGCAAGAAGAAGCTGTCGAAGACGGTCGCGTTCGACGCGCAGACGTGCACCTTCAATCCCACGGTGATCGTCGACTTCTAGGCTGGGATCGACTCGAGCCGGGCGGGCGCGTGCCCGCCCGGCTCCTCACGCCTGCCAGCGGCCGCGCGTGAAGTCCGGGAACCGGGCTGGCGCGCCGCCCGCGGCCACCGACATCTCGCTGAGCGGTGCGGGCGCGCTCCACGCCGCCGCGTCGTACACGTCCATGTCGGGGGGCAGCCCGCGGCGCATGCAATCGACCAGCCGCCAGCTCATCACGTAGTCCATTCCGCCGTGGCCGCTCTTGCTGGCCGCCTTCTTGAGCTGCGTCCAGAGCGGGTCCTCGTAGCGCTTCTTCCACGCCTTGAG
>Ga0111538_10008628_pt1 | contig 13667 bp, 11 predicted proteins | sample SoiMethybrSBSTD1_FD_79669 | JGI IMG/M metagenome (GOLD analysis project Ga0111538, IMG submission 79669) | Bulk soil microbial communities from a Populus tree surrounding site in Tennessee, USA - Soil MetaG P. TD hybrid SBSTD1 (version 2)... | ecosystem: Environmental > Terrestrial > Soil >...
CACCGCTGTCGAAGCGCGGCCAGCATAGCCAGTCGATGGACCCGTTGCGGCCAACAAGGGCAGCGGTCTTGCAATCGCCGATCAGTGCATAGTCTTCAATAGCAATGGACCGTCGGCTCCTCTCGCTGTCACTATCGCGCACCACCCGTCCTATGCTCCGCGCAAGTTAGATCAGATGTTCGCCCCGGTGCGCCGGCCGCGGGGCTTATCAGTATGCCTTCACGGCCGCGACCCGCAAGGGTGCGCTCGCCCTTGCGCACGGCGAACTCGGCTTCGAGCCGATGCTCGCGTGACGTGATCGGCACGTCGGCCTGCAGCTCCAGCGCCTCGGGCCCTGCCCCGGCGCTCACGGCCTTTCCCTTGACGCTGATCCCCGGCGCGGTCTTGCCGTAGTCGAACCGCGGGTTCAGCCGAGCGGACATCGGTACCGTACCGCGCACGCCCTCGACGATACGGACGATCCGGGGATGCGACGCGCGGATGGGCATGCAGTCGGTGATCCGAACTGAGCCGTCAGCCGTCTCGAAATCGGTTTCGAGAACGTGCGTCGAGGTGCGATACCGTCGTGTCGCCGCGACAACGTTCTGAGTCGGGGCGATGCGCCAGCAACCATTCTCCTCCGTGCCGAGCAGGCTCGCGAAGCAGGCGGCCGAATCAAAGCGCGGCAGACAGAGCCAGTCGATCGAGCCGTCGATGCCGACGAGTGCAGCGGTGTGCATGTCGCCGACAGCCCGTGGTCCTCTATGCGAAGAGCCATTCGACCTGTCCGTCCAGGTTCTGCTCCCGAAACACTGCGATGAATCTGTTCCTCAGCAAACCTCGATCCGGCATCAGTTCCCGTTCGACAGGGCCAGAATCCGATGGGCCCAACTACTTCCTCGTGCGGGGGCCCTTGCAAGTGACAGACGCGGCGCATTATCGTAACAGGGTACAGCTTTGCTCCCTCCGCGGCGCCTCGCCGCAGAGGTCGACGTCTGGTCACCTCTATCACTCGGGTTGAAGGTTGTGGTACAGTCCGGGCAAATGAACTCAACGCCAGCCCGCCGAAGCGCCGCGTGGATGCCGCGCGCGAATGCTGCTGCTCCGCTGGCTGATGCGGCTTGACTGACGCTATAACGGCGCGCTGGTATGTTGCAGAACAGCGACCAACGGAGAGGCATTCCGATGAAATGCGTTCGTACATCCTTGTTGTTTCCATTTTTCTTCGGTTTTGCCGCCACCGCAGCCGCGCAACAACAAGAACCACCAGATCCCGATCGGTCTTGCCTTGGTCGTAGTCCTCCGACCAAGGAAATTCGCATCAAAAATAATTCCCCTGATACGATTTTTCCTGTGATCAGCGTACCGATATATGACCGTAACCAAGCGCCCAGCGGCGGCAAAGACAATAGATCAGCTGATTTATGGATGCAGGCGCAGTGCGGTATAACTGAACAAGACGCTGACAACAGACGATTTAACACCACCAAGGTATACAGAGCATACATAAATCTGCAAGGAGGCGTCGGCACGACGGGAGTTCCTCCGGGAAGCACGGTAAGAATTACGGTTCCCTTCTGGACCCAATTGAAGGACGTAAAACAAGGCGACCTCGGGCGTACCGATGATCAGTTTATCGATTGGTGGAATTCTTCGCGGATCTATTTATTCTACGGCAGAACGACCGCCAGGACCGATCTTCTTGGATCAGCTGTAAACTCCGCCATGCTTGATGGGGAACCACAGGATATCGACTTCGGTAAAAATATTCCAAACCAGATAAAGCCTATTTGTACCATCGACACTCAACCACCTACTAACTGCCAGATAGTTTTCAAGACCCATAAAATCGAGCCCAGGGTGAATATTCCGTTTCAGCTGCAAGAATATACCTTTGCATCCGCAGAGGGCCCACCACCGGGTGGCACTGCCGCGAAGTTCTGGATCCAGAAAAGATGGGTGAACTACAATGTCTCCTCGCTTGATTCGGTATATTTGCCCGTTGCAATGGGACCGATCCTCAACGGCGTGAATCCGACGGATGCCAGTAAATATTTGGGCGACGCAGCGTCCGTTAAGGACTTTAATGAGGAAATCAGAAAGTTCTCTAATAACGGAAGCGGTTGGCCATATTTTATTCCCATTTACTTTGCCGATCAGTCACAAGAAAGTCCTGAGAAGTGGCCGCCACTCGAGAATAAGGGCCCTGGCGGACCCAAATTTCCATCCTGTTCTTTCATTAATCCCTTCACCGACACAAGTCCGACGATCACGCCGTATCTGTTTCCGAAAATCCCCGGTACTGCCAACTTTTTGATCGAGTCATATAGGATTGCTTGGATAAAAGATAATAAGGACAAAGAAAAAGACAAAGAAAAACTTGTTCGAGGGACTCTTGTTCCTCCGACGCTCTCGTCACAGCCCTCCAATTTTGCCTCGCACCCAAATTATAACATAAATCGGTGTGATGCCGTCGGCGTTCCTGCATTTACGGACCCCCCTGGTTTGGGTACGAACGGCAAGGCGCTTGTCGACTTATGGACCAAATGTACGACCACTAATGACCAATCTGATACGTGCAACAAAATCAGACAGGTGAACCAGTTCTTTTTGGATAACTTTAAACTGAACCCAAGTTGCACAGCCACTCCAGATCAGCCAGCGGTCATGTTTGCTGTGTACGGGTGGGTCCCGATTAAGTTCCCACTCTATCCGAAAGAAAATGAAAAAATTTGCGAGGGCCCAGCTCTGGTCACTCAAAAGGACGCTTACAATAAGGCTATTTTGACATATTGTGAATTGCAGTATAATTACTTGACTCCTAATCTACCGCAGGAACTTGTATTCAATCCGTACACAAAACTAATTCATGGAACTCTCGGATCATCCGCGTACGCATTCTCCATAGACGACGCACAGGCGTTCAGGCACATTGAGGCTCCCGGGGTCATCATTACTATCGGAGGGACCTCGGGCTTGGACGATCCGACGCCAACTCCTCTTCCTAACGGCAATCCTGCAGACCCGAATTACTTCTTAAAATTCTGCAGGGAGGGCGTGAAGTAGCACGCCGCTCGTGTCATGGCATGCGTGAGGTCTTTCAGCAGCGGGCTAGCGCGTGATTGCCGCCGCTGACCGACGTCCCGGTACGAAGTAACCGTCGCGCGGCCAGCGCTCGCCGACTTCCGGCGGCTTCTCATAGGTGGCCGCTTTCGCCAGATATCCGTCGTAGGCAGCCGCAAAGCTCGTTCGCAGCGCGGTAACAAGCTGCAACGCCTCTTCCATCGTTACCTTGTCCTTTGGATAGGACCAGGTCGTCGCGCCCATCATGTCGTTGAGCTTCCAATCGCCCTTCGTCGTGTTCGGATGCTCGTTATGGCAGGTGACGCAGCCCTGCGCGACTGCGCGGTCGGGAAAACATTGCGGTGTGCCTTCGAATGTCCGCGGCAAAGATCCGGCGCCCGCGACGGCCGCCATCTCGGCGGCTTTTCCTCGCCTTCGCTTCTGGACGCGCCGAAGCCGCTCACCGTCTTTGCTATAACAGGGCAAAATACAGCGGAAAATCGCAAAATTGGCGCCAAAATGCGACGAATCATCAGAAAACGCCGATTCCATAAGGGTTTCTAACGAAATTCCGCGAAAAAATAACAGAGGCCGATTTCGGCCTAACAGGGGCAACTGAAAGAAAATAACAGGGGAAACCTCTTCATTTTTTGGGATGACGTCAGTCGTGGCTGAACCGCACCTGAAGTGGCCCCCGGATTTGAGACCGGTTGAACTAATTGGAATCGGAGCCGTTCCGTCGCAGCGGACGAAGCGGGAGATGACGAAGCGAAAGATCGCCGCGGCACTGAGCACGAAGATTGCGCTGGAAGCGTTGCGGGAGCACGCGACGGTGGCCGATCTGGCCTAGCGCTACCAAGTTTCATCCGAACCAGATTTACGCCTGGAAGAAGTAGCTTAAGGATCAGGCGGCGGGGCCTTCGAGGCCGGTGGCGAGGGTGCGGGCGAGCACGGCGCGAGGTTGAGCGGTCTGCACGCCAAGATCGGCAGTTGATCGTGACCGGGATTTTTTAGCCAAGAGGTCCGGAAAATGAACCCGAACCGCCGCGAGCTCGTCGAGCGCGCATCGAGTTCGCCGATGTCCGATCGCTCCGATGTCAAAGTTGATGTCACATTTGATGAGGACGTTCGGCGTGCCAGAGCCGCACAGTGGAATTCACCCTTCGCCTAACGATCCCTCGATTTGCTTCATGTCATCCTCCTGTTTCGTCGACGCAATGGGGGGTCTTTAAAGCCGCACACCGATGCTACGAGAATGGGCGCTCATACGCAGGTGGGAACCTTCTTGAGCTATAAAGGCTGACGGCTGGACCAATCGCGTGGATGCGGCCGAGCCGCTCGAGGGCACATCGTGGGTCTTCTCGACAGACTCTGGACTGCCGTCAACGAATCGCTGTTCGCCAAGGGCGGAACAGACGCCGGGCGCGACGCCGAGAACGCGCGCCAGCTCGCCCAGTCCAGTGCGCTCGTCGTATGGCTGCTGGGAAAAACCGGGGCCGGCAAAACGGCGATCGTCGCCGCGCTCACCGGAGACCGCCGCGCCGAAGTGGGGCAGGGGTTCGAGCCCTGTACACGGACCAGCCAGCTTTACGACGTGCCGCCAGAGGCCCCGCTGCTTCGCTTTCTCGATACACGCGGGCTTGGAGAGGTAAGCTACGACCCCGCGAGCGACATTTCCTGGTGTGAGGAGCAGTCGCACCTGATGCTGGTCGTGATGCAGGTATCGGACCCGATGCAGCATGTCGTGCTGCAGCCGCTGCAAGAGGCGCGCCGCCGCCATCCCGACTGGCCGGTCGTTGTGGCGCAGACGGGCCTGCATCGCTTCTATCCACACGGGATGGTGCATCCGGTCCCCTATCCCTGCACGGGCGGGCCGGAGGACGAAACGCAAGCGTCGTTGCCACACGCGCTGCGTCAGGCGCTTGCGCACCAGCGCAAGCTGTTGGACGGGTTGCGCGGGCCGCGGCCCCGCTTCGTGCCGATCGATTTCACTGTTCCGGAAGACGGATTCCCGCCGCCCGACTATGGCATCGAGATGTTATGGCGCGTGCTCGAAGAGGCCGCTCCCGTCGCTTTCGAGGCGCTGCATCGCGCGCGGACCGAGGCGGAGACCGACCGGATGCGCGGTCGGGTCCGTCCGCTGATCTATGGCTGTGGCGCGGCCGCGGCTGGCGCGGGCGCCGTTCCGGTCCCGATCGTTGGAGTTGGCGGCCTTGCCGGCGTGATCGCGATGATGCTGCGGGGCTTGGCGATCCGTTACGAGGTAGCGTGGACGCCCAGCACGTTCAGCCAGTTCAGCGGCGCGGTCGGTGGAAGTGCGCTCGCGTGGTGGCTGGTGCGGTATGGCCTACGTGAAATGCTCAAGCTTGTCCCGGTGGTGGGCACGGCGGCGGCCGGCGCGCTCAATGCCGCGGCGGGGTTTGCCGTCACCGTCGCGATCGGCGAGGCCGCGTGCGTCTGGCTTGCCTACCAGCGCCGCGGCCTGAATGCACCCAGTGACGAGGTGCGGCGCGCCTTGGCGGATGGTCTCGCGGCGGGGCGGCGGCAGGCGAAGGGTCTGGCGAAGCGGCCTGAGCACGACGCATGAGCTTCGCGACGACAATTCGACGCCATTGGCCGGAGGTGCTCCTGGTTGTGGCGGTCGCGCTGCCGTGGCTGTCGCTGGTCCCGCTCGGTATCGTATGGCTGTGGCAGGGCGGTCACGTATGGGCGTGGGCCATCGCCGCTGCCCTCCTCGGGGTGGCGGCGTTGCCGCTTGCCAGGCTCGTCCGGCGACGAGCCAAGGCTGAAGCGCGTATCGCCCTCGGCGGCCTCGCCGAGCCGTCGCAGGCCTGGACGGCAGGCGAGCGCGAGGCATGGTCCGAAGTGCTCGCAATCGCGGATGAGACCGCGCCGTTTGCATTCGACGACATCGACCCGCTTCTTGCCCGCGCCCGAGAGACGGTGGAGGCGGTCGCGCGCCGCCTGCACCCGGAGGCGCACAGCGCCTGGGGGCAATTCAGTCTGCCCGAACTGTTGCTGCTCACCGAGCGCCTGTGCCGCGACGTTCGTCGCGAGGCGCTCAGCCACATTCCGGGAATAAGGACGCTGCGGCTGAGTCACATGCTGTGGGTGCAGCGGCAGAGCGAGCGCTATGGCGCGGCCGCACAGACCGGATGGCGTGTCGGCTACGGCCTGTGGCGTCTCGTCCGCGCTGTGCTCAATCCGCTCCAGGCCATCGGGCAGGAAACCAGCGGTGCCATTGTCGAGAAAACCGCGAGCTTGCTCTCCTATCGGCTGCGCGCCTACGCGACGCGGATGCTGGTACTCGAGGTCGGCCGCGCCGCCATCGATCTGTACTCCGGGCGGCTCAGGCTCTCGGATGAAGAGATGCGCGCCGCGCGCGAGCGCGACGCGGTTGCGGCCGCCGAACCTGTCGCGGCGGTGCGGCTCGTTCTCATCGGCCAGGTCAATGCCGGAAAGTCGAGTTTGGTGAACGCACTGGCCCGGGAGACGCGCTGCGCCATAGGACCGCTGCCGACCACGTCACAGGTGGCGGAATATCGGCTTGAGCTGGAGGGACGACCGGTCGTGACGCTGGTCGACATTCCGGGCCTCGGCGACGGCGCCTCGTTGGAGTTTCTCGTGCAGGCCGAACGGGCCGACCTCGTCCTGTGGGTCGTTTCCGCGACCCAGCCGGCCCGCGCCCCCGACCGCCGCGGTCTCGACCAATTTCGTGCCTGGGCCAGCTCGCAGCTTGCGCGCCGGACAGCGCCCGTCGTCGTGGCCCTGACCCATACCGATGAGCTGCGCCCCGCCAACGAGTGGGCGCCGCCCTATGACGTCGCGGCGGCGACGCGCCCGAAGGCGCGCGCCATTCGCGCCGCGATCGATGCCGTTGCCGTCGCCTTGGATCTGCCGCCGGACGTGATTGTACCGGTGGCCATGCCAACGGGCCGCGAACCCTATAATCTCGATGCCCTGTGGGCACGGATCGCAATGGATCTGGACGAGGCCAAGCTCGTGCAACTCGACCGCCTGCGCATCGGCCAGCAAGGGCTGGCCCTGCGCGATGTCGCGCATCAACTCGGCCGCGCCGGCCGCTTCATCGTCAGCGGTATCGTTAAGGCCTGATAATGCCCGTCGGCGGCCCGCGCGCGATGGTGTGCAGGGGAACCGCCCGTTCATTCGATCACCGAGAAAGATGACCAGTTCGAACTTGGTCGGCTGCTCGCTGTCGTACATGAAATACTACAAAGAAACCCGCATACACCTGTCATTGGACAAGGAGGCGCCATTCTCGCGTGTTAAATGTTTTATGGTTTACCAAGATGACGAAGCGAAAGATCGGCTCGGCACTGAGCGCGAAGATTGCGCTGGAAGCGTTGCGGGAGCACGCGACGGTGGCCGATCTGGCCCAGCGCTACCAAGTTTCATCCGAACCAGATTTACGCCTGGTAGGCGGCCAAGTTCCGTAGCCATGAGAGTAGAGGACCAGGAGTGGCGCACGATTGGTGGCAGGGATAGTACTCTCGTGCCAGGCAATCGCCCGTAGGCCATCGCGTCCCCGGCGTGAATGATTCTCTTGATGGCAGCAGGCGGTGTCCGCGGGCTTCACTTGCGGTTGACGCACGACAGCAGATTGTCGTAGCTCGCGCCAATCATCGCGGTCTGTACATCGCGAATGCACGCTGTTTGTTTCTCCTGAGCGATGAGGCTCCAACGGCGCTTCAGTGTTGCCAGCGCGTTGGCCTCGTTGCGCAGGCACAACGCGCGACTTGCGACGAGGCCTTGGTCCACGGCAGCGCGGCAGAATCTTTGCACGTCGTAACGTGGGATATCGGCACCGAGCGCGCTTCCCCAATTGCTCTCGATTGCCACGATCGCCATCAGGGTTCCCAGCAACTGCGCCAGATTCATTGCGGCACCTTAGGAGGCTGCCCGATCCAGCGTTGCGCAACTTTCTGCGTTTGCATCACAATCACGTGCCGAGCGCTGTCGTGAGACCCCATTGCATCCGGGCTTTTAGTGTAGAAGCATTTCGCAACTGGTGGTACCGATTGCGGGCAAAGCTTGGTTTTGCGGTATGCGTCGATCGCATCCATGGTGCTCGGGCGCGCTCGCGTGGCCGCTCGAGTAGCATCGGCCCGCGCATGAGAAGTGGGGAAGGCATGAAGGCAATATGCCAAGTGGTTTCGGTCGTGGCCAGTATGTTGGCTGCTTACCCATCATTGGCGGAAGATGGAAGTACCCTTCATAATTGGTGTGAGAACCTGCCCGACGCCGCGATGGGGTACATCGTGGGGGTCGCGGACGCGCTATCAACGCGGCGCGCCCTCCCCTTTTGCATGCCGGAAGGGGTAACTAGGGGTCAGCTGCAGGATATCGTCTGCGGCTATCTCCGAGAGGAGCCCGAACGTCGCCGCTATGACGCTACGAGCGCGGTTTGGAACGCGCAACGCAAGGCTTGGCCTTGCAAGAAATGAGCTGATCGCTGCCGCTAACCTTCCGCAGCTACGATGGCGGGCGTTCACATGCCTCGAGGCTGAAGCAGAACACCGTATCCGGCGGATACGACGTTGCCGTGGGCGCTGCACAGGTGATTGCGGCCGTCCGGACTGTCGCGGTTCTGCTCGACTTTCGTGGCCGGAACCACAATGAAATTTACATGCTCGCGCGTTTGGCGAAGTCGTCCGGGAGTCGAAAGCACCAATCCAGCAATCGTTCACTTACGCCCTGGGTCGGGACTCGGTCGCGAGGCGAACGCGTATTTCCGGCGAGCCATCAAGCTTGGGGCCTCGGTGCAAACGTGATCGGGCTGAGATAGAAGCGATCGCACGTCGCGCGCGCGTCCCGCTGGTTAGACTGACACCCCGATGTGATGATCGAGAATGCTCGCGTCCCTCGTCAGCGCGGCCGCCGTTCCGTGGAATACAAAACGGCCTGACGAAATCACGTAAATGCGGTCGGCGACCGACATCGCGAGTGCAAGGTTTTGCTCGACCAAGAGGATGGCGTGGCCGCTGAGCCGCAAGCCGCGCATGATCTCCTCGACGTGCTGGACGAGCTTCGGCGATAGCCCCTCGGACGGCTCGTCCATCAGGATAGCGGCCGGGTTTGCCATCAGCGCGCGGCCAATCGCCAGCATCTGCTGCTCGCCGCCTGAAAGCTGGCCGCCCATGTGCGAGAGGCGTTCGGCAAGCTGCGGAAACTCTGCAAGCACGGCCTCGAGCGTCCAGTGCTTGCGGCCGACCTCGGCCTTCATCCGCGAACGTCGCGCAAGCCCGCTGGTGGGCAGCATAAGGTTTTCGCGCACCGACAGCGATCTGAAGATACGCCGTCCCTGCGGAACAATGGCGATGCCGCCTTGCGAGATCGTATAAGGCGTTTTGCCGACGATCGACTGGCCGCGGAACGTGACGTCGCCGCGCCGCGGTGGCGTCAGGCCGGCGACCGAACGGATCAGCGTGGTCTTGCCCATACCGTTGCGGCCGAGGATCGCGATGATCTCGCCCGGATGCAGGTCGAGGCTGAGGCCATGCAGCACGTAGCTGTCGCCGTAGTAGGTGTGGATTTCGCGGACGGCGAGGAGCGGATCAGGCGCGGCCAAAGTACACCTCCCGCACCTGCGCGTTGGCCCGCACTTCGTCCGGCGTGCCGTCGAGAATGATCTTGCCGTGATGCAACACCGTGACGCGATCGGCGAGCGCAAGCGCGATGTCGATGTCGTGCTCAATCATCATCAGCGTGATCGCGCGCGGCAGACCGGCGACGAGCTGGGAGAAGCGCTGCCGTTCGCTCGGCGACAGACCGGCGCAAGGCTCATCGAGCAACAGAACTTTCGGATCGACGTTGAGCGCCAGCGCGAGCTCGAGCTGGCGGCGCTCACCGTAAGAGAGGAACTTGACTGTCTCGTCGGCCCTGTCCGCGAGACCGACCTTGACAAGGCTGTCGAGCGCCTGCGCCCGCTCGGCGGTAAAGCGGCTGACCGGCCGGTGCATGATCCACTTGCGACCGTCGGCACCGATGATCGAAAGCATGAGATTCTCGAACACCGTGAGGTCGGCGAACACATTCGAGATCTGGAACGTGCGACCCATGCCGCGCGCGGCGCGCCTGTTCTCGGCAAGTCGAGAGATGTCGTCGCCGAACAGCAGCACCCGGCCGGAGGTCGGCTGCAGCGTGCCGGCGATGCAGTTGAACAGCGTGGTCTTGCCGGCGCCGTTCGGTCCGATCAACACGCGGCGTTCGCCGCTCGCCACGCTGAGCGAGGCATCGTCGACGGCCCGCAGGCCTCCGAACACCTTCGAGAGATGATCGACGGCGATCGCGGCCGGGCTCATGCGCCTTCTCCACGGTTGCCGGCGCGCCAGCGGGCGACCAGACCCATGATGCCCTGCGGCGCGAACAACACGGTGACGATGAACACGATGCCGAGTACGGCTGTGTAATAATGGAAGAATCCGCTGACCCAGTTGCGCAGCACCAGGATGATGCCGGAGCCGAGGAACGGCCCGAGGATCGTACCGGTGCCGCCGACAATCGCCATCAGCACGGCTTCAACCGAAACCGGAAACGAGGCCGCGACCGGATTGATGAAGCGGTTGTAGTAGACGTAAAGCACGCCGGCGATGCTGGCGATGAGGCCGGAGAGCACGAACGCAACGTAAAGGTGGCTGCCGACGTCGTAGCCGAGGCTGCGCATGCGCGACTCGCTCGACTTGATACCACGGAGCGTCAGCCCGAACGGCGAGGTGATCAACACGCGATAGGCAAGCGCGATCAGCACCACGGCCACCAGAACGACATAATAGTACTGCGTGGGGCCGGCGACGCGGAGCCCGCCGATCGCCGGAAACGGCACGTTGGTGACGCCGTTGTCGCCGCCGGTGAACGAGGCCCAGCGGTAAGCGACGCCCCAGATGATGTAGCCGAACGCCAGCGTGATCAGGATGAAATAGACGCCGCGCGTGCGCACCGCGAAGGCAAAGACGAAGGAAAGGATCGTGCCGGCGAGGATTCCGGCCGGCGCCGCAAGCGCGGTACTCACGCCGTGACGCACTTGCAGGATCGCAGTCGTGTAGGCGGCGACCGCGAAGAAAGCCGCGTGGCAGAGCGAGAACAGCCCCGCGTGCCCGAGCAGCAGGTCGGCCGACAGGGCGAGAAGCCCAAAGATCATGATCTGGGTGAGCAGCGTCACCCAGAATTCGCCGACCAACGAAGGAAGCGCAGCCGCGATCGCCAGTGCAGCAACGAGAAGGAGCACGCGCGCCGTCACCTCACTGCTCCTTGCCGAAGATGCCGGTCGCCCGGAACAGGAGCAGGACCGCCATCGGGCCGAACAGCACGAAGTACGAGAACTCCGGAAGCAGCCAGCGGCCATAGGCATCGAGGAGGCCGACAATGATGCTGCCCAGGATCGCGCCTTCGAGGCTGCCGAGCCCGCCGACGATCACAACCACCAGCGCGAGGACCAGAATGTCCCATTCGGCCCCGGGATTGAGCGTGAGGAATGCCCCGCCGACGACGCCTGCGAGACCCGCGAGAAAGGAGGCGAGTGCCGAGACCAGCGCGAACAGCCGGTCCACGTTGATGCCGGTCGCGTTCACCATTTCGCGATCATCGACACCGGCGCGCACGACCGCTCCAATGTGAGTCTTGTGATAGAGCAGCCACAGCAGGATCGCCGTAGACGTGCCGAGCACGATCAGCGCCAAGCGATACTTCGGATAGAACAGCCCGCCGGGCAATTCCATGCCGCCGCGCAACCAGGGCGGTATCGCGACGCGGAGGTTGTCACCGCCCCAGATCGCCAGACACACTTCGCCGATCACGAACGCGACCCCGACAGTGAGCAGCACCTGCGCCAGATGATTGTGGCCGATCGGGCGGATGAGGAAGCGATCGACGAAGAAGCCCAGCACCACGATCGTGAGGCCGCCGCACAGGATCGCGAGCTCGAAGCTGCCGGTGCGGCGCGCGACCGAGTAGCCGATGTAGCCGCCGAGCAGGTAATACGCGCCATAAGCCATGTTGACGACGCGCATCAGGCCGAAGGTCAGCGTGAACCCGCTCGCGAGCAGGAACAGGAGCGCGGCGAGCGAGATGCCGTTGATCGCCTGAAGGATGACGCCGGACATGAACGAGCGGAGAAAAAGCGCGAACGACGCGCCGGGCGGCGCGAGCACGCCCGGCGCCGGCGCTTTGGAATCGTCAGCGCTTGTACGGGCCCTTGGCGAGGAACTCCTCGGGCTTCCAGGTCCAGAACTGCGACACCGCCTCGTAGGTCTTCACCGGCCGAGTGATTAAGACGTCTCCGAGCGCTGGATGCTTTGTCTTCTCGACCTTGGCGACGTAAACGTTCTGGATCGGATTGTCGTAGGCGTCGAGCTTCAGCGGCCCGCGCGGCGCCTTGATCTGCACGGTGCGCATCGCCTTCAGGAACGCGTCGCGATCCTCGACGTTGCCGTTGATCGAGTCGATCGCAGTCTTGACCCAGAGGCCCGCCGTATAGGCCGACTCGGCGAACCAGGACGGAATGCGTTTGTGCTTGGCCGCATAGGCATCGACGAACGCCTTGTTCTCCGGCGTATCGATCCCTGACGCATAGTGCAGCGAGTTCGCGATCAACCCGACCGCGCGGTCGTCGACCTGCGGCAGCATGTCCTCCTGCAGCCAATAGGTGCCGTAGATCTTGTGCTTCTTGTCCATGCCGAAATTGAACCAGTCCTCGAACAGGCGGATGCGGTCCGCGCCGACGATGGTCACCGCGACGCCGTCAGTGTCGGCCGGAATGGTCGCGATGGTGGTGCCGTAATCCTTCGTGCCGATCGGATTCCAGATCAGCCGCGCGACCTTGCCACCGAGCGCCTTGAAGGTCTCGATCGCCCCCAGCGTCACCTCATGGCCAAACGTGTAGTCCTGACCGATGAAGGTCACGTTGCGCAGGCCAAGCTCCTTGTAAAGATACTCCCCGAACGGATGGCCGATCTGGCTCGACGACACGGCCGTGCGCACCACGGTCGGCACCCGCTCCCATTTCGTCACATTGTCCGCTCCGGCCGCGTCCATCACCAGCGGCACGCCGGTTTCCTTGCTGACCTGCGAGACCGCCGGGCCTTCGTGGCCGCAGAGCGGACCGACCATGAAATGCACCTTCTCCTGCAACACGAGACGGCGCGCCTGCGTCAGCGCCTGATCGGGATTGCAGGTCGTGTCGCCGGTGACGATCTCGATCTTGCGGCCGCCGGCACTCATGTTGTTCTGCTCCCAGAACATCCGGAAACCGTTGACCATCTCGGCGCCCGGCGAGGCGAGCGGCCCGGTGATCGGCGGCAGGAAGCCGATTCTGATCGGTCCCTTGTCCTGTGCCGGTGCCGCGCCGAGGCCGACGAGCAGCGCGGCAACGGCCAGGGCCCAGGTGCGCGCGAGTTGTCCGAGCGTGTGCATGAGTGCCCTCCCTTGACGTTGTTTTCTGCTGTCCTCCGCACCGGACTCAAGTGCCCGGGTCATCGCTTGCAGAGTGTTCAGCCCGGGGAGATGACTAACGGGTGTTCGGGGACATGGCTGACACATCATCATTGCATGGATTCGGCTGCCGGGGAGGCGATCCATGCCGTGGCGCGAGGTGTCTGTCATGGAGCAGC
>Ga0111538_10008632_pt1 | contig 13658 bp, 10 predicted proteins | sample SoiMethybrSBSTD1_FD_79669 | JGI IMG/M metagenome (GOLD analysis project Ga0111538, IMG submission 79669) | Bulk soil microbial communities from a Populus tree surrounding site in Tennessee, USA - Soil MetaG P. TD hybrid SBSTD1 (version 2)... | ecosystem: Environmental > Terrestrial > Soil >...
CAAAGAGCGAAGAGCGCTACCGCGACGTGTTCGAGGCGAGCCCCCTGCCGATGTGGGCGTGGGACGACGAGACGCTGCGCATCGTTGCCGTGAACCAGGCCGCGATCGAGCACTACGGCTACAGCCGCGAGGAATTTCTCCGGATCACCGTTCGCGATATCTGGGAGCCCTCCGAGCAGTCGCGTTACGAAAAAAACATTCGTGACCGCACGCAACTGCAATATTTGCGGCTGGAGCGCAGGCATCGGACCCGGGACGGCCGCGTCATCGACGCCGAGGTCACCGCGCGACGGCTGACGCTGGACGGCCGGACGGTCTGGCTGACCCTGGTGAACGACGTGTCCGAACGCAAACGCGCCGAGGACGCGCTGCGCGAAAGCGAAGAGCAATTCCGCCAGCTTTCCGGGAACATCCCGCAGGTATTCTGGATGACCGACACGACGCACCGGCAGACGTTGTATGTCAGTCCGGCTGCCGAGATCATGCTGGGACGGCCGCTCGGGGAAGTGCTTGCCGATCGCCGCGCGCTGATCCGCGCGGTGCACAAGGAGGATCGGGCGCGCGTGTACGGCGCTCGCAAGTCCGCGGTGGACAAGGGATACGACGAGACCTACCGCATCCTGCGTGCAGACGGCTCCGTCCGCTGGATTCACGATCGAGCGTTTCCGGTGCAAGACCCGAACGGCCGGGTCTACCGGATCGCCGGGATTGCCGAGGACATCACGGACCGGAAGGAGGCCGAAGAGCGCCTCCTGCACCTGGCACACTACGATGTCCTCACCAGTCTGCCCAACCGCGTGCTGTTCTACGACCGGCTGCGGCAGGCGCTGGCACAGGCGCGACGCAACCAGTGGATAACGGGCGTCATGTTCATGGACGTGGATCGTTTCAAGAACGTCAACGACACGCTTGGCCACGCCGTCGGCGACCGATTGTTGAAAGAGGTTTCCGAGCGCCTCTCGGGGTCCGTGCGTGCCGGTGACACGGTCGGGCGCCTTGGCGGTGACGAGTTTGCGATCGTGCTGTCCAATCTGTCGAGCGCCGATAACGCCAAGCTGGTCGCGCAGAAGATCATGTCGAGCTTCAACGAGCCGTTCCGGCTCGAGGGCTCGGAGATTTTCGTCACCGCGAGTATCGGGATCACGCTCTACCCCGAAGACAGTACCGACCAGGACATCCTGATCAAGAATGCCGACGCGGCGATGTACCGGGCCAAGGAGGCGGGGCGCAACGCCTACCAGTTCTACACTCGCGAGATGGGCGAGCGCGGGGCCGCGCTCCTCAACCTGGAAGGCGGGCTGCGCCGCGCGCTCGAGCGCAACGAGTTCCTGCTCTATTACCAGCCCAAGGCCAGCGTCGCGTCTGGCGAAATCACCGGGTTCGAGGCACTGCTGCGGTGGCGCCACCCGGAACGGGGGCTGGTGACGCCGGACGAGTTCATCCCGGTGCTGGAGGAAACCGGCCTCATCGTGCAGGTCGGGGAATGGGTGCTCAACGCCGTTTGCACCCAGTTGAACGAATGGCGCAGTGCCGGCCTGGATACCGTGCCCGTCGCAGTCAACCTCTCGGCGCGCCAGTTTCTCGCGCGCGAGCTCGGTCCGACCATCGAGCGCATACTCGAAAAGCACCGCATCAATCCCGCCCTGATCGAGCTCGAGATCACGGAGAGCTCGCTGATGGTCAATCCCGAAGAGGCTGCGCGCACCCTCGAGTACCTGAAAGCAGTGGGCGTCAGGATATCGATTGACGACTTCGGCACCGGTTACTCGAGCCTGGGCTACCTGAAACGCTTCCCGCTCGACTCCCTGAAGGTCGATCGCTCGTTCGTGCGCGATGTCACGACCGACGCCGATGACGCCACCATCACCCGCGCCGTCATTACGATGGCGCACGCCCTGGGCCTGAAAGTCATCGCCGAGGGCGTTGAAACGGAATCCCAGCTCGCATTCCTCGTGGAAAACGGCTGCGACCAGATCCAGGGCTATTATCTGGCGCGGCCGCAGCCCGCCGAAGTCTGCATGCGCATTCTCGTCGACCGGAATCGGGCCGTTCCCCCGGCCGCAGGCCCAAAATTGAAAAAAGCCTGACTACCGGGATGTTCAGGCGATGAGGATGGCCGCCACGACCTTGCGGCCTTCCGATGCGAGGATGTTGTATGTCCGGCACGCCGCGCGGCTGTCCATGACTTCCACTCCGACGCCGGTGGATGCAAGTGATCGCGCCAGTTCCGGCCGGGGAAAACGTTGCGTTGCGCCGGTCCCGAATATGACGATCTCGGGTTTCAGCGCGCCGACGAATTCGAAATCGGCGGCGGTGAGCGCCTCGAAACCGTTCGCCGCCCATTCCGTAACCTTCTCCGGCGTCACGATTACACCCGTCTCGTAGCGCACGCCATTGACGGCGACGTAACCGGAGCCGTACCCGGAGAACAGCTGCAGGCCCTCGCCAGGCGTCAGATGTAATTTCATAACCTACTGATTTGCTTAACTTTACTAGCTCCGATAGAATACCACGCTTTTGCACCGCCGCATTTGACGCAAACGCGCGCCATGGAAGAATTTGCTCGCATAAAACGCCTCCCGCCGTACGTCTTTAACGTAACCGGCGAGTTGAAGCTCGCCGCACGCCGGCGCGGCGAGGACGTCATCGACTTCAGCATGGGTAATCCCGACCAGCCGACGCCGCGGCACATCGTGGATAAACTCGTCGAGTCGGTGCAGCGCTCCGACACCCACGGCTACTCGGTGTCGAAGGGCATTTATCGCCTGCGGCGCGCCATTTGCAACTGGTACAAGACCCGATACAACGTCGAACTCGACCCCGATTCGGAAGCCATCGTCACTATCGGGTCGAAAGAAGGCATCGCTCATCTCGCGCTTGCCACCCTCGACCAGGGCGACACGGTGCTGGTGCCGAATCCGAGCTACCCGATCCACATCTACGGCCCGGTGATCTCCGGCGCTGACATCCGGCACGTGCCAATGGCGCCGGACGTCGATTTCTTCACGGAAGTCGAACGCGCCTTCAAGGACACCTACCCGAAGCCGAAGATGTTGATCGTCAACTTTCCGAGCAACCCGACCACCCAGTGCGTGGACCTGGCGTTCTTCGAGCGGCTGGTGGCGCTGGCGCGGGAGCACCACGTCTATATCGTGCACGATCTGGCGTACGCGGACATCGTGTTCGACGGCTACAAGGCGCCCTCCATCATGCAAGTGCCGGGCGCGCGCGAGATCGCGGTCGAGTTCTTTACCATGTCGAAGAGCTACAACATGGCGGGCTGGCGCGTGGGCTACATGGTCGGCAATCGCGAGCTGGTCACCGCACTGGCGCGGATGAAGAGTTACCACGATTACGGGACCTTCACCCCGATCCAGGTCGCGTCCATCATCGCGCTGGAGGGGCCGCAGGATTGCGTGGAGACGGTGCGCAGGGTGTACCAGGGCCGCCGCGATGTCATGTGCAGCGGCTTGAAGGCGATCGGCTGGAACGTCGAGGTGCCGAAGGCGAGCATGTACATCTGGGCGCCGATTCCGGCGCAGTACGGCAAGATGGGGTCGCTCGAGTTCTCGAAAAAGCTGCTGGCGGATGCGAAAATCGCGGTGGCGCCGGGCATCGGGTTCGGGCACTACGGCGACGGCCATGTGCGGTTTGCCTTGATCGAGAACGAAGCCCGCAGCCGCCAGGCGCTGCGCGGCATCAAGGACATGTTCAAGAAGGACGGACTGTTGTGAAGGCGAAAGTCGAAAGTCGAAAGTCGAAAGTATCCTCGCGCAAGGCGATCAACGTCGGCCTGCTCGGCATTGGCACCGTGGGTGGGGGCACGTTCGCTGTGCTCGCGCGCAACCAGGAAGAGATCGAGCGCCGCGCCGGCTGCGCCATCACCATGAAGATGGTCGCGGACAAGGATCTTGCGCGGGCGCGCGACCTCGTGGGCAAGAAGGCGGCCATCACCGCGGATGCGAACGAAGTCGTGAGCCATCCCGACATCGACATCGTGGTCGAGTTGATCGGCGGCACGGGAATTGCCAAAGAGTTGATTCTGAAGGCGATCAAGAACGGGAAGCATGTTGTCACCGCCAACAAGTCGCTGCTCGCCCAGCACGGCAACGAGATTTTCGGGGCCGCGCAGAAGCAGGACGTGATGGTGGCGTTCGAAGCGGCGGTGGGCGGCGGCATCCCCATCATCAAGTCGCTGCGCGAGGGCCTGACCGCCAACCGCATCGAGTGGATCGCGGGCATCATCAACGGCACCAGCAATTTCATTCTGTCGGAGATGCGCGATAAGGGGTCGAGCTTTGCCGATGTGCTGAAGGAGGCGCAGAAGCGGGGCTATGCCGAGGCCGACCCCACATTCGACATCGAGGGCGTCGACGCCGCGCACAAGCTCACCATCATGGCGGCGATCGGCTTCGGCATCCCGATGCAATTCAAGTCGGTGTACACCGAAGGCATCTCCAGGCTCGCGCAGGAGGACATCCGCTACGCCGGGGAGTTGGGTTACCGCATCAAGCTGCTCGGCATCGCCAAGCGCAAAGCGAAAGGCATCGAACTGCGCGTCCACCCGACCCTTATCGCCGAGCGGCGGCTCATCGCCAACGTCGAGGGCGTCATGAACGCGATCCTGGTGAAAGGCGACGCCGTCGGGCAGACCATGTACTACGGGGCAGGCGCGGGCGCCGAGCCGACTGCCTCGGCGGTCGTGGCCGACCTGGTGGATGTGGCGCGCATGCTGACATCGGACCCTGAGCACCGGGTGCCGCACCTGGCATTCCAGCCGGACCGGCTGTCCGATACCCCGATCCTGCCGATGGGCGAGGTCGAGACTTCGTACTACCTGCGGCTGCGCGTAATGGACAAGCCGGGCGTGCTCGCGGAAATCACCCGCATATTCGCGGATCTCTCAATTTCGATCGACGCGATGGTGCAGAAAGAGCCGCACGAGGGCGAGGACCAGGTGGATATCATCATGTTGACCCACTTGACCGTGGAAAAGCACGTGAACGCCGCGATCGCGAAGATCGAGAAGCTGCCGGTGGTCGTCGGCAAGGTCACCCGCATCCGGCTCGAAGAGCTGAATTAGTGATTTTCGTAACCCGTCATCCGTCTCTCGTCACGTTTTGCTGATGGCTCACTACACTGGATTGATTGAAAAGTACCGCGACCGGCTGCCGGTTGCGGCGAATACGCGCGTGATTTCGTTGAATGAAGGCGCGACGCCGCTGATCGAGCTGAAAAATCTGCCGGGCCTCGTGCGGAAAAAGGTCCGCATCCTCGCCAAGTTCGACGGACTGAACCCCACCGGGTCGTTCAAGGACCGCGGCATGACGATGGCGGTCACGCGTGCAGTGGAAGAGGGCGCAAAGGCGATCATCTGCGCTTCCACTGGCAATACTTCGGCATCCGCCGCCGCTTATGCCGCTCGCGCGGGCATCGCGTGCTTCGTGCTGATCCCGGAAGGGAAGATCGCGCTCGGGAAGTTGTCCCAGGCAATGATGCATGGTTCGACCGTGCTGCAGATCCGCGGGAATTTCGACGATGGCATGCGCCTGGTGCAGGAGGTCGCGAAGACAACGCCGGTCAATATCGTCAACTCGATCAACCCGTATCGGATCCAGGGCCAGAAGACGATTGCCTTCGAAATCATAGAGGAACTGGGCGAAGTGCCGGACTACCATGCGCTGCCGGTCGGCAATGCCGGCAACATAACCGCGCACTGGATCGGCTACTCGGAGTCGTGCGGAGAGGGCACGCAGGCGCTCAAGGCCGACCCCGGCATGCGTAAGTACGCCACCAAAAAGATCTCGTCGAACCGGCCGATCATGCTGGGCTACCAGGCTTCAGGCGCGGCTCCGATCGTGCGCGGGCGTCCGGTCGAGAACCCGGAAACTGTCGCCACTGCCATCCGCATCGGCAACCCGGTGTCGTGGCAGCAGGCGGTGGCCGCAAGCAAGGAATCGGGCGGCTGGTTCGCGGAATGCACCGACGAGGAGATCCTGCGCGTTCAGAAGCTGCTCGCCCAGACCGAGGGCATTTTCTGCGAGCCGGCTTCGGCCATCGCGCTCGCGGGCTTGCTGAAAGACCTCGAGCTGGGGAAAGTAGGCGAGGGCAGCACCATCGTGTGCACCCTCACCGGACACGGCCTGAAGGACCCGGACGTCGCCATCGCGCAAAGCGCGAAGCCGATGACCGTCGATGCGGAATTGAAGGCGATTGAGGGAGTCATCCGCAAGCATCTCCCCGGCGCGTGAGCTTTCCCGCCGGCGCAGTCGCGCCGGCAATCCATGGTAATCTTTTTGCACGGCCGCGGACCGCGGCCGTGTCCACATTTTGAATAGCGGAGCGAATCATGTCGAGGCAGCTGATCCAGAACGCCACCATCATCTCGATGGATCCCAAGATCGGGGTCGTCGACGGTGGCGACATCCTCGTTGACGACGGCAAGATCGTGGAAGTGGGAAAAAACATCAGCGCGGGCGCCGCGCAGATTGTTGATGCCCGGGACATGATCGTCACCCCGGGATTGGTCAACGCGCACATCCATACCTGGGAGTATCCGCTCCGCGGCATCGGCGCCAACTGGGTGAGCAAGCGCGATTACCACGGCAACATGCATCGGAACCTGGCGATGCGCTATCGCGCCGAAGACGTCCGCGTCGGCAACCTGCTCGGGGCGTTGAACCAGATCAACCACGGGGTGACTACGTTCTTCGACTGGTGTCACATCGTGCGCGATGCCGAGATGGCGGACGCGGCAATCGACGGACTCGAAGAGTCGGGTATACGAGCTGTGTTTGCCCGCGGCACGGTCAAGCCGCCGGTCGTGGAAGGGCAGACGCCGTTTTACGAGATCCCATTTCCGCGCGAAGAAGTGCATCGCCTGCGCACCGGGCGGCTCGCGTCAGACGATCGCCTCGTGACCCTCGCCATGGCCACCCTGGGGCCCGATTACGCTGTCTACGACGTATGCGTTCAGGACATCAGGCTCGCCCGGGAGTACGGCCTGCTGAACAGCGCGCACACCTGGGCGCGCAAGGGCCAGCGCAAGCTGGAGGACGGTATGTGGCGGTTAAACAAGGACGGGCTGCTCGGGCCCGACCACAACATCGCGCACGGCAACTGCCTCGAGGACGACGAGTTGAAGATGGTGCTCGACGCCGGTTGCAGCGTGTCGGCGACCTGTTTTACCGAGATGCTCAACAGCGAACGCGTCGCCATGCTGGGGCGGCTGCTGAAGCTGGGCGCGATGCCCTCTCTGGGCACCGATTGCGATCCCTATTTCAACGCCTCGATGCTGTGGGTGATGCGCCATGCCTTCCAGCACCAGCGCGAGATCGACAATCGCACCCTGCACGCGCAGGGCAAGTGGCCCGCCGAGAAAAGCCAGCACGCGACCCACACGCGCCACGCCCTGGAATGGGTGACGCTGGGCGGGGCGAAGGCGCTGCGCATGGAACACAAGATCGGCTCGATCACGCCGGGCAAGCAGGCGGACCTCACCTTCATCAACGCGCGCGGCATGAACATATTCCCGGTGCTGCCGGGCGGCGACCCGGTACACGCTGTCGTGATGTACACCGAGTCGGTGGACGTGGACTCCGTGATGATCGCGGGGAAATTCGTCAAACGCGGGGGCAAGCTCCTGTTCCCGGAGCGCAGGCTCGCCGAGTTGCAGGGACAGCTTCTGGCCTCGCGCCAGCGCATCATGCACGAGGGCAATTTCGTCTACCAGCCGGTGGAATCCGGCCCGCGTCCATGAGGATTTTTCGCGCGGCATGCGCGGTGGCGCTGTTCGGATCTGCCACCGTCGTTCTTGCCCAGGCCTATCCCGCCAAGCCGGTCCGCATGCTGCACGGTTTCACCGCCGGCGGTGCGGTGGACATTACCGCGCGACTGATAGCAGGGCCGATGGCGGAACTGCTGGGGCAGCAGGTGATCGTGGACGGCAGGCCGGGAGCGGGCGGCACCACGGCGGCGGCGTTGATCGCCAGGACCGAGCCCGACGGCTACACCCTGTTCCTGATGGCTTCGGGGCACGCCGCATCGTCAGCGCTGTACCGCTCGCTGCCGTACGACGCGGTGCGCGATTTCACCCTGATTTCGATGGTTGCGGCGAACCCGTTCGTCCTTGCTGTCCATCCGAGTTTTCCCGCACGCACCACCAGGGATCTCGTGCGCATGGCCAAGGCGGCGCCCGGCAAAATCGACTATGGCACCGGTGGAATCGGGACCGGAATGCATCTGGCCTCGGTGCTGTTTCAGACGCGCGCCGGGATTCGCCTAAATCACGTGCCTTACAAGGGGGGCAACGCCGCACCGGTGGCCCTGTTGACGGGCGAGATCCCGCTCATCTTCAATACGCCGGCCGGGGTGGAAGGACATGTCGCCGGCGGCAGGATACGCATTCTCGCCATAACCACGAAGTCACGCTTCGAGCTTTGGCCGGACGTTCCGACGATAGCCGAAAGCGCATTGCCTGATTTCGACGTGCGTGGCTGGTACGCGGTGGCTGCGCCCAGGAACATGCCCAGGAGCCTGGTCGACCGCCTGAACGAGGTCGTGCAGTCCGCACTAAGACGCTCTGACGTGAAAGGGCGCTTTCTCAGCCAGGGCTCGGAAGTCACGCCCACGACCGCCGAGGAGGCGCAGCGGTTTGTGGCCGGAGAGGTCACGCGCTGGACGAAGGTCGTGAAGGACGAAAAAATCCCGCCGCAGAACTAAGATGGATTTCACCGAAGAAATCGTCAAGCACGGGGCTTTGATTGTCGCGCAGAGGCGGGAGCTCGCGGAGCTGATCGGATTCGAAACGCGCAACAAGTACGTGATATCCACCGAGGGCGGTGTCATGGTGGCCTACGCCGCCGAGCAGCAGCAGGGGTGGTGGAGTTTCCTGGTGCGCCAGTACCTCGGTCATTGGCGCACTTTCGACATATTCGTATTCGACCCGAGCCGGAAGCAGGTCCTCGTCGCGCATCACCCGTTTCGCTGGTTTTTTCAGCGCCTCGAAGTTTCCACGTCCGAGGGGCGCCCGCTCGGGGCTCTTCAGAAGCGTTTCGCATGGCTGGCCAAGCGTTTCGACGTCGAGGATGCGACCGGGGACGTATTCATGACCGTCTCCTCGCCCTTGATGAGCATCTGGACCTTTCCCTTCAAGAAGGGCAGCAGAAGCGTGGCGGTCGTCGCCAAGAAGTGGGGAGGGCTGCTGACCGAGGGCTTTACCGACAAGGATCGTTTCCGCGTGGAGTTCACGGACCCGAGGCTGAACCGGGAGGAGCGTCAGCTGATCCTGGCAGCCGCCTTGTTCATCGACCTCCAGTTCTTCGAGCGGAAAGCCGGCTAGCTCCGGTCCGGCCCCGCTAACCCGTCAGGGGGTCATGCCCACTTCAGGCGCTCGAGGATGGAGCGGCCCAAGACCCAGTCCTTATCGCTCTCGGAGAGGAACGGCAGCTCCCGGGTGAAGTGAGTGATGCGCTGGGCCCAGGACACCTTGGTGAATTGGGTGTTGGTCAGGTCGGTTCCCCAGTGGCAGCGCCGCGGGCCGTAGGCTTCGAACACCCGCTGCAAGTGCGGAGTCAGGTCGCGGAAGGGATAGGGCTCAAGCGACGCGTTGACGAGGTTCGACATCTTGATGCTGACGTTCGGGTACTTGGCGAGCGCTACGGCCTCGCCGATCGCCTGCGTCATGCGTCCTTCCTTCGCGATGGCCGTGTTCACGCCCATGTGATCGATGATAAGACGCAGCCCGGGGTGGCGCTGTGCGATCGGGTCGAACTTCGAGACGTTGCCGAACGCCAGGAACATGACGGGAAGCCCGGCCTTCTCGGCCGCCGGCCAGAACCAGTCGGCGGTGCCGTCCGAGAGCCACTTGAGCGTCGCGGGGGTGTTAAACGTCACGCGCACGCCGAGCATGCCCGGCTGATCCTTCCAGCGCGGCAGCAGCGCCGCCGATTTCGGGTCCTGCAGCGGGATCCGGCCCATGACTCCGAAGCGGCCGGGATAGCGCTGGACGGCTTCGAGCGCGTAGTCGTTGCGGTCGTTCAACGTCGGCGGCACGATGACGACTCGGTCGATCCCGGCCTCGTTCATGAGCGGCATAATTCGCTCGATGGTGAATGGCTCCGGCAATTGCGGATTGGCGCCCGCCACCCAGGGCCAGTCCGGCGTATTGGCCTTCCACATGTGCACCTGCGCATCGACGATCATGCGCTTGCCTGAAGGCTGCGTCGCGCAGCCCGCCGTTGCCAGCGCCACGCCGGCGCCCAGGGTCGTGCCGATGAACTTGCGTCGCGTGAGCATGTTGATTCTCCCTGATTGTTCTGTGGTTGATTGCCTTAAAGGGGCAGGCTCGACTTGAATATCATGACTCAAATCGCATCGAAAAATCCACCGCCTTCACATCCTTGGTCAGCCCGCCGATCGAAATGCGCTGCACGCCGGTTTCGGCGACGGCGCGGACGTTGTCCAGGGTGATGCCGCCGGAAGCCTCGAGCTCCGCGCGGTCACCGGCGATTCTCACAGCTTCGCGCATCTGGTCGAGACTCATGTTGTCGAGCAGGACCAGGGTCGCGCCGGCGTCCAGGGCCTTCTTCAACTGGCTCAGGTTTTCCACTTCGATTTGTATCCAAACGCCCGGCGCGGCATTCTTGCGCGCGGCGGCCATGACCGGCTCGATGCCTCCGGCCGCAGCGATGTGATTTTCCTTGATCAGCATCGCATCGTAGAGGCCCATGCGATAGTTCGTGCCGCCGCCGGCACGCACCGCGTACTTGAGCGCGAAGCGCAGGCCCGGCAGCGTCTTCCGCGTGTCGAGAATCTTCGCGCGCGTTCCCGAGACGGCGTCCACGTAGCGGCGCGTGAGGGTGGCAACGGCGGAAAGCGTCTGGAGGAAATTGAGCGCGGTCCGCTCGCCGGTCAGCAGCGCCCGCGCGCGGCCGCGGATTTCGCAGACGCGGGCGGCGGGAGCAGCCCGGCCGCCTTCCGTGACCTGCCATGAAATCGTCACGCCCGGATCGAGCCGACGGAAGCAAGCCTCGAACCAGGCCTGACCGCATATGACCGCGTTCTGGCGGCAGATGACCACGGCCGTTGCGGCAGTCGCGTCCGGCAGCAGCATCGCGCTGACGTCACCCGTCCCCACGTCTTCGGCCAGGGCAGCGGCTACGTTGCGCTCGATCTCGGATGCCAAATCCATTGAATTCCTCTATAGTTACGCGCAAAACCGAGTGGCAATTCTAACGCAACAGCTAGGGGGCGGGATGGAAGGCATCTTGGGCGTACTCTCTTACGGCATCGGCACGATCATCGGCTTCGTGCTGGTCGGCGGGTTGATCGTGCTGATCTTGCACGACATCACGCAGAAAAAGCACACGGTGCTGCGCAACTATCCGGTCATCGGGCATTTGCGCTTTTTCTTCGAGAATCTCGGCGAATATTTCCGCCAGTATTTCTTTTCGGGCGACCGTTCCGAGATGCCGTTCAACCGCGCAACGCGCGGCTTCATCTACCGGCTGGCGAAGGGCGAAGGCAGCGTCATCGGCTTCGGCTCGACCAACGATCTTCGCGAGCCGGGCACGATCATCTTCGTCAATCACCCGTTCCCGGTGCTGGAGGAGGATCGCGTGCCGACGCCGTCGATCGTCATCGGCGAGGGCTATTGCAAGCACCCGTTCGAGGCCCGCTCCATCGTCAACATCAGCGGCATGAGCTTCGGTGCGATCTCGGCGCCGGCGGTGCGCTCGCTCTCGCGCGGGGCGAAGGAAGCGGGCTGTTACATGGATACGGGGGAAGGCGGACTCTCCCCGTACCACATCGAGGGCGGTTGCGACATCATCATGCAGATGGGCACGGCCAAGTACGGCATGCGCAACCACGACGGCAGTTTCTCCCCGGAAAAAGTGAGGGAGCTGTCGCAGCATGTGAAAGCGTTCGAGATCAAGCTGTCCCAGGGCGCGAAGCCGGGCAAAGGCGGGGTGCTGCCGGGCGGCAAGGTTACGGAGGAGATCGCACGCGTCCGTGGCATTCCGGCGGGGCAGGACTCGATCAGCCCCAACCGCCACCACGACATCGCGAACATGAACGAGCTGCTCGAGAAAGTGGTCTACATGCGCGAGCTGACCGGGCGGCCGGTCGGCATCAAGACGGCGATCGGCGGCTGGGAATTCATCAACGACCTGTGCGACACGGTGCTGCGAAGGGGCCGGGAGTACGCTCCCGATTTCCTCGCGATCGACGGCGGCGAAGGCGGCTCCGGGGCCGCGCCGCAGACCCTGTTCGACCACATGTCGCTGCCGATCGCCGAGGCTCTGCCGCGCGTGGTGGATTCGCTGATCCAGGCCGACCTGAAGGGACGAATCCGCGTGATTGCGGCGGGCAAGCTGGTCACCTCGGCGCGCGCGGCGTGGGCGTTGTGCGTGGGCGCCGATCTCATCAACACCGCGCGCGGCTTCATGTTCTCGCTCGGCTGCATCCAGGCGCTGCGCTGCCACCAGAACACGTGCCCGACCGGGGTGACGACCCACAACAAGCGGTTGCAGCGCGGCCTCGTGGTGGAGGAGAAATACCTGCGGGTTGCGAACTACGCGCGCAACATGAACAAGGAGATCGACATGATCGCGCACTCCTGCGGCGTTCACCACGGGCGGGAGTTGAGGCGCGAGCACGTGCGCATCGTGCAGACCGCCAACCAGAGCATCGCTCTCAACATGCTCTACCCCTATCCCGCCGTGGGTTCGCGCATGGCGGCGAAGCAGGCGACGGCGACCGCTGCCTAGATGCGGCGCGTAATGGCGAATGCCGAGTCACGATAACAATCATCTGGAGGAGGGCGCCATGAAACAGGATCGTGAGGACAAGCGGGAAGATCGTCGTAATTCGCGGCGTGAATTCGTCACGCGCGTGAGCGGGGCAGGGGCGGTAGCCGCCCTGGGCGGGCTGGGCCTGCCGCGGGAATTGCTGGCGCAGGAGAAGGCATCTCCGCCCAAGCCCGTCGATCCCGCGGGCACCGTTTCCAATGAAAGCGTTCTGGCAGAAAAGAATGCGGCGATGCAGGCGCATTCCGATCGCCCTTTGACCGGCAGTGTTACGGCCGAGCACCACAACTTCGCGGTGACGCCGAACGACCGCATGTTCATCCGCAATAACCACCTCACGCCCGACCTTGCCGAAGGCAGCCACCGCCTGGCGGTGAAAGGGCTGGTGGACAAGGATCTGACGTTTTCGGTCGCCGAATTGAAGAAGGCATTCCCGGCGGTGACCACGCAGGGAATGCTGGAATGCGCCGGTTCCGGGCGGTCAAGCTACGTACCGAACGCGAGCGGCACCCGCTGGCCGTCGACCGGCGGCATGGGTTGTCCGAAATGGACCGGCGTGAGGCTGCGTGACGTGCTTGCCGCCGCCGGCGTGAAGGCGAACGCCGTCCACGTCTCGGGTCAGGGTGGGGATTTCGGCGTAGTCGCCACGGCGGCACCGGTGATCCGGTCGATTCCGATGTCGAAAGCGATGGAGCAGCACACCCTCATCGCATGGGGAATGAACGACGGCCCGCTGCCTAAAGTCCATGGGTTCCCGCTGCGCCTGGTCGTTCCCGGCTGGGTCGGATCGGCGTCCACCAAATGGCTGCACACGCTGACCGTGCTCGACGCGCCGTTCAAGGGCACCTA
>Ga0111538_10008634_pt1 | contig 13658 bp, 8 predicted proteins | sample SoiMethybrSBSTD1_FD_79669 | JGI IMG/M metagenome (GOLD analysis project Ga0111538, IMG submission 79669) | Bulk soil microbial communities from a Populus tree surrounding site in Tennessee, USA - Soil MetaG P. TD hybrid SBSTD1 (version 2)... | ecosystem: Environmental > Terrestrial > Soil > Tree...
CGGGCCTCAGGCCTCGGACCTCGGGTTCCGGACGGGATAGAGACGGGCTCCGGCTCTGGTCCCCGAGGCCTGAAGCCAGAGGCCCGAGGCCCCGTTCCGAACCGATCACAATCTCTGTGGCGAAATACTAGCCGCGACTAGAAGAAACGGACGTTGTCGATCGTGATGTCGACGACGCAGCTGTTCTCCATGCCCATCGGCGTCGTGAACTGCCACTGAACGCCGGTCAGCCTCGCCTTGTCGACGGCGATGGCCGGGCTGCCGCCCGTCGGGGCGCCCGTGCCGTTGAACGGGAACATGACTGTCGTCACCGTGGAGGAAACCATCAACGCCGCCTGCGGCGCGTACGAGGTCGCATCGCCCGAGCCCTTGAGATCCACCGCGTTGTTCGTATGCGCGCTGTCGTTTGTCGAGTACTGGGCCGTGCAGCCGGTGCCGGCGATCGTGCCGCTGACGTCGAATCGGACGCCGGTGAAGACCGTCGCGTCGATGCAGTCAGTCCCTGACGGGTTGCCGTTGAAGTAGATGCCGACACCCCAGTACTGCGTATCAGTCTGGCCCATGGTCATCGCGGTGATGTGCAAGGCACCGTTCTCGATGGTCGCGATAGGACCGTCGAGGCCCGAGGGCGACGCGTAGGTGTACGTGCCGCCGATCGCAATGGCCGCCGATGTGAAATCGGCGATCACCGAGCCCTCCGGGGGGAGGTCGGAGATCTGGCACCCCAGCGTGGGCGGTATGCCGGAGCTGCCACCGATGCCCCCGGCGCCGGTCGTTCCGGCGGGGCCTCGTCCGCCGGCGAAGCCGGTCGGGAACCCTCCGGCAAAGCCGCCTTGCCCGCCGAATCCGGTGATCACCCCGTGATTGACGCCGCCGCCCACGCAGCGGGGGGAGATCGTGGGCGGCGAACAGAACAGGTTCCCGTTGAACCCGGTGCAGGAAAGCGAGACGCAGTCGCTGTTGGAGATGCACTTCGCGCCGAGCGGCAGTGTCCCGGGCGTGGTGCAGAAACCCGCGTCGCAGACCCCCGGGCTGGCGCAGCGGTCGGTGCAAGCTTCCCCGAGCAGGGGAAGGCCGCCGCACGCCCCGATGCCGTCGCTCTGCTGGGGGTGGCACGCGAGATCGTCGCGGCAGGGCGGGATGGCGGGGGCGCCGCACGCGTCCCCTTCGTTGCCGAGAGGCTTGCAGATCGCCCCGAACCGGTTGTCGCACCACAGCGCCAGCGCCGGATCGGGATCGCACACCTGCGACCGGTTCAGATCGCACGGCTCGCCGGCGGTCGGATAGCGCCGGCAGAGCTGGTCGCAGTAGAGGTGACGGGACTCGTCGCAGTTGCTCGAAATCATGCCCGTCATGAAGTCGTATTCGATGACGCACGGGTCGCCGAGCTTGCCGGCCGGGCCGCAAACGAACTGCGGTTGTTGGCAGGCGAGGTGCACCGCCTGATCGCAGTCCGCTGAGGTGTTGCAGTGCTCGCCCGCCTTTTGGTAGGGCACGCACAGTCCGAGGCCGGTCGTCGGCATCGTGGGCGAACCGACCATGCCGGCGAACCCGCCGTTGTTCCCCGGGATGCTGCCGACGCAGCGCGATCCCCGCACGCATTCCTCGGCGACATTGCACGCCTTGTTCATCGGGACGTGGCCCACGAGCAGGTCCGGGCAGAAGGCGAGGATCTCGGCGACGTTCGGCAACGGGCCGATGCTCTCGGGGCTGATCATCGACGAGTTGCACGAACGTTCGCGATACGCCTTCACGCACGCCTCGGTGCGCGCCGGATCGACGCTGATGCGGCCCAGATCGATCGCGCCGTCGATCGTCCCCAGCTGCTGGCGCATCGACACGGTCGCGTAGGCGACGCAGTCAGCCTCGGTGGCGTATCGGCCTCCCGTCACCGCCGCGAGCTCGAACGGCGAACAGCAATTCAGCTGGTGCGCGCAGAACGCCCGTGAAAGCTCCTCGGCCAGGTCGGGGCCGCGCGGGGCGTCGTCGCAGGTCAGCGCCGCGACCAGCCCGGCGAGAAGAAGCGTCAGTTTGAATCTCGGCCGCATCGGCGTCGCCGTCCCCGTTGCCCGTGCCCGCAGAGCGTAACACGGGATAGGGGACAGCCGCGCCCGCGGCGCGGAGCGACTGGTTCGCGCCGCCACCCTCGGAGGGGTCCAAGCTGGTAGCCTTGGTGGGTGGCGGACGACGGCCGAAACGACGGAGAGCTCAGGCGCCAGTTGGCGACGCTGGGCTATTCGCAGCTGCGATCCGTGACCGGGGCCGACGCGGTCGCGGCCGTCGGGTGGTGGAACCTGCTGGCGCGCCTCGGGCTGCCGCTGCCGCTCGTCGTGGTGCACGACCTCGGGCTGGTGCTTTCGGGGGGGCGGTCCGCCTCGCGGCGCGAGGTGATGCGCGACGGCCCGCCGGGGGGCGGTGTGCTGTCACGCTACCAGTCGCTGCTCGCGCGGTTCGCTGAGACAGAGACCATCGAGGAGCTGGGCAGCACGCCGCTCGGCGATGAGACGCTGGCGGTCATCCTGGCCCGCGTCGTCGGCGACATCTACCTGCGCTGGCACGGCCGTTCGCGGCTGCCGAACGCGAGCGTCCTGGCCACCAGCGGGGCGGCGTACGACGCGGGACAGGCGGAGCTCGCGCGCGCCCACGATCCCGCGTGGGCGTTGCCGTTCATGCAGCGGCTGTGCGAACAGGAGCGCACGCTGCTCGCCCGCCTCCAGCAGATCGAGCTGTCCGCGGTCCGGCTGTTCGGCCTGTTTCCCATCGAGGGCACCGCCGCCGACCTGGCCGATCTGTTTCACGTCGTCGGAACCGCGGGCGCGGCGGACGTCGTCGACTTTTCCCTGCAGTTGATGCCGTCGCTGCTCGAGACGAAGCGGCGGCCCGGCGCGCAGCGATTTTCGATCGACGGGTTTGCTTCGGTCGAGACACGGGGCAACGTCGATGCGCTGCTGCCCAGCGAGCTCGCCCACGACGACGACGTCTTCCTGCTGAAGGCGCTGTCCGACGATCTGCTGTATTACGGCCACGAACGGCAGAACGAGGTGTCGCGCCCGCTGCACTACATCCTCGTCGACGGCAGCGCCTCCATGCGTGGCGCGCGCGAGGTGTTCGCGCGCGGGCTGGCGCTGGCGCTGGCGAAGAAGCTGTCGCTGGTCGGGGGCAAGAGCGCCGACGTCTGGGTCCGCTTCTTCGACAGCCGGCTGCACCCGCGTATCGATCTCGGCCGGTCGGCGCGCCGCGATTTGCCGCGCTTGCTCAGCTTCCGTTCGCAGCGCGGCCGAAACTACGCGCGGGTGTTCGCCGATCTGGCGGTCGAGGTCGGCCGGCTGGTGCGCGACGAAAGTCGGGACGTCGCGGTCACGTTCATCACGCACGGCACCTGTCAGATTCCGGTCGCGACGGTCAAGGCACTGGCGGCGCAGGTCAGGCTGTACGGCATCTTCGTGTTGCCGTCTGGCCCGCTGGAGCTCGACTACCTGCCGTTCCTGCACAGGAGCCAGGTCGTGACCGCGACGTCGCTGGGGCGCACCGCCGACAAGCGCCGGCGCGCGCTGGAGATCGTCGAGGACGCCGCGAGGCTCTGATGGCGGAATACATTTCAAGGCAGCCGCACACCCTCGCTGCGCATGGGAGCGTCTGATGCCGACCGAGGAGCAGATCCAGACGCGCCAGTGGGCCGAGCAGGCGCTGCGCAAGGGGCGGTCGCGCGAGGCGCTGGAACTCTATCGCAAGCTGCTCAAGCACGAAAAGACCGAGGGCCGCCACTACGAGGCGTGGCTCGACGGGACGGCGGCGGCCTACATCGCCCTCGGCCGTGGGCGCGAGGCCGGCTACGTGCTGTTGACGCTCGGGCGATACGGGGACGCGCAGCGGCACTTCCCCGTCAAGGAGCGGCCGCTCGAATGGGCCCTGTGCGCGGCGCGCATGGGCCGGCGCGGCGAAGCGGCGCGCGTGTTCTCCGAGATGGGACACCCCGCGCTGGCCGCGATCGAGCTGGAGGCCGCGGGCGCGGCGGCCGCCGCCCGCCTGGAATGGGAGCGCGTGTTGCGCGACGAGCGGTTGGCCGGGCGGCCGTACGAGACCGCGCTGGCGCATCTCAGCCTGGGCGAGGCGCTGCTGCGCATCGGCGATCGCGCGGGCGGCCTGCGCGAGCTGGGCACCGCGGCGCGCTTGCTCGAGGTCGTCGCCGACGAATACGAGACCGGCGGCGACACCGAACACGCGTTCGATTGCTACCGGGTGCTGCTGCAGCTGGGGAAGGACATGGGTTCGTTCGAGACGGTGGCCGAGGGCTACGTGAACATGATCCGCCTCATGGCGACTCTCGACCCGGATCGGACGCTCCAGTACTACGACGACTTCATCGCGTACGCGGTCGAGAACAAGGAGCATTACGCGGCGGCGATGGCGGCCCGCGAGGTGGCCGAATACAGCCTGAGGATGGCGCTGGTCTACGACCGTCACTACCTCGAACGCGCCGCCGAGCTGTGGGTCGAGACGGCCCACGCCAACCAGGCGGCGAACGGACCGGTCGACCTGGCGGCCAACGCGTTCCAGGCCGCGATCGATGCCGCGACCGCGCTGGGCGATCTGGCGCTGGCGGGGCGGATCTACGGCGAGCTCGCCGAGCTGGCTCTGCCCGATGCGCGCAGGCGCCGCTACCGCGCGCTGGCGCGCCGCTACGAATCGGAGCAGCCGCGGCGGCTCCCGGCGCCGGCGTTCCCGGCGGCGCTGCGCAAGAAGGAGAGCTACAAGGACATCTGGCGGGACGACCTGATCGAGTGGGAGCTGGACGGCGATCCGATCGCGGTGCTGACTCGTCTGATCGCCGAGAACTCGGACACCACGGTTTTCACGCGGCCCGCGCTGCGCGCGCTGCTGAAGTTCGCGGATCCGAATTTCTCGACGACGAACCCGCTGGTGGTCACCGACGCGGCGGAGGCGGTGGGAAAGGTGCCCGCCCACGAGGTGTTGCGCGCTCTCAAGCGGCTGTTCGAGCATTCCGCGTCTGAAGTCCGCGCGGCGGTGGTGCGCGGCGCCGAGGAGGGTCTGACGCCGCGTGTTTTCGAGCTCGTGCGGAAGGCGCTGGGCGATCCGGCGCCGGCCGTGGTCGATGCGGCCTTGCAGCTGCTTCGCAAGACCAGCTTCGTCGGCGCCCTGTCGCCGCTGACCCGGATATTCCGCGAATCGAGCGACGAGCGCGTGAGGCTCGCGGTGCTCGACGGGATCGGCATCAGCTGGGACCCCGTGGGGGCGGCGCGCATCCTGCTGGAAGTGGCGCGTCAGGAGACGGGCGCCGTCAGGCAAGCCGCGGAGGAGAAGCTGGCGCGGCTGGCCCGGCAGGGGCGCGAAGAGGTCCTCACGCTGCTCGGTCAGGCACGCGACGCTGAGGACGGCGAGCCGCGCGAGGCGCTCGAGCGCATGCTCACGCCCGCGGCCCGCGCCTGAGCGCGAACGCGGCGAGCAGGCCGATCACGACCAGGCCCAGGGTCACGAAGCCGCCCCTGTCGAAAACGCCGCCGCTGCGCGCCCACAACACCAGCATCAGGACGGCCGCGCCGGTCACGATCCAGCGCAGGTTGCGCTGCGACGTCTGGATGCGCGCGATCTGCTCGCGCCGTATCCGCTGCAGCTCTTCCGTCACCCATTCGACGTCGATCGGCTCGCCCCGCTTCTGCCGCTGGATCTGCTCCTCCAGGTAAGCCTTGCGGTCCGTCTTGTCGGGGGGACCGCCCGGCGGCGCGGATGGGGCACTGTTTGGCGTCGGCGATCCGGCCGCCTCTGCGTCCCCCCGCGGCCCCGCGGCTCCGGCCGGCGAAGCCGGACCCTCGCCGCCGCCGCTGTTGATTGGATCTCCGTCGGCCATGCAAAGGGCAATATAACGCCTGGTCGCGCCGGCGCGCCTACGGTGAGAGGCCGCGGGCGGCGTCGTCCGCCACGGTCGTGGCGACGCGCCGCGCGACGTCGGCGTCGTCGAGCCGCAGGCCGAGCTCGCGGTTCCGGTCGAGCGAGGTGGCCGTGAGGTTCGCGGAGCCGACGTAGAGCGTGCGCGCGTCGGCAACCACGACCTTGGCGTGGATCGCGGGATTGGCGACGGCGCGCACCGTCGCGCCCGCCGCGGCCAGCTTCGTGAAGGCGGCGCCCGCGTCCGCCGGTCCCGGCCAGACCAGCGTGACGGCGACGTCGCGCGCGCGCGCGGCGAGGAGCGCCGCGACGATCGCCGGGTCGGTCAGCTCCTCGGCCTCGATGGCGAGCGACTGCGCGGCCTGCTCGATGAGGCCGGTCAGCGCCACGCGGCTGGCGTCGGGCGACGTGATCACGCGGCCGGCCGCGCGCGCCAGGTCGCCGGTCTCGTCGGCGGCGAACACCGCCTCGGCGGCGGCGATGTCGGCGGCGTCGTCATCAATGACGGCGTATTCGCGGTTGCCGCCGATCCCCGCGTCGGTGAGGTTCAGGGTCATCGCCACCAGGCGCGCATGGTCGATGATCAACGTCTTGGCGTGCGTGAAGGAGAATCGGGGTGTCGACCAGCGGACCGCGGCGCCCGCGGCCGTCAGCCCGGCGTGGGCCGCCTGGTTGGCGTCCTCGTTCAGGTAGGGGGCCGGTTCCAGGATCACGCGCACGTCGCACCCGTCGCGCGCGCGGTCGGCCAGCGCGGCGATCGCGCGCGCGTCGGTGAGCAGGTACATCTCCATCCAGATGCTGGCGCGGGCCGAGGAGATCAGGTCGATGATCGCCGCGGGCCCATCGCCAGGCTCGATCAGCAGCGCGACCGGCCGCCTGGCACCTTCCGGAACCGCCGGCGGCCCGAGGCCGCAGGCGGCCACCGCCAGCGGCAGGGCGAGCGTCAGCGCGACGGGCGGGCGACCGGTGACCGGCACGCCCGCTTATCGGCGCGGTGTCTGCTTGGTTGCCGAGGAACGCGCCCCGGCGCGCTAGCGCCGGCGTCGGCGTCGCAGTGTTGCGGCGAACGCGAGCGCGAGACCCGTCAGGACTGGCCCGACGGGCGACGAGGCGCCGCCCAGCGCGCAGCCGCATCCGTCGTCGCCCGTGGCGACGATCGTGCCTCCTTCGGCCGCGTCTGCGGAGCCGTCCTTCATGCCCGCGTCGGTGCTTCCGGCCGTTCCTCCTCGGCCACCGGCGCCACCCACCGATCCGCCGGCTCCGGTCGCGCCGCCAGCTCCAGCAGCCCCACCGGTTCCGCCAGACCCGCCGCGGCCGGCGGCCCCGCCCGATCCGCCGGCGCCGCCAGTGCCGCCGCGGCCGGCGGCTCCGCCGGCTCCGGTCGCTCCGCCGGCTCCAGCAACCCCGCCGGTCCCACCGGCGCCGCCGGTCCCGCCGGCTCCGCCGGTGCCGCCGCGGCCGGCGGCTCCGCCGGCTCCGGTCGCTCCGCCGGCTCCAGCAACCCCGCCGGTCCCGCCGGCTCCGCCAATCCCACCGGCGCCGCCAGTCCCACCGGCGCCGCCAGCCCCACCGGCGCCGCCAGCCCCACCGGCGCCGCCAGTCCCAGTCGTCGTGCAGACGCCGGCCTGGCAGGTTCCCCCGGTGCACGCCGTCCCGTCAGCCTTGGGTGCGGCGGCGGGGCAGGTGCCGGTGCTCGGGTTGCAGGTCGCGATCACGTGGCATTCGTCCGGCGTCGGGCAGACAACCGCGCCTCCGCCCGTGCAAGTGCCTGCCTGGCAGGTGTCGGTCGCGGTGCACATGTTGTTGTCGCTGCAGCTCGTGCCGTTGGCGGCGAGCGGGTTGCTGCACTGGCCGGTGGTCGTGTCGCAGGTACCCGCGACATGGCAGGCGTCGAGCGCCGTGCAGACCACGGAGGCGCCCGCCGTGCAGACGCCGGCCATGCACGAGGCGCCGCATCCCGCGCCGCACGATGCTCCGTCCGGCTTGTTGGGGTTGCTGCAGACGCCGGTCGACGGGTTGCAGAACGCGTTGTGGCACGCGTCAGCCCCGGTGCACGTCTTGGGATTGCCACCCGTGCAGACGCCCGTCTGGCAGGTGTCGGTCTGCGTGCACATGTCGCCATCGTCGCAGGTCGTGCCGTCGGTCTTGACCGGGCTCGAGCACGCGCCGGTCGACGGATCGCATGTGCCTGCCGTGTGGCACTGGTCGGCCGCCGCGCAGGTGACCGGGCTTGCGCCGGTGCAGACGCCCGCCTGGCAGCTGTCGGTCTGCGTGCACAGGTTGGCGTCGTTGCAGGTCGTTCCGTCGGCCTTGGCCGGATTGGAGCAGGCGCCGGTGGAGGGGTTGCAGGTTCCCGCCGTGTGGCACTGGTCGGACGCCGCGCAGGTCACGGGGCTGCTGCCGGCGCACGAGCCGCCGTTGCAGGTGTCGACGGTCGTGCAGGCGTTGCCGTCGTTGCAGGGGGCGGTGTTGTTGGTGTGGGCGCAGGTGCCGGCGCCGTTGCAGACGTCGTCGGTGCAGACGTTGCTGTCGGTGGAGCAGGCGGTGGCGGCGGCCACGAAGCAGTTGTCGCCGGCCTCGTTGCACGCGTTGTTGCACTCCGCGCCGCCCGCGCAGGGATCGCCGGCGTGGTTGCAGCTGCCGGCGCCGCAGACGTCGGCGCCGTTGCAGAAGAGGCCGTCGTCGCAGGGGGCGGTGTTGTTGGTGTGGGCGCAGGTGCCGGTGCCGTTGCAGGCGTCGTCGGTGCAGACGTTGCTGTCGCTGGCGCAGGCGGTCGCGGCGGCCGCGAAGCAGTTGTCGGCGGTCTCGTTGCAGGAGTTGTTGCACTCCGCGCCGCCCGCGCAGGGATCGCCGGCGTGGCCGCAGGTGCCGCCGCCGCAGGTGTCGGCGCCGTTGCAGAAGAGACCGTCGTCGCAGGGGGCGGTGTTGTTGGTGTGGCCACAGGCGCCGGCGCCGTCGCAGAAGTCGTCGGTGCAGACGTTGCTGTCGGTGGCGCAAGCGGTCGCGGTCGAGTTGAAGCAGTTGTCGGCGGCCTCGTTGCAGGAGTTGTTGCACGCCGCGCCGCCCGTGCAGGGATCGCCCACGTGCGTCGTGCAGGCGCCCGCCGTGCAGCTGTCGGCGCCGTTGCAGAACGTCCCGTCGTCGCAGGCCGTCCCGTTGTTGACGTTGATGGTGCAGCGCGCCTGGCCGACGCCGGCGTTGGCGGGGTTCGGATCGCACTGCTTGCACTGGTTGCCGCCCGTGCACGAGATCGTCGCGGTCGGGGTGCCGCACACGCCGCCCTGGCAGGTCTCGCCGGTCGTGCAGGCGTTGCGGTCATCGCAGGCGGTGCCGTTGGCGAGCTGCACGAAGGTGCCGTCGGCCTGCCAGACCTTGCAACCGTCGCGCGTGACCGCGTTGGCGACCGCCCCGGTGTAGGTCCGGTCGACCGTGGGCGTTCCCGGGTCGTAAGACTCGACGGTGTTGAGCTCGGTGGACGTCAGGTAGGCGTTCTGGAAGCCGCCCGCGATGATCACCTTGCCGTCCTGAAGCAGGGCGACGGCGGCGTCGTAGCGGGCGTCGGTCAGCGATCCAGCGGTGTTCGTCCAGGTGCGGGAGATCGGATCGTAGATCTCCGACCGGGCCAGCGGCGTCGAGCCGGTGCCGTTGTAGCCGCCGACCGCGAGGACCCTTCCGGTGGGCAGGGTGATCATCGAGAACGCGCCGGCCGCGGTGTTCATGCTCCCGGGCGCGGACGGAGAGTTGAGCAGGCCGTTCGCCGGGTCGAACTGCACGCAGGTCGCGAGCGAGGCGCCGGTGCAGTCTCGGTTGTTGCAGCCGCCGCAATACAGGATCTTGCCGTCGGCAAGCCGGGCCGCGGCCGCATACATCCGGCCGGCGGGCAGAGCCGGTCCGTTCGCGACCGTCGCGCCGGTGGGATTGAAGATCTCCGACTGCAAGACGGCGCCGCCGCCGCCGCCGTTCCCCGAGAGGCCGCCCGCGAACCAGACCCTGCCCTCGTTGGTCGCGCAGGCGGCGCCCGGCGCCGGGCAGGTCAAGAGCGCCCCGATGTGGCCGCGGCGCGCGTTGTTCAGCGACGTGGTCAACGCGAAGGCGTTGGTCGCCGGGTTGAAGTACTCCATCGTGGCGGTGTCGGTGTTGGTGTGGGCGCCGCCGCCCGCGCCGGTGTGTCCACCAGCGATGAGCACGCGCCCATCGAGCATCAGCGTGGCCGACGGCATGTACCGGAAGGTCGTCATCGTCAGCGCGCCGGGCGGCGTCCAGGAGGTGTTCGCGACGCTCCATCGGTTGGCGTCGGCGTAGGCGTTGATGCTGAATCCGCCGGAGGTGGTGCGCGAGCCGCCGCCTACCTGCAGGGCCTCGCCGTTGCCGGAGGCGGCCGACGCGTTGAGCGCGATGAGGGCGCCGAAGCCACGCGCGTTGCCGCTCAGGTTGGGCGCGGAGCTGAACACCGAGCTCTCGGTCGACGTCGTCAGGCGGTGGACCGCCGTGCTGGCGGCGGCGGCGGCGATGCCGCCCGCGACCAGCACCTGGCCATTCGCCAGGGTGGCGCCCATGTTGTTGCTCGAGAACTGGCCGCGCGCGGTTCCGATGGTGGTCGCGGGGATCGGGGCGGCGGTTCCGTCGTGCGGGCTCCACGCGCCGACGTTGATGGCGCCCTGCCGCGTCGTGATATCGCCTGAGGTCGACGCCGGCTTGTTACACGAAGCACCGGCGATGGCCGCAGTCAGGAAGAGACAGGAACGAAGATTCACGAGCGACGCGCGGCGGGTCATGGGGCTCCTGGAACGAGGTTGGACGAAACCGCCGCCATCATCGGCGCGCCGCACCAAAAAAGGAAGTCGTCAATATCGTGACGGTTTCGTTATTGGACGCTGTCGTCCCACATGCGCCCCCGGCATACGACACAGCAGAATGCAGACTGCGGCCCCCCAACGCGAGGTCTCTCGCGGCGGGCGACCGCAGTTGCGGATAGCGCCGGAACGGCGCGCGGTCAGGTCGTCGCGTCGGCGGTGCGACGAGCGTGCGAGCGGATCGGAACGCCCGCCCGCACCTCATCGAGCCGCGCCAGCACGAACGCGCCGACCGCGAGGCCCAGGTCGCGTACCGCGATGTCGTACAGGCCCATGCTCGCCAGGTTGATGGCGATGCACGCGAGCCAGGCCATCGCGATGTACGCGCCAACGCGTGTCGCCCTCGACAGCACCACCAGCCCGACGAACACCTCGACCAGCCCGATCACCTGCATGAACGCGGACGGGCTCATCGGCAGCAGCCGGCCAAACGCCGGGCTGAGGTAGTTGGGCCAATACGTCAGCAGGTTCGTGAACTTGTCCAGGCCGGCCAGGATCGGTACGGCGATGAACGTCGCGCGCAGCGCCCAGTACGACGAGCTCAGGCGTGGATCACGTAGATTTTCCATGTCGCCCTCCGCCTGAAAAGCTAGTGAGGCGCATGCGTAGGGCCAGGGCGTACGGCTCGACCGTGGCGACGCGCGGCGGAACGGCTGAGTCGCTACGCCGCGCGCTCGATCAACCCGGCCGCGCCCATGCCGCCGCCGACGCACATCGAGATGACAGCATAACGGCCCTTGCGCCGCTCGAGCTCGTGCAGCGCGGTGGCGATCTGGCGGGCGCCGGTCGCGCCCAGCGGGTGACCGAGCGCGATGGCGCCGCCGTTGACGTTCACGCGTTCGACCGGCAGGCCGAGCTCGCGGACGCAGTAGAACGCCTGCGAGGCGAACGCCTCGTTGATCTCGAAGAGATCGATCTGGTCGATCTTGAGGCCGGTCTTGGCCAGCAGCTTGCGCACGGCGGGCACCGGCCCGATGCCCATGATCTCGGGCGGCACGCCCGCCACCGCGAACGCGCGGAAGTAGGCGCGCGGCTTCTTGCCCGCCGCCTTGGCGGTGTCCGCGCCCATCAGCACGACCGCCGCCGCGCCGTCATTGAGCGGCGACGAATTGCCGGCGGTGACGGTGCCGGTCGGATCGAACACCGGTTTGAGCGCCGCCAGCTTCTCCAGCGACGTGTCCGCGCGCGGCCCCTCGTCCTTGTCGACGGTGATGTCGCGCCAGATCTCGCCGTCGAACACGCGCGTCTTGACCGGCAGGATCTCGGCGGCGAAATCGCCGCGCCCCTGCGCCGCCACCGCCTTCTGGTGGCTGGCGAGCGCGAACGCGTCCTGGTCGCCGCGGCTGACGCCGAACTGGCGCGCGACATTCTCGGCGGTGTTCCCCATCGGGATGTAGGCGGCGGGGAACTGCTCGACCACCGCCGGGTTGAGCGCGATCTTGGCGCCCCCCATCGGGATCAACGACATGGACTCCAGGCCCCCGGCGAGCCCCGCGTCGATGCTGCCGGCCGCGATGCGATCGGCGACGATCGACGCCGCCTGCAGGCCCGACGAGCAGAAGCGGTTGATGGTCATCGCCGGGACGCTGTCGGGCAGGCCGGCCAGGAAGCCGACCTGGCGCGCGACGTTCAGGCCCTGTTCAGCTTCCGGGTGCGCGCATCCGAGCACGACGTCCTCGATCACCGCGGGCTCGACCTCGGCGCGGCGCAGCGCCTCGCGCGACACCTGGGCCGCCAGATCGTCGGGGCGGGTGTTCTTGAAGACGCCGCGCGGGGCGCGGCCGATGGCGGTCCGAACGGCAGACAGGATGGCGACGTCGCGCATGAATTGGCCCTCTAGTTCCGAAGAGGCTTGCTCTTCTGCAACATGTGTTGGATGCGGTCGCGGGTCTTCGGTTCCCCGCACAGGGAGAGGAAGGCTTCTCGCTCGAGGTCGAGCATGTGCTGCTCGCTGACCGCCGCGCCCGCCGGCACCGCCCCGCCCGACAGGACGCGCGCCAGGTGGCCCGACACGACGAGGTCGTGGGGGGTGATCTGATGGGCACCCAAGAGGTTGATGAGCGCCTGCCGGAGCGTCGCCTGGCCTCCCTCGCCCATGACCCGGATGCGGCGCGGCGGGGGAGGGCGGTAACCGGCGCGGGCCAGGCCGAGCGCGATCTGCTTGGCGTCGGCGATGAGCGTCTCGCGCGCCATCGAGACGCTGTCCCCCTGCCGGAGGTAGCCGATGTCCCGCGCGTCCTCCGCGCTGGCCGACACGCGCGCGGTCGCGAGCGCGAGGAACGGCGCGCGCATGAGCGAAAGGATGTCGAACTGGGGATCGTCGGACGCGCGCGCCGACGCGCGTGCCGCCATCTCCATGCAGCCGCCGCCCGCGGGGATCAGGCCGACGCCGACCTCGACGCAGCCGACGTACAGCTCGGCCGCCGCGCGCACCACCTGGCAGCCCAGCACCACCTCGGCGCCGCCGCCCAGCGTCAGGCCGAACGGCGCCGCGACGACCGGCACGCGGGCGTAGCGGGTGCGCAGGAAGGCGTTCTGGAAGTCGACGACCATCTGGTCGATGATCTTGATGTTCTCCTGGCCGAGCGCCATCAGCAGGCCGAACAGGTTGGCGCCCGCGCAGAACGCGTCGGCGCCGTCGTTGCCGATGACCAGCCCGACGCCGTCGCGCTCGGCGCGATCGACGGCTTTCGTCACCAGCGTGATGATGTCGGGATCGATCGCGTTCATCTTGGAGTGGAACTCGAGGCAGAAGACACCGTCGCCGAGGTCGAGGATCGACGCGCTGCCGTTGCGCTCCACCTCGCCGCCGGCGGCGCGGATCGCGTCGAGCGACAGCGCGCGCGGGTCCGTCGGGATCGGCGTGAAGCCGCCGCGTTTGCCGAGCTGGCCCGGCTTTCC
>Ga0111538_10008635_pt1 | contig 13656 bp, 12 predicted proteins | sample SoiMethybrSBSTD1_FD_79669 | JGI IMG/M metagenome (GOLD analysis project Ga0111538, IMG submission 79669) | Bulk soil microbial communities from a Populus tree surrounding site in Tennessee, USA - Soil MetaG P. TD hybrid SBSTD1 (version 2)... | ecosystem: Environmental > Terrestrial > Soil >...
GCGCAGCGAGTAGCAGATCGACGGCACGCCTCGATCGAACATGGCCGAATCCGAAATGACGACGACGCTGGCGGCGAGAGAGGCCTTGTGCTCACGGATGAAGTTGTCGAGGTTGACCGATCCGACTTCCTCTTCGCCCTCGATCACCAGCTTGACGTTCAGCGGGAGCGATCCACCCTTCTTCAGGTGCGCTTCGATGGCTTTCAGGTGCATGAACACCTGGCCTTTGTCGTCAGCCGCGCCACGCGCATAGATCTCGCCGTCGCGCACCGTCGCTTCGAAGGGCGGCGACTGCCAGAGGTCCACGGGATCCACCGGCTGCACGTCGTAGTGACCGTAGAACAGCATGGTCGGCTTGCCGGCCGCGTGCAGCCAGTCGCCGTAGATGACCGGGTTGCCCGGGGTGTCGATGACGCGCACGTTCTCGAGCCCAATCCGCCGCATTTCCTCGGCGGTCCACTCGCCGCACCGCCGGACGTCCGCCTGATGCTGCGGCAACGCGCTGATCGACGGAATCGCAAGGTACTGTTTCAGTTCGCTCAGGTAACGGTCGCGGTTCGTGTGGATGAAATCGATGATCGGAAACATGACTTAAGACTATGACAATCGCGGCTTCGGGCTTCGGGCTTCTGGCTTCTGGCTTCTGGCTTCTAACTTCTAACTTCTGGCCCTGGCTCTGGCTCTTCACTTCTGGCTTCTGGCTTCCAACTTCTAACTTCCTCAGATCACCGTCCCGTGCGGCACGATGCCGCCCTTGGGAATGATGACGATGCCCTCGCGGATGTAGTACAGCGGGTGATCGACGTGGTCGGGTTTGTCGTTGGGCGTAATGACGACGTGGTTGCCGATGCGTGCGTTCTTGTCGATGATGGCGTTCTCGATCCGCGTGTTGTGACCGACGCCCATGCGCGGCTGGCCGTTCGACTCGTGTTCGGCAATCGACGCGGCCGTTTCGTAGAAGTCGCTCCCCAGCACGATCGTGCGGTTCAGGTAGCATCCCGGCGCAATCACGCTGCGAACGCCGATGATCGACTGGCGGAAATCCGAGTGGCTGATGATGCAACCGTCCGAGATGATCGTGTGATCGATCTGCGCGCCGTTGATCTTCGACGCGGGCAGCCAGCGCGGCCGCGTGAAGATGGGCGCCGACATGTCGAAAAAATTGAAGCGAGGCAGCTCGGACGCGAGATCCAGGTTCGCCTCGAAGTACGCGCGAATCGTCCCGATGTCCTCCCAGTAGCCCTGGAACACGTACGAATACACGCGATGTGACGCAATCGCGCTCGGAATGATGTGGTGCCCGAAGTCCGTCTCGCTGTTGTCGAGCAGCTGCGTGAGCACGTCGCGGTTGAACACGTAGATGCCCATCGAGGCCAGCAGCAGATCCTCGTCGCTGCCGCCGAGGCCGAGCGTCGGGAACATCTCGGGCAGGATCCGCAGGCTCGACTGCACGTCCGGGTCCTTCGGCTTCTCGACGAACCGCGTGATGCGGCGGTCCGCGTCGATCTGCATGATGCCGAGGCCTGACGCTTCCCGGCGCGTCACGGGAATCGTCGCAATGGTCAGGTCGGCCCGCGACTCGACGTGCTGCGCGATGGCGTGGCGGTAGTCCATGCGGTACAGCTGATCGCCGCTCAGAATCACCACGTAGTCGTAGTCGTGGTTGAGCAGGTGGACCAGGTTCTTGCGCACCGCGTCGGCCGTGCCCTGGTACCACGACGTATCGCCGTAGGTCTGCTCCGCCGCGAGGATCTCCACGAAGCCGTCGCTGAAGTGATCGAACTTGTACGACTGCGCAACGTGACGATGGAGCGAGGCGGAGTTGAACTGCGTCAGCAGGTACACGCGCCGCAAATCGGAATTGATGCAGTTCGAGATCGGGATGTCGACCAGGCGGTACTTGCCGGCGAGCGGAACCGCGGGCTTCGCACGCTCCTTCGTCAACGGAAAGAGCCGCGTGCCCGCGCCGCCACCCATCACGATCGCGAGGACGCGGCTGGTATTGGGTGACATCCGGGCCGTACCCGGCGTCAATGCCATGGGAGCCTCGTGCGCATTACACCACGAAGCTGACGAATCAGGTCAAGACGTCGCTAGGCCGGCGCCGTGGCGCGCGCGTGGCGCGCGCCAATCTGACGTTCGATCTCGTCGACCAGCGCGGGCGGATCGCACGGCTTGATCATCATGGCGTCGAATCCGGAGTCGTACGCCTCCTGCAGCACACGCGGGTCCGTATTGCCGGTGGTCGCGATGATCGGCACGTCGGCGAGCGCGGGCATCGCGCGCATGCGTCGCGCCGCTTCGCATCCGTCGATGCCCGGCAGGACGAGATCCATGATGATCACGTCGGGCCGCATTTCGGTGGCCAGCGTGACGGCGGCACCGCCATCGCGCGCGATCGTCACGTCGTAGCCGCGGGCCTCGAGGTAGATCGCCCACATCGTGAGCGCGTCCTCGTAGTCGTCGACGAACAGCACGCGGGAGGCAAACATGGCGTTTCCGTCGGAAGATGGTTGATCAAGAGGTATGCCAAGACCCGGCCCTGATGAGGGCGGATCGACAGACCGGATTCACCGCCCACGGGCCCGAATCTACAGACCGGCACTCGACCTTTTTTCACCCAGCGGGCGCCCCGCGCCCCGGCCCTTCGAAATGGTCTGGTATCAATCAGCCGCCGCCAACGTCTGGCTCGACCCTTGCACATCGTCACCCACGTCCGGTGATCTCAACCGGGATGGTCGGAGGTGTGTGATGAAAGTCATTGGCCTCGTGTTGATCGTGCTCGGCATCATCGGTCTGGCGTACGGCGGGATCACCTGGTCGCATCGCGACAAGGTGGTCGACCTCGGTCCCGTTCAGGTGACGACGGAAAAGCACGAGCGCGTGCCGCTCCCACCGGTGGCTGGCGGCGTGTGCCTCGTGGCGGGCGCCGCACTGCTGCTGGCGAGCGGTCGAAAAACTGCTTGACGCGCGGACGCGCGCGCAAGGTACAACAGGACGCGCTCCCCCGTCCTCGTGACCCTCCAGACAAAACGCACGGCCGTCGTTGTTCTGCTTCTCGCGTCAACGGTGTGGTTCGTCTATTCGTTCGAGCACCACGGTCTCGTGCGCGTGCTCGTCGACGCGATGCGCGAGAGCGATCGGTCGCTCGAGCTGCTGCGCGGGTACATCGCGCGCTGGGGACGGCTCGCCCCGCTCGTCTATCTGTTCGCCGTCATCATCGAAGTGCTCGTGGCGCCGATTCCCGGCGCCCTGCTCTATGCGCCCGGCGGCGTGCTGTTCGGCGCGTGGCTCGGCGGCACGCTGTCCCTCGCAGGAAACGTCATCGGATCGGCCATTGCGTGCTGGCTCGCGCGGACGTTCGGCGATCGCGTGGTGCACACGCTCGACCACTCGGCGCTCGGGCGCATCGGCGCGCGCATGCGGACACGCGGGTTCTGGGTGATTCTCCTGCTGCGCGCCAACCCTCTCACGTCGTCGGACCTCGTGTCGTACGCCGCCGGACTCGTGGGCGTGCCGGTGTGGCAGGTCGCGCTCGGCACGCTCATCGGCATGGCGCCGCAGTGCTACGCGCAGTCCTTTCTTGCTGAGCGGCTCCTGCCGATGCTGCCCGGGTCGGCGATCCTGCTCGTGTTGTGCGGCGTCGTGTACGCGGCGATCGTGGTGACGCTGATCGTCCGAAGCCGTTAGGCGACTACTTGTTGTCGCCGCCCTTCGGCCGATCGATGGCGAGGCCGGTGCGGGCCTCGACGGTCTGGAGCACGCGATTCCAGTTGCTGTCGTCCAGGCGCAGCAGGAGATAACTGTCTTTCGATTGGAGCACGAGCCAGTGCTTCGACGTCCGCAGCACGCTGCCGACGTCGAGATCCTGCGGAGGGGACGGCAGCGCCGGCGCCCACTTGGGATCGCGTGCGTGCACGTACGTGGCGTGCACGACGTTCCGATACGGCACCGTGGCAATCGCACTGCCGTTGTTCTTCGCCAGCACGGAGATCTGGCCGCCGACGAAGCTCAGCAGCGCATCCTCGTCGCGTGTCTTCCGCCCGGTCACGACCAGTACCTTCACGTCACTGAATGCCTGATGCGTGTCGTCGATCGGCCCGCGGCCCGCGACGCCCGGTGTCATCGCGGTGGCGGTCGGGCTGCCCGCGCGCCCGGCAGCCGCGGGATCGGTGGCGCGGCCGGTCGTGGCGCCAGGGGCCGTGGTGCCGCTCGTCGTCGCCGCGCCCGGCGTTGACGATCCGGACGCAGGCGGTGTGGTCCCCGGCGCTGGCGGCGTCACCGCACTTTCACTGCCCGGCAGCGGCGCCAATGCCGGCGCAGTTTCGACAGGCGTCGTTGGCGGCGGGACAGATTCTGTCGCCGGCGGGATGACCGAGTTGCGCTTCGACGCGAAGTACCACGTGCCCGCGCCCGCCAGCAGCACCACGATCGCCGCAGCGGTAATGAGGCCGATGCGGCTTTGCGTCGCGAACTTGCCCGTCTGACCCGTGGACGCCCCGAGCGACGGCAGCGCCGCCGTTTGCTGCGAGAGCGTCGCCGTCCGCGGCATCGCCGAGGCGCGAAGCGCCGCCGGCGTGTGGTCGCGCGCAGGCGACGGCCCGGCAATGGTCGGCATCTCCGAGGCGCCGGTCGCATTCGTGTTTGCAGGACCGACGCCAGGAGTTTTCTGCGTTGTCGCGGGCTGGGTACCCGTTGTGCGCGCCTGGGCCGTCGGCATCGCAACGGGCGGCGTCGGCACGTGCGGAATCGTTGCAGACGTGATCGTGCGCACGGCCCCCGTCGGCATCGCACGCGACGGCGTCATCAGGATCTCGGTGGGCGCCGACGAGTTGTACGTCGACGTCATCGGCAACCCGGCCAGACAACGCGCGAAGCCTTCGTGGAACTCGACGGCCGACTGGAATCGTTCTTCCGGATTCTTGGCGAGCGCCCGCTCCACCACCTGCTGCACCCACACCGGCAGATCTTCGCGGTACATGCCCACGGGCGTGGGCGGATCGTTCACCTGCGACTGCGCCATGGCAAACGGTGTGTCGCCCTTGAACGGCAGCTTCGAGGTCGTCAGCCGGAAGAACACGACACCCAGCGCATAGATGTCGGCGCGCGCGTCAATCTCGCGGCCCATCACCTGCTCCGGCGCCATGTAGGCCGGCGTTCCCATCATGAATCCGGCGTTGGTGAGGTGCTCGGTGCCGGCGACTCGCGCGATGCCGAAGTCCATGACCTTGATGGCTCCGGATTCGGTCACCATCATGTTCGCGGGCTTGAGGTCACGATGCACGACGCCCATGCTGTGCGCGTGCGCGAGCGCCGCTAGTACCTGCATGCACAGTTCGGCGGAGCGCTGCGGCGAGATCGGCCCCATCCGCTCGACCATGTGCTCGAGCGTCTCGCCGCGCACGAACTCCATGACCATGAGCCACTGGCCTTCGTGCTGAAACAGTTCGTAGATGGTGGCGATACCAGGATGGCTCAGGCGAGCCACGGTAATGGCCTCGGCGCGGAAGCGCTTGGCCACCTCGGGATCGCTCAGCTCCGCGTTCAGGACCTTGATCGCGACTTCGCGGTGCAGGGTCTCATCGATCGCGCGGTAGACCGTTCCCATGCCCCCGCGGCCAACGCGGTCGAGCACGCGGTATTTGCCGATGTTCTGACCGACCATTGAAAATGCGACCCCGGGGCCGCTCCTACCATATCGTAAGACGCGCCCCGCAGCCGTAGCCCTACTCGAGCGCGTAGAACTCCTGCGGGGTGCTCCGACCGCGCAGGATCCGGGCACCCAGAGGCCGGGCCGACACGCGATCCTTCACGCGCGCGTAGGTGTCACCCGACATCACGATCTGGCCCGGCGCGCAGACCTCGTCCTCGATGCGCGACGCTGTATTTACGACATCTCCTAGTACAGTGAACTCCCGACGGCGCGGCGACCCGATGTCGCCCGTCAGGGCCACGCCGCTATTGATCGCGATGCGCATCTGGAGCGGCCGGGTGTCGGGCTTCGCGTTCATCTCGGCCAGCGCCTTGCGCATGCCGAGCGCCGCTTCCACGGCGCGGTAGGCGTGCTGCGGCTGGTCGAACGGCGCGCCGAACACGGCCAGCAGGGCATCTCCCAGGAACTTGTCGAGCGTCCCCTCGTGCTCGAAGACGATGTCGGTCATGCGGGTCAGGAACCCGTTCAGGAGCCCGGCGGCTTCCGCGGGCGTCAGCTTCTCGACCATCGTCGTGAAGCCGACGATGTCGCAGAACATGACGGTGACGTCGTGCTCGCGGGCTTCGAGGCCGGACTCGCTCTCGTGCGCGTTGATGATGCGGCTCACGACCGACGGCGAGTGATAGCGCTGCAGCCGCTCGCGCCGCTGCGTTTCCTGCAACAACTGGCTGGCCAGGCGCGACTGCTCGATCGCCACAGCCGCGGCGTTGGCGAGCGTGGTGAACGCGTCGAGATCGGACGGCTTGAACGTCGAGCTGCGCGGGCTGTCCACGTAGAGCACGCCGATCACGTCATCGCGGCTCCACAGCGGCGCGCACATGAACGACCGGATGTTGAAGCGCATGATGCTGTCGGTGATCCCCACGCCGGCGTCCATCGTCGCGTCGGCCGCGAGAATGGCGAGCCGCTCCCGCATCACGCGGCGGACGACCATGCGGCTGAGCGTGGGGCTTGCGGGCACGGACCCGTCGCGGTGCCGGAGCACGCGAGCGACGAGCGCTTCGTCGGCCGACTCGCGCAGCATCAGAAACGCCCGCTCGGCGGGCACGGCCTGGAACGCGAGGTCGACGACCTTGTTGAGCACGTCGCTCAGCGATTGCGTCGAAAGAAGCGTCCGCTGGACTTCGCCGAGCAGCCGAATGAGCTGGCCCTCGCTGCCGGCGACCGCCGCGGTTGGCGCCGCCGCCGTGACGGGACGATAGATGGTGCCCGGTCCTTCGGCGACGTCATGGTTCTCGGTGAGGAGGTCGCTCTCGTCAACGTGCTGCTCGAGAACGAGCGCGACCTCCCCGCATCGGATGGTCGATCCCGGTGGAACGGCGACTTCGTCCTGTACGGCGAGAATCTGCTTCTCGTCGAGGAACGTGCCGTACCGGCTGCCGACGTCCTTGACGAAACACCGCTGTCCCTCGACGCGAATCGTCGCGTGACGGCGCGAGACGCTCGGATCGTTCAACACGAGATCCGACGTCGTCAGCCGGCCGACGACCGTCGTCCCAACCTTCAACTCGTGCGTTCGCGCAACACCGTGCTCGAAGTACCGAAGTTGCAGCATGCCGGCGCGAGTATGACAGAAGCCGTCGACGAGACTAGCCGCCGGGCTGGATTTCGAGTTCGGGATCGTAGTCGATCGAGGCCGGGCCGCGCACTTCGATCGTGTATTTGATCTTCAGCGCCTCCGACTTCGCCGGAACGGCCAGCACCACTTGTCCGACGACGATGCCGGTGGTGTCGTCCGGGATGTCCACGTTGTTGTCCACGAAGTCGAACGGTGCCACCGCCTGGTGGCCGGTCGCCTTCTTGAAGTCCTTCAGTTTCAGCTTCAGACGTTTGCCGCTGGCGTTGGTGACGAGCCACACGCCGAAGTCACCGGTGCAGAACGAGAGGAACGCCGGAGGCTCGATCAGCGTGCCGTTCGGGCCGATGACGATCTGCGTCCACTTCAGATCCTTGCCGCAGACGGCCGCGCCGGGCGCCAACGATGGCGGGAGGGTGATGCACTGAACGACGGGCTTGTGCCGCCGGCGTTTTGCCGGCTTCTTGCTCTTCGCGGTGCGCTTCATCGGGTGCCTCTTTCAGTTGCGCCGTGCCGTACCTTCTGCCACCAGGGCCTTGAAGTCGGCACGGTCCCAGAGCATGGCGATATCGAAATCTTCACGCGCGAACGCGCGAGGGTACCCCAGACCAAAGGCGCGACCAAGCGTGTCGAGTGCCGCCGCGAGATCCCCGTTCTTGGCCTGCACCACGGCGAGCTTGTAGATGACGTCGCTGTCGGCCGGCCGGATGGCCGCCGCTTCCATCGCGTGCTGTTTCGCCGGGGCTTTGCGGCCGAGCTTCGCCTCGCACAACGCGACCTGCGCGATCAGCCGCGCGTCGTTCGGGTTCACCTTCAGCATGGCCTCGGCCCGCGCGATGGCTTCCTCGAACGCGCGGCTCGCACGAGCGTTGTCGCCCAGCCGCTCGTACGTGTCGCCGATGTTGCGGTACGACGCGGGCGATGTCGCATCGAGTTTCAGCGCTTGTTCGTAATTGGCCAGGGCGTCCTTGAAGCGGCCGGTCGCGTAGTAGCTGAACGCGAGGTTCGAGTACGCCGTGGCCACGGGACCCAGGCGCAGCGCGTGTTCGTAGTTGCCAATGGCCTCGTTGGTGCGGCCGGCAAAGTGCAGCACGGTGCCGAGCGTCTGGTACCCGCCCGAGTAATCAGGTCGCAGTTCCGTGACACGGCGGAAGGGCGGGATGGCTTCCTCGTAGCGCGCGTTTTCGAAGTAGATGCGGCCGAGCGAATCGTAGTTCAGCCAGTACTCGGGGCGCAGCGAGATGGCCGCGTTCAGCTCCGCAATGCCAGCCGGCACGTCCCCGCGCGCGGCCAGAATCCTTCCCAGCAGGCGATGCGCGTCGTCGTTGCCACTGGCCAGACCGACCGCAAGACGCGCATGCTGCTCGGCGTCCTGCAGCTGGCCGGTGGTGAAGTAGACGCGCGCGAGCGACGCGTGAACCGGCGCGCGATTCGGATCGATGGTGAGCGCGCGCGAGGCGGCTTCCGCGGAACGCGTCACCCAGGCGCCGTCCCGGGTGTACGTATACATCGATCCGTAGGCCTGGCTCAGCCCGGCGTACGCCAGCGCGAAGTTCGTGTCACGCGCCACCGCCTGCTGGTAGGCCTCGATGGCGCGATCGGCGCCGGCGCGATCGGTGGCCTTGTCCAGCTCGGCCGTTCCGCGCGCGTACCCGAGCAGCGCGTCGGCATCCGACGTCGGCAGCCTCCGCAGACGCTGGCGCTCTTCCGACGTGAGGCGACGCCGGAACATGCCGGCGTCCTCGAGCGCCGTCGCCAGGTGATCGACGACCTGACGATGAATGGCGAGCGCGTCGCCGTCGAGTGAATCGCGCCAAATCGGCTCGCGCACGCCGGTGCGGATGAGCTGACCGTCGAGATGCACGAGCGTGCCCGCGCGGCGCAGTGAGAGGTCGACGACGTAGCCGGCGCCCAGCTCGCGCCCGATCGCCGGCAAATCGCGGTTCATGCCCCGGTACGTCGCCACCGCCGCCGGCGTCGCGATCGTCACCGCCGGCGCGGCCGAGAGATTGTCGATGAGCACGGACACGAGCCCCGCGCCGAGCGCCGCCGTGTCCGGATCGCCGGAGAGATTGAGCGCCGGCAGAACGGCAATCGGCGCCGGCGCCGCGGGGACACCGCGGCGCGTCCAGAACAGAATGCCGACGACGATCACCGCAGAGATCGCCGCGAGCGTGCCCAGTTGCCGCCAGCGCGCCGCGGGCGTCCTCGCAATCGATCCGGCCGTGCCCGTGCGCACGCTGTCGCGCACGGACGTGATGTTGTCGCGCAGTTCGGCCGCCGTCTGAAAACGGGCGTCGGCGTTGTGCGCCATCGCGCGCGCGATCAAATCGTCCACGGGACCGGCGGCCTCGGGCCGCCGCGCCGCGGCGCGCGGCGTGCGGCCGGTGGACACTGCGAGCGCGAGCGCCATCCAGTCGCGCGCGTGATACGGGCGCTCGCCCGTGACCAGCTCGTAGAGCAGCACGCCGGTGCTGTAGATGTCGGTGCGCGTGTCGGCCGATCGCCCGGACAGTTGCTCGGGCGCCATGTACGCCGGCGTCCCCGGGCCGGACGACCCCGACGTCTCGCCGACGGTGCGCGTCGGTCCGGCGGGATCGGACATGATCACCCGCGCCACGCCGAGATCCAGCAGCTTCACGCCGCCGTCTTTCGTGACGATGATGTTCGCCGGTTTGACGTCGCCGTGGACGATGCCCGCGCCGTGCGCGTGCGCAAGCGCGTCGGCAATCGCGCCGCCGATCGCGAGCGCGCGATCGATGTCGAGCGGGCCGCGATCGACGACCGCGCTGAGCGACTCGCCTTCGACGTACTCCATGACGAGGACGGGCACGTCCTCGTGCTCGATCACGTCGTACAGCGACGCGATGTTCGCGTGCTGCAGCCGCGCGGCCGCGCGCGCTTCGCGCAGCAATCGTCCGCGCGCTTCCGGTTCAGTCGCTTTCGTCAGGAGTTTGAGGGCCACGCGGCGGTCGAGCCGCGTGTCGTACGCGAGGAACACCGTCCCCATGCCGCCTGCGCCGAGCGACCGTAGGACCTCGAACGGCCCAATGCGCTGGCCGGGGGTAAACGGCATGCTCCGCAGGATTCTATGGCAGGGACCGGCTCAGGGCGTGGCCGGCTTCTCGATGGGCAGGTCTTCCCGATCGCCCCATTCTTTCCAGGATCCGGTGTAATTCCGCACGTCCGGATAGCCCAGCAGCCGCATGGCCACGTACGCGTGGGCCGCTCGATAACCGCCCTGGCAGTACGTCACCACGGTCTTGTCCGGCGTCACGCCGGCCGCGGCATAGCGGGCGCGCAGCACGTCCACCGGCTTGAAGTGGCCATCCGGCATGAGGTTGTGCTCCCAGTCCAGGTGCACCGCGCCGGGTATGGCGCCGCCGCGACGCGCGCGCACAAGCGTGCCGTAGTACTCGTCGCGCGATCGCGTGTCCACGATCACCGTTCCGTCGTCGTCGAGCCGATCGCGCACCTGCTGCCAGGTGGCGACCAGATCCGGATGGGCCGTGCCGTGCCAGCTGCTGGGCTTCGGCACGACGGGATCGCTCGAGATCGGCAGATCGAGGGCCTGCCACAGCGCGAAACCGCCGTCGAGCAGGCGCGCGTTCGGATGACCCAGATACTCGAGCAGCCAGAACGCACGCGCGGCACGCACGCCGGAGGTGTCTTCGTACACGACGACCGGCCGTTCGGGCGTCACGCCGCGTAGCGAGAACAGATGACCGATCATCCAGGTGAACGCGCGGAGCGGCGCCTCGCTGGTGTCGATGAGGCTCACGCCCCACAGGTCGAGGTGCACGGCGCCGGGAATCTGACCGTGGGCGAACTGCTCAGCGGGTCTGAGATCGATGATGAGCGGCTGCAGCGCCGTGCCGATGAGGTCGTGCAGGGCACGAGGCGTGATCAACGGATCGGACGACCGTACGGACGTCATGACACCTCTCCCCCATTGTCCCTCTTTCTGCGGAAAAGAGATCCGACCCCGTAGGCCACGAGCCCGAACGCGATGCCGTTCGTGATGCTGAATGTGAACGGCATGATCACGATCGTCAGGAAGGCCGGCAGCGCCTGCGTCAAATCGTCCCACGGGATCCGCCGGACACTCTCCATCATCAGCGCACCCACCAGAATCAGCGCCGGGGCGATGATCGGATACAGCGTCACGTTGTTGTCCACCACGACGCCGCCGCCGATCATCCGGACGAGCGGCGAAAAGAACAGCGAAAGCAGGAACATCGCGGCGGTGACCACACTGGCCAGGCCGGTGCGGCCGCCGGCGGCGACGCCGGTCGAACTTTCGATGTACGCCGTGACGGTTGACGTGCCGAGGCTCGCGCCCGCGACGGTGCCGATCGCATCGGCGAGCAGCGCCTGGCGAATGCGAGGCATCGTGCCGTTCCGCACGATGCCGATGCGATTGGCGACGCCAATCAACGTGCCGATCGAATCGAACAGCGCGAGCAGGAAGAACACCAGCACCACGCCGAAGAGTTTCGGCGTGAGCGCGCCGATCACATCGAGCTTGAGGAATGTCGGCGCGATCGATGGCGGCGGCGACATCGCGCCGGTCCAGTGTGTCAGGCCCAGCGCGAGCGACGCGATCGTGGCGGCGGCCATGCCGATGAGCGCCGCGCCCGGCACGCTGCGCGCCATGAGCACGGCCGAAAGCGCGAGCGTCGCCAGCGTCACGATCGCGGGCGGTGTGACGAGCGATCCGAGCGTCACGAGCGTGCCAGGGGCAGCGACGACGATGCCGCCCCACTCGAGGCCGATGAGCGCAATGAGCAGTCCGATGCCGACCGTGATCGCGTGCTTGATCGAGTCGGGCACGATCGCGATCACGCGCTCGCGCAAGCCGATGCCGGCCGTGACGATGAAGATCGTGCCCGCGATCGCCACGGCGCCCAGGGCCACGGGCCATGGCGTGCCTCCCGCCACGACGACGGTGAAGGCGAAGAAGAAGTTGTGCCCCATCGCGGGCGCCACCGCGATCGGGTAGTTGGCCCAGAGCGCCATCACGAGCGTGGCCAGCGCGGACGCGACGCACGTGGCCGTAAACACCGCGCCCTGATCCATGCCCGCCGCGCCCAGCACGGCCGGCTGCACGAACACGATGTAGGCCATCGTGAGAAAGGTCGTGATGCCGGCGATGATCTCGGTTCGAACCGTGGTGCCGGCCCCGGACAGGCCGAAGAATCGCTCGAGCATGGCGCCGGGCAGGATACTTGACGCTTCACCCTTTGTGATGCAAAGTCTTAAGAGAGATGAGCGAGTACTCCCGGGCGCTGGCGCAGATCGAAGCCATTCACGAGCAGCTGGCCAAGACCGAGGTCTATCGCGGCTGGCGCTCCGTGCCGGTCGCCGCCTCGGGCCTGATCGGCGTCGGCGCCGCGGCGTGGCAATCGGCGCTCGGTCGTCCGGTCGAGCCGCTCGCGTTCGCGGCGTTCTGGATGGTCGTGGCGCTCGTCGCGCTCGGCGTCGGCTGCTCTGAAATCGTCTGGCACTACGTCACTGGCTCGACGGACATGGAACGGCGCCGCACGCGGCGCGTGCTGGCGCAGTTCCTGCCCGCGCTGGTGGCCGCGGCGCTCACGACGGGAGCGCTGCTGCGTCTGAGTCCCGTGCTCGTCACGCTGCTGCCCGGATTGTGGGCGTTGCTGTTTGGCGTCGGGATCTTCGCCGCTCGTCCATATGTGCCGCAGGCGAGCGGATTCGTCGCGCTCTATTACTGGACGGCGGGTCTGGCACTGCTGTGGTCCGCGCACGGCGTCGACGCGCTCTCGCCGTGGTCGGTCGGCGGCACGTTTGGTCTTGGACAGTTCGTGGCGGCCGCAGCGCTCTACTTCAGTCTCGAGCGGCCGCAGACGTTCGCGGTGGGCGACGGTGTGCACGTCGAGCGTGCCGACGCAGCGCCCGACGCTGACGAGCGCGCAGACAACGACGAGGTGATGTGATGGCGCGCAAGCGCGAGGATGCACGGGCTGAAGCCGGACGATTTGCGTACGAGGGGCTGGATCGCGTGCTCCACGAGAAGGCGCGTCTCGGCATCCTGACGTCGCTCGTCGCGCATGCCGACGGGTTGAAGTTCGGCGACCTGCGCACGATGTGTGCGCTCACCGACGGCAATCTGAGCCGGCACCTCGACGTGCTGCGCGAAGCCTCGCTGGTCGAGGTGTGGAAGGGATTCGAAGGGCGGCGCCCCCAGACGGTGGTCCGTCTCACGACCGAGGGACGCCGCCGGTTCGTCGAGTACCTCGAAGAGCTCGAGCGCGTCGTCCGCGACGCGCTGCCGCGCGCCGAGAGCACCCCGGCGCGCGCCAAGCAGATGCCGCCAGGCTGGCAGCCCGCGTAAGCTTCTACTGAA